>Ga0070741_10003390_pt1 | contig 39740 bp, 36 predicted proteins | sample Coa_R1_4_FD_66440 | JGI IMG/M metagenome (GOLD analysis project Ga0070741, IMG submission 66440) | Surface soil microbial communities from Centralia Pennsylvania, which are recovering from an underground coalmine fire - Coalmine... | ecosystem: Environmental > Terrestrial > Soil > Unclassified ...
GTGCCCTTCTCGGGGTCGGGGTCATGCCATGAAGGCCGCAGGGCGACGACGACGTCGTACAGATGTACGCAGATGTCCCTGCTCATGCAAACGATCATCGCCTTCCCGTCCATTGCCGCCTGCCGCGCCTCGAAGTGCTCCACGATGTCGGCAGCGACACGCTGCAGCCGCGGTGGCGCACCCACCAGCTTCTCCAGTGCCGCCCAGCGCCGCAGTTGCGCCACCTTCGCCTTGTCGTCCTCCTCGCCCTCGGTCAGCTCCTCGACCTCCTCGTCGAGATGAGGTGTCTCGTTCTCCTTCAGCTCCAGCTTGGCTAGTCGGCTCTCGTAGTAGATCGGGACAGTGGCGCCATCGCGCACAGCCTGCTCCACGTCGTAGACGTGCACGTAATCACCGAACACGGCGCGGGTGTCGCGGTCTTCCAGCGACACTGGGGTGCCCGTGAAGGCGACGAACGTCGCGTTGGGCAAGGCATCGCGCATGTGCTGGGCGTAGCCGTACCGCACGCCGGATGCGGCGGCCGAGTACGCCTGATCAGCGCTCCGGGTGGAATCCCCGGTCGTCAACTCGCTCACGGCCCGCAACTCGTTCTCGGCGAACTTCGCCTTGAGCTTGGTGCCCGGCCGGCCGGTGAGGCGTGCCGTGAAGCCGTACTGGCTGCGATGGGCCTCGTCGCACAGGACCACGATGTTCGAGCGCTGTGACAGCACAGGGAAGCTGTCCTCATCCTCGTCAGGGGCGAACTTCTGGATGGTCGTGAACACGATACCGCCGGAGGGGCGATTGGCCAGCAACTGGCGCAACTGCGGCCGCGTCTCGGCCTGAACAGGTGTCTCGCGCAGCATCTCCGTGGCGCCCGCGAACACGCCGAAGAGCTGGTTGTCGAGGTCGTTGCGGTCCGTGACGACGACTACTGTAGGGTTGCCCATGCCCGGATGGCTCATTAGTGCACCGGCAAGACACGTCATCTCCAGGCTCTTGCCCGCGCCCTGCGTGTGCCACACAACCCCACCCTTGCGGGAGCCGCCAGGCCGGGAAGCTTTGAGCACGCTCTCGACCACCGCGCGGACTGCATGGAACTGGTGGTAACCAGCTACCTTCTTGACCAGCCGGCCATCGTCCTCAAAGAGGATGAAGTGGCGCAGGTACTCCAGTAGCATGTCACGCTTGAACAGACCCAGCACCAGCGTCTCCAGCTCGCGCATCGGGCCGAGCGGATCAGTGGCCACACCGTCAATCGTTCGCCATGCCATGAACCGCTCGCGGTCGCTCGTGAGTGAGCCCATGCGCGCCTGGATGCCGTCCGAGATGACCTGTAGCACATTCGCATGGAACAGGGCTGGAACGTCCTGTTGATACGCCTGAAGCTGATTCCATGCAGCCCAGATGTCCGCGTCCTCGTCGCCAGGGTTCTTCAGCTCTATGACCACCAGGGGGAGGCCGTTGACAAAGAGCACCACATCAGGCCGGCGCGCCAGCTTTGCCCCTTGCACACTAAATTGGTTGACCGCAAGCCAGTTGTTGGCCGCCACGTCCGCAAAGTCTACGAGCCGCACTCGGTAGCCCCGCGTCTGGCCGTCCTTCTGGAACTCGACGGGCACGCCGTCCACTAGCCAGCGGTGCACCTGCCGATTGGCGTTGACGAGGCCCGGTACATTCGGGTTCAGCACCTGACGCAGCGCGTCGTCACGCGCGCTGGCTGGGATGTTCGGATTCAGCCGGGCGATGGCATCTCGCACTCGTCCCGGCAACGCCACCTCCCGGTAGCTGGCGCGCTCGGTGCCCGGCGTTTTGGCGTCGGGTGGGGAGATGACGGGCCCGTGCGCGGCGGCCCAGCCGAGCCCGCCGAGCCACTGGAGCATTGCCTGTTCGACATCGTCCTCGCTGATGCCGCTCATGCGATTGCCTCTTCGACTTGGGCTTCAGCCTGTGGCAAGCGCAGCTTCCCAGAGATGAGGCGGGGCAAGAGTGTGCCCCGTAGCGCGGACAATACGGCTGCCTGAGTTGAGTTGCCTCTAATGGAACGACGCAAGGAGCCGGCAACAGCATCGAAGGCATGCAGAAGGCCTTCAGGTGGTCGAACCAGTTCGAGGCGGTATGCATTTTCGCGGTTCAATCCCGGCACTGCAGCATCTGTATTCATCCTCTCGAGCCCGAGTCGCTGCATCGCGTAGAAGCAGAATGTCAGGGGTGCTGTGAGGGGCCGAACATAGAAGGTCGTGTCAATGGGATAGAACGCGGCGTCCTCCCAGTACAAGCTTCCGACCGTTCCCTTCCTACCTATGATGATTGAGCCATTTTGGACCAGGGGCGTATCGTGATGGCCCGTGATACCGCCTGAACCGTACACCGGGACGGCGCCATCGCGACGATCTGTCGACTTCAACGCTTTCCCATACAGGAGTTCCAGAAGGTCGCGGAGACGCGAGCACATCCACCCCTTGGGAATCAACCCAAGCGCCGACTCCTCGAACTCGCTCGGGAACAGCGCCGCCGTCGCGGCGTCCATGCCTTCCGGCTCGCGGCCCTCGGCCTTGGCGCGCACCGGGTCGAAGTCGACGAACCAGCTCTTGAACAGGGCTTGGGAGATGGATTCGAGGGTGACGTTGGTTTCGCGGAGGAGGTCGATGCGGTCGTCAATCTGCTGAAGGAACAGTCCAACTGCCCTCTGCACTTGGAACGAAGGCAGCCGCACATTGATTGAGGACAGGATGGTTTGATTCAAGAGTGGTTGTCCCGATCCTGCACGCCATCGGTTCAAGTCTAAGTCACGCAAGAGGCAGAAGAGGAAGAACGGGTAATTGCCGGGTCGCGCCTCAGCTCGAATTGCGTTATCAGTAACCCAGCATGGGTCGCGCGAGAAATGGACTGAACCGCAGTAAGAGCCCACCCGTCCGATCACGATAGTGTTACTCGGAGCGTTGTGATGTTGGCTTCGCCCGATTGGTCCGTTCGAACCGAAGACGGCGAACGGCCCCTCGGTCTGACGCTCAGGGCTCGTTTTGCCGTTAGCGAATGCAAGAGCCTCACCCAATGTGCTGTCTTTCCAATTAGATCGCATACCCCATCGTTCCTAGCTTTTCACGGATTGCGGCATCAAGCTCTGCCCCCTTGGCCAACTGTTCAGCAAGCTTCGCAGTCAGCCGGTCCATTTTCTCGTTGAATGCCTCATCGTCGCCCTCGGTCGCTTCGGCGCCCACGTACCGTCCGGGCGTCAGCACATGCGCGTGTTCCCCAATCTCGGCGATCTTCACCGAACGGCAGAACCCTGGCACGTCTTCGTAAGGCTCATCGTCTCCATCCTCACCATCCGCCCGCCAGCGGTGCACAGTGGTGGCGATGCGCGCCACGTCCTCGTTTTCGAACACGCGGTTCACACGTGTCTCCATGCTGCCGAGCTTGCGCGCGTCGATGAACAGCACCTGGCCACGCCGGTCGCGCGCCTTCTTGCCAACCGGATGAGTGGCGCCGCTCTTGTCCTTGCTGAGGAACCACAAGCAGGCTGGAATCGGCGTGTTGAAGAAGAGCTGCGCTGGTAGCGCGACCATCACGTCCACGACATCGGCCTCGACCATCGCCTTGCGGATTGCGCCCTCGTTGTTCTGATTCGAGGACATCGAGCCGTTCGCCAGCACCACGCCAGCCCGCCCCCGGGAGCCGAGGTGGTGAAGGATGTGCTGCAGCCAAGCGTAGTTGGCGTTCCCGGCCGGTGGCGTGCCGTAGACCCAGCGCTTGTCATCGACCAGCCGCTCACCACCCCAGTCGCTGACGTTGAACGGCGGGTTGGCGAGGACGTAGTCCGCCTTCAGGTCGGGATGCTGATCACGATGGAACGTGTCGGCGGGCTCCTTGCCCAGGTCAGCAGCGAAGCCCCGGATGGCGAGGTTCATGGCGACCAACCGCCACGTAGTCGGATTGGCCTCCTGCCCGTAGATGCTGATGTCGTCGGCCTTGCCCCCGTGGCTCTCGATGAACTTCTCGCTCTGGACGAACATCCCGCCCGACCCGCAGCAGGGGTCGTACACGCGGCCCTTGTGGGGCGCGAGCACCTCAACCAGCACCCGGACCACCGACCCGGGGGTGTAGAACTGACCCCCCTTCTTGCCCTCGGCGCTGGCGAACTGCCCCAGGAAGTACTCGTAGACCTCGCCGAGCACATCCTTCGCGCGGTGACCTTCGCCGAAGCCGATGGTCGAGACCAGATCAACCAGCTCGCCGAGCTTGCCGGGCTCGAGCTGGGTGCGGCCGAAACGCTTGTCGAGGATGCCCTTCAGACGCGGGTTGTCAGCCTCAATGGCATCTAGCGCGGCGTCGATGCGGGGTCCGATGTCCGGCTGCTTGGCGAGCGCTCTGATGGTCTCCCAGCGCGCCTGCTGAGGCACCCAGAACACGTGCGCCATCGTGTAGTAGTTCCTGTCCTCCAACGCATCCACCCTGTCGGTTGGGTCGGGGAGGTACAGGTCGCTGGCGGCGTCGGCCAGGGCCGCGCTCACTGCCTCGCGACGCTCATCGAAGGCGTCAGAGATGTACTTGAGGAAGATGAGGCCGAGAACGATGTGCTTGTACTCGGCGGCGTCCATGGAGGACCGCAGCTTGTCCGCAGCGGCCCAAAGGGTCTTCCTGACGTCCTGGTTCATGTCCTTCTCTTTCTGCTTCAACAGCTTGGCTGTTGAAGGTAACCGAGAAGCAGGATACACCCGGAGTGTACGAAGTGCCCAGTGCCGTTACGGGCCCCACTATGGGGAGCCCCGGTGGATGTGCTGTAGTAGTCCACCACCCCCACCTATCACTAGGGTTACTCCTGAAGTGGCTCCTGTGCTGTGTCTACTCCTCGTTCACTGCTCCCTGGACCCCCGTGTGAGCATTGAAGATCGACAGCATCCGCTCCTGGGCTGCGGTGCTCTTGCTCTTGGCCACGATAAGCGCGTCGTGTATCGGTAGCGCCGGGATGCCGTCCTCGATCAAGGACAGGAGGACAGCGACCAGTATCCGGCTCTCGATGAACATGGCCTTCATGCCTACGCCAGAGGTCAGGAGCGAGGCGATGGGGGCATGTGCCGTAGTGAGGGCACCGACTGCGTTGGCCAGTGACGCCCGTCTGGGGAACAAGTCGCGCAGTCCGCGAGGGAATCTGCCGAGGGGCTCGTCGGCGAACAGCATCGCGTTGAAGAGCTTCTTCATGCCCGTGCGATGTAGCTCGTAGCCGGGGATCAGGTAGGCGTCGCCCGCAGGGGGTGTCACCTTGGCGAGGCCATAGACGATCCGTAGTGCCATCTGGGCGTAGTCGAGGGTAACTATCTCCTCGCCCTGGATCACGAGGCCGCTGGCCCGCTCCGCCTTGGACAGGTCCTGCCAGAACCCGCCGAAGAGTCGGCCGCCTTGCTCGAATGAGCCGTTGTTGAAGATGCGGCGCAGGAAGCGGTCGTCTTCGTCCACCGGCTTCTTGCTGGTCCCCCAGTAGCCCACGTCAGCGGCGGCAAGGGCTGCGTTGATCCGCTCCATGTGTGCCCGGTACAGCCGCGTGGTCTCGGTGTCCTCGTAGTCGAGCCAGTCGCCGTTGTCCCAGTGGCCCTGCTTCGCGGCCTTCAGGATGATCGTCTCCTGCCCCTGGTCGAGTCCGAGGTCGGCCAGCGTGAGGCCGCCCGCGCGGATGCGTCGGAGCAGCGGGAGACCTGCGCGCATGGTCGATTGCCGGTTGGCGTAGCCGTCGAACGGGTGGCGGTAGCCCTTGTTCAGTTCGACCCACTCCAGCTCTGGCGTGGACAGATACCTAAGGACGGTCGGCAGCATCTTGCTCAACACCGGGGACCCGTACCGCGTCTGCCTGCTGAGCACGCGCTTGCTTAGCGGGACCGTCACCCATCCCTCCGGGACGGTCAGCGCCCGGTGCATGAGGTCGGCGATGACGGCATGGACGATCTGCACCAAGCGTCCGTGGTCCTCCGGTCGCCGCTTGCGCTGCCGGGGAGCGCAGTGCGCCTCGTAGTTGAGAAGCAACTTGAGAGCTTCGTCGCCCAGCGCCTTCGCCGCGGGCGAGCGCAGCGCGCGGAACGGCTGGAAGGGCCGGTCTCCGGGTTGGTCGACGACGAAGAGCGCGTCTTCGTCGCCCTCGATGAACGCTACGTCAGCGTCTGCAGCTCGTCCCACAGCGCCTTCGCCTGTTCACGTTTGGCCTCGGTCTGCGTGCGTTCGAGCTGCGCCAGGTACAGCCCTGCCGCGCCGAACACCTCGACGAGCAGGTCGGCCAGGTAGTCGGTCGCCTTCGGCGGCGTGTCGCGGTAGACCTTCTTCACGCGGCCCGCTTGGTGGTCGTACCAGCTTCCTCGGTTCGCCTCAGTGAGCGCACGCAATCGGCGCGCGAGCTGGTAACGGAAGGCTTCGTCCGAGCGGAACCGGCGAGGGTCTTGATCGGCCATCAGGTACAGCGCCAGCGCGGTCTCGACCACCGCGCGGGGCTCCACGTTGCCTGCCAGTCGCTCGACCTCCTCGTAAGCCTGCCGGTGTTGCCGGACGTGCGGGGCGCCATTGCGGTAGGTCGTCAGCTCGGCGTGGGCAAGGTCCACCAGGGCCTGCCAGCGAGCCTCCATCGTCTTCCAGACGGGGTTGTCAGCGTTCTTCGCGATTCGGCGCCGCACCGCCTGTACATACGGCTTGAGCTGCGCCTTGATGACACCGTCCTGTTGAACATCCCCGTGTCGGCGGAGACGGCTTCGATGTGAGTTGCAGTACCCGGACCAACCTGTAGCCGGGCGTGAGCAGCCCGGCAGCTTGCAGTAGGACATCTCTTCGTTGCTAAATTTGCACCCGTCCCCCCGCGGACAGACACATCTACAAAAATGCGAGGTGCAGCCGGGCGGGGCAGCCGCGCACCGCCGCGACCATCCGAGGACTTCGGCAGTGCCATCGCCCGCTTGAGGTGTCGGATTGCCTTACGGCGTTATCAAGCCATGATGTTGGTAGGCAGCGGGGCCGGCGGCTTCACCACAACCTCGCCGTGCCGTGCTTCGCTCACGGACTAGGGCGCGGTGGCCTCTTGCGCTCCACGGCCGCACTGGCGAGCCGTGGTATGCCGCCGGCAAGGCCTTGGCATACCGCTCACCCCGTCCCGGCTTGGGCCTCCTTGAGCACCTTCTGGACGGTCGCCAGCGCGACGCCGGCTGCCCTTGCGGTCTCCCTGAAGGACAACCCCCGGCCCTTCAGCCGGATGATCTCCTCGCGCTTCTCCTCGGGGAGCCCCGGACGGCCGATGGGCTGCCCCGACTTGGTGCCGCGCTCCTTCGCCCTCGTCATGCCGGCCAGCACGCGCTCGCGGATCAGCTCCCGCTCGAACTCGGCGAACATGCCTACCATCTGGAACATGGCGCAGCCCACTGCCGTCCTCGTGTCGAGCCCCTGCTTGTGCAGGTACAGCTCGACGCCGGCCGTCTCCAGCTCGTGCAACGTGTTGACGAGGTCCCTTAGGCTCCGCCCCACGCGGTCGAGTGACCACGCCATCAGGACGCCGTACTTTCCCCGCACGGCGTCCTTCAGAGCGGCATCCAGTCCCGGCCGGCGGTCCCGGCCCTTCGCGCCGGAGATGCCTTCGTCTTTGTAGACGTGCACCACCTCCAGCCCCTTCGCCTCGGCTGCCTCGCGCAGATCGCGCTCTTGGTTCTCGGTGGTCTGCATCCCCGTGCTGACGCGAAGGTACAGCGCCACCTTGTCGCGGTTCTTCTTGGTGCTTGTGGTCTTCATGGTCACAGCCCTACAGCCTGGATGGCGTGGTACATGGCGAGGAGAGCGAACCGGAACCCGACGCAGTAGAACTTCATCGTTTGGCTCGTCCTGTTACGCGGCCCGCTGGAGCGGCTGCGTCTGTTCCTCGCCCTTGTCCGCTGCATGTGCTGCGAGGAGCAGGTCGGCCGCCTGCTGTGCAAGCGTGCAGCCCTTCACGAAGGCCCGGCTGTCCCTGGTTAGCACGCGCTGCCAGTTGTCGATGTAGCTCGCGTGATTCTCGATGTCGGCACGCAGCCCGAGCGCTGCCTGGGTGAAGGCACTCGCCAGCTCCGCCACCAGTTCCTCGAACGCGTAGCTCTCGTCCCCGAACCGACCGGAGAAGTCGCGCGCCAACCTGTCCCGATGCCCAGTCGCATGGCCGGCCTCATGCAGCACGGATGCGCGGAAGGCATCGACGCTCCCGAAGGCCTCGACAGCGGGCACATGGATGGCGTCCGTGCTGGGCACGTAGAACGCAGAATCCCCGCCGCAGCGCAACCCGCCAGTGAGCCCAAGACGATCCATGACGGGACCGACCGAACCCAACGCGCCAGCGCTCTCCGTCGGCGTGGGCGCAAGGCGCCGCGGCAGCTTGATGCCCTCGCAACTGGTCCACGTTGAAGACGGGGTACGCGGATTAGCGGGATGTGGACCGTCTCGCGGTCGCCTTGCCCGTTCTGGTGCTCACGCGCCAGCAGCTTGAAGAAGTAGACGTGTGTGCAGCGCTCGCCCTTGCGGACGCTCCCACCCAGCTCCTGCGCCTGCTTGAACGACACCCACGCATGGCGAGAGTAGCTGTGTGCCTGCGTAGCAAACCACAGCATGGCCACATTGAGGCCTCGATAGTTGCGCCCGCTGCTGCCGTTGAAGGGCAAGCCGCTGTCAAGCAGCTCGGCTCCGCCCTTGGTGCTCCATGGGCGCGCCCAAGGGCTTGACGCCCTGCGCAAGGGCATGAAGGACTGCGTTGGTAATGGTGGTGTAGTGATCTTGATAGGATGAAGCGGCCATGGCATGCATCCGAGTAGGTGTGCTCTGGAAGCCCTGGCCCCTGAATGTGCCAACATCCTCGGGCTGGGCACCGCGTCTAATGACGGCGGCATCCCCATTGTGCCATAAAACACATCGTATGCGGTACGGCTCACGATTCTCCACTCCCAGAGCGAACGCAAGGGTCGATTTCAGCAAGCGTTTCTGGTACGGGGCTGCGCCATGGCGACGCTGGCAGCGACGAGCCGCTGGTCAATGCTGGGGGCCGAAGGAGCACGGCAAGCCAGTGAAGAAATGCGGTCCGGATGCCTCGGCTGCACCGATGGCGGGGGCGCACGGCCCCGCCCAGGGGGGAAGTTGCTCCCGCGCGAGATCAGATGCCGGCTCGGATTTTCAGCAAGAATTTAATCTGCCCGACCCACGCGCGCTGACGCTAACTAGCGGCACCACATGGTAGTCGAGAGCGCGTTACGGCCCGGACTGACCGCTTAGTCTCCTAGCACCTGCTGGCAGGACGACACGGTACCAATACGTAACATGCCCGTCATCTAGCTGGTGCGAAACCACAAGATCTTGTGTTAGGGTCCGCCACTAACCACAAAATAGCCGAAAATCTGGCCCGAATCGTGCTAAGATAATTGCATGGTCGGAAGCAGGTGATGCTCGCATTGGGCGAAGCTTAACCTCCCCGGAACGTGAAGATCATGGAGGCCAATGATGGCGAAGCCGATGAAACCGGGCGAGACTGCTCCCCGCTCGGGTCAGTATGAAATTGTTGGTCCGCGTGGTGGTGGAACCGGGACGGAGCGGACGGTCACCCGTGGGGAGCCGCTGCCACCCACGCCTGAGAAGGGGCAGAGGTTCAAGCTGGTGGATCCGATCAAGCACAAGTCAGGGAAGTAACGATGCCGACGCTCCGCAAGTACAAGGTGTTCATCAGCCACGCCTGGGACTACGACCCGGACTACTGGCGAGTAGTCCGGTTCCTGAACGATGCGCCGTTCTTCGAGTGGGAGAACACCAGCGTCCCGCAGCATGACCCTATTAAGAGTCCGCACCTTGAGTACCACTTGCGGAAGAGGATGCGCGGATCGGATATCTTCCTCATCGTCTCGGGGATGTATGCCGCCCATCGGGACTGGATCGAGTTCGAGGTGGACTTCGCGCGTCGGATCGGGCTGCCCGTCGTCGGAATCACAAAGTGGGGCGGGGAACGGATTCCCCTGATCATCCAGCGTGGGACACGGGAGCAGGTCGGGTGGAATGGCGCGAGCATCGTAACGGCGGTACGCAGACACGCGAAACCATCTGGTCCGACTCCAACCGCACGATCCTCGGTTCCCTCTCCTGCTTCGACGCCTCACGGAATTGCGCGAAGGCAGGCGGACTTGCCGAGCGCCGGTCAGCGCAACTACCTTCCAACGCTGGCTGACATGCTCTACAAAGGACCGGCTGCATCAGGCGGCATTGCTCGGGGCGACAGCGGGATTACGGTGCAGGACATTGCGAATGAGCACGGCATTGTCCGGGACGACAGGCAGACAGCCATTGCTCGCGCCGTAGCGGCGCTTGCGCGGCGGGGGACAAGTTTCGAGTGAGTAGCTGATACGCGAGCTTCTTCTCCACCGCCTCCGCCAACGGCTTCAACGGACCCGTTCCAGTGCCGCGATGGCGTGTCATGGATGTCCTCCGTAGCGCGGTACGAGCGGATGCTTGAGCGTAGCGTGGACCAAGTGCAAGTCCACGCGGTCGGGTTGCAGTAGCCCGACACGTCCGGCGTGCGCAGCTTCACCGAGTAGCACAGAAACGAGAGCAGATTTAGACCGGAGCCCTTCGGTGAACAGCCTCTCGCTTCATGCCCTGATGTGACGCGCAGGTCGAAGCTGCATCTTCTACTGACTACCCCAGCTTTTGCGCCAAGTCCTCCGCCCGAAGATGCGTGTAGCGCTTGAGCATAGACAGCGACTTGTGCCCGGATACGGAGGCAACCTCCATCATGTTCAACCCGCGCTCGAAGAGGCGAGACACTGCTTCATGCCTCAGGTCATGGAATCGTAGGCCTTCGATTTGAACGGCTCTGCACGCAACGTGAAACTGCCAGGTCAGCCAATCGGGATGTATCGCGAAGACTTTGTCATCGTCACGGCGGGGAAGGGCTGCTAACGCCGCGATGGCGGATGAAGCCAGCGGAACTTGCCGCCTGGTACCGTTCTTCGTATCCGGTAGTACCGCCACTCTGCGTTGTAGATCCACGTTCGACCAGCGCAGCGCGATCAGCTCGCTTCTCCGCATGCCGGTCGCAATCGCCAAGCGGATGGCAGACTTGAGACGCACGTTGCCCGTGCTGTCACAGTACGTGAGCAGACGATGTTCTTCGTCACCGACGAGCCGGCGTTCGCGGCCGGCTGGCAGACTCAGCTTGCGAATTGAATGCACGGGGTTGGTCATCGACTCCATTCCCCAGTCTTTGCGCGCCACCTCGAAGACGTGCGAGAGGAGCGCCAGCTCCAATCGGATGGTGTTGGAGCCAATGCCGGCGTGGAGTCGTTCGTCTCGGTAGCGGGCGAGGTCGACCCCGCGAAGAGATGCGATGTACCGTGCGGCCAACGGATGCCGCCTTAGCTGAGCAATGCGGCGCTGTTCGGTACATGCGCCCTTCTTGGCGGGCGTTACTTCCCGCCCGTATCGGTCCAGAGCTTCGGCAAGCGTTGTGCGGTCGCGTTCGTCCTGCGGGACGAACACGCCGTGCAGCATCTCGCTCTCGACTTTGGCTGCCCACTTGCGCGCCTCCTCGCGACTGGCGAGAGTCTTGCATCGGACGCCGAAGCCCTTCACACGAACACGAACGTGGTACTGCCTTTCCCCGCGCTTGGTGATACTGGCCAACCTACACCTCCAAGTGTCTGCGTTGTGGAGCAGATTTGGAGCAAGGCGGGGAATGACAATGGTGTGCACGAGCGCAAGCCACATGTGGATTGGCTCCCCGACCTGGGCTCGAACCAGGGACCTGCGGATTAACAGTCCGTCGCTCTACCGACTGAGCTATCGGGGAATGAAGAGGGGCGTATTCTAGCGGCGAGCCCTAGCGCGGTCAACGCGAGGACGACGCCAACGCCCGGTAATAGACGATCAACTCGATAGCTTGCCTTCTCTATCGAATCACTTTTGCGATGGCGTCCGCGACGTACTCGATGTTGCGCGAATTGAGGGCAGCGACGCAAATGCGGCCCGTGTCGATCGCATAGATCGAGAACTCCTCGCGCAACCGCGTGACAGCTTCCTTGGACAAACCGGAGTAGGAAAACATCCCGCGCTGCCGCGTCACGAAATCGAAATCGGCGTCGGGGGTGCGCGCTTTGATCAGATCAACCAATCGATGGCGCATGGTACGGATGCGCTCGCGCATCTGCTCCAGTTCCTGCTCCCACAGCGCGCGCAGTTCGCCCGAGGCGAGCACGGTTGCGACGATCTTCCCGCCGTGGGTGGGCGGGTTGGAGTAATTGGTTCGGACAATTCGTTTCACTTGGCTCAACACGCGGCTGCTTTCATTTTTGTCGGAAGTGACGATGCTGAGCGCACCCACCCGCTCACCATAAAGCGAGAACGATTTTGAAAACGAGTTCGCCACGAAAATAACCACACCAGCATCCGCGAAGCGGCGTACCGGTTGGGCGTCCGCGTCGAGGCCGTCACCAAAGCCCTGGTAAGCGATGTCCAAGAAGGGCACGAGTTCGCGTGCCTTGACGACTTCGAGCACATCCGTCCACTGGGCCGGGCTCAGATCCACTCCGGTGGGGTTGTGACAACAGACATGGAGCACCACGATCGACCCGGATGGAAGGCCACGAAGGCTATTCATCATGCCGTCGAAGTCGACACCATGCGTTGTCGCGTCGTAGTAGGGATAGCTTCGTACTTGGAAGCCGGCGTTTTCAAACAGCGCTCGATGGTTTTCCCAGCTCGGATCGCTGATCCAGACCCCTGCATCGGGTCGCACGCGGCGGAGAAAGTCAGCGCCAACCTTGAGGCCGCCCGTGCCGCCCAAACTCTGCACTGTGACGATTCGCCCTTCTTGAAGCGCCGCAGACTTCGCAAAGACGAGTTGCTGGACGGAACGGTCATACTCAGGCAAGCCGTCGATTGGCAGATAGCCCCGCGGGGGCGCACTTTCCAACATTTGGCGCTCCGCTCGGCGCACGCATTCGAGCAACGGAATCCGGCCGCTGTCGTCGTAGTAGATCCCCACACCGAGATTGACTTTGCGGGGATTCGCGTCTGCGTTAAATGCTTCGGTGACGCCGAGAATGGGATCGCGTGGAGCCATCTCCACGGCGGCCAGTATGGATGAAGTCATGGCGGGCGTTCGGGATTGAAGACGATGCTCGACTTGCGAAGTCGTCGAAACCGCCTATTTTAGCGGAGGCGGTGGCGGATGCGAGCGCGGTGCTCGAATGTCTATGGGAGAATGCTGAAGTGCTCTGTCTCGCACTGACCTCAACCCGATGACTCCTCATGCTCCCGTTTCTTCGGACCAGTTCCTGACCTTCCCGGACAGTCCGTTTCGCCTCTATCAGCCTTTTGCACCCGCTGGCGATCAGCCCGAGGCGATCAAGCAGCTGGTCGAGGGCATCCGCGACGGGCTGGCGTTTCAAACTCTGCTGGGTGTGACAGGCTCGGGGAAGACGTACACGATGGCGAACGTCATTGCGCAGCTGGGTCGGCCCGCGATCATCATGGCGCCGAACAAAACCCTCGCTGCGCAGCTGTACGCGGAAATGCGCGAGTTCTTCCCGCAGAACGCAGTCGAGTACTTCGTCTCCTACTACGATTATTACCAGCCGGAGGCCTACGTTCCCTCGCGCGACCTCTACATCGAGAAAGACTCCAGCATCAACGAGCATATCGAGCAGATGCGCTTGTCAGCGACGAAATCGCTGCTCGAGCGGCGCGACACCGTGATCGTGGCGACGGTTTCGTGCATTTACGGCATAGGGGACCCCGTCGACTACCACAGCATGGTGTTGCACTTGCGTACGAACGAGCGCACCGGGCAGCGCGACATCATTCGCCGACTGGCCGAAATGCAATACCAGCGCAACGAGCTCGAGTTTCGGCGTGGGACATTTCGCGTGCGCGGCGATGTGATCGATATCTTCCCTGCGGAGAACTCCGAGGTCGCGCTGCGGGTGAGCTTGTTCGACGATGAGGTCGAAGGCTTGTCGCTGTTCGATCCCCTCACCGGTCAGATCCTGCAAGACGCCGCCCGCTACACGATTTACCCGTCGAGCCACTACGTGACGCCGCGCGATACGACGCTACGCGCGATCGAAGCGATCAAGGCCGAGTTGCGCACGCAGATCGAGTTTTTCCAGCAACAGGGCAAACTGCTCGAGGCGCAGCGCATCGAGCAGCGTACGCGTTTCGACCTGGAGATGCTCGCCGAACTGGGCTTCTGCAAAGGCATCGAGAACTACTCCCGTCATCTCTCGGGGCGCAAGCCCGGAGAGCCGCCACCGACTCTGATCGACTACCTTCCGCGCAATGCGTTGATGATCATCGACGAGAGCCACGTCACGGTACCTCAGATCGGCGGCATGTTCCGAGGCGACCGGGCGCGCAAGGAGAACCTCGTCGAGTACGGGTTCCGGTTGCCGTCGGCCCTCGACAATCGCCCGCTGACTTTCGAGGAGTTCGAGGCAATGATGCCGCAGACGATCTTCGTGTCCGCCACGCCGGCCGGATACGAAGCGGCCCATCAGGGTCAAGTGGTCGAACAGGTCGTGCGGCCCACCGGTTTGATCGATCCCGACGTGGTGGTTCGGCCAGCAAGCAGCCAGGTGGACGACCTGCTGTCCGAAATCAACCTGCGGGTCGCACGCAACGAGCGCGTATTGGTTACCACGCTTACCAAACGCATGGCGGAGGACTTGACCGATTACTTGAGCGAGCACGGCGTCAGGGTGCGCTACCTGCATTCCGACATCGATACAGTCGAACGCGTCGAGATCATTCGGGAGCTGCGCCTGGGTCAGTTTGATGTATTGGTGGGAATCAACCTCTTGCGCGAGGGGCTCGACATTCCGGAGGTCTCGCTCGTGGCGGTGCTCGATGCGGATAAGGAAGGCTTCTTGAGATCGGAGCGCTCGCTTATTCAGACCATTGGCCGGGCGGCACGTCACATTCACGGCACCGCCATCCTCTATGCTGATTACGTGACCGACTCGATGCGCCGAGCCATCGACGAGACCGAGCGACGGCGCACCAAGCAGGTCGCTTTCAACAATGCGCAAGGCATCACGCCGCGCGGCGTGACCAAGCGTATCAAGGACATCATCGATGGCGTCTACGATGGGCGCGCTTCACACAAGGAGCTGCGTGCGGCCCAAGACGAGCCGAGCTATCGGAGCATGAGCGAAGTGGATCTCGCCAAAGAGATCCGCCGGCTCGAAAAGCAGATGCTCGAGCACGCGCGCAATCTCGAATTCGAGCAGGCCGGTCAGTTGCGTGATCAGCTGCGCGATCTGAAGGAACAGCTGTTCGGCGTACCCATTTCGCCGCAGGCGCCTCCTACGACTTCGCCACGAGTGCCGGCCGCGCCAACCCGGGGACGACGCGTAGCCGGCCGCGCCGCTGGTTAAGAGCGGCGTCGTTGCGTCAGAGCCGGGTCGGGCACGATAGCCTGTGCCGCTCCGTCTATTGGGATGACTCGTAGCGGCGCGAGCTCATTGCCGGCCGATGTAGCTGAAAAAGGGATGTCTCCAAGGGAGCCATCCCTGTGCTTAGGAAGGCTGCGAAGGTGAATCACCGCCTCGCGTTTCGACCTGTACGAGCGGTTCGTTCGCGGCGGTCTCGACGCCCGGCGAACGCGGTCGGCGCGGGCGACGAGCGGCGGGCGCAGGTTCGGGTACGTAAGCTTCGCTCGGCGTGGCAGCCGAGGTTTCGACCTGCACGAGATCTGGAGGCAGCGCATACGATTGCGGAACGTGGTCAGCCCGAACGCTTCCACTACGTTCCGATTCCGTTACTTCGACCGGGCGGTGCTCTGCACCCATGTCTTGAGCGTGCATGGCTAAAGGCTCGCGATGGATTTCGACACGAGGCGTCGCGTCTGCAACTTCAGCAGGCGAGAGGCTCGCTGGCTCTGCTTGAACAGCGGACGGCGCATGTGCAGCCGGTTCGACTGCGGCGCCCAATCCCGGCTCGGCAGGAGCATGCTCGATCGCCGCTGCGACCGTAGGCGGCGGTGCTTCAACTTCATCGGCTATCTGCGATTGCTGTTCTCCGCGTTGTGCCTCGGTTTCACCTGGACCTGCACCGCGGTCACGACGTCCGCGACGTCGGCGTCCTCTGCCTTCGCCCTCGTTGACGTGAGAAGCTTCGGCGCGCCCACGCTCGGGCTGCTCGGTTCGTTCTACGCGCCCTGCACGCTCCACGCGGTCCGCGCGCTCACCGCGCTCGCCTCGCTCAGCGGCGGCATGGACCTTTTCGGCACGCTCCGCGCGATCACTGCGCTCCTGGCGTTCGTGCCTGCTGCCACGATCGGGACGCTCGGTGCGCTCTCGTCGCTCGTTCGCACCACGTTGTTCAGCCTGCAGAGCAGAAGGCTCGGCATGAGCAGAGAGTGCGCTCTGTCCGCGTTCGCCGCGATCATGTCCCCCTCGATCTCGGCGTTGTGACGTTTGGCCCGAACGCCGGCTCTCCGCCTGCGTAGTCCTGGGCGCTTGACCTTGCATCTCGTCGCGATCACGTCCGCTCGTGGGACGGCGATCGCGCCGTTGCTGCTCGCGGGGAGGTCTGCGCGCCTCGCGCGGCTTGGTCTTGACGGGCTCCACCGCCTGCTCGGGCTTACGGGTGAGCCACCCGAAGATCTTTTGCAGGATCGAGGGCCTGCTCTCGGCCTGCGGAAGGGGAGCCGCAGCGGGCATTGGCGCGGGCTGTTCGGGGGTAATGCCTTGCACGGCGGCTTGCGGGCGCGAGGGGCGCAGCTCTGCGCCTGCCTCCTCCCGCTCGGCCTCGGCCGGCTGCTGGACCATTCTGTAACTAGCCGGCAATGGCTCCATCTGATTGAGCTCGTCATGGCGCCGCCGGTCCACGGTGTAGTTCGGCGTTTCGAGATGAATGTTGGGGATGAGGACAATGCTTACTTTGAGTCGCTGCTCGATCGCATGGAACTCTGAGCGCTTCTCGTTGAGCAAGAAGGTCGCAACGTCGACGGGCACCTGAGCATGCACCGCGGCGGTGTTCTCCTTCATTGCCTCTTCCTGCAAGATGCGCAGGATGTGCAGAGCCGATGATTCGACGCTGCGGATATGCCCGGTGCCGTGGCAGCGCGGACAAGGCATATGGCTCGTCTCACCGAGCGAGGTTTGCAGACGCTGGCGTGACAACTCCATCAGTCCGAAGCGAGAGATTTTGCCCATCTGAACGCGGGCGCGGTCGTAGCGCAGCGCATCGCGCAGCCGGTTCTCCACCTCACGCTGGTTGCGACTGTTCTCCATGTCGATGAAGTCGATCACCACCAGGCCACCGAGGTCGCGCAACCGCAGCTGCCGTGCGATTTCGTCGGCGGCCTCCAAATTGGTGCGAAGCGCCGTTTCCTCGATGTCGGCGCCGCGCGTCGCGCGCGCGGAATTGACGTCGATCGCGACCATTGCCTCGGTGTGGTCGATGACGATGGAGCCGCCCGAGGGCAGGGGAACCTGGCGTGCATACGCCGTTTCGATCTGATGCTCGATTTGAAAGCGGGAGAACAGGGGAACGTCATCCCGGTAGGGCTTGACGCGGTTGACGTTGGCCGGCATCACGTGTGCCATGAACTGCCGGGCTTGCTCGTAGATGCTTTCGGTATCGATCAGGATCTCGCCGATGTCCTGATGGAAGTAATCGCGGATGGCGCGAATCACCAGACTCGATTCCTGGTAGATGAGGAACGCTCCGCTTTGCTGGCGCGAAGCATTCTCGATCGCCCGCCAAAGCTGCAGGAGGTAGTTGAGGTCCCACTGGAGTTCCTCCAGCGTACGGCCCAATCCTGCGGTGCGGCCGATGATGCTCATGCCGGCGGGGATCTCCAGCTGCGCGATCAAATCGCGCAGCTCGTTGCGCTCCTCCCCCTCCACGCGACGCGATACACCACCGCCGCGAGGATTGTTCGGCATGAGGACGAGATAACGCCCGGCCAGCGAAACGTAAGTGGTGAGTGCAGCGCCTTTGCTGCCGCGCTCGTCCTTGTCGACTTGGACGATGAGCTCTTGCCCTTCGCGCAGCACATCCTGAATGCGCGCTCGGGCAGGATCGACGTCGCTCTGGAAGTACGACTTGTTGATCTCCTTGAAGGGGAGAAAGCCGTGGCGATCGCTGCCATAGTCGATGAAGGCAGCTTCCAGGCTCGGTTCGACGCGGGTGATCAGCCCTTTGTAGATGTTACCTTTACGTTGCTCTTTTCCTGTGGTTTCGATGTCGAGGTCGACAAGCCTTTGGCCATCGACGATTGCGACCCGCATTTCTTCGGCCTGGGTCGCATTGAATAGCATGCGTTTCATTGGTTCGCCCCCGCGCTGGGAACCGCGGGCAGGGCAAACATCGAGCGCTGGTCGCGCTCCCCGGGTATGTACTATTCGGTCGGTGCAATGATCATAATAGAACCCTTCGAACAGTTATCGTGGGCGTTTGCCTTGCCATTCCTGAAGCGGCTTCAGGAGACGTATCGGTGCTCGGTTCCGAGCGCGTTGTTTGGTCTGCATCGCTAGTTGATGCGGGTCAGCGAAGACAACCCGTCATGATTTTCTCCGGTCATGAACCCGGGGAGCGATCATTTCAACAGATCGTCCCACTTCCCGATCGCGCAGTCTCCGTTCTCTTGCCGCGCAACGGAGAAGAGTATAAGCAAAATGAATGAGTTAAGGAAAGGCCCCGCGGCACGAGCGGCGGCACTGCTCGAGGTGGACGAGGAGGACGCCGGTCAGCGATTAGACAACTTTTTGTCTCGTATACTCAAGGGTGTTCCCAAGAGTCACGTATACCGCATCTTGCGCAGGGGCGAAGTGCGGGTGAATAGCAGTAGGGCAGGGGCCCACTATCGTTTAACACCGGGCGATCGCGTGCGCATACCCCCTATTCGGGTGGCCAAACCAAGCGCCGGGCCCAAGTCGCCCGCGCCTGCGCTGCTCTCGCCCCATGTACTGTTGGAAGACGAGGCGTTGCTTGTGCTCGACAAGCCGGCCGGGATTGCTGTGCATGGAGGCAGCGGCATTAGCCGCGGGGTGATCGAGCAATTCCGATTGGAGCGGCCCAGCGCTCGGTTTTTGGAACTCGTGCACCGCCTCGATCGGGAGACTTCAGGCGTCCTGCTGCTGGCGAAAAGACGGAGCGCGCTGACCGAGCTGCATAGACAGCTGCGTGCGGGCGAGATGGACAAGCGGTATATCGTGCTCGTCGCGGGGCGCTGGGCTGACGCCATCCAACACGTTCGGTTGCCTCTGCACAAGTACGTAACGGCCGCAGGGGAGCGCCGGGTCATGGTGGACGAAGGCGGTGCGGGGGCGCACACCGAATTTCGGCTGCATGAGAACATCGGGAAGTTCAGCTTGTTGGAAGCCCGGCTGAAGACGGGCCGTACTCATCAAATTCGTGTCCACCTGGCGCATTTGGGGTTCCCGATCGCCGGCGATGACAAGTATGGGGACTTTGCGTTGAACAAGACGTTGGCGAAATCGGGGCTCAAGCGCATGTTCCTGCACGCAGCCGCGCTCGCGTTTCGGCATCCGCTCGATGGGCGGCGGGTCGATGTGCACGCACCGCTACCCGCCGAGTTGGCGCAGTTCATTGCCAGGCTGCGTCGTGATGTGAGCGAGTTACCCGGGGACAGTACCGACTGATGGGAAAGCGTTTTGATCTGTTGGTGTTCGACTGGGATGGCACCATCGTCGACTCGGCCAACCACATTGTCGATGCTCTGCAATGCGCCTGCGCGGACATGAATCTCCCGGTTCCAACGCCCCAGCGCGCGCGCTATATCATCGGCCTGGGCCTTCGCGATGCGATGGAATACTTGTTCCCGGAAATGACTCCCCTCGACTATCCCAGCCTGGTCGATCGTTATCGCCATCACTACTTAGCGGGCGACCACAGGGTGGTTCCCTTCCCTGGCGTCGAAGCGGGGATCGCGGAACTGAAGGCAGCGGGTTTTCTCCTTGCCGTGGCCACCGGCAAGAGCAGGGCAGGGCTCGACCGCGCTTTGGCTGATACCGGCCTAGAACAATACTTCGACCGGTCTCGTTGCGCCGACGAGAGTTTCTCCAAGCCACATCCCGAGATGCTCCACGTGCTGATGGATGCGCTCAACGTAGCGCCCGACAGGACGCTGATGATCGGTGACACCACCCACGACCTGCAGATGGCAGCAAATGCGGGGGTGGCGGCCCTCGCCGTCAGCTATGGGGCGCATGCGACGAAGGACTTGCAGGATCTCAAACCCCTCGCCTGCGTGCAGTCGTGCTTGGAACTGATGGCATGGTTGCGGCATCACGCTTAATCTGCGACGCCCGTGAAATCGAAGAGGGAGGCAGGGGCGTCCGCTTTGTGGTGGAGCGTAACGGCAATCCTTCGCAGCCCGCGTTTGCCGTGCGTTTTGAGGGTGTCGTCTATGCCTACCTCAATCGTTGCGCTCACATACCCGTGGAACTGGACTGGGCGCCGGGAGAGTTCTTCGACGTCAGCAAGCTATACTTGATCTGCTCGACCCACGGCGCGATGTACTTGCCCGATACGGGGCGGTGCGTCGCCGGCCCATGCAAAGGCTGTAACCTCGTCCGCGTTCCCGTTCAGGAAGTCGACGGCAAGGTATACCTGATTGACTAAAGAGACTCCTTTTGGCTGAAGACACTCCTTCCCCGCCGCCGACTGCGGCTCCCGCTCCGCCGTCGTCCCCTGCAGCACCACCGCCTGCTGCCACACGGGACGACACGCGATGGGAGCGCGAGGTCCTCGAGCGCCTCGCCCGCGCGGCACTTGATGAGCAGCGTCGCGCGCGCCATTGGGGCATCTTCTTCAAGACGCTTGTGTTCTTATATCTGTTCGTTCTGTTGTTCGTCGCTTTAGGCTGGTTGGGCGGAAAGGAAGGTCGGGTTGTCGGCAGGCATACTGCACTCGTGGCGGTCGAGGGCGTGATCGCCGCCGACGCCGAAGCGAGCGCAGAGCGCATCAACGCCGGGTTGAAGGATGCGTTCGAGGACGGCAGCACGGCCGGCGTGATCGTGCGAATCAACAGTCCAGGCGGCAGTCCTGTTCAAGCCGGTCAAATCAACCACGAGATCCGGCGTTTGCGCAGCCTCCATCCCAAGACACCCGTCTATGTGGTTGTCGAAGATATCTGTGCCTCGGGGGGCTACTATATCGCCGCGGCTGCGGACCAGATTTTCGTCGACCGCGCCAGCATCGTCGGATCGATCGGAGTGCTGATGGACGGATTCGGCTTCACCGGCACGATGGAGAAACTGGGCGTGGAGCGACGTCTTCTCACGGCAGGGGACAACAAAGGTTTCCTCGACCCATTCTCTCCACTCAGAGAAGATCAACGCAACTACGCGAAGAATATGCTCGAGGAAATCCACCAGCAGTTCATCAACGTCGTTCGCCAAGGCCGCGGCAAGAGGCTGAAGGAGACGCCCGAACTCTTCAGCGGCCTCGTGTGGACCGGCGAGCGGAGCATCGAAATCGGCCTCGCTGACGCCTTGGGCAGCGTCGACTACGTTGCGCGCGAAGTGATCAAGGCCGAGAAAGTCGTGGATTACACGCCCAGTCGCAGCTTCGCCGAGCGTGTAGCGCGCCGCTTCGGAGCGGCGATGGCGGAGACCTTGGTTCGATTGAGCACTGGCGTTCGGTTGCAGTAAAGAATGTAGCCAGGCGCCCGCCCGGCTATGCAAGTAACAAGAAGACGGTAGGACGCCGATCGATCGAAGGTCGCGCCTGGCGTTGCCACTCGTCGATTCTCCGCGTGGTGATCGTCTCGGTCTCGAGCGTCAAATCCGTCGCCAAGCAAAGGCGCGAACCTGCCCGGCAGACGTTCAGCATGGCTTCGAGCAAACGCTCGTTCCGATACGGCGCCTCGATGCAAATCTGCGTTGCCTGGTCGCGCAACGAGTCGTGTTCCATCGCTTGAATCGCGCGGTCCCGTTCTGCTCGCGGCACCGGCAAATAGCCTCGGAAACAAAATCTTTGACCCTCTAATCCGGAGGCCATCAGCGCAAGCATGAGCGACGACGGTCCGACCAGAGGTACCACGCGGATTCCCATCCGGTGGGCGAGGGCGACCAGGGCGCTGCCCGGGTCAGCGACAGCCGGGCACCCCGCTTCGGAAAGCAGACCCACGCAATGGCCTTCGAGCAAGGGCTGGAGCAATGAGCCGAGTGCTCGATCAGCCGTGTTCAGGTTCAACTCGTCGATGCGCAAATCGCTCAGCTTTCGAGGATGACCGATGAGCTTCAGGAAGTGGCGCGCAGCCTTTGCGCTCTCGGCCACAAAGACGTCAAGGGCGCGTGCGTGCGCGATCACGCCTACGCTCAAACTCGACTCGATCGGCGCGGCCCCGAGCAGCGTGGGAATCAAGTAGAGCGTACCGTACGCCGGAGGCACTGCTTCAGACAACGCTGATCCCTTCCTCCGCAAGCAAGTCCACGAGCGCGATCAGCGGCAGGCCGATCAACGCAGTCGGATCTTCGCCTTCTTGAGCGCGGAGCAGCGCGATACCTAAGCCTTCGGATTTTGCGCTGCCCGCACAGTCATAGGGTTGCTCGCGTCGCAAGTACGCATCGATTTGCGCATCGCTGAGGGGGCGAAACACCACGCGGGTGAGAACGAGACGGGTACGAACTCTGCCGGTGTCCGCATGAAGCAAGGCAACTGCAGTATGGAACACGACTGTGCGGCCGCTTGCCTTTCTCAGCTGCTCGGCTGCGCGCTCATGATTGCCCGGCTTGCCCAATCGCGCGCCATCCAGTTCGGCGACCTGATCGGAGCCGATGATGTAAGTTCCCGGATGTCGAGGCGCAACTGCCTCCGCTTTGGCCCGCGCGAGTCGCAGCGCGGTTTGCGGGGCCGACTCGCCGGCGAGGGCCTGCTCATCGATTTCGGGTGAATCCACATCGAAGCCGAAACCTAGACGAGACAGGAGCGCCCTGCGGTAGACCGAGGTGGAAGCCAGCACGAGCATCGAGCGGAAGACGTGTTGTTTCGCTCCACTGCCAGAGCAAAGGTAAGGTTTTGACAGTGCGGAACAAAAATACTACCATGCGCCGTTTATGTCGGAACAGCTCGTAATCGAACCCGCAAAGTTCGCAACGGCACGCGGAAAGCTGCAGGGGGAATTAGCAGTGGCGTCGCTGCACCGACTGCGCGATGAGTTGCATGATGGGGCAGGTAGTCTCGCATACCGTATCGAGGGTCTGTTGAACGCCAAGGGGCAGCCAGCGTTGGAACTGGAGATCTCCGGCGAGGTACATTTGCGCTGTTGGCGATGTCTCGGATCCTTGGATCATCACTTGAGGTCGCGTCGGACGCTTACTCTTCTCGCTGACCTCAACGAATTCGCACCCTTCCAAGACGAGGCTGAGTCGGAGGACGTCATTCCGGAAGTGGCGCGCTTGCACCTGCGCGAGCTGATCGAGGATGAGGCGTTGCTGACGCTGCCGATTGCTGCCTATCATCCTGAGGGAACGTGTGCCGAGATCGTGCAACCGAATCACGGTACCGACGCTGTAGCGTCACCGTTCGCGTCGCTTGCCCGGCTTCGGCGGTAAGGCTGCGATAGACGATTTTCAAGTACAGGAGTTCAGATCAAAATGGCTGTGCAACAGAACAAGAAGTCCCCTTCCCGCCGCAATATGCGTCGTGCGCATGACGCCATCGGCAAGCCTGCCTTGGCGGTTGAGCCTGGCTCGGGCGAAGTGCATCTGCGTCACCACGTGAGCCCAAACGGTTTTTATCGCGGCAAGAAGGTCGTCCAAACTCGCGAAGACTGATCCACGCGCAGTGGCGATCGGTCTGCTCAGAATCTTCCCAGTCACCCTCGCTTCCTTGCCCGACGCGAGTCGGGCGCTATTCCCAAGCGATCGCCGCAGGCGCGAGGTCGCCTACGCATGGTGACGATCGCGCTCGACTGTATGGGCGGTGATCATGGTCCGCACGTCACGGTTCCCGCGGCCATTTCTTTCCTTGGCCGACACCCCCGAGCAAGCGTAATCCTGGTCGGCGATCAAGCCAGAATCGAAGCTGAGCTGCGCTCGATTGGCGCGCTTGGCGAACCTCGCGTGCGGATCTGTCACACCGACGAGGTCGTGGCGATGAATGAGCCCCCTGCGAGCGCCCTGCGTAGCAAGCGTGGCTCGTCGATGCGTCTCGCGGTCGACCTGCTCAAGTCCGGTGACGCGCAAGCTTGTGTAAGCGCGGGTAACACCGGCGCTCTAATGGCGATTTCGCGCTTCGTGCTCAAGATGTTGCCGGGCGTCGAGCGGCCGGCAATTGCCTCGATGGTCCCCACCATGCGCGGCCGCTGCTGCGTGCTCGACCTCGGCGCCAACGTCGACTGCGAGCCCGTGAACCTCTTGCAGTTTGCCGTCATGGGCGTTGCCCTCTACTCGGTCGTTGAGAAAGTCGATCGGCCCAGCGTGGGTCTGCTCAACATCGGCGAAGAAGACATCAAGGGCAACGACGTCGTCAAACAAGCCGGCGAGCTGCTCAAAACGAGCGGGCTGAACTACTACGGCAACGTCGAAGGTCACGATGTCTACAAGGGGACAACGGACGTGGTGGTGTGTGACGGATTCGTGGGCAACATCTTCCTCAAGACTTCCGAAGGACTGGCGCGGATGCTCGCGGCTTATCTAAAAGAAGAATTTCACCGCAACATCTTCACTAAGCTGCTCGGCGTCGTCTGTCTTCCCGTGATCAACGCTTTTCGTCGTCGCGTAGATCCACGCCGTATGAATGGAGCGAGCTTGCTCGGCTTGCGCGGCATCGTCGTCAAGAGCCACGGCTCGGCGGACAGTCTAGCGTTCGAGGTCGCCATCGCACGCGCGTGGGAGGAGGCCGAGAGCGGACTATTGGAGCGAATCAGCAAGCATTTGCCGCACTCGGAAGTGCTTCAACCTTCGATTCAGAAGGTCGGCTGAGCATGTTCTCTCGAATCGTCGGTACCGGGAGTTACTTACCGGAGAAGGTGCTCAGCAATCGCGATCTCGAGCGCATCGTCGATACCTCGGATGAGTGGATCCGCACACGCACCGGCATCCACCAGCGCCATGTGGCCGCCGACGATCAAGTCGCAAGCGATCTCGCTCTCGAAGCGTCGCGCCGGGCGCTGCAGGCTGCAGGCCTCGACCCGCAACAGATCGGGCTCCTGGTCGTGGCCACCACGACGCCCGATATGATCTTTCCCAGTACCGCCTGCATCTTGCAATCGAAACTCGGAATCGCTGATGCGCCTGCCTTCGACATCCAAGCCGTTTGCAGCGGTTTCGTATATGCGCTCAATACCGCCGATCTATATGTGCGCAGTGGACAGTGTCGCTATGCTTTGGTCGTGGGAACCGAGGTCTATTCGCGCATCCTCGACTGGTCGGATCGATCGACATGCGTCTTGTTCGGTGATGGGGCAGGCGCGGTCGTGTTGGCTGCAGACGAGAGAGCCGGAATCCTATCGAGCAAACTGCACGCGGACGGGCGCTACGCCGACATCTTGGCGGTGCCTGGGCAGGTCTGCCAGGGCGGTGTCAGGGGCAAACCGTTCGTTACCATGGACGGTGGGGCGGTGTTTAGGTTCGCCGTGAAGGTGCTTGCCGAGGTCGCGCACGAAGTGCTTGCCGAGAGCGAACTTCCGCTGGAGAAAGTGGACTGGCTGATTCCGCATCAGGCCAACATCCGCATCATCCAAGCAACAGCCCGCAAGCTCGGCTTGCCGATGGAGCGTGTGGTGGTTACGGTGGATCGTCACGCCAATACCTCCGCGGCATCGATTCCACTGGCCTTGGATTTGGCCGTGCGCGACGGCCGCATACGGCCTGGCCATCACGTCCTGCTCGAGGCGGTCGGCGGCGGATTCACTTGGGGGGCGAGTTTGATTAAATGGGGATAGGGCGTTGAGCAATCTCGCGATGGTGTTCCCAGGGCAGGGATCACAAACGATCGGAATGATGATGCCCTACGTCGCGCTGCCCGCCGTTCGCGCGACATTCGTCGAGGCCGGTGAGGTTCTTGGTATCGACCTGTGGGGATTGGTGACGGAAGGGCCGCCCGAAGCGTTGAACAAGACGGTCAATACGCAGGTCGTCATGCTCGCCGCCGGTATCGCGCTGTTCAGGGCCTGGAGGCAGGCAGGCGGCCCTGCGCCAAACGCCGTTGCCGGGCACAGCCTGGGTGAATATACAGCTCTGGTCGCTGCAGACGTAATCGAGTTTGGTGATGCGCTGGTGCTCGTTCGTGCGCGCGCACAAGCGATGCAGGACGCCGTGCCGGAAGGCGTCGGTGCGATCGCCGCCATCCTGGGCCTCGACGATGCCGTCGTAGAGGCTGTTTGCAGAGATGCAAGCCAAGGGCAGGTCCTTGAAGCCGCCAACTACAACGCACCGGGTCAAGTAGTCATTGCAGGGCATCGCACGGCGGTGGAGCGCGGGATGGCACTGGCGAAGGAACGCGGCGCGAAGCGAGTTGTCTTGCTGCCAATGAGTGCCCCTTCGCATTGCAGCTTGATGAAGCCTAGCGCTATACGCTTGGCCGAGGGCCTGGCGCGAGCGCGGCTCAGCCCTGCAGTGGTCCCCGTGGTGAACAATGCTGACGCTGTGGCTCTGCGTGATCCGCAGGCGATACGCGACAGCTTGATCCGTCAGCTCTCCTCGCCCGTGCGTTGGGTGGACATCGTTCGCGTGTTCGCCTCACAAGGGATCACGCGCATCGTCGAATGCGGCCCCGTGGGCGTGTTGACGCCATTGAACAAGCGCACCATACCTGAGATCGAGGCCATAGCTCTCAAGGATGCCGATCAGTTGGTACAGCTGGCACAGCAGAGTTCCCAGACGCAGACGTGACCATGGCCGATACCGCACCGCTCGCTGACAAACTGGCCTTAGTTACCGGTGCCAGCCGGGGAATTGGACGTGCCATTGCGTTGGAATTGGGCCGACAAGGCGCTGTAGTGGCGGGAACTGCCACCAGCGAGCCCGGAGCGGAAGCGATCACGTCGATGCTGCGGGAAGCCGGCATCCGCGGCCGTGGCTTCGTGCTGAACGTTACCGACGAACCGGCGATGCAGCGCGTGGTGGCGCAAGCGCAGGACGAACTCGGTCGCCTTTACGCGCTCATCAACAATGCCGGCATCACCCGTGACAACCTGTTGATGCGAATGAAGGACGAGGAGTGGGATCAGATCATGGAGACCAACCTCAAGTCCGTTTTCCGCCTCTGCCGGCTGGTGGTCCGAGACCTGATGAAGGCGCGCGAAGGCCGTATCATCAACGTCACGTCGGTCGCTGGCGAGATGGGCAATGCCGGGCAAACCAACTACGCGGCAGCGAAAGCGGGATTAATCGGCTTCAGCAAATCTTTGGCGCGCGAAATTGCTAGCCGCCACATCACCGTCAACTGCGTCGCGCCAGGCTTCATCGCCACGGACATGACCGATGTGCTGCCTGAAGCGCAGCGCGCGCAAATCGCTCAGCACGTGCCGCTGCAACGACTTGGGACGCCGCACGAGGTCGCGGCGGCAGTAGCGTTCCTCGCATCACCGGCGGCAGGTTATATCACCGGCGCGACGTTGGACGTAAACGGCGGTTTGCTCATGCGCTGAGCCCCTGCTCGCGATGCCGTCCACTATGCGATTTTGGTAGAATGCGCAGTTGTTTTAAGCACCAGCCAACAAACACAATAAGATCGAAGCATCTCGTGGCGAGACGCACCACCTGCGATTGCCATAACTCCCAGCGCGTATCCGCTCGCACATTCACGTAAACAGGAAGGGCAACTTGATGGAAACCATCGAACAACGCGTCAAGAAGATCGTTGCCGAGCAACTCGGCGTCAACGAAGCAGACGTGAAGTTGGAGTCCACTTTCGTCGATGACCTCGGCGCTGATTCGCTGGACACGGTCGAATTGGTGATGGCCCTCGAGGAAGAATTCGAGTGCGAAATCCCTGACGAAGAGGCAGAAAAGATTACCTCCGTGCAGCAGGCTATTGACTACATCAATAGCCACCTCAAGCAGTAGACGGCAGTACAACGAAGTTGGCAAAGCGAAGAGTCGTCGTAACAGGCCTCGGTATCGTCAGCCCCGTAGGCATCGGGGTCCAAGAGGCGTGGTCCAATATCCTTGCAGGGCGCAGCGGCATCACCCGTATTACTCGCTTCGACGCCACCAACTACGCGTCGAAGATTGCAGGCGAGGTCAAAGGTTTCGACGTATCGAAGTATCTACCGGTGAAGGAAGCGCGCCGCTTCGACGTCTTCGTTCACTATGGGACGGCGGCGGCGATGGAAGCGATCAAGGTCGCCGGTCTACAGGTAACGGAAGAGAACGCCGACCGAATCGGCGTCAATATCGGATCCGGCATCGGTGGTCTGCCGATGATCGAAGAGACGTGCAACGTTCTCACACAAAGCGGACCGCGCAGGGTATCCCCGTTCTTTATCCCGGGGACGATCATCAATATGGTCTCGGGCAATCTGTCGATCATGTACGGGTTCAAGGGCCCGAATCTCGCCATCACCACCGCTTGCACGACATCCACCCACTGCATCGGTGAATCCGCCCGCTTGATCGCATATGGCGACGCCGACGTCATGATTGCGGGCGGCTCCGAGTCGACCGTCTGTCCCTTGGCGATTGCCGGCTTCTCGGCCGCGCGGGCGTTGTCGACGCGAAACGATGATCCTTCGGGGGCGAGCCGTCCCTGGGACAAGGCTCGGGACGGATTCGTCCTCGGCGAGGGGGCAGGCGTACTAGTTCTCGAGGAGATCGAGCATGCTAGAGCGCGCGGCGCACCAATGTACGCGGAGTTGGTCGGCTACGGGATGAGCGCAGACGCTCACCACATGACCGCACCGTGCGAGGACGGCGATGGCGCCCGACGCTGTATGGGGAACGCGCTGCGCGATGCACAGGCGAAGCCTGAGGACGTGGATTACATCAACGCGCACGGCACGTCCACGCCATTGGGAGACATCGCGGAAACGATTGCAGTCAAGCGCACGCTTGGCGATCATGCCATGCGGGTTGCAGTGAGCTCGACCAAATCGATGACCGGCCATCTGCTGGGTGCCGCGGGGGGCATCGAAGCGGTCTTTACGGTGCTCGCCGTCAAAGATCAGGTCGCACCTCCGACAATCAACCTGGTGAACCCGGACCCCGAATGCGATCTCGATTACGTGCCCGGGCATGCGCGGGAGATGAAGATTCGCCTTGCGCTTTCCAACTCATTCGGCTTCGGCGGCACCAACGCCACCTTGGCGTTTCGCGCCGTGTAGGGATCCGGCTCGCTCGCACGCGCTTCCCGCGCACGAGCATAGAGCAGACTTGCTCGCTGAGCGGTAGGCATAGTAAGCGTGGGGCGATCAATCAAGCGCACTATCGTCATTCTGATCCTCGCCGCGATAGGCGGCGCAGGTTGGCTGACCTACTTCGCCTCGACGCCGCGCGACGTGCCGCAACCTGCGCGCGAGTTTCTCGTCAAGAAAGGGCGATCGTTGCGGGGCGTCAGCGGCGATCTCACCGCAGCAGGCGTATTCAAGGAACCCTGGTCGTTCTTTTGGCTCGGCCGCATCCTCGGACATGCCAACGATATGCAGGCAGGGGTCTACCGCATTCCCGAGCGCGTCACCCCCTTGCGTCTGCTCGAGATGATCGTCAATGGCGAAGTGACCGAGGCCCAAATCACCTTCATCGAAGGGTGGACGTTCGCGCAAGTCCGCGCGGCGCTCGCACAGCATCCGCATGTCACTCAAGAAACTGCAGGGCTGAGTGATCGACAGATTCTCGAGCGCATCCGCGCAACCGAGCATCACCCAGAGGGTTTGTTCTTCCCCGATACCTATTTCTTCCGACCGGGGGTGAGCGATCTGACTCTGCTCGCGCGTGCCTACGAAACGATGAAAGCAAAGCTCGACGCGCTCTGGCTGACGCGAGCACCGAATCTGCCGTACCGCTCTCCCTACGAGGCGCTGATCATGGCATCCATCGTGGAGAAGGAAACCGGGTTCGCTTCGGAGCGACCGATGATCGCTGCCGTCTTCGTCAACCGGCTACGCAAACAAATGCGGCTCCAGACGGATCCGAGCGTGATCTACGGTCTGGGCGCAAACTTCGACGGTAACTTGCGCAAGCGCGATCTCGAAACCGACACGCCCTACAACACCTATACCCGCACCGGCTTGCCTCCGACGCCGATCGCGATGCCCGGGGAAGCCGCATTGCAGGCAGCACTGCGCCCTGCGGACAGCCCGGCGCTATATTTCGTGTCGAAAGGCGACGGCACTTCGAAGTTCTCCCATACGCTAGAAGACCATAATCGAGCTGTTCGACAGTATCAGCTGGGGCGTTGAGATGACCGGACGTTTCATCACGCTCGAAGGCATGGATGGAGCGGGCAAGAGCACGCACATCCCTTGGATCGCGGAAGTGCTGGAGCAATCGGGCCGAACAGTTCGCGTGACTCGCGAGCCGGGCGGCACCGCGTTGGGAGAGCGGCTGCGCGAGCTCCTGCTCGATCCTTCGCAGCAAGTAGTGCCACAAACCGAGGCGCTGCTCATGTTTGCAGCACGCAGGCAGCATCTCGAGACGATCATCCTTCCCGCCCTTGCGTCGGGCGAGTTCGTCGTGTGTGACCGCTTTACCGACGCGACCTTTGCCTACCAAGGATGGGGGCGGGGCGTGAGCCTCGATAAACTGAAAGTCCTCGAACAATGGGTGCAAGAGACCTTTCAGCCTGCCATCACCTTTTACTTCGACCTGCCCCCAGAAGTCGCCCGCGCGAGAATGGCGGGCATACGCAGCCCGGATCGCTTCGAGCAGGAGCAGGAGGCTTTTTTCGACCGAGTCCGGAGAGGCTATCTGAGCCGAGCGCGGGAGTTTCCCGAGCGCATTCGAGTGATCGATGCCACAAGCAGCGTGGATGAGGTGCGTGCGGCGCTTCGCCCGCATCTAATGGCGCTATGACGGCGCTGCATCCCTGGAACCAAGCCAGATGGAAAGGGCTGGGCCCGTTGCTGCGGCTCCCGGCGTCGCTATTGCTCGTCGGTCCCGATGGAGTCGGCAAGAGCAGTTTCGCGAAAGCCGTTGCCCGCGCCTTGCTGTGTCAGCAGCTCAAGCAAGATGGCATGGCCTGCGGCGAATGCATGAGCTGCCGGCTGGTGCTCAGTGACAATCATCCCGATCTACGTGTCCTTGAGCGAACGACGGAAGAAGAGGCGTCGCCGGGCGCCGAGGTAGGCGAGAAGGCTAAGTCGGCCAGCAGCGCCTGGATCAAAGTCGATGCTGTGCGCGCACTGCGCGACTTCTTGGCGTTCAGCGCTCATCTAGGCGGTCGCAAAGTCGTGCTCGTCCTGGAGGCGGACCGCTTGCACCCGAGCGCAGCCAATGCTCTCCTCAAGACCCTCGAGGAACCACCTCCTGCAACCCACTTCCTGTTGGTGACCGGACATCCGACGCGGCTGCCCGTGACCGTACGCAGCCGCTGCGTGCCGGTGTTGTTCCCCTTGCCGAGCGAGCAGGAGGCCTTGACTTGGCTGCGTGAACGGGGAGTGCAGCGGCCCGAACTCGCCCTTGCCCAAGCGGGTGGCGCCCCACTGGTCGCTGCTTCACTCGATACTCAGGAGTATTGGCTGCGGCGCAGACAGATTCTCGATCTAGCCCTGACAAAGCGAGATTTCGATGTCGTGGCGGTTATCGATCGGCTGGGCAGCGACAACATCGGCGAACTGATCGGCGCGCTGCAGCGCTGGGTCTACGATCTGCTCGCCACCGCGAGCGCAGGGCGAATACGCTACAACCCCGACTGTGCGCAGATCTTGCATTCCCTGGCGGCTCGCGCCTCGCGCGAAGCGGTTCTTGGCTTTGCGCGCGATCTCGCTCAGGTCGCCCGGACCCTGGAACACCCCCTCAATGGCCGGCTCGTTGCCGAGCGGTGCCTGATAGGATACAAGTCTGCAGTGAGCATGGAGGCTTGAAGCATGAGCGCGACGGACGCTCCCGGCCACACCCGCCCTGGTGCCATTTCTCTTAACATCAAAGAGAGGTCCGTTCTATACGCCGCCTATATGCCGCACGTTAAAGGCGGCGGAATCTTCATTCCCACGGCGCGCGCCTATAAGCTAGGCGATGAAATCTTTATGCTGATCAGCCTTATGGACGATCCGGCCAAATTACCGGTGGCAGGGAAGGTCGTGTGGATCACGCCGCATGGATGCCACGGCAATCGGGCTCAAGGCATAGGCGTTCAATTCAAGGACGATGATAGCGGTACCCTGGTCCGCCAGCGCATCGAGGCGCTTCTGAGCGGCCAACTGCAGCTGGCTCGCCCGACCCATACGCTCTAGAACCTCGTCGCCGCGTGCTGGTCGACTCGCACTGCCATCTCGATTTCCCGGAGCTCGCGGAAGATCTACCCGCTGTGCTCGAGAACATGCGTCGCAATGACGTAGGCAAGGCTCTGTGCGTTTCAATCAAGCTCGAAAACTTCGCACGTCTCCAGGCGCTCGTTGCGGATCACCCACACCTGCTGCTCAGCGTAGGCGTTCATCCGGATGAGGCAAACGCCGAGACACCCACCGTCGAGCGCCTTAACCGCTTAGCGACAGAACCAAAAGTCATCGCCATTGGCGAAACCGGTCTCGATTATTATCGCTTGGAAGGCGATCTCGAATGGCAGCGCGAGCGCTTCCGTACGCATATCCGGGCCGCGCGCGCCTGCCGCAAACCCTTGATCGTTCATACACGTGCTGCAGCAGCCGATACAATCGCCATCATGCACGAAGAGCGGGCTTCCGAAGTGGGCGGCGTCATGCATTGCTTCACTGAAAGCCACTCTGTTGCACAAGCGGCGATGGAGATGGGCTTCTACATCTCTTTCTCCGGTATCGTAACCTTCAAGAACGCGCTCGAGCTCAAGGAAGTCGCCAAGAAGATCCCGCTCGAGCGTCTTCTAGTGGAAACGGATTCGCCGTATCTCGCGCCCGTTCCGCACCGCGGCAAGCAGAATCAGCCGGCTTTCGTTCGCCACGTCGCGGAGTATCTATCGCAGTTACGAGGCGAGTCGTTCGATACACTCGCCTTGGCCACCACCGACAATTTTCATCGGTTGTTTGCGATCGCGCGCTAGGCCTAGCGCTCGGCTCAGCGGTCCGCGCTTCGAAGGAAGCACCAATCGCGCATGATGAGTCGACACCCGACAAACCGAGCTGAAGTGCAACAGAACGCAGAGAAAGAGCGAACGCGACCTGCGGGCTCCGTCGTTGTGCGCGAGGCTCAGTTCAATCGACATGATCTCGAGGGAATGTGGGGCCTCTTCCGGAGCCAGCTCCAGGCCTATCGCACCTGCAGCTTGTCCCAATTCTGCGCGCTGTACGATCAACTCTGGCTGCACAATCCCGCACGCACCTCCGAGGACGTGATCGGATGGGTGTTGCAGACTCAAGAACGCTCGATCGCGGGGTTTATCGGGATACTTCCCGTCAAACTCAAGATCGGCGACTGCGAGATTTCGGCGGGAGCGGCGCACTCCTGGGTGGTTCTACCGATGCATCGCGCCCACAGCCTCAGTCTCTACAAGGCCCTGATGTCGTGGGCCGAGCGGCGTATGCTGTTGACAACGACGTCACGGGAACTCGCCGGCAAGGTTCATCAGCGATTCGGAATGAACAAGATTCCGGTGGCGGATTTCGCAAGGCAAGCGTTCTGGCTGTTCAAGCCGGAAGTCGCGCTGGAAGCGACGATCGCGAGATCCGGCTGGAAGAGATGCGCCGAGTACTGCCATCGGTTCCCATTGAACATCGTCGTGAAAGGTTTGCTGCGCGCCCGGTTCATCGGACACCAGTTCGCCCAGTTCAAGTGCGCCAAGATGGCGATAGAACCGGTGCATGCGTTCGGGGAGGAGTTCGATCGACTGTGGGAGGACAACAAGAATGACTTCGCTATCACTACCGTCAGAGACCGAAAATTCCTGCAATGGCGTCATTTCCAAGTTCCCGGCGTGCTTGGCCGTACGAGTGTGTTTGCGTGTCGGGACCGAGGAAGAATTCGCGGCTATGTCGCCGTACAAGTGCGCCGCGGCGAGGTCACTGCCGTACCCAATCATTACACGGTAACCGATCTGTTTTACGAGCGATCCTGCAAGGATGTTTTCTACAATCTGCTCAATCAGGTGTTTGCGCTTGCGAGAAGCGGCGGATGCGCCGTGCTAGAAGTTTCCGACTTCAGCGGCGAGGTCATGGCGGAACTGGAGCGCCTGCATCCCTACATCCGGCAAAGCCGGGCTTGGACCTATTGGTACAAAGCGCCGACGAGCGCCATTGCGGAGACATGCGCAACGCAAGCTTGGTGGCCGTCGGGCATCGATGGCGACAGCAATCTGTAGCAGCGTGGCCCGGTCCCGTGACGCGCGATATCGCCCTGGTCTGCGGGTCGTTACTTCTCGGCGGTTCCAGCAGCTAGGAACAGGAGATGTGCGGAATCGCCGGCATCCTTAACGTCGATGAAAGCCTCGTCGATCAGACTGCGTTGCGCGCCATGATCGCCGCCTTGCGGCATAGGGGACCGGACGCGCTTGGCGTGTATACGGATAAGCATCTAGGGTTGGCACATGCGCGACTGAGCATCATCGATCTCTCGACCGGGCAGCAGCCGATGCACAACGAGGATAAGTCAATATGGATTACCTTCAACGGAGAGATCTTCAACTACAACGAGCTTCGCGAGGAACTGGTCGGTAAGGGGCATCGTTTCGCGACCCGGTCCGATACCGAAGTTCTGATTCATCTGTACGAGGAGAAGGGCGAGGACTGCGTAGACGATCTCAACGGTCAGTGGGCCTTTGCGATTTGGGATGCTAGACGGAGGAAATTGTTCTTATCCCGGGATCGTCTCGGCGTCATACCGTTGTTCTATACGCACGCGAAACAGTCCTTTCTATTCGCGTCGGAAATCAAGGCCCTTCTCACCCATGCATCGGTTCGCAGAGAGTTGGATCTGCAGGCTCTCGATCAACTCTTTACCTTTTGGGTAACGCTGCCCTCCCGAACGATCTTTCAACGTATCTGTGAGCTGCCGCCGGGCCACTCATTGATCCTACAGGAGGGCAAAACCCGGCTTCGCCGCTATTGGCAACCGGACTACAGGCCGCGAGTTGAACCGATCGACGAACAGGCGCGCGCCGACCGGCTGCTGGAACTGCTTGCTGATGCAACCAAGCTTCGCCTGCGCTCCGACGTTCCGGTCGGAGCCTATCTGAGCGGCGGTATCGACTCGACTACGATCGTCGCGCTAATCGATGCCGTGTCCGACACGCCCCTGAAGACCTTTTCAGTCACGTTCGATGATCCAGAGTTCGACGAGCGTGCGTTCCAGAGAGAAGCGGTGAACCATCTGCACACCGAACACTCGGAGATTCATTGCACGCATCAAGACATCGCTCGCGTCTTTCCTCGAGTCATCTGGCATACCGAAAAGCCGCTATTGAGGACAGCGCCTGCTCCGCTCTACATGCTGTCGCAGCTCGTGCGCCAGTCGGGATACAAGGTGGTGCTCACGGGGGAAGGCGCCGACGAGATGCTGGGCGGTTACGACCTCTTCAAGGAGGCCAAGGTTCGCGGATTTTGGGCGAGATTTCCGAATTCGAAGAAGAGGCCACTGCTCCTGAAGCGTCTCTATCCTTATCTCCCGAATCTACGTTCTCAATCCTTAGCCTATCTACAAGCCTTTTTCCGGGTACGTAAGGTCGATCGAGACGCAGTTTTTTTCTCTCATTTGCCGCGCTGGGAGTCGACCGCACGGCTCAAGCGTTTGTTCTCGGGTGCAGTGAAAAGCGAACTCGAGGGGTACGACGCCTACGACGAGATGGAAAGCCTTCTGCCGTCGGAATATCACCGGTGGGACGTCTTCTCTCAAGCTCAGTACCTCGAGACAACGCATCTACTCCCCGGCTATATCCTTTCGTCGCAAGGCGATCGGATGGCGATGGCGCATGGGGTCGAGGGAAGATTTCCTTACCTGGATCATCGGCTCGTCGACTTTGCGGCGAGACTTCCCAGTCGTTTGAAGATGAAGGTGTTGAACGAAAAATACCTTCTCAAGCGGGCGGTGAACAACATCATTCCGGCCTCGATTCAGAATCGCTCGAAGCAGCCGTACCGAGCGCCAGATGCAAAGAGCTTCATGAGCGGAGCGATGCCTGACTACGTCGAAGAGCTGCTGTCAGAGAGTCAGCTTAGGGAGCATGGCGTCTTCAACCCTCTGGCGGTCCAGACGTTGATGAAGAAGGCGCGCCAGGGTCAGACGACCAGCATGACAGATAATATGGCCTTCGTCGGAGTCCTTTCCACCGGGCTGCTGATCGAGCAGTTGATGAAGGGCAGGGGCACGTAGTAATAGGACAATACCGTGGAACACGAGCTCAGGCAGTTCATCATCGAGAAATTCCTCTTCGGCCAGAGCGACGTTGAATTTACCAATGACGATTCGTTCATCGAACGAGGCATCATCGATTCGACTGGGGTGCTGGAGCTCGTGGCGTTCCTGGAGGAGAAATACCAGGTGCAAATCCATGGCGAAGATTTAGTGCCGGCCAACCTCGATACCATCCGGAACATCATGCTGTTCGTGGAGAGAAAGCGCCAATCGCATCTATGACAAAATGCTGAAACGGCGATCTGCGCACTAAACGCCTCGTCGACAACCAGCTGAGTTTAGATATCGCACTGATTCCCGTTACCAAGCCGCATCTGCGCGCAGCAACGGGCTCGTAAGATGAACATAGCCGACCTCGTTTCCCACACGATCGATCAGTGCCCCGATCGGCTGGCGGTCGTACACAACGGCCGCCGCTGGACCTATGCGCAGCTCGGGGCGCATGCGGCGAGTCTGAAGCGGAAGATCGCCGCACAGGGCTTCTCGGAAGGGGAGCGCGTTGTATTGTGGATGGAGAACTCTGCAGAATACATTGCCGCATACCTCGCGGTGCTCGCGCTGCGGGGGGTCGTCGTCCCCGTCTACCCACAAGCTCCGGCGGCGGAAGTCATGCGAACGATCCGTCATGTTTCTGCCACAGGCGTGATCGTCTCGCGCTCGCTTTGGCAGGGGATGGCCGGAGAGGCGGATTCCGAAAACCTGCGATTCATCTTGCGCGAGGGCCGAATCGTCCGCTGCCGTCATCGTGGACAGGCGATCGCGGCTCCACCCGGTTTGGCTCAAATCATCCATACCTCCGGATCGACGGCTCAGCCGAAGGGCGTGATGCTCTCACATCGCAATCTAATCGCCAATGCGCGTTCAGTTCTTGCCTACTTGCGGCTGACTGCCGACGATTCCATTTTGGCGATACTTCCGTTCGGATATGCGTACGGCAACTCGGTCATGCTGACGCATTTGTTGGTGGGTGGAAAAATCGTGATCGAGAATAGCTCGGCCTACCCCAAGGTGATCCTGAACCAGATGGTCGAAGAGCGTATCTCCGGGTTTTCCGGCGTAACCTCCACGTACGCGATGCTGTTCGACCGATCGAACTTCAATGCACGTTCGTTTGCAACCGTGCGCTATGTGACGCACGCCGGCGCTCCACTGCCGGCCGAACTGCTCGATCGAATGCGCTCGACATTCTCCAATCAGCGCATTCACCTGATGTACGGCCAGACGGAAGCGGCACCTCGGCTCACCCATCTTCCACCCGAGTATTTGGATCGGAAAGCCCGGTCGGTGGGCCGAGCGATTCCCGGGGTCTCGCTGAAGATCATCAAGGACGATGGACAGGTCGCCCAAGCTGACGAGCTCGGAGAAGTGTGGGCGTCGGGGGAGAACATCATGCTGGGTTATTGGGACGATGCTCGCGCCACGGCTAAAGCCTTGAACGATGGATGGCTGCGAACCGGAGACGTCGGTCGCTTGGATGAGGAGGGCTTTCTCACCCTCGTCGGCCGAGTGGACGAGATGATCAAGTCCGGTGCCTATCGCATCAGCCCAGCGGAGGTCGAGGAAGTGCTGCTCGAACATCCGGGCGTCGAAGAGGCGGGGGTCGTCGGCTTGCAGGATCGACTCTTGGGCGAGGCCATTCATGCAGTGGTGAGACTCAAACAGGGACTGCGCCTTACGCACCAAGATCTACTTGCCCATTGTGCTGCACGCTTGGCGCCGTACAAACGGCCTAAGTCGATTTGCCTGGTTGAAGCGTTCCCTAGATCTCCCTCGGGCAAAATTCTGCGGCAGGGGCTTCGTGAGATTAGCCGGGCTGCACTCGGATTGCCGGCGTCATGAACACCACTCGTGCATTCTCGGCTGATGTATTGAAGCTCAGCGCACCGAAAGAGACCGAGCGAATCGCGACTGCCATTCGTAAGATCGTGATCAAGCTTCGGCGCCGCGGCGTCGTGGTCGCCATGTCCGGCGGAATCGACAGCAGCGTCGTTGCTGCGTTGTCGGTTCGGGCCCTAGGCCCAGGCCGCGTGCTGGGTCTGTTCATGCCCGAGGACGAGTCCGCGCCCGACAGTCTTCCACTTGCGCAACAGCTTGCCGACGGCTTAGGAATCCAGACGGTCTTGGAGAACGTCACCCCGATCTTGCGTGGGGCGCGCTGCTACGAACGACGAGACGAAGCGATCAGATCGCTCGTACCCGATTACGGGCCCGGCCACAAATGCAAACTCGTTTTGCCGAACATCCTGGAGAGCGACGGGTACAACCTGTTTTCGCTCGTCGTGCAGTCGCCCTCAGGCGTGCACACTCGATACCGGCTTACCGCGGACGCCTATCTCGGCATCTTGGCCGCCACCAATTTCAAGCAGCGTGCTCGCAAAATGCTCGAGTACTATCATGCGGATCGCCTTCAGTACGCGGTCGCAGGCACGCCCAATCGCCTCGAGGTCGACCAAGGCTTCTTCGTCAAGCTTGGAGACGGTGCGGCCGATCTCAAGCCGATCGCGCACCTCTACAAGTCGCAGGTCTATCAGTTGGCCGAATATCTCGATATTCCCGAGGAGATCAGACAACGGCCGCCGACCACGGACACGTATTCATTGCAGCAGACCCAAGAAGAATTTTATTTTTCGCTGCCTTACGCCAAACTCGATCTCTGCTTGTACGGCAAAAATCGCGATGCGCCCGCGGCCGAAGTTGCAGATGCAGTCGGATTGACACCCGCGCAGGTAGAAGCCGTGTACCGCGACATCGAGTCGAAACGCGCTGCCACTCGATATCTGCACGAAACCGCACTGCTAGTCGAGGACGAGATTGTGGCGTCGTGAGCCGATGACGACCCCGGGGTGTGCGGATCGCTCACAGCGCTGTAGCTATCCTCTGCGGTTTGGCGGCAGATGGCGCAAAGTCCTGGTCGATGTGCTCCGAGAAGTACACCATAGATGCGCATAATGCATATTATGTAAAGTCAACTCGATCACAGCCCCATAGCGCCGCCCTTTCAAATCATCCGTCAAAGTGCCGGGCCGCGGGGCGTGCGGCCTGCGCTTGCGCGTACCAATCGGTGAAGGTAACGCTATCCTGTGCGCCGACCCCGAGCACCAAATCGTTGCCGACCCGGCGCAAAGCGAGACTGCTCGCCGTATCGAGGCTCACACTGAAGGCTGCCGTCACACTTACGCGATCGTGCCCGTCGCCCACATTGAAGGCGATCACCGCGTCGGCCGCGCTCACGGTCAAGTTGTCGTCGCCGCGGCCGCCGGCGAGCAGCGCCTGCCCATCGTAGGCTTGCAGCGTGTCGGCGCCCGCGCCCGCGTCGATTGCATCGGGCCCGCTCGAGCTTGC
>Ga0070741_10003391_pt1 | contig 39738 bp, 44 predicted proteins | sample Coa_R1_4_FD_66440 | JGI IMG/M metagenome (GOLD analysis project Ga0070741, IMG submission 66440) | Surface soil microbial communities from Centralia Pennsylvania, which are recovering from an underground coalmine fire - Coalmine... | ecosystem: Environmental > Terrestrial > Soil > Unclassified ...
GCGTCGAGAACCACACGAGCTTCGTCCGTGCCGTGCGCGCCGGAACGATCCGCGTCACCGCGACGCCCGTGACCCGCGGTCGTCGCTCGCAGCTCTGGGACGCGACGGCGCGCGACGCGGCGGGCCGCGTCGTCGCGACGGGCCGCGTCCGTCTCCTCTGCCTCGAGGCGGGGAGCGAGGTCGCCGGCGGCCCCCTCGGCCGCCCGCCGAGCGCGAAGTAGACGGCCCCCGAGGCGCCTCGCGACCGCGCGGCCGCTACCGGAGCGCGACCGCCGCCAGCGCCCACTGGTGGCCTCCGCCGAACCGCCACCCGATCGGCACGTCGCCGCCCGGCGTCACGAGACATTCGGGGAAGAGCGCCGAGTTCCGCCCGCTGCCGCTCGTGGCGAAGGGCGTGAGCGCGGTCCAGCCGTCGCCGGGGGTGACGGTCCGGAGGAGGTTCGTCGCGGTCGCGATCGAGGCCAGGACGAGCGCGTCGCTCGTCGTCGTCGTGAAGAAGAGGGGCGGCTCCGGGCCCGCACCCGCGTCGTGCGCGGCGAGGGACTCGTGGACCGGGTGCGGCGAGAGGTGCTCGAACTCGTAGACGGCGAGCACCGTCGCCTTCGCCGTCGGGTAGTCGAAGAACACCTCGTCGCCGGGCGCGCCCATCGGCGCCGCCGACGGCCGCAGCTCGCGCGTGACGTAGGCCGAGCAGATGACGGTACGGAGGCCGCCGCCGGCGGCATCCGGGTTCGTCGCCTCGGCGTCGATCGCGTACCGATTGCCGGCCGTGTCGCCGCACGCCACGCGGCCGGCCACGTTCGGCATCGCGACCATGGCGACGACGGTGTGCCCCACGGGCACCGGCTCGTCCGGGATCGCGACGGCGACGTGCGAAGCGAGCGCCTTCGTCTGGCTCCCGCCGAGGTCGCGCACGAAGGCCGGCGGCGGCGTCGCCGTGCAGTCGCGCTCGCACCCGTCGCCGGCGACGTCGTTCCCGTCGTCGCACTCCTCGTCGCCCTCGACGACGCCGTTCCCGCACGCGGGGGGGCCCGGCGTGGGCGTGCAGTCGCTCTCGCAGCCGTCGCCGTCCTCGTCGTTCCCATCGTCGCAGCGCTCGTCGGGGTCGACCTGCCCGTCGCCGCAGACGGGCGGGGCGGGGGTCGGCGTGCAGTCGGGCTCGCAATCGTCGTCGCCGTCGTCGTTCCCGTCGTCGCAGGCCTCGCCCGGGTCGACGACGCCGTTCCCGCAGAAGGGCAGCGTGCAGTCGCTCTCGCAGCCGTCGCCGTCCTGGTCGTTCCCGTCGTCGCACTCCTCGTCGTCCTCGAGCACTCCGTCCCCGCACGCGGGGAGCGTGCAGTCGCTCTCGCAGCCGTCGCCGTCGACGTTGTTCCCGTCGTCGCACTCCTCCTCGGCGTCCGGCGTGGCGTCGCCGCAGCGGGGCGTCGAGCTGATCGCGACCGTGCCGGCGACGTGGCGCACGTCGACGACGCGCGCGACGAAGCTCCCCTCGAGCGTCGCGCCGCGGGCGACGCCGAGCGTGGCGGCGGGCGCGCAGAGGTGCGGCAGCGAGGCCGCCGTGCCGATCCGGACGCTCCGGCCGCCGACGAAGAAGCGGAGCTCCGTCGGGACGCCGGGGACCCGGCGGCCATCCGGGTCGAGGGCGGGGCCCGCGACGCCCGTGAACTGGACGAAGCCGAGCGCGGCGTTGCCGGCGACGTCGACCTCGGCGGGCTCGGTGACGACGAGCGCGGCCTTGCGCGCCATCGTCACGTCGCAGAAGACGAAGCGCCCGCGGCCGCCGAGGACGAGCGTGCCGGCCGCCGGCTTCCGCCGGCTGCCGACCGCGCCGTAGACGCCGGGCGGGAGCGTCACCGTCTCGCCACGCCGGACGGCGATCGGCTTCGCGCGGTCGCAGGCGGGAAAGGGCGCCGGGAAGCGGCACGCGGCGCGGAGGTCCGGGACGAGCGGCGCGTGGAAGCCGTCGGCGACCGAGCAGTCGGCGGCGTCCGTCCGCACCCGGTTCGCGATCAGGGTGTCGCAGACGGAGGTGCGCGGGGCGAGCGCCACCTTCGTCGCGACCACGACCGAGCTCTCGGCGTCGAGCGTCCCGGTGCAGAGGAGCGGACCTCGACTGACGCCGAGGTTGCCGTTCGCGAGGTGGAGCGTCGAGGCGAGGAGCTTGTCGCGTGCGAAGAGCGAGTAGCCGTCGAGGACCGCGAGCGGGTCCACGTCCGCGGCCGCGCGCGCCGCGGCGGCGAGGGCGACGACGAGGAGCGCGAGCGCGTGACGGACGGCGGGACGCATGCGCGCGCGGGAGTGTAATGCGTCGCGCGGCGGCGGCGGAACCGCGCATGCGGTGCGCTCCCCTGGCGCAGATGCGCCGCGTCGGGGGGCCGCGGCGGTCCGCGAGGTCGTCGCTGCATATATGTAGGGGGGCCGGGGCACATCGTTCCGTCCCCCGTCACGCTCTCCGGCCGCGATGCGCGAGCGCGACCAGCGGGCGTGCGGCACGATCCGTCGTGGCGGCGCGCGCGCGGCGCGCGCCGTAGAACTAGGTAGCGCCGACGTCGCCCGCCGCTCGTTGACACCTCCTGCCGGCGAGCGTAGCGCGAGTCGGGAGGCGGCGATGCGTGCCACAATCATCCGAGGTCGCTGCCACTCGTGGCAGCGTCGGCACGCGCTCGGCCGATTCGCCCGGGGGCACGCCTCTTGCTGCCTGCACCCCGCGGTGGTCCCGTTCGCACAACGCGGCGCGCGCTCGTCCGACGCGACGGTCGACGTCGCGCCCGAGTTCGCGCCCGCGAGCGGGACGGAGCGCACGTGTCCCGCGTGCCTCGCGGTGCACGACGCGGCCGTCCTGCGTGCGGCGCTCCTCGTCTGCCCCGCGTGCGGGCATCACCTTCGCCTGACGGCGCGCGAGCGGCTCGCGCTGCTCGTCGACGCCGGCAGCTTCGTCGAGTGGGACGCCGGCGTCGGGTCGACCGACCCGCTCGGCTTCGTCGACGAGATCCCGTATCCCGCGCGGCTCGGGCTCGCGCGGGCGAAGACCGGCGAGCGGGACGCCGTCGTGAGCGGCGCGGCGCGCCTCCACGGGCGCCCCCTCGCGATCGCAACCTTCGACTTCGGCTTCATGGGCGGCAGCATGGGGAGCGCCGCCGGCGAGCGGCTCTGCCGGCTCTTCGGTCGAGCGCGCGGCCGGCGGCTTCCCGTCGTCGTCGTCACGGCGTCCGGCGGCGCCCGGATGCAGGAGGGGACGCTCGCGCTCGTGCAGATGGCGAAGGCGACGGTGGCGATCGAGCGCTTCCGGCGCGAGCGGCTGCCCTACGTGGCCGTGCTGGCGGATCCCACGACGGGCGGCGTGTCGGCGAGCGTCGCGATGCTGGGCGACGTCATCCTCGCGGAGCCGGGCGCCCAGATCGGCTTCGCGGGTCCGCGCGTCATCGAGCAGACCATCCGCGCGCCGCTGCCCGCCGGCTTCCAGCGCGCCGAGCGCCTGCTCGAGCGCGGCCTCGTCGACGATGTCGTGCCCCGCGCCGCGCTGCGCGACCGGCTCGCGGCCCTGCTCGCGGCGTTGGGCGGCGGGGAGCCCGGGCGGTGACGCTGAACGGGTCCGCCGCGCGGTCGGTCCCGCTCCGCGCCCCGGCCGCGGAGGCGACGGCGTGGGAGCGGGTCCGTCGCGCGCGCGACGCCGCGCGTCCCCGCGCGTCGGACTACCTCGCGGAGAGCTTCACCGACTTCATCGAGCTCCACGGCGACCGCGCCTATCGCGACGATCCGGCGATCCGCGCCGGCGTCGCGCGGCTCGCCGGGCGCCCGGTCGTCGTCGTCGCGCAGGAGCGCGGGCGGGACCACGACGACCAGGTGCGGCGGAGCTTCGGCATGGCCTTCCCCGAAGGGTACCGCAAGGCCGAGCGGCTCATGCGGCTCGCGGAGCACTTCGGGCTGCCCGTCGTGACGCTCGTCGACACCCCGGGCGCGCATCCCGGCCTCGGGGCGGAGGAGCGCGGGCAGGCGGGCGCCATCGCGCGGACGCTCGCGTGCATGGCGACGCTCCGCGTGCCGACGGTGGCCGTCGTCATCGGGCAGGGCGGCAGCGGCGGCGCCCTCGCCCTCGCCCTCACCGACCGCGTGCTGATGCTCGAGCACGCGTTCTACGGCGTCATCTCCCCGGAGGGGTGCGCGTCGATCCTCTGGCGTTCGAGCGCGCGGGCGCCGGAGGCCGCGGCCGCGCTCCGCCTGACGGCGCCGGAGCTGCGCGCCCAAGGCATTGTCGACGAGGTGATCCCGGAGCCCCGCTGCGGGATCGCGCGCGCGCCTGCCGAGGCCGCGGCGCGCGTCCGGCGCGCGCTCGACCGGACGCTCCGGAGCCTCGAACGGCTCGACGCGGCAGAGCTGCTCGCGCGGCGGGCGGCGCGGTACACGGCGCTCGGCGCCTTCGCCGTCGTGGATGCCGGGGGCGAGGAGGCGCCGTGAGCTCCGAGTGGCGGATGGAGGTGCCGAGCTCGAACGGGACGCTCGCGCTCGTGAGCTGCATGCCCGCCATGGCGGAGGTGATGGACAGCGTCCGCCGTTTCGCGCCGCTCGAGGCGCCCGTTCTGATCGAAGGCGAGACCGGCACCGGCAAGGAGCTGGTCGCGAACCTCCTCTGCGCGCTGAGCGCCCGCGCGCGGATGCCGATGGTGGCGATCAACTGTGCGGCGCTCGTCGAGAACCTCGCCGAGTCGGAGCTCTTCGGGCACGAGCGCGGCGCGTTCACGGGCGCCGACCGGCAGTACGCGGGCCGGATCCAGGCGGCCGACGGCGGCACGCTCTTCCTCGACGAGGTGAACTCGATCGCGCCGCCGGTCCAGGGGAAGCTCCTCCGCTTCCTCGAGCACGGCGAAATCACGCGCGTCGGCCAGCAGCGCCCGATGAACGTCGACGTGCGCGTCCTCGCCGCGACGAACGTGCCCCTCGAGGAGCTCGTGGCGCTCGGGCGGATGCGCGCGGACTTCTTCTACCGGGTGAGCGTGCTCACGATCCGCATCCCGCCGCTCCGCGACCGGCGGGACGACATCCCGCTCCTCGTCCGCCACTTTCTCGCGACCGACCCGCTCGCGCGGCGGTGCGGCGTGACGGAGGTGAGCGACGAGCTGCTCGACCAGCTTCGCCGGCTGCCGTGGCCCGGGAACGTCCGCGAGCTCCAGAACGTGCTCCGCCGGGCCGTCGTGCTCGGCTCCGAGCGCGGCGTCATCCGCTCGCTCTCCGGCGGCCCGCCCGCACCGCCGGCGGCGGAGTCCGCGCCGCCCGCGCCCGCCGCAGCCGCGCCCGCGCGGCCCCCCATCGGGTTCCGCGCCTGGATGCGGGAGCGGGAGCGCGAGTACCTCGCGCGGCTCGTGGAGCGCTACCGCGGCGTCGCCGAGCAGGCGGCCGCGGCGGGACTCCCGCAGCGGACGCTCTACCGGAAGATGAAGCGGCTCGGGCTCTCGCGGAACGGTGCGGCGGCGTCCGGGCAGTCCGATCACCTGGCCGTCGTCGACGCGCGTGCGCCGATCCCACCGCGGCGCTCGTGAGGGCGCGGCGATGACCCGTCTCGTGCCCCTCGCCGAGGCCGCGGATGCCGCGCTCGTCGGAGGGAAGGCCGCGACGCTCGCCCGGCTCGCGCGCGCCGGGTTTCCGGTGCCGCCCGGGTTCTGCGTCGGCACGGACGCGCTCGCCCCGTACGCGGCGGCCGTCGCGCCCGCGGTCACGGCCGCGCTCGGCGATCCGCCCCCGCGCGACCCGGCCGGGGCGCGTCGTGCGGCCGCGGCGATCCGCACGGCCGCGCTCGCGACGCCGCTCCCGGCGCCGCTCGCGCGCGCGCTCGCCGGCGCGCGGGCGGCGCTCGCGGAGCCGCGTCCCGGCGCGGCGCTCGCCGTCCGCTCGTCGTCCCCGGCCGAGGACGGCGCGCACGCGTCGTACGCGGGACAGCACGAGACCGTCCTCGGGGTCCGCGGCGACGCGGCGCTCGACGCCGCGGTCCGGACGGTGTGGGCGTCGCTCTGGGCCGCGCCCGCGATCCTCTACCGCGGCCGGCGCGGGACCGCCGCCCCGCCCGCGATGGCCGTCCTCGTCCAGACGGAGGTCGCGTGCGAGGCGGCGGGCGTCCTCTTCACGCGCGACCCGCGCGAGCCGAGCGCGATGCGCCTCGAGGCGGTGCGCGGGGCGGGCGAGCGGCTGGTGGGCGGGCGCGGGGCCGACGAGAGCTGGGGCGTCGCGCGGGAGGGGGGCGGCGCGGTCCGGACCGGAGCCGGCCCCGCGCTCCTCGCGCCCGCGGACGTCGCGCGCCTCGCGGCGCTCGGACGGGCCCTCGAAGCGTTCCTCGGCGGGCCGCAGGACGTCGAGTGGGGTCTCGCCGCCGGCGCGCTCGTCGTCCTCCAGGCGCGCCCGATCACGACGAGCGGAGCGCCGCGGGCGGCGACCGGCTGATCAGGCGGCCTCGGCGCCGACGGCCTCGGCGGGGGGCGCGGGATGCGGCCGCCAGCGCGGCAGCACGAGGAGGAGGAGGGGCGTCACCAGCGCGGCGCGCGTCAGCTGCACGACCGATCCGGCGATGCCGTACGTCGGCACGAGCGCCGCGACGACGAACGTCGCGGCGAGGACGCCCGCGGTCGATCCGGTCCGGACCGCGCCCGCGGCGCGCCCGCGCCAGGCATCGGGGACGGCGTCGAGCGTCAGGTTGACGAGCGCCGCGCCCCCGATCGACCCGGCGGCGCTGATGACGGCGAAGTAGGCGACGGCCTCGAGCGTGTGGGGGTGCCCCGTGTTGCTGAAGAACGACGCGACCGCGATCGCGCGCGCGACCACGGCGACGACGGCGACCGCGCGCGCGCCGAGCCGGTCGATCAGGTTCCCGCCGAGCACGCCGGCGACGATGCTCAGGATGCCGCCCCAGACGACCATGCGGCCGGCGGCGCGCGGCGTCAGGTGGAGCGTCCCGAGCGCGTGGTAGGCGGTGTAGCTCGACACGGGGCCGTCCACGATCGCGACCAGGAAGTGGACGGCGACGAGGAAGGCGAGCACGACGACGAGGTGCGGCGGGAGCGGCTGCCGTCCCGCGCCCGCGCGCGGCGCGTCGGGCGGCACGTGGGGCAGCCGCGGCCCGACGCGCAGCCCGGCCCACACGCCGAGGAGCCCCGCCGCCACGAACGCGTAGCGCCAGCCGTCGTCGCGCGCGGCGACGAGCGGCAGCGCGGCGGCGAGGAGGCCATCGCCGATGCCCGCGGTTGCGAGGAAGAGCGCCTGGGCCTTGCCCCGGCGCTCCGCGGGCACGAAGCGGACGATGAGGACGCTCGAGAGCGTCAGGAAGAGCCCCGCGCAGACGCGCATGCCGAGCTGGAGCGCGACGAACGGGACGAGCGAGTGGGCGAGCGCCGCCCCGAAGGCGAGGGGCGGGAACACGACGAGCGCCGCCACGTGCACGCGGCGGTGGCCGTACCGGTCGGCGAGCCACGTCCCGGGGACGATGAGCAGCTGGGACAGCGCGAACCAGACGCCGATCCGCGCCACGTCCTCCTCCCCGAGCGCGAAGCTCCGCTGGATGTAGGGCAGGGCGGTCGACAGGATCGAGCGCGCGAGGCCCGCCGCGGACAGCGTCATGCCGAGCCAGAGGAGGAAGCGGCGGTGTCCCTTCATGGCGGCGTCCGCTTCCGCGAGAGCAAGAGCGAGGCCAACGTCGGCGGTACGCTCCTTGCTCCGCGGCTCGGACATGGAGCCCGACGACCTCGCCGCCCTCCGCATCGACGCCGCGCCGCTCCCGCCCCCTCCGCCGCGCCGCGGACGGCGCGTGCTCGCCGCCGTCGCGATCGCGGCGGTGACGCTCGTCGCCGCCGGCCGCTTCTGGCACGCGGCAGCGCCCGAGGCGAAGACGGTGCCACCCGTGGCGGGCGCACCCGTCGCGGCGCCGGCCGCGCCCGCGCCGCCGGCGGGGCTCACGGCGGCCGCCGAGACGTTCCTCGTCGGCGGCTCGGTCCGCATCGCGGCCGAGGTGGCGGGCCGTCTCGTCGAGCTGCCGTTCGACGTCGGCGCGCGCGTGCGACGGGGCGACGTCGTCGCCCGGCTCGACGACACGTCGTACCGCGTCGCCGAGGAGGGCGCGCGCATGAACCTCGCGATCGCGCGCACGCAGGCTTCGCTCTCGCGCGACCAGTACCGCCGGAGCGTCCGCCTCGCCGCCGAGCACCTCATCTCGGAGAGCGACTTCAAGGAGACCGGCATCCGCGCGCAGCTCGACGCGGACCGGGTAGCGCTCGAGGAGACGAACGTCGCGGCCGCCGCCCAGAAGCGCGCGGCGTGCCGCGTCGTGGCGCCGATCGACGGCGTCGTGACCGAGCGCCTCGCGCACGTCGGCGAATACGTGGTCGCCGGCTCGGCGCCCATCCTGACGCTCGCCGACGTCGACCAGCTGCGCGTGCAGGCGTACGTCGCGGAGGCGGACGCGCCGCGCATCGGGCCGGGCGCGGGCGCGACGATCGAGCTGAACGCGATGCCCGGCACGCCGCTCCGCGGCAAGGTCGCATCGCTCGATCCGGTCGTCGACGTCGCACGCGGCACGGTCCGCGTGGAGATCGAGCTCGTCGACGCCGATCCGCGGCTGCGGTCGGGGATGAGCGGACGCGTCCGCTTCGGCGAGGCCGTGGCCGGCGACCGGCCGGATCTGGCGCCCGCGACGCCAACAGTGGCGCGCGAGCCGGCGCACGCGGGCTGACCGCGCGTCGCGGCTCGTGGCACTCGCCTTGCACGAGAGCGTGCCCGGGACACGACGATGCGGTACACGCAGCTCGACCGGATCGAAGCGGTGGACGCGGGGCGCGCGGGACGCGGCGTGAAGGTCGCGACGCGCGCCGACGAGACGTACAGCGAGCACGCGGTCCGCCACGCCGTCGCATCGGGCTATCCGTGGTCGCTCGCGCTCGAAGGGATGTTCCAGCTCGCGTCGCTCGTGCTGACCGCGGGCGAGGCGGAGCCCGCGCTCGTCTTCCTCCTCCGTATCGACGAGGCGCGGTTCGAGCGCCCGATCCCGTTCGGCGCGCGGCTCGACTTCACGCTTTGCGTCCTCGGCCGCAACGCCGAGCTCGCGCGCGTCGCGTGCGACGCCGCGATCGACGGCGTGCCCGCGGGATCGGCGCGCTTCGCCGTCGGCTTCCGCCCGCTTACCGGGCCGATGATCGAGGGCTACCGTCTCCACGCGGGCTTCGTGACCGAGGGCTGGCGGCGCCTCGCGGCACTTGGGGGCGACGCATGACGGACGTGGTCGTGACCGGCGTCGGGGCCGTCCACCCCTTCGGCCGCGGCGTCGACGCGCTCTGGGCGGGCGTCCTCGGCGCGGGAACGGGCGTCCGCCCCGTCGAGCGCTTCGACACGCGGGGCCTCCCGACGCGCTTCGCCGCACAGGTGCCGGAGGACGTCCGCGCGGCGCTCCCCGACCCGGACGCCGAGTGGAGCTTCCGCTACGCGCTCGCCGCCCTCGACGACGCGCTCGCCGACGCCGGGCTCGACGCCGCCGCGGTCGCGGGCGCGCCGTGCGAAGTGCACTTCGGCTTCGAGTCGCCCTTCTACGATTTCGCCGCGATCGGCCACCGTCTCGCCGCGGCGCTCGCCGGCGGGCGGGTCGACGCGCGTCGGCTCGCGGCGACGGGCGGCGACGACCTCGCGTGGGGCCTCCCCGAGCGCTTCCTCCGCGGCGTCGAGGCGCGATGCGGCCGCGTCGAGACGGTGAGCATGGTCGCGGCGGCGTGCGCATCCGCGACCGAGGCGATCGGCGCCGGGCTGCGCGCGGTGCGAAGCGGGCGCGTACCCGTGGCGCTCGTCGGCGCCGGCGACTGCAAGGTGAACCCGATCGCGTTCGGCGCGACGGCGATCCTCCAGATGACGTCGCGGCGCAACGACAGCCCGGAGACCGCGTCGCGGCCCTTCGACCGCACGCGGGACGGCATGGTGATCGGCGAGGGCGGCGCGGCGCTCGTCCTCGAGAGCGCGGCGCACGCGCGCGCGCGCGGCGCCCGCGTCCTCGCACGGCTCGCCGGCTTCGCATCGACGGCCGACGCGCGGCACCTGACGGACCCCGACGAGGAGGGGCGGACGGCGGCGCGCGCGATCCGCGAGGCGCTCGCCGACGCGGGCCTCGAGACGGTCGACTACGTGAACGCGCACGGCACGTCGACCGCGATGAACGACCGCGCCGAGGTCGCGGCCCTGAAGCGGGCGTTCGCCGGCCGCGCGATGCCGGCCATGAGCTCGACGAAGGGCGCGACGGGGCACCTGATGGCGGCGAGCGGCGCGCTCGAGGCCGTCGTCTGCGTGCGCGCGCTCGCCGAGCAGACGGTGCCGCCGACGCTGCACTTCCGGGAACCGGACCCGCGCTGCGACATCGACGTCACGCCGAACGTGCCGCGCCGTGCGCGGCTCGAGGCGATTTGCTCGAGCTCGTTCGGCTTCGGCGGGCAGAACGCCTGCCTCGTCCTCACCCACCCCCGATCGAACCTCGGAAGGAGAGCGGATCATGAGCGAGAAGAAGCCCGTATTTGACGTCGTCCGCGACATCGTGGTCGACGCCCTCGGCGTCGACCCGGAGGAGGTGACGCGCGAGTCGCGCCTGGTCGCGGACCTCGGCGCCGAGTCGATCGACTTCCTCGACATCTCGTTCCGGCTCGAGGAGGTCTACGACGTGAGCCTCCCGACCCGCGCGTGGACGGAGCTGTTCAGCCAGACGACGGGGCAGCTGCCCGTCCCCGAGCTGGCGAAGGTCGTCGCGGAGGACTACGGCGTCGCGATCGGGGCCGAGGAGCTGGCGGCGTACTCCGAGAAGCCGATCGCCGCGATCCTCGCCGAGATCGAGCGGCGGCATGGCATCGCGATCGACGCGGCGCACCGCCGCCGCTACGCGGAGCTCGGCACGCACGACCTCCTCGACCGGCTCGGCCAGGTCCTCTTGGGGCCGATCGACGGCCCCGCGAAGGACGCGATCGTCGAGGCCGCGATGCAGTCGGGCTTCGACGAGAGCTTCTGGCGCGCGATGTCGACCGTCTTCACGATCGGCCGGCTCGTCCACTTCGTCGAGCAGCGGCTCGCAGCCGCCGAGGAGCGGGCGGCGTGACCTTCGTCTTCCTCGACCGCCTGCTCGAGCTCGAGCCCGGGGCGCGGGCGCGCTTCGTCAAGTGCTGCGCGCTCTCCGAGGACTACTTCATGCAGCACTTCCCCGGGTTCCCCGTCATGCCGGGCGCCCTCGTGATGGAGACGTTCATCCAGGCGGCGACCGTCTTCCTCGCCGCCTCGAACGGCTTCACGCGCTGGCCGGTCGTGCACGACATCGCGCGGGCGCGCTTCCGGCGGTTCGTCCGGCCCGGCGACCGGCTCGAGGTCCGCGTCCGCCGGACGGACGACGGGCGGATCGAGGCCGTCGGCGAGGTGGACGGCCAGTGTGCCGTCTCGGCGGAGCTCGGCTTCCTCTTCCCCGAGCCGCCCGCCGACGACCCGCTCCGGCTCTACGACCGCTCGCTCGACGCCGCGCGCGCCTTCGTCGGCGTGCTCGCGCAGGGAGGCGCCGCGTGACGGACGGCGTCGTCGTGACGGGCGCGGGCGCCGTCGTCGCGGGCCCGCCGGACGCGGTCGCGGGGCTCCCGCCCGGCGCGGTCGCGGTCGAGCCGACGGAGGACGCGCTCCGCCGCCGGCTCACGGCCGTGCGGGGCGGGCGCGACAAGAGCGCGCGCCTCATGTGCGCGGACGTCCTCGCGGCGCAGCTCGCCGCCACGCGCGCGCTCGCCGACGCCGGCCTCGCGCCGGGCGCGCTCGCCGCGCGCCGCCCCGCGGTCCTCGTGGGCACGCGGATGTCGACGCGCATGCACCCCGGGATGTCGGACGCGCTCGCGTCGACCGCCGGCGAGCCGCCGGCGCGCTTCTTCGCCGAGGTGCTCCGGCGGGTGAACCCGCTCCACCTCCTCCAGTACCTGTCGAATCGCGTCGCGCTCCACCTCTCGATCAGCCTCGGCGCGCAGGGACCGACGCGGACGTTCGGCGGCAGCACCTGCGCCGCGGCGCAGGCGCTCCTCGACGGCTTCGAGATGGTGCGCGAGGGGGCGGTCGACGTGGCGCTCGTCGGCGGCGTCGACCTGGGCTTCGACCCCGTCGGCCGCGCGCTCGAGGCGCTCGCCGGCGCCGGCGACGACGGCCCGGGGGCGGCTGCGTTCCTCGTGCTCGAGCGCGAGGCGGCGGCGCGCGCGCGGGGCGCCGTGATCCGCGGCCGGGTGCTCGGCGTCGCGTGCCCCGTCGGCCGCAACTGCTCGCCGCAGGCCCTCCGCGAGGTCGCGCGGGCCCGGGCGCTCGCACGCGCGGGGCTCGATCCCGCGTCGGCCGCGGTCGAGGCGGGTGCGGCGCCGCCGCCCGCGCTCGCGCGCGGGAACGCGCACGCGCCCCTCGCCGTGCTCGCGACGCTCGACGGCCTCGCCGCGGGCCGGCGCGCCGTGTGCGCGCTCGCCGACCGCGACCTCGCCGGCGCGGCCGTCGTCCTGGAGGCCGCCCGATGAGGGAAGGACGCGAGGTCGCGCTCGTGACCGGCGGGTCGCGCGGCATCGGCGCCGCCATCGCCGAGCACCTGGCCGCGACGGGCCGGGCCGTGGCGCTCACCTGGCGCGTCGAGCGCGAGAAGGCGGAGGCGGTCGTCGCCCGGATCGCGGCCGCGGGCGGCACGGCCGCGGCGTTCCGGGCCGACGGCGCGGACGCCCGGGGCGTGACGGCCGCCGTCGACGCGGCCGTCGCGCGCTTCGGGCGGCTCGACGTGCTCGTGAACAACGTCGGCAAGGTCCGCGACGGGGTCGCGGCGGCGATGGGCACGGAGTGGAAGGACGTGCTCGACACGAACCTCCGGACGACCTTCCTCTTCACGCGCGCGGCGGTCCGCCACATGCTCCGCCGCCGCCGGGGCCGGATCGTGAACGTGACGTCGATCGTGGGGCGCAACCCGGGCGCCGCGGGCCAGTCGAACTACGTCGCCTCCAAGGCCGCGATCCACGGCTTCACGCGCGCGCTCGCCGCGGAGCTGGCCCCTCGCGGCATCACCGTGAACGCCGTCGCCCCGGGCTTCATCCTGACCGACCTGTCCCGGCCGTTCCTGCAGGCGCGCCCGGAGATCGTGCGCGCGATTCCGGCGGGGCGGTTCGGGGAGCTGGCGGACGTGACGGCGCTCGTCGAGTTCCTCGCCGGCCCGCGCGCGTCCTACGTGACCGGCGAGGTGATCGGCGTCGCGGGAGGGCTCTGCCTGTGACCGTCGCGTACCACTTCGCGGGCCGCGTCGCGCTCGTGACCGGCGGGTCGCACGGCATCGGGAGCGCGGTGGTCGCGGCGCTCGCGGACGCGGGCGCGCGGGTCCACTTCACGTACCACACGCGGAGCGAGGAGGCGCGCGCGCGCGCACGGCGCGAGGCTCCCCACCCCCTCACGGCGCACGCGCTCGACGTGCGCGACCCGGACGCCGTCGACCGCCTGGTGCGCGAGATCGCGGCGCGCGAGGGCCGCCTCGACTGCCTCGTGAACAACGCGGGCGTGAGCCGCGACCTCCTCCTCGGCGAGATGGCGGACGAGGACTTCGACACGGTCGTCGACACGAACCTCCTCGGCTCGTTCCACGTGATCCGGGCCGCGTGCCGCCCGATGCTCCGCCAGCGCGCGGGCGCGATCGTGAACGTGAGCTCGGTCGCGGGCGAGCGCCCCGAAGCCGGGCAGTCGAACTACGCGGCGTCGAAGAGCGGCGTGAACGGGCTCACGCGCGCGCTCGCGATCGAGCTCGGACCGCGCGGCGTGCGCGTCAACGCCGTCGCGCCGGGCATCATCCCGACGACGGATCAGCTCACCTCGAAGAACGCGCGCCTCCTCGACGGGGGCGTCCTCGACCGCATCCCGCTCCGCCGCTTCGGGACGCTCGCGGAGGTGGCGGCGGCCGTCCTCTGGCTCCTCTCCGACGCGGCCTCGTACGTGACCGGGACGATCCTCCAGGTGGGGGGAGGGTACAGGCTGTGAGGCGGCGCGTCGCCGTCACCGGGCTCGGCGTCGTGACGCCCTTCGGGCACGGCGTGGCCCGGCTCTGGGCCGCGCTCGAGGCGGGCCGGAGCGCCGCGCGCCCGATCACGCTCTTCGACACGACGAGCTTCCCGGTGCAGTTCGCGTGCGAGGTGCCGGGCATCGACGAGCGCGCGCCCGGCCAGCGCACCCGCCGCTTCGCGCTCGACGCCGCGGCCGAGGCGTGGGCCGATGCGGCGCTCCCGCCCGGGACGGTCGACCCCGAGCGGATCGGCGTCGCGCTCGCCGTCGGCTACACCGGCCTCGACAGCGCGTGGTTCGCCGACGAGATCGATTTCCTCGGCCGCTGGCGCGGCGGCGAGGACGGGGCGGCGCTCGCCGACGCGGTGTGGGACGCGCTCGTGCCGGCGCATGGCGGCCCGGAGACGTTCGGCCTCTTCCTCCGCCCGGAGACGGTCGTCGGCGAGGTCGCGCGCCGCTGCGGCGCCGCGGGTCCGGGCGCGATGGTCATGACGTCGTGCCCCGCCTCCGCCCAGGCGATGGCGACCGCCGCGGCCGCGATCCGCGACGGCGAGGCGGACGTCATGGTGACGGGCGGCGCGGACTCGATGGTGAACTTCCTCGGCATGGCGGCCTTCGCGCGCATGCAGGCGCTCTCGCGGAACAACGCCGAGTGGGAGACGGCCTCGCGGCCGTACGACCGGCGTCGCGACGGCTTCGTCATGGGGGAGGGGGGCGGCGTCGTCGTCCTCGAGGCCTGGGAGAGCGCGGTCGCGCGCGGGGCGCGCATTCACGCCGAGTGGCTCGGCGCGGCCCTCACCTGCGACGCGTACCGGCTCTCCGACGAGCATCCCGACGGCGTCGCGGCCATCGACGCCGTGCGCCGCGCGCTCGCCGACGCGGGCGTCGCGCCCGGGGACCTCGGCTACGTGAACGCGCACGGCAGCTCGACGCCGATGAACGACCGCGTCGAGACGAGGGTGCTCCACGGCGCGCTCGGCGACGCCGCCCGGCGCCTCCCCGTGAGCTCGACGAAGTCGATGATCGGGCACCTGGTGCACGCCTCGGCCGCGGTCGAGCTAGTGACGACCGTGGTCGCGATGAACCGCGGCGTCGTCCCGCCGACGGCGCACCTCCGCGAGCGCGACCCTCAGTGCGACCTCGACTACGTGCCGGTGGAGGCCCGGGCGCACCGCTTCGCGCGCGCGCTCAAGACGTCCTTCGGCTTCGGCGGCATCAACGCGGCCGTCGTCCTCGGAGCGCCGGCATGACGGGCGTCGTCGTGACGGGTCTCGGGGTCGTGTCGCCCGGGGGCGGCGACCCGGCCGCGCTCGCGGCGCGGCTCGACGCCGGGACGCCGGCCTTCGCGGCCGACGCGGCGGGGCGGCCGGCGGGGCGCGTCGACGCGGACGCGCTGCCGCTCGACCGCTACCTCCCGCGCAAGCAGCGGAAGCTCGTGAGCCGCGTCGCGACCTTCGGCATCGTCGCCGCAGGCCGCGCGATCGAGACCGCGGGGCTCCGCGCCGCGGGCCTCGCGCCGCGCGACGTCGGCATCTTCGGCGCGGCCGGCATCCGGCCCGGGAGCGACCGACTCGTGGCGCGGCTCCGCCGCGCCGCGCGCGTCGCGGCGGACGGGCCGACGGCCGGCCGCGCGTGGGACGTCTACACGGCCGTCGTCGACCCGATGGATCTCCTCGTCAGCATGGCGAGCTCGCCCGCGGACCACACCGCGGTGACGAACGCGCTCCGGGGCGCGACCTGCACGTACATCGGGCGCGGGAGCGCGGCGCTGGTGGCGCTCCGCGAGGCGGCGCGCCGCATCGCGCGCGGCGAGCAGCGGGCGATGGTGGTGCTCGCCTCGGACAGCCTGCTCGACGCCTGGTGGCGCCGCCTCGCCGGCGCGACCGACGGCGGCCTCGCCGACGCGGGGCGCGCGGGGTGCGTGCCCGCCGAGGGCGCGGCGGCCGTCGTGCTCGAGGCCGAGCCCGCGGCCCGCGCGCGGGGCGCGGCGATTCACGCCCGGCTCGCCGGCGGTGCCACCCGCCTCGCCCCGGACGGCGACGTCGCCGAGGCGCTCGGGCGCGCGATGCGCGCCGCGCGCGGGGCGGCGGCGGGCGCGCCGCTCGTCCTCGGGTGCTCGAACGGCGCCCCCGCGCGCGACCGCGCGGAGCGGCGCGCCGTCGACGCGCTCTTCGGCGCCGGGACGCCGATCCACGCCACGCGCCGGGTGGTCGGCGAGCTCGGCGCGGCGGGCGCGCTCCTCGACGTCGCCGTCGGCGCGGCCGCGCTCGGCGCCGGCCGTTGGCCGGGCGGTGCGTCGCTCGCGCGGGGCGTCCTCGTGAACGCGCTCGGCGACGAGGGCTTCGCGGCCGCCGTGCGCCTGGAGGCGGCATGATGGCGATCGAGGCGATCCTCCTCGGCACCGACCTCGTCTCGATCGACCGCGTCCGCCGGCTCCTCGAGAGCACCGCCCACGCGCGCGAGAAGGTCTTCGCGCCCGCCGAGGTCGCGTACTGCGAGTCGAAGGGGCGGCTCCGCTGGCGGCACTACGCGGCGCGCTTCGCCGCGAAAGAGGCCGTCCTGAAGGCGCTCGGGACCGGCTGGCGCGGCGCGCTCGAGCTCCGCGACATCGCGACGGTGCCGGGCCCGCTCGGCCGCCCCGTCCTCCGGTTCGCGGCCGCGCTCGGCACGGCGCTCCGCGGAGCGGGGATCGGCGGCGGGGAGGTCTCGCTCACGCACGACGACACGCACGCCTGGGCGACGGTCATCCTGACGAAGCTCGCTCGGCCGGAGGTGGACCATGGAACCGTCTGAGACCCGCGCCGCCGCGCCGGCGGACGGCCCGGACGTCGGGGCCGTGCTGAACGCCGTCGCCCGGGAGGACCTCGACTGCGTCGTCGCGCTCGCGTCGATGTTCCCGCGGCTCGCCGACCAGCCGACGCCAGTCCGCCTGGGCACCGTCGCGTACTGCCACGCGCGCGGGCTCCGCGCGCACGCGGTCGTCCGCTTCATGCGCCGCCTCCGCCTCCCGTATCGGATGCCGGCGGCGGCCGACTCGACGCTCCGCCGGCGCTTCCGCGAGGAGACGGGCGGCGACCTGCGCGTGTTCCTCGGGCGGCGGACGCCGCTCGACCCCGCGCGGCTGGCGCTCCTCCTGCGGCTGTTCGCGGAGTCGGAGGAGGCGGGCGCGCGCGCCTTCGCGGTGCTCGGCGACGGGGCGGCGGACGAGCGCGTCCGCGAGTTCGCCCGGGCGCAGCGGCGCGCGTGCCGGGCACAGCGCGAGACGCTCCTCGGCCTCGCACGCGAGGCGGCCGCGTGACCCGCGCGACGGACCCCGCCTTCTACGCGCCGCTCGTCGCGCACCCGGCGCTCCTCGAGCGCCTGCTGCGCCTCTACGTGAAGGAGGAGATGGAGGGCGCGATCGGCCTCGCGACGATTCTCACGACGCTCCCCGACGAGGCGGCGCCGCACTTCGTGCTCACGACGACGCGCCACTGCTGCGACGAGATCCGCCACGCCGGGCACTTCGCGGCGGTGATCGCCGAGCTGGGCGGGCGCCCGGCGTGGAGCGGGCCCGAGACGTCGATCCTCGACGCGATGTTCGCGGACCTCTACCACCTGCCGCAGCGGGTGTGGATCGCGAGCGCGCCGCGGCTCGGGATCGGCGACGTGCTCACGCACCTGACGATCAGCTGGGTGCTCGAGATCCGCGCCGTCGAGCGCCTGCGCGCGCTGGTCGCCGCCGCCCGCCGCTCGCCGACGACGCTCGTCGCGCGCTGCGAGGCGATCCTCGCGGACGAGGACTTCCACATCGCCTACATCGAGCGCGAGCTGCGGCGCTGGCGCGAGCGGGGGCGCGGCGAGGAGGTCGACCGGAAGCTCGCCGCGGCGCTCGCGTCGTACGACCGCGCCGAGGTCGCGTACCTCCGCGTCCTCGAGGGCGGCGGCGAGCCCGGGGAGGCGCAGCATGGATGAGCCCCGGCAGGCGCTCCAGATGCTCGTGAGCGGGCACGGCCGCCACACGGCCGCGTTCGACGACCTCTACGCCGCCGTCGTCGCCCGCCCCGACACGCTCGCCGGGCTCCTCGCGTTCTACGCGAACGAGGAGCTCGACGGGTCGCTCGCGCTCATGCCGACGCTCCGCGCGCTCTGGGCGACGGCGACCCCGGACCTCGTCGTCCAGACGAGCCGGCACCTCGCGGACGAGCTCCGGCACGCGGACCTGCTCTGGCAGCGCGCGCGCGAGCTGGGGGGGCGCGTCGGGCGGCCGCCGCGCGGCGACGAGCTGCTCGCGTCGATCTTCCGCCGGCAGACGGGAACGGAAATCGCGTACTTCGCCGCCACCGAGCCGCGGCTCGACTTCCGGGACCTCCTCGCGCACTTCTGCATGGGCTTCACGATCGAGGTGCGGGCGCGGGAGAACTACGCGCCGCTCGTCCGGCGCCTCACGCGCGACGAGCGCACCCGCGCGCTCCTCGTCCGCCAGATGCACGACGAGGATTTCCACGTGAGCTATCTCGCGCGCGCGCTCGAGGGCCTCGCGCGCGCGGGGCACGCCGACGCGGTGGACGCGGGGCTGCGAGAGGCCCACCGACTGTACGAGGAGGTCATCGATGTCAGCTACGGCCGTCTGCGCGACCGGCTCGTGCCCGACGCCGTCGCCGTCTAGCGCGCCGCGCACGGCGCTCGTGACCGGCGCGTCGCGCGGCATCGGCCGCGCGATCGCGCGGGCGCTCGCGGCCGACGGCTACCGGGTGCTCGCGAACTGGGCCCGGAGCGAGGACGCGGCCCGCTCGCTCGCGGCGGAGATCACGGCGGCGGGCGGCGCGTGCACGCTCGTCCGCGCGAACGTGGGGAGCCCGGTCGGGCTCGCGGCGCTCGTCGAGGCCGCGCGCGCGGCGAACCGGCTCGACGTCCTCGTGCACAACGCGGCGCTCGGCACCTTCAAGCCCGTCCTCCAGGTGCGGCCGAACCAGTGGCAGCTCACGATGTCGATCAACGTGCAGGCGCTCCTCGAGCTCGCCCGCGGGCTCGCGGACCTCCTCGCGGCGTCGGGCGGGGTCGTCGTGAGCCTCACGAGCCACGGCGGGCGGCGCGTGCTGCCGAACTACGGAGCCGTCGGCGTGTCGAAGGCGGCGCTCGAGTCGCTCACGCGGTACCTCGCGGCCGAGCTCGCGCCGCGCGGCGTGCGCGTCAACGCGCTCTGCGCGGGCTGGGTCGACACCGACGCCGTGCGCGCGTTCCCGAACCACGGCGAGCTGCGCGCGTGGGTGGAGCAGCGGGTCCCGATGGGCCGCGTCGCCGAGCCGGGCGACATCGCCGACGTCGTCCGGCTCCTCGTGCGCCCCGAGGCGCGCTGGATCACGGGGCAGGTGATCGTCGCCGACGGCGGGGAGAGCCTGTGGTGACGGGCACCGGCGCCACCGGACCGGGCCGCCTCGTCTGGCGCCACCTCGCGTCGGACTGGCTCCGGACGCTCCTCACCGGGCTCGTCCTCTTCGTCTGCACCGTCTTCCTGACGGGCGCCGCGACCGTCGTCCAGGTGCTCGACGCCGCCGCGACCGCGCCGGCCGCGATGGCGACGCTCTTCGTGCAGTCGCAGCGCGGCTTCGCCCGCGCACTCCCCGCGACGCACGTGGACGTCGTCCGCGCGCTCCCCGACGTCGTCGAGGTGCGCGGCCTCCGCGCGCGGTACGCGACGGCGCGCGATCTCCGGGCCGCGTTCGTCATCCACTTCGTCGGGCGGGACGGCGCCGGGCTCCTCCTCGACACGTTCTCCTCGGCCGCGGCGCCGGAGGCGCTCGCCGCCTTCGAGCGGACGCCGGACGGCGCGCTCGTCGGCGCGCTCGCCGCGGGGGCGAACGGCTGGCGCGCCGGCGACGTGGTCCGCGTGACGCTCCTCGGCGCGGACGTTCTCCCGCTCCGGATCGTCGGCACGATCGAGGACGGGCTCCTCGCGCGGAACGTCGTCGCGCACCTCGACTATCTCTGGCGGCGCCGCGGGACGGCCGAGATGAACTTCGTCCTCGTGCGGACCCGGCCGGGGGCGGAGAACGCCGTCGCCGCCGCGATCGACGCGCGCCTGCGGAGCTCCGGCGCGCCGACGCGGACGGGCACGGGCGGGGCGATGATCCAGCGCTTCCAGGACGCGAACTCCGTCCGCCCGCTCGTGCTCGCGGGCATCGTCGTCGTGCTGCTCGCGACCGGCCTCATCGCGGGCAGCAACGTGGCGCTCGTGCTGCGCGAGCGCGCGCGGCTCGTGCCGATCTTGAAGGCGCTCGGCTTCGACCGCCGCTGGATCGGCGCCGTGCTCCTCGCCGAGCCGCTCCTCCTCGCCGCCGGGAGCGCGGCCCTCGGGCTCGGCGTCTTCGCGCTCGTCGCGCGTCACGGTCTCGTCGTCGACCTCGGCGTCGCCTCGCTCTTCCGCCCCACGCTCGCAAGCTATCTCGCCGGGCTCGGGACGGCGGTCGCGATCGCGCTCGCGGGTGCCGCCGTCCCGCTCCGCGGGACGCTCGCGACGCCCGCCTCGGTGGCGATCGCGCGGTGGAGCCGGTCGTGACCTCGCCGGTACCCGTCCGCTACGCCGTGCGGAGCCTCGTCCGCCGCCGCGGGACGGCGCTCCTCTGCGTCGCCGTGTTCGCCGCGGAGGCGCTCATGCTGCTCGGGTGCCTGGGGCTCCTCCGCGGCATGCGCGGGTTCATGCGGAGCGCCGCCGACCCGGCGAACCTGATCGTCCTCGAACGCGCCGTCGGCATGCTGGAGCACAGCCGCGTGCCCGCCGCCGCCGCGGACGCGCTCGCGGCGCTGCCGGGGACGGTCGTCTCGCCGGAGCTCGTCTTCGGGGATCTCGCGACCGCGCCCGACGGCACCACGTCCGTGCCGGTCCGCGGCGTCGGGCCGGCCGCCGAGGCGGTGCGGCGCGTGCGCTGGCTCGCCGGCGCGCTCCCGACCCACGACCGCGAGGTCGCACTCGGCGACGCGGTGGCGAAGGCGACGGGCCTCGACGTCGGCGGGACGCTCGCGGTCGACGGCACGCCGTACCGGGTCGTCGGCCGCTTCGCGGCCTCCCCGCTCTACGAGGCGGAGGCGTGGGCGGCGCTCCGCGGGCTCCAGCGCGACACGGGGAACGAGGGGCTCCTCTCCGGGCTCGTCGTCCGCGGCACGACCGTCGACGCGGCCCTGGCGACGCTCCGCGCCGACCCGCGGCTCGCCGAGCTCGACGTGCGGTCCGAGGTCGACTACTTCAAGAGCCAGGCGCACCAGGCGCGCCTCTTCGCGCTCCTGGCGCTCGTCTTCGGTGCGACGCTCGGGCTCGGCGTCCTCTTCGGCAGCGCGAACACGATGCGCCTGTTCGTCGAGGCGCGCCGCGCGGAGCTCGCGACGCTCCGCGCCCTCGGCTTCGCGCGGCACGCGCTCTTCGCGGCGACGCTCCTCCAGATCACCCTCCTCGGCCTCGCCGGCGCGGCGGTCGGGGCGGTCGGGGCGCTCGGGCTCGCGTTCGTCCCGGTGACGCAGCTGACGCCCGGCTTCCGGACGGTCACGATCGCGGTCGCCGTCGGGCCCGGCGAGGTCGCGGTCGTGACGCTCGTCACCCTGAGCCTCGCGTCGATCGCGGGGCTCGTGCCCGCCGTGCGCGCCTCCCGCGTCGCGGTGGCGGAGGTCCTGTCCCATGCCACGTGAGCCGATCATCCAGCTGCGCGACGTCTGGCGGACGTACCCGGGGCCCGTGCCGGTGCCCGTGCTGCGCGGCGTCGACCTGACGATCGCGGCAGGCGAGTTCGTGGCGATCGTCGGCCCGTCGGGGTCCGGAAAGTCGACCCTGCTCAACCTCCTCGCGGGCCTCGACCGCCCGACGAAGGGCGAGGTGTGGGTCGCCGGCACGCGCATCGACGTGGGCAGCGAGGACGCCCTCACGCGCTGGCGCGGGAGCCGGGTCGGGATCCTCTTCCAGTTCTATCACCTGATCCCGGTGCTGCGCGCCGTCGAGAACGTCGAGCTGCCGCTCCTCCTCCGCCGCCTGCCGCCCCCGGACCGCCGCGCGCGCGCCGAGCGCGCGCTCCGGCTCGTCGGGCTCGCCGAGCGCGCCCACCACTTCCCGAGCGAGCTCTCGGGCGGCCAGCAGCAGCGCGTCGCGATCGCGCGCGCGATCGTCACCGACCCGGTGATCGTCATCGCCGACGAGCCGACGGGGGACCTCGACGCCGAGTCGGGCGCCGCCGTCCTCGACCTCCTCGCGCGGCTCGCGCACGAGCACGGAAAGACGATCGTCATGGTGACGCACGACCCGAAGGCGCGCGACCGCGCCGACCGCTGGGTCGCGCTCGAGAAGGGGAACGTCACCGCGAGCGCGCCGCGCCCGCGCATCCAGGTCGTCTCGTAGGAGGATCGCCATGCTCGCGCCCACCCCCGCCGCCCCGACGCCCTCCGGCTTCGACGCCTTCCACGCCGCGTGGAAGCCGTTCCTCGACGTGCTCGCGGAGCTCCGCCGCATGGGCAGCTATCCGTACCTCGAGCACGCGGTGGTCGGGCCGGGCCCGTGGATCGAGGTCGGCGGCGAGCGGCTCCTCAACTTCGGCTCGAACGACTACCTGGCGCTCGCGCGCGACCCGCGCGTCATCGAGGGCGCGGCCGAGGCGACGCGCCGCTACGGCGTCGGCTCGTCGGGGAGCGCGCTCTATGGCGGGCTCACCCCCCTCCACGGCGTCCTCGAGGAGCGGCTCGCGGCGCTCACGCGCCAGGAGCGCGCGATCGTCTTCCCGTCGGGGTACCAGGGCAACGTCGGCGTCATCACCGCGCTCGTCGGCCGGGGCGATACGGTGCTGCTCGACCGCGCCGACCACGCGTCGATCGTCGACGCGTGCACGATGGCCGGCGCCGCGATCCGGCTCTTCCACCACAACGACCTCGACCACCTGGACCGCCGGCTCGCGACCGCGACCGGGCGGCGGCTCGTCGTCGTCGAGTCGTTCTACAGCATGGACGGCGACGGGCCCGACCTCCGCCGCGTGTGCGAGGTCGCCGAGCGCCACGGCGCGATGGTGATGGTGGACGAGGCGCACTCCTTCGGCATCTGCGCGCCGGACGGCGGCGGCGCGGTCGTCGAGCAGGGGCTCAGCGAGCGCGTCGCGGTCGTGTTCGGCACGCTCAGCAAGGCGCTCGGCGGGCAGGGCGGCTTCGTCGCCGGGAACGCGCAGCTGATCGACCATCTCCAGCACACGAGCCACGGCTACATCTTCACGACCGCGATCGCGCCGCCCCTCGTCGGCGCGGCGGTGGCGGCGCTCGACGTGCTCGCCGCCGAGCCGGAGCGGATTGCGCGCCTCTGGGCGCTCACGCGGCGCTTCCAGGCCGCGCTCCGCGCGGCCGGCTGCGACCTCCGCGCCTCGCGCCATCCGATCACGCCGATCTTCGTCCCGCCGGGGGACGACTCCGCCGCGATGATCGTCTTCCAGACGACGCGCGCGCTCCGCGTGGCGCGGATCTGGGCGCTCCCCGTGCTGCCGCCCGTCGTGCCGCGCGAGGACGTGCGCATCCGCTTCCGGCTCCGCGCCGACCTGAGCGAAGCGCTGCTCGCGAACGCCGTGGACGCGATCGTCGCCGCCGGGCGCGCGACGGGCATGATCCGGCCGGCGGCGAGCGCCGCGTGAGGGAGGCGACGGCGATGGCACGCTGGAAGCTCCTCGCCCGGATCGACGAGATCAACCCCGAGCCCGTCTACCCGCTCGCCGGCCACGACTGGGCCGCGCGCACGACCCGCGGCGTGCGGGCCGCGCTCGAAGCGCTCCTCGGGCGCGTGCCGCCGTTCGCCGAGGGCGAGTGCTTCCGACTCGTGCGCGGGCGCATGTACATGCGCGAGTTCCGCGTCTCGCCGCTCGCGCTCGTGGTCGCGACGGACGACCGGCCGGGCGCGGGGCCCGTGCGGCGCGCGCTCGGCGCCCTTGCGCGCGTCCTCGTCGGCGTGCCGCGGCTCGCGGCGCTCGCGGTCCGCGCCCCGCGGCGGATGGCGGCGATCGTCGCGGGCAGCGAGGCGACGTTCGCGGCGTTCGAGGCGGCGATGGCGCGCGCGCCGGTCGACCGGCTCGACGCGCTCCCGGCCGAGGCCCTCGTCCGCTGGGGCATGGAGGGCGCCGATCCCGCCTTCGCGCCCGCGTTCTTCGCGAACACCGTGCTCAACAACTACGGCGGCATCGTCGGCGACCTCCTCGTCGAGGCGCTCGGTTGGATCGTCCGGCGCTGGGCGGGCGACGACGGCACGCTCTTCTTCCGGCTGCTCGGCGGCGTCGGCGGCCTCCGCTCGACGGAGCTCACGACCGGGCTCGTCGAGCTCGCGGACGCGGCGCGCGCGGTGCCGGCGGTCGCCGCGGTCGTCCGCGGCGACGCGCCCGGCGGGCTCGCGCGGCTCCGCGAGCTGCCGGAGGCCGCGGACTTCCTCGCACGGTTCGAGCGCTTCCTCGCGACGCAGGGGCACCGGGGCTTCCAGGAGGGCGGCGGGCTCGCGCGCCGCTGGGCGGAGCAGCCGGCGCTCGTCCTGGGCCTCGTTCGGACGCTCGTCCGGGCGCCGGCCCGTCCCGACGACGGGGCGGCGCGCGCCCGCGAGCGCGCGGAGGCGGCGGCGGCCGTCGAGCGCCGGCTCGGGCGGCCGCGCGCCCTCCGGCGCGCGCTCTTCCGCTGGGTGCTGCGGCACGCGCACGAGGCGATCCGCATCCGCGAGAACTCGAAGTGCCTCCTCGTCGCGCAGAGCTACCGGACGCGGATGACGGGCCTCGAGCTCGGCCGCCGTCTCCACCAGCGGGGGCTCATCGGCCCCGCCGAGGACGAGGTGCTCTTCCTCACGCTGGCGGAGATCGGGTCGGGCATCGCGGGCACGGCGAGCGCCGAGACGCTCCGCGCCACGATCGCCGCGCGGCGTGCGGAGCGGGCCGCGTGGCTCGCGGCCCCCGTCCCGCGCACCGTCGACGACGCGGGCGAGCCGGTCGCGCCGCCGGCGCCCCCGCCGCGGGCGCCCGCGGCCGCGCCCGACGCGCCGTTCGGCGGCACGCCCGCGAGCGGCGGGGTCGCGCGCGGGCGCGTCCGCGTCGTCGTCGACCCCGAGGCGGAGACCGACTTCCCCGAGGGCGCGATCCTCGTCGCGCCCTACGCCGACACGGCGTGGACCCCGTACTTCTACCTCGCGGCCGCCGTCGTGGTGGAGACGGGCAGCGTGCTCGCGCACGCCGCGACCGTCGCGCGCGAGTTCGGCGTGCCGTGCGTCGTCGGCGTCGCGGACGCGACGCGGCGGCTCGCGGAGGGCGCGCTCGTCGAGGTCGACGGCGACCACGGAACGATACGCATCCTCGAGGGCGCCCTCGAGGCCGCATAGGAGGAGTCATGGAGCCGGGACGCGACTACGGGATCGTCGACATCGACGCGCACATCATCGAGCCGCCGAACCTCTGGCGCGAGTACGTGGAGCCGCGCTTCCGCGACCAGGCGATCCGCGTCGAGCGCACGGCCGACGGCATGAACCGCTTCGTCGTGCGCGGCCGGCCCTCGCGCGTCTTCCCCGCGCTCACGCCGCTCTACCCGGGCCAGCACGACGTGATGCGGAAGATGACGCGCCAGGAGCGCTGCGCGCTCACGAACCAGCTCCTCCACCAGGACTACGCCGAAGCGTCGGCCGAGGGCGCGATCGACCCCTCGGACCGCGTCGCGATCCTCGATCGGCAGGGCATCGAGGCGGCGCTCCTCTTCCCGACCCTCGGCCTGTCGTGGGAGGAGGACGTGCTCGACGACCCGGAGTACACGCTCGCGTCGATGCGCGCCTACAACACGTGGATCACCGAGTTCTGCGCGACCGCGCCCGACCGGCTCTGGGCCGTCGCGCACCTCTCGCTCCTCGATCCCGACGCGTCCGCCGCCGAGGCCGCCCGCGCCGCCCGACGCGGAGCGCGGGCCGTCCTCGTCCGCACGGTCGCCGTGAAGGGGCGGGAGCCGAGCCATCCGTGCTTCGACCGCCTCTGGGCGACGCTCGAGGACCACGACCTCGCGCTCACCATGCACGTGCTCGCGCCCCAGCGGACGATCCTCAACTGGGGCAACAACCTCCGCCGGCAGTCGTACTTCGCGCGCACGCACGACAACCTGCCGACGCTCCTCGGGCTGTCCGACCTCGTCCTCGGCGGGACGCTCTCGCGCTTCCCGCGGCTCCGCGTCGGGTGCATGGAGGTCGGCGCCGAGTGGGTGCCGTGGCTGCTCCGCAACATGGACGACAAGGTCACGTGCCCCTTCTCCGAGTTCGCGACGGACGTCGAGAAGCCGAGCGACGTCTTCCGCCGGCAGGTGTGGGTGACGCCGGAGTTCTCCGAGGACCTCGACTGGCTCGTGTCGCGCCTCGGGACGGCGCCGCTCATGGCCTACACGGACTACCCGCATCCCGAGTCCTCGTCCGACCCGCTCGCGACCTGGCGCGCGCGGAGCGCCGGGCTCGACGCCGCCGCGCGGCGGGCCTTCTTCCGGACGAACGCGCTCGCGCTCGTCGGGCTCGCGCGGCGGCCGGCGCCCGCGGCGACGTCCGACGCGCCCCCGGAGGTGGACGATGCCGCTCGCCGCGTCGCCGTCTGAGGCCGGCCGCGCGGACGGCGTCGTCCTCCGGCGGCTCGAGGACGCCGATCTCGACGCCGCGGCGGACGTCGTCTTCCGCGCCTTCGCGCGGGTCGACCGCGAGCACGGCCAGCGCGGGCTCCTCGCCACCGCGGCCGACGCCCGCACCTACGTCCGCTATCTCCAGCTCGCCGACCCGGCGAGCGGCGTCGTCGCCGAGCTCGACGGGGTCATCGTCGCCGCGGGCTGGGTGCGCGTCGTCGGCCCGATCGCGACCGTCGGACCGCTCGTCGTCGAGCCCGCGCTCCAGGGCTCGGGGATCGGCCGCCGCGTCGGGAACGCGCTCACGCACGGGCTGCTCGACACGCACCGGCTCGCGCACCTCCGGATCGTGCAGGACGCGTTCAACACGACCGCCCTCGGCTTCTACCTCCGCCGCGGCTTTCGGGTGGCCGCGCCGCTCCTCTGGATGGAGCGCGCGGTGCGCGCCGCCGACGCGCCGCCCCTCCCGCCATGGCCGCTCCCTCCCGGCCTCGTCGTCCGCCCGGCCGGCGCCGGCGACGTCCCCGCACTCGTCGCGCGCGACGCCCGCGCCTTCGGGGCGCCGCGCGGGGCGCAGCTCGCCCTCTACCTCGCGCGGGGCCGCGCGCTCGTCGGCGAGCGCGACGGGCGGCTCGTCGGCTACGCGCTCGGCGTGGGCCAGGGCGGCATCGGCTGGGTGGGGCCCGCGGCGGCGGACGACGGTCGGGACCTGGTGGCCCTCGTCGGGACGCTCGCGAGCGAGCCCGGCGCGAGCGGCCTCGCGCTCCGCGCCCTCGTGCACGGCGGCCACGATCTCCTCCTGCGCGCGCTGCTCACGCTCGACTTCCGCGTGACACGCGCGAGCCAGTACATGGTCCGCGGGGGCGGGGGGCCGCCGCTCGATTACGTGCTGATGAACGGCGACCTCCTGTGACGGCGGCCGCCGCGCGCCACGCCGTCGTCCGCGCCGTGCGCGACCGGTCCCCCGACGCGCGGCTCGCCGAAGCCGCCGACGCGCTCTTCGCAGCGTAGTTCACCGCCGCGTCGCGTGGAGCGCCCGCGCCGGCCGCGCCGGGAGGCGCGGCGGGGCGGCGACGCGCGTCAGGAGGCGTTGCCCGCGACGCGCAGGCGGCGCCGGCGGGCGCGGGTGCGGACGGCGAAGAGGGTCGGGATGCGGGCGAGGAGCGGGACGAGGACGGTCGAGAGGACCCCCCAGGTGAGCGTGCCGCCCGGGAGGACGTCGAGGTTCGCGGGCGAGAGCAACTCGATCGGCTCGACGCCGCGGGGCGCGTGCGGGTCGGGTGTCATGGCGTCTCCTTTCTGGCGGACGGAGGAGAGCAAGCGTCGTGCCCTCGGGCGTACGCGGGCGCGGCGGGGTTCGGCGGGCGCGCTCGGCCAGTTCTGGCCGCGGCCGGCCAGGCGCGGGCCGACAAACGTGGCGCCCGACGCCGTGCGCGGCTCGCCGCGTCCGGTGCCGCGGCGCACGCCCGCGGCACCGGGCTTGCTTTCCCTGCCGGCGGCCCACGCATGAAGGTCCTCCTCGTGAACCCGGGCGACACGGCGGCGACGGCCGCGACCGCGGTCGCCTTCTACGGCACGACGGACGCGAGCCGCTCGCTCATGCCCAACCTGGCGCTCCCGACGCTCGCCGCGATGGTGCCGCCCGGCGTCGAGGTCGCGACGCGCGACGAGCAGCTCGGGCCCCTCGACTTCGACGAGCCGTGCGACGCGGTCTGCATCACGGGATACGCGAACCACCGCTTCCGGATGCCGGAGGTCGCCGCCGAGTTCCGCCGTCGCGGCCGGCTCGTCGTCATGGGCGGTCCGCTCGTGAGCCTCGATCCCGACTGGTTCCGGCCGCACGCCGACGTGCTCGTCGTCGGCGAGGCGGAGCGCACGTGGCCCGCGTTCCTCGCGGATCTGGCCGCCGGCGCGTGGCGCGCGGAGTACCGCGAGACGGGCCCCGTCGACCTCATGGCCTCGCCCGTCCCGGACTACGGCGTGCTGCGGAACGACGCGTACCTCGTCGGCGTCGTGCAGACGAGCCGCGGCTGCCCGTTCCAGTGCGAGTTCTGCGACGTGATCGTGTACCTCGGCCGCAAGCAGCGCCACAAGACGCCGGCGCGCGTGGTCGAGGAGCTCGAGGAGGTCTACCGGCACGGCTACCGGATGGTCTTCCTCGCCGACGACAACTTCACGGCCTACCGCAGGAAGGCCGAGGCGATCGTGCGCGCCATCGCGGCGTGGAACGCGACGAAGCGGGACCGCGTCTCCCTCCTCACGCAGGTCTCGATCGACGTCGCGCGCGACCCGGATCTCCTGGCCCTCGCCGCCGATGCGGGGCTCGCCCTCGCCTTCATCGGCATCGAGACGCCGAACCCCGCGGCGCTCCGCGAGGCGCGGAAGAACCAGAACCTCCAGCGCGATCTGGTCGACGACGTGTACGCGTTCTACCGGGCGGGCGTGGCGGTGCAGGCCGGGATGATCGTCGGCTTCGACTCCGACACGCGGGACATCTTCCGGACGCAGTACGAGTTCCTCCAGCGGGCCGGCATCGCGACCGTCGGGCTCGCGATCCTGAACGCGCCGGAGGGGACGCCGCTTCGCGCGCGCATGGCGCGGGCGGGACGGTTGATCGACCCGCGGCTCGTCCCCGACTTCGCGACCAATCTCCGGCCGGTCTGCATGAGCCTCGAGGAGCTGGTCGAGGGGGCGCGCTGGCTCGTGAACAAGCTCTACGCGCCGTCGGCCTTCCTCGCGCGCCTCGAGCGCATGGCGAGCCTGCTGCCCGACCGCGCGCCGCGGAGGGACGCGGTCGTGGACGCGCAGGCGGCGGGGCGCGGAATCGCGGTGATCGAGGCGCTCATGCGCGACTTCGCGGCCCTCGGCGCCGAGTACCGGGGGATCGTCCCGCGCGCCGTGCGGCTCTTGCGGACGAAGCCCGTCGGCATTCTCCCGCTCGTGCTGACGCAGTACCGCCAGGTCGTCGCGAGCGGGCGGCGCCGCGGCGTCCTCGACCCGGCCCTCGCGGCGCTCGACGCGCCGGACTTCGCGCGCGCGCGGCGCGGCGTGCCCGTCCGGGCCGTCGCGTCGGGCTAGGCCGATGCTCGCGCGCATCGCCGGGACCGGGAGCTATCTCCCCGAAGCCGCCGCCGACCCCGCCCCGGTCGTCGGCGAGGTGGCGTCGGACTTCGCGCTCGCCGCGAGCTGCCGCGCGCTGCGCGACGCCGGGTCGCGCTCGGCCGACGTCGACTGCGTCGTGTGGGCGACGCAGGCGGCGGACTACGACGCGCCGGGGACGGCGTGCCTTCTCGCCGCGAAGCTCGGCCGCGGCGGCATCCCCGCCTTCGACGTGCGCGGCGGAACGAGCGGCTTCCTCTACGGGCTCGCGGTCGCCGATCACTTCGTCCGCCTGGGGACGTACCGCGCCGTCCTGGTGGCGGCCGGCGAGTCGGTGCCGCCCGGGCTCGACCCGCCGCCCTTCGGCGGGGACGCGGCGCTCCACGCCGCCGACGGCGCGGGCGCCGTGCTGCTCGTCCCCGAGGCGCGCGAGATGCGCGGCGTCCTCGGCGCCGGGCTCCACACCGATGCGAGCATCTGGCGGCCGCCGTCCCGGGACGGCGCGGCGGCGGGCGCCGCGTGGCCGGCGCGCCGCGCGCTCCGGCGGGAGGGATTCCGGCGCCTGCGCGAGGGCGTCGACGAGGCGCTCGAGAGCTGCGGGCTCTCGTTCTCCGACGTCGCCCTCTTCGTCTCGAACGCCGGCTCCCGCCGCGTCGCCGACGTCCTCGCGCGCCGCCTCGGGATCCCGTGCGGGCGGCTCTACGACCGGCTCGGCGACCCGTTCACCGCGTCGGTCGCCGCCGTGCCGATGTCGCTCGACGACGCCATCCGTACGCGGCGGGTCGGGCGCGGCGACATCGTGGTCCTCGTGTCGGTCGGCTGTGCGATCACCTGGGCGTGGACCGTTCTTCGTCTCTGAGACCTACGACGAAAGGAGAGAACCATGGCAGCAGCAACGAAGCGAAGGCAGGGTATGGACGAGCTGCGGAGCGCCGTCGAGCGCATCCGGCGCCGCCGGGGCGGCGCCGTGGCCGCGAAGCTCGGCCGCCGGGTCCAGGGCGCCGCGCGCCGCGAGGCCGTCAAGCGGGCGCTCCGCGGGCTCCGCGAGGAGATCGCCCCGCGGCTCGGGCACGTCCTCGAGCGCCTCGAGGCGCGGGTCGCGAAGCGTCTCGGGGCTCGGCTCGCCGCGGAGGTCGGGCGGTTCGAGGAGCGCATCGCCCGGCTCGAGAAGCTCGCGACCGCCCTCGGCGACCGCATCGGCCCGCCGGCGGAGTAGGGGAGCGAGCGCGGACGCGTCCCTCGGCGGCGCTCGTACGGGCGGCGGGGTCCCCGCCGCCCGCGGCAACGCCGACGCGAATTTGACGCGCACGCGCAGGGCGACCTAAAGGACGGCCATGCACACCGTCCGGGTCGACGACCGCGAGGGCGGCGTCCGCGTGCTCGTCCTCGACCATCCACCCGCGAACGCCGAGAACGAGGCGCTGCTCACGGACCTCGCCGCGGCGCTCGACGCCGCGCGCGAGGACGACGCGGTCCGGGCCGTCGTGCTGACGGGCGCCGGCCGGTTCTTCTCGGGCGGCTTCGACCTCGCGGCGCCGCGCCGGGACGCGGTGAGCGGGCCGCTCTTCCACGGGCTCTTCCGCGACACGCATCTGCGCCTGCTCACCTTTCCGAAGCCGACGGTCGCGATGGTGAACGGGCACGCGATCGCGGGCGGGCTCGTGCTGGCGCTGGCCTGCGACTACCGCCTGGCCGTCGACGGCGACTACAAGATCGGGCTCAACGAGGTCGCGATCGGCGCGTCGTATCCGAAGATCGCGCTCGAGATCGTCCGCCTCCGCCTGACGCACCCCCGCGCGTGCGAGATGCTGCTCGGCGCCGCGCTCTACCCGGCGCGCGAGGCCCTCGGCCTGGGCATCGTCGAGGAGCTCCTGCCGGCGGACGCGTTCGAGCCGACGGTGCTCCGGCGCGCCGCCCGGCTGGGGGCGTTCCCACGCGAGGCCTACGCCCACACGAAGGCGGCGCTCGTCGCGGAGGCGGTCGCGCGCGTCGAGGCCGAGACGCCCGATGAGGCCGAGCACGCCGCCGCCGTGTGGACGACCGAGGAGAGCCGCGCGGCGCGGCGCGCGCAGCGCCGGCGGCTCGGGATCGACCCCGTGGCCGGATGAGAAGAGCCCCGCAGAGCGCGATCGTCCTCCGCGCCGCCTGCGCCGTGGAGGCGCCGCGGCCCGAGGCGGCCGGCCTCCCCGCCGACCGGCCGCGCGTGCCCGCGCCCTCCGACGTCCGCGCGGCGCAGCTCCGCATCCCGCGCGTCGCGAGCGACGCGGAGGACGGCGGGCTCGTGCGCTTCTACGTCGGCAGGCCGGCGCGGGGCGGCTCTCGGCGGGCCGGGCCCCTGTGCTACCGTCCCGCGCCATGACGGACGATGCGCGGCCCCTCGCGATCGACTGCTGGCTCAACCCGACGACCGGCCTCGGGGACCATCCGCCCGAGTACCTCGTGCGCGTGGCACGCGACTACTTCAAGCGCGAGAAGGAGATGTTCGCGCACACGCCGATCGAGGAGCTGCTCGCACAGATGGACCGGGCCGGCGTCGAGCGCGCGATCGTCACGATGGACGCGCACCGGCCGGAGCCCGTGGCCGAGCTCGCGCGGGCGTTCCCCGGGAAGTTCATCTGTTCGGCGGTGATCGACCCGACGACCGGCATGGAGTCCCTTCGCCTCCTCGAGCGCCTGGTGGCGAAGCACGGTCTCCGCCTCGCGCGCGTCGTCCCGTTCCTCGTGAACCGGCCGCCGAACGACAAGGTGTACTACCCGTTGTACGCGAAGTGCATCGAGCTCGACCTGCCGATCTCGGTCAACACCGGCATCCCGGGACCGCCGATGCCCGCCGAGCCGCAGCGGCCGCTCCACCTGGACGAGGTGTGCCTCTTCTACCCGGAGGCGAAGATCGTGATGGCGCACGGCGCGGATCCGTGGTGGGGCGAGGCGATCCGCCTCCTCCTCAAGTACCCGAACCTCTACATGATGACGTCGGCGTACGCGCCGAAGTACCTGCCGCCGGAGCTGATCCACTTCATGAACACCCGCGGCAGTCGCAAAATCCTCTTCGCGTCGGACCATCCCGTCCTCTCCTTCGAGCGCTGCCTCGCCGAGGCCGCGGCCCTGCCGCTGCGCGACGGCGTCCTCGGGCGCTACCTCCGCGACAACGCGCTCGAGCTCTTCCGCTGGGAGTAGCCGCGACGGTCATTTGCGGCGCGGAGGACCGCTGCTATGCATCCCGCATGTGGTTCCAGGTCCTCGCGTGCGATTACGACCGGACGCTCGCCACCGACGGGCGCGTCGCGGCCGAGACGATGGCGGCGCTCCGGTCGCTGCGGGCGCAAGGGCGGCGTGTCGTCCTCGTGACCGGGCGCGCCTTCGACGACCTGCGCGCCGTGTGCCCGCAGCTCGACTTCTTCGACCTCGTCGTCGCCGAGAACGGCGCCGTCCTCTACGACCCCCGTGCGGGCGAGGTCGAGGACCTCGTCGAGCGCCCGCCGCCCGCCTTCGTCGCGGGCCTCGAGCGCCGCGGCGTGCCCGTCGCAAGCGGTCGCGTCATCGTCGCGACCGTGACGCCCCACGAGACGGCGGTCCTCGACGAGATCCGCACGCTCGGTCTCGAGCTCGAGATCATCTTCAACCGCGAGGCGGTGATGGTCCTCCCGGCGGGCGTGTCGAAGGCGAGCGGCCTCCGGGCGGCGCTCCGCCGCCTCGGCGTCTCGCGGCACAACGTGGTCGCCGTCGGCGACGCGGAGAACGACCATGCGTTCCTCGCCTGCGCGGGCTTCGGCGTGGCCGTGGCGAACGCGGTGCCGGCGCTCGCCGCGCACGCGGACTGGGTGACGGCGGGGGCGAACGGCGCGGGCGTCCGGGAGCTCGTGACGGGGCCGCTCGGCGAGGATCTCGCGTCGTTCCGGGCGGCGCTGCTCTCGCGCACGATCGAGCTCGGGACGCGCGCCGACGGCACGCCGTTCACGTATCCCGTCCGCGGCCCGAACGTGCTCGTGACGGGGGCCTTCGGCAGCGGCAAGTCGACGCTCGCGCGCGTCTTCGTCGAGCAGCTCGCGCGCGCGGATTACGTCGTCTGTCTCCTCGACCCCGAGGGCGCCGGATCGCGGGCGCTCGCCGGCCGGGAGGACGTGGTCGTCCTCACGAGTGAGCCCGGGCCGGCGGAGGGCCGCGCGGCGGACGTCGCGCGCCTGCTCGGCCAGCGGTCGACGTCGGTCGCGATCGACCTGTCGCGGCTCGGCGGCGGGGAGAAGGTCGCCGCGGCCGCGGCTTTCCTGCGCGCGATCCAGCGCCTGCGCGCGGAGACCGGCGCGCCGCACTGGGTGTTCGTCGATCAGGCGCACGACGTTTTCCCGCGGGATGGGAGCGCCGCCGAGGAGACGTTCGACGCGCGCTGGGGTGGGATCTGTCTCGTCACGAACGAGCCCGGGCGGATCGCCCCCGCGGTCCTCGACGTCGTCGGCCACGTCTTCTCGACGTCGTTCGAGTCGGTGACCGCGCGGCTGCCGCTCCTGCCTCCCGGTGCGGCGGGCGGCGCGCTCGCGGGCGGCGAGGTCCTGAGCATCGCGCTCGCGGGCGGGCGGTCGGGTGCCGTCGAGCGCTTCCACATGGCGGCGCCGGGCCAGCGACGCGGGCGGCGGGGCGACGCGGCGACCTCGACGCCTGCGCGTCGGTGACGGTCGAGGTATCAGTCGGGATCCGGTATAGACCCGGCGTCGTGGGCTACGTCGACCGGCATCTCGCGCCCGACGAGCACGTCGTCCACCGGACGCGCTACCACGCGATCCTCTTCGGGGGCGCCGTCTGGTTCGCGCTGATCGTCCTCGGGATCGTCGCGCTGATCGTCCATCGGAACGATCTCCCGCCCGAGACGGTGACCAAGCTCTGGCTCGCCGGCGCCGCCGTCGCGGCGAGCGGCTTCGTCGGCCCCTTCGTGCGCTGGCGCACCTCGGAGTTCGCGGTCACGACGAGCCGGGTGATCGCCAAGACCGGCCTCGTCTCGCGGCACACGGTCGAGCTGCTCCTGCCGAAGGTCGAGGCGATCGAAGTCGATCAGTCGTTCGCCGGGCGGCTGCTGGGATACGGGACGCTGCGGGTCGTCGGGACGGGCGGGACCGACGAGTCGTTCCCGCGGGTCGCGGCTCCGGAGGCGCTCCGCGAGGCGGTGCTTCGGCAGGCGGCGCGCCCGGGACGCCGGCGCGCCGATCGGTGACGGCGGGCGAGCGTCCAGCGCCGCGGTGACCCGACGGCGGTGGCGCTCGCTGCCGTGCAGGCGCGCCGCATCGCCCGCGTCACGCGCGGCGTCGACGCTCGCGGCTGCGGCTCTCGCGTTGGAGCTTGTCCTCGAGGGCGCTCACGACGAAATCCATGACCGAGACGTCCGACTTGACGCAGAAAAGCTTCAGCTCGCGATGGAGCTGCTTCGGAATCCGCGTTGCTAGCTGCACCCACACCTCACCGTCACTGGCCATAATTCTCCTTCACCCTGTCTCCACGAACGGGACGTGCCGTCCTAGTTAGCGTGGGGACGAGCCGGTTGCAACGTGAATGCGTTCGAATAAATTGAAAGCTTCAGCGTCCGGCGGCGGACGAGCGGACGCACCTGCGGCGAACGCGGGCAGGACGCACGGAGCGTCGGCTCAGGCGCGCGAGCGAACGCGCTGCCGAGTGCCGCCGCGCGCCCGCGCGAGCTTCTCGGTCAGGGCCGCGCGCACGAAGTTCTGCATCGGAATGTCGTTGCGGACGCAGAACTCCTTGAGCGCCCGGACCACGCGGCGGGGAATGCGGGTGGCCAGCTGGACGAGCTCTTGATCTTCGTCGTCCCGAAGTTTCATGCTTTCTACGTCATGCCCGCCCCGCGCGAGCATGTCAAACGGCATCACAGGGGAGGGGCGGAATCGCGCAGGAAGGCCGCGACGCCGTCCACGAGGGCGTCGGCGAACAGCGCCTGGTAGCGGTCGCTCTGCGCGCGCTCGGCGTCGGCGGGGTCCGTGAGGTAGGCGATCTCCACGAGGGCGCTCGGCGCCGGGTTGCGATCGAGCACGCGAAACGAACCCGGCCGCGCCGTGCCGCGGACGATGCCGAGCTTCGCCCGGAGCGCCTCCTCGATGCGCCGACCGAGCAGCGCGGCGCTCGGCGCCGCGCTGTCGTGCGCCGCCCCGCCCGCCGGCCGCAGCCGCCCCCCGCCGTAGAAGACCTCGATGCCGCTCACGCTGGCGTCGCTGCACGCGTTCGCGTGGAGCGAGAGAAAGACGGTCGCATCGAGCGGGACGTCGATGCGGCGCTCGAGCGGGATGAAGGAGTCGTCCGTCCGCGTCATGAAGACGGCCACCGGCAGGCGGGCGTGCAGCCGATCGGCGACCTGCTTCGCGAACGCGAGCGCGACGTCTTTCTCGAGTACCCCGCCGATGCCCGCGGCGCCCGGATCCCGACCGCCGTGGCCCGCGTCGAGCACGACGACCGGAGGCGACGGCTCGGGGACGACCCGCGCCGGCCGCGGCGCCTTTGCGACGGGTGGCGGCGCCTGCACGACGGGCGGCGCCGGCGGCGCTGTCGGGGCGGGCGGCGTCGCGTCGGCGACGGGTGGCGCGCGGCGCTTCGGCGTGAGCGCGATCATGACGGTCGCGCCGTGCGGCTCGACGTCGAAGTCGACGGGCTGCTCGAGGTCGAGCACGACGCGCACGGTCTCGCGATCGAACCAGCCCGTCCGGACGCGGAGGAGCGGCCCGTGGCCCGCCACCGTGCGCGGGAGGTCGGGGGGCAGGGCCACGCCGTCGAAGTCGAGATATATCCGACTCGGAAGGTCGCCCTCCGCGGCCAGCGTGCGCGCGCGGACCTCGCGCTCGGCGGAGAGGTGCAGCCGCACGACGGGCGGGCTTCCCGACACCTCAATGCGCTCGAGGACGGGCGGGGCCGCATGGCACGGGACGGCGCCGCCGAGGACGAGCACCACGCCCAAAACCCACCTCCCCGTCCCGAGCCGCATCCCCGTTCGGGTGTACGCCCTGTGGGCCACCAGTGTCCAGCAGGGTCGGGAAGGCGGACACCTCAGGCCGCGAGCTCGGTCAGCACCCCGTAGTGGTCGGACGGCCACAGCACCTCGCCGCGCGGACCGCGCCCCGGGCGATCGAGCACGACGTCGCTCGCGATGATCCTGAGGGACGTGCCGGGGGCGAGCCAACAGTAGTCGACGCGCCGGCTGACCGTCGGCCGCTCGGCGTCGATGCGCTGCCATGCGGTGAGCCCGGGCTCGTGCGGGTGCAGGAGGCGGTACGCATCCCGGAACCCCGCGGCGGCGAAGGCCTGAATGCCCTCGGCGCGGTCGTCGACGTTGAAGTCGCCGAGCACGACGGCCGGCACGTCGCGCGACTCGGCGAGGACGAGCGCCGCGAGCGCTTCGGCCTGGCGGCGATGGCCGCCGCCGGCGCGCGTCAGGTGGACGTTCCACACGTCGAGCGGGCCACGCGCGCCGGCGATCCGCACGCGGAGCGCCATGCGGTTCTCGAGCGGAAAGCGCGGGCGCGGGAGCGGATGGCCGCGGTGGTCGAGGACGGGAAGGGCGCTCAACACGGCGAGCCCCTCCGTGAAGTCGAGCGCGCGCGCGATGGCGGCGTTGATGCGGTCGCGGAGCATCCGCGGGATCCGCTCCGACACGGGCGGCGGGACGATGGCCGGATTCGCCGTGACGAAGCGGACGGCCATCCCGAGGCGCGCCGCCAGCTGCTCGGCGACGGCGCCGGGCCGGCTCGCGACCAACGCTTCCTGGACGGCGATGACGTCGGCCCCGAGCTCGGCGAGGGCGCCCGCGAGCAGCTCGAGGCGCGCGGCGGTGCGCGTGCGGTCTTCGCGCACCCACGGCAGGAACCCTCCGTGCAGGAGGTTCAGCGTGAGCAGCTTCACTCGCGTCCGCTCGCTCTCTCGTCGTCGCCCATCGCGCGCCGAGCAACTTCCCTTGCACGCGACCCGTTGGTATACAACCAACGACTCGTCACGGATCGCTTCTGCTCACACGACCGCGCGTCAGCGCAAGGAGGCCGCCGTATGAAGCTAGGTATCCTGATGATCGGAGCGAGCGTTTTGATCGGAACGGCAGGGATGAGCCTCGCCGGGGACGTCAACTGCAAGCAGGTGAACAAGTACCTGCAGACGGGGCGGACCGTGAAGGACGTCGCGGAGACGATGGTGATCAGCGAGTCCGACGTGCGGAAGTGCCAGGAGCAGGCAAGCGGCGAGACGAAGGGCACGGAAGGCGGCAAGGGCGAGATGGGCGGCAGCGGCGCCGGCGCGGGCGGCCAGACGAAGTAGTGGAGCGCGTGCGACGGATGGGCGGCGTTCCCGCCCATCCGTCGTGTCTCGTGTCTCATCTCCCCGCGGACGCCGATCGGCGCTGGATGGCGGAAGCGCTCGCGGAGGCGGCCGCGGCGGGGACCCGTGGCGAGGTGCCCGTCGGCGCGGTCGTCGTCCGCGACGGTCAGCGGCTCGCGGCGGCGGGCAACGCGAGCGTCGCCCGGAGCGACCCGACGGCACACGCCGAGGTGCTCGCGCTCCGCGCCGCGGCGGAGGCCGCCGGCAATTATCGGCTCCCGGGCGCGACGCTGTACGTGACGGTCGAGCCGTGCGTCATGTGCATGGGCGCGGCGCTCCACGCGCGCATCGCCCGGCTCGTCTACGGCTGCGCGGACCCGAAGGGCGGGGCGGCGGGGACGCTCTACGACCTGGCCAGGGATCCGCGCTTGAATCACCGGATCGCCGTCGCGGCGGGCGTCGAGGCGTCGGCGTGCCGCGCGCTCGTGCAGGAGTTCTTCCGCGCGCGTCGCGGCGGCGCGCCGTGAGCGCGGTAGCGGGCCAGCTCGCGCCACGACCACCGACCCGGAGGCCCGGTGAAGTCCTCGCGGAGGCGACACCTGTCGTCTCCGCGAGGACTCCCCCCGGCGGCCGCACGATGGTACGAGGCGCAGACTGACTCACGACCCGAGCGCGCGGGTCGTGGCTCGCCGCCGCCGCGTGTGCTACGAACGGCGCCTTCGGGAGAGGTGCGTGAGCCCGGTTGAAACGGCACGACTCGAAATCGTGTGTGCCCTCGTGGCACCGGGGGTTCGAATCCCCCCCTCTCCGCTGTCCCCATCCGACACCGTCCGCGCCGCCGGAGAGGTGCCCGAGTGGCCGAAGGGGCACGCCTGGAGAGCGTGTGTACCCGCAAGGTACCGAGGGTTCGAATCCCTCCCTCTCCGCTCGCTCCGTGCGCGCTCCTGCTCCCCCGCGCGCCCCGCGCGGATGCGGGGGGGACGCCTCGGGGCTGCCCGCCCGCAGCACACGCAGCAGCGCGAGGATGCGAGGGGACGGCGCCCGGCCGGCCGACACCCCGGCTGACGAAAAACCCGACGTCGTGTAGAAAGGCCGCGTCGGGGTGACAACGCACCGTCGCTGCCGCGCGAGCCTGCGCCCGTGGTGCGCGGGCGCGACGGCGGCACGCCGGTTGCAGCTTGGCGCGTCGACCGAGCCGAGCTCGGAAGGGAGGACTATGCGAGGTCACGTGGGCGTCGTGATTGCGGTGGCGTTGGCCGCAGTGCTGGGGATGGGGGCACGCGAGGCGGTCGCGAAGGTCGACAAGTGCAAGCGCCGGTGTGCCGTCGTCTTCACCCGCGGCGGGAGCAACTGCCAGCACAAGGTGAAGAACGCGATCAGGAAGCGCCAGAAGGCGTGCAAGACGGACTTCAGCACGACTGGCTTCGCGAGCGTCGGGAAGTGCCGGACCGCCGCGCGCACCTTCGGCGTCTCCCTGATCAAGAACGTGTGCAACGGGACGAGCAAGCAGGCGTGTCTCGCCTGCTGCGCGAGCGGCGGCACGCCCGACGTCTGCGGACCACGCTCGCCGAGCGGCGCGTTCCTCGACGGCGCGGGGCCGCTGCTCTGACCCGGGCGCGTGCCGGGGCGCTCGGAGGCGCTCCGGCACGCGCGCCGCGGCGTCGCAGGACCGCGCCCGCGCCTTGCGCCCTCGGATGATCGCGGATACTGTGG
>Ga0070741_10003392_pt1 | contig 39709 bp, 31 predicted proteins | sample Coa_R1_4_FD_66440 | JGI IMG/M metagenome (GOLD analysis project Ga0070741, IMG submission 66440) | Surface soil microbial communities from Centralia Pennsylvania, which are recovering from an underground coalmine fire - Coalmine... | ecosystem: Environmental > Terrestrial > Soil > Unclassified ...
CATAAAGCCGTGCAGTTTACGATCGAGCATTGAGCGATTAATGCCGCCTCTCTTCCGGGCGAGAGAGGCGGCGAACGATTCTGCGAGCACGCGGCTTGTAAAGCTCTCGGAGGCCGGCGCGGCATCCGGTTCCCAACCGAGTGTTATTCAGCAAATGAAGCAGGCACGAGACGGCGGGAGCGTTCCTGAGTTTCCACAGTCCGGAATAGTGCGTTGACAATGTGTTGAAGCACGCACAACTTTTTTTGGAGCATAATCTTCGATGCCTGTGTTTAGCGGCCCATGCCAACGACCAAGATTCCTCCATTCCAGAACGAGACCTATAAAGATTACACGCAGCCCCGCGAGCGAAAGGCGATGGAAGCCGCGCTCAAAAAGACGGCCTCTCAGGTAGGCGAGATCTATCCTCTCGTTATCGGCGGCGAACACCTTGCAACCTCCGAAACGATCGCATCCCGCAACCCGGCGCGCCCGAGCGAGATCGTCGGCAATTTTGCAAAGGGGACCGTGAAACATGCGGAACAGGCGCTGCAGTCGGCCGCAAAAGCATTTGAGACCTGGAGCCGCGTCCCGTTCGAAAAACGGGCAAACTTACTTTTTAAAGCGGCAAAGATCGCTCGCCGCCGGCGCTATGAGATCAACGCGTGGATGGTCCGTGAAGTCGGAAAGAACTGGGCGGAAGCCGATGCCGATACGGCCGAAGCGATCGACTTCCTCGAGTTCTATGCCCGCGAGATGCTCCGGCTGGGCGGGCCGCAGCCCTTGCACCAGCTCAAAGGTGAAAAAGACTGGTTAGAATACCTTCCGCTCGGAGTCGGCGTTATCGTTCCACCGTGGAATTTTCCGTTCGCGATCTTAGTCGGCATGTCGAGCGCCGCGATCGTGACCGGTAATACGGTTGTGCTCAAGCCGTCGAGCGACTCGCCGATGATGGGCTGGCTCTATCACGAGATCATGGAAGAGGCCGGGCTTCCCGCCGGAGTGCTCAATCTACTTACCGCTCCGGGCGGCGAAGTAGGGGATTACTTAGTCGATAGCCCGATCACGCGCTTTGTGTCGTTCACGGGTTCCAAGCAGGTGGGCCTGCGCGTCGCGCATAATGCGGCCGCCCCGCGCGAAGGGCAGAAGTGGATCAAGCGCGTCGTCGCCGAAATGGGTGGCAAGGACGCCATCGTTGTCGCCCGGGACGCCGATCTCGATGCGGCCGCCGATGGAATCGTTACCAGCGCCTATGGATTTCAGGGACAGAAATGCTCGGCTTGCTCGCGCGCGATCATCGAGGAAGCCGTCTATCCCAAAATGCTCCAGAAGATCGTCGAGCGTGTGAACGCCATTGAAGTCGGCGATCCCCTGGAAAACAAGCGGGTCGGTCCGGTCGTGAACGAGCGGGCGTATAAATCGATCCTGAGTTATATCGATATCGGCCGCAAGGAGGGCCGGGTCGTGGCCGGAGGCGAGCCGGCCGGCATGGAAGGATATTATATCAAGCCGACCGTCGTGGCGGATATCGCTCCCACGGCGCGGCTTGCTCAGGAAGAGATCTTCGGCCCGGTGCTCGCGGTGATCCCGGTGAAGAATTTCGACGAGGCGATCGAGGTCGCGAATAACACCGAATATGGGCTCACGGGCGCGGTCTATTCGAAGAGTCGGAAGAACATCGAAAAAGCCGAACGGGAATTTTTCGTCGGGAACCTCTATATCAATCGCAAGTGCACCGGCGCCATGGTCGGCGCGCATCCCTTCGGCGGCTTCAATATGTCGGGGACCGATTCCAAAGCCGGCGGGCACGATTATTTGCTGCTCTTTATGCAGGCCAAGAGCATTGCCGAGAAGATCGAAGCAAAAAAGCCGGCCCGAAAAGCGCAAAAAGGAAAGTCGAAACGCTAAAAGAATCCGCGCGCTCACACGCGCGGATACCAGTAGGCGGTATAGATCGGTCTTCTTCCGACCCGCTCGGCGGTCCGTTGGGAAGCAATATTCTTCCCGTCGATCGTGCCAAAGAGCACGGTACGGTCGTCCGCCGGAATAGCTTCGATGGCCCGCCGCTGCAACGCCGCCCCTAAATGCTGTCCGCGATATTCTTCGGCGAGAATTTCTTCGATCACGCAAAAGCCGTGAAGGTAACGTTCGTATTCGTTCCGTGCCCCGAAGATCCCCGCCCAGTTCCCATCGACGAAGATCGAAAACAGCCCCTGGTCGTTCATCACTCGCGTAAGCGATTCGCGCGATTCCTGGAACGAGGGATGGCCCGGACTTTTCTCCTTTAGGCGCAGATAAAGTTCGGCATATCGATCGTAGAAATCCAAATTCGTTTCGGCTCCGAGCGCGATGCGATCGTAACCGGATGGATACGGTCGCGCTCGAAGTTCGCCAAACGTCGAGGCGTAGGTATGAATGTCCGCATCGAAATCGGGAAGTCCGGGCGGTCCATTAAAACTCAAGCGGACCGGCCGAAACGTCCGGTATTCGAACGCCGCGCGTTCCCAGATCTCCTCCAGGCGGTCCACGACATCGAACGTGCTGAAATTGACCAGGACAAAGGGGCGCTCGACGTCCAAATTCTCGAACGAGGGGACGAGGCAAATGGCGCGATCGCCGTCTAACTCGATAATTTTGTTAAAATAATCTACGGGGTCCGCACCGGCGACCGGACAAAGTTCCGCGTACTTTTGAACGGCTGCATAGTCTTCCATCTGAGCGATCGTTGCCCGGTCCAGCTTCCTGCTCAGGTTTTCGAGGACGGCGTCTGTGCCGAGCGTATCGATCGCATAGCTCGGAGCGCGTTTTAATTCGTAGTCAAGAAAAGCACGCCGAAGATCGGGCGCGATCATAAGGCGACAGGAATTCCTAATTGCTCCGATAACGCCCGTTCGAGAAATTCTTCGAGCGTTTCGCCGGTCTTTTCATTTCGCCACGCTTCCGACTTCCAGTCGAAGCGGTGGCCGGCGTAGTTTGCCGAGATCCATAGCTGCTCGAGCGGGGACTGCGGCGTAATGACGATCTTTTTGCCGTCATCGAATTCGATCGAAAGCACGTCGCCGGACCGGGTGAAATCGAGTTCCTGACCGGTATCGATCAGGGAGGCGAGCTTTTGCTCGAGGTCCCGGACCGTGGTGTCATATCGCTGTGTAAAATTCATACCGATCTCGGACGTAACGCTTCGATTCGTTCCTTGAAATAGTCGTAGCGGTCGGGATTGAGCCGCGAGAGTTGAATATAGACTTTGCGAGCTTCCTCTATTTTTCCCTGCCGTGTCATGAGTTCGGCGAGCGTTTCGCTCACGAGGCCGATTTCGTCCAGCGGTTCGGCTGGAGCCGCTTCCGTTTGTTCGATGGAATTGTTCAGTCGTAAGGGCGGCGCAGGTTCGCTTGCCGGGAGCTGCGTTGGAGGAAGTAACGTTGCCGGAAGTAACGTTTCCGGGGATGCGGCGGGGCGCATCAGGTTAGAAAGTTCCAGCATCTCGCCGGCGAGTTCGAGCAGGATCGCGGCACGCGGGGAATTCGGTGCGAGCCGAAGCGTGCGTTCGAACTCTCGGACGGCCTCCCGCCAATGGCCGAGCACGTACTGGCATTCGCCCCGCACCAGCGCGAGCGAGGCAAACTCGCCTTCGAATCGAGCGAGCTGTTCGAGCGCGTCCTGGGCGTTACCCGCCAGCATTCGGGCGCGGGCGGCATGAAGTTCGGAGATCATCGGGGTCGGCGTCGCAACGGAATTATGTGTGAAGATCGAGCATTCCTAAGGTTCGTTCTACGATCGCTGGTTCCATGTATATCGAGCAACTTTATACCAACTGCCTCGCGCAGGCCGCCTATTATATCGAGTCGAATGGCGAAGCCGCCATTGTCGATCCCATTCGCGAGTGGGAACCGTACGTGGAGCTTGCGGCGCGGCGCGGAGCGCGAATTCGATATATCTTCGAAACGCACGTTCATGCCGATTTTGTCTCCGGCCATCTCGATCTTGCCCGGGCGACCGGGGCCACGATCGTGTTCGGGCCGGAAGCGACGACCGCCTACGATGTCCATGCCGCGCGGGACGGGGAACGGTTCCAGCTCGGCGACCTCGCGATCGAAACGCTGCATACCCCCGGACACACGCCGGAATCGACCTGCTATTTGCTATCGGACGAAACCGGCAGGCCATCGGCGATCTTCACCGGCGATACGCTCTTTGTCGGCGACGTCGGGCGTCCGGATCTCCTCGACGGCCGCGTGACGAAGGAGTCGCTCGCCTCTCGCATGTACGACTCGCTCCGAAATAAGATCCTACCGCTGGCCGACGATATCGTGCTGTATCCCGGGCATGGCCCCGGCTCTTCGTGCGGCAAGAATATCGGTAAGGAAACATGGTCCACGCTCGGCGAGCAGAAGCGACGGAATTACGCGCTCCGCGAGATGTCCCGCGAGGCGTTCATCCATGCGGTCACGGAGGGGCTGACGGCTCCGCCGGCATACTACTTTTTCGATGCGACGATCAATAAAAAGGGTTATACGCCGCTCGAGGAAGTGCTCGCCAGGAACGTTCATGCCCTGGACCTCGAAGCGTTCGAGGGCGCACGCTCGAAGGGCGCCCTCGTGCTCGATGTTCGTGGTCCGGAGGAGTTCGAATTGGGATTTATTCCCGGCTCGATCAATATCGGGCTGGACGGCCAGTATGCTTTGTGGGTTGGAACGTTGATCGATAGCCGGTCACCGCTCGCGATCGTCGCTCCGCCCGGGCGTGAAGAAGAAGCCATTCGCCGGCTCGCGCGCGTTGGCTATGAACAGGTTGTAGGGTTCTTAAACGGAGGCTTCGATACCTGGCAGGCAGGCGGACGACCGGTGGAACGAATTTCTTCCGTCGAACCCGAAGCATTTCACGACAGCGCAAGCACGAGGACCGTGCTTGACGTTCGAAAATTGGGTGAATTCGAGACGGCCCATGTCGATGGCGCACAGCACATCCCGCTGGCCGAACTCGAAGCGCGCCTGGGCGAGCTCGATCCGCGCGAGCCGTACCTCATTCATTGTGCCGGAGGATACCGTTCGATGATCGCCGCGAGCCTGCTCCGAAAAAAGGGATTTGAAGACGTCCTGAATCTCCACGGAGGCTTTTCAAAGATCCGGCCGCCGGTCCCCGAGGGTTCGAGCGTGCCGCTATAGTTCCAGCCTCGGTTCCTCGAGGATGGTCGCCGCTTTGAGGCCGAGTCCCATCAGCATGTTCATCTTTCCGATAAAGTAGTTCGACATCTCCGGCGTGAGCGCCTTGGTGGTCGTGTGATGGAAGAAATAGGCGGTCTTCAGCCCGCGTTCGAACCACGCCGTTAACCGCTTTGCCCACGCGTCGAGCCGTATGAAGTCCGAGGGATCGAGTTCGTTTCCCTCGAACCGAATAAATACTTCCGGGATCGTGAGCGCCATGTGGACGATCTCGCGCTCGCCGGGCGTGTCGGTAAGGACGAGGCCCGTCTTTCGCTCCTTTAGTTCACGGAGGAGTTTGTCGAGCAGTTCCGGATCGGTGAACCATCCTTTGTGCCGCAGTTCCACGTGGAGCGGAAGGCGCCGACCGTTGGGACGACCGGCATTCCATCGATCGATGAATTGCAGCAGGTCGTCCATCCGCTTCGGAGCGAAGTTCGGCCGCAGTTGCAGGAAGACCGTTCCCATACGATCGCCGAACGCGTCCATCGCTTCCTGGAAATCTTTTAATGCTGCTTCATTTTTTCCAAGCGGGCTGGTGATACTGATCGGCTGCGAGACCTTGGGGCAGAACACAAAATCTTTTGGGACCGCCGCGACCCAGCCCTCGACCGTCTTTACGGTCGGCACGCGATAGCCCGTCGCGTTAAGTTCGACACATCGAAATAGCTGCCCGTAGAGTTTCAAAAAGTCTTTCGACTTCGTCTTCAGCGGATAGATCTTGCCCGGGAACCCTTCGTTACCCCATTCCGCAAGACCGGAATAAACCGTTGGATGTTTCGAGGCCGTACCCGAAAGTACGTTTTCAACGATCGGGTGATCTTCGGGCAAGGTAAAGTCGATGCCCCGAACGTCGTTCAGATGACCAAATTTCATAAGAGATCAAAACGCCGAATGCCGACAGAAGGGTGCGCTCAGGCGCTTCTACGCAGGAGCCGCTTCGCTATTTTTTTCAGGAGCCGTTTGCTATCGCCCGAAATACTTTGGTCGAGATAGATCGAGTCGAGCTGGGCGTCCGAATGGCCCGGAAGGTCGCTCTTCTTTTGTGCCCAGCCCCAGCGGCCCTCGCGGCGAAAATGCTCGAAGGAGGGGTGTTGCAGAACGAGCAGGGAAAAAACGCGATCAATCTGAGGAGTGGCCTTGTAATCGTCCGGCATCGCCTTCACCCAATCGTCATTTCGAATGCTCGAGCGGTCGTACGTCCAGTCGAGATCGTCGAAGAGTACCCATCCGCCGGGCACCAGCAATTTCTCGACGAGAAAGAACGCGAGTCCGTCCGGCTCCCAGGCATGGGCTCCGTCGATAAAGCAGAAGTCGAAGCAGGGGACCGTTACGTTGCCACTCGTTTGGCGCTCGATCATATTTTTCAGCTCCCACGTGTAGGAGGGTTCGGAGAAAAGCGGCGTCACAAAAGGGCTCAGTCCGGTCCGTTCCAGGAGCGAAAAAATATTCGGTTCGCGTTCGCGCGCCGACGTGTTATCGACGGTGACAATGCTGCCGTCGCCTTGTTCCTCGAGCGCCGCCGCCATGTAGCAGGTCGAGGTGCCGTGCGCAAATCCCAGTTCGAGAATCCGCCTGCGGCGCGTCGCCAGAATAAATTCATAGAGGATCTTTCCGTCCTCCGCGCTCATGAGCGGAATATCTCCGATATTATCACGAATCCGGTTGAAAGTCATCGCTGGAAAGAGAGAAAACGATAACTGGAACGGAAATGGTGCTATATTGTGTGATCAATTATGGGCACCTGGCCGATATAGGCACCTATGGGCAACCGTAGAGACCATGATCGACCGCCTGCCGGCAATCTCATGCAGCGCATTGTCTGTCATTTGGATATGGACGCGTTCTTCGCGTCGGTCGAAGAAAAGCACGACCCGAGCCTTCGCGGCAAACCGGTCCTCGTGGCGGCCGGCCCCGTGGGGCGTGGAGCCGTCGCCTCCTGCAATTATGTGGCACGGCGCATGGGGATCAAGACCGGCATGGCGACGTCGGTCGCGCTGCGCGATTTCCCGGGCGCGGTCGTCGTGCGGGCCAATTACGACCGCTATCAGGAAGCCTCCGAGCAGATCCTCAGGATCATCTATCGTTTCACGCCCGACGTCGAACCGCTGAGCCTGGACGAAGCCTTTTTCGAACTCACGCGCGTGCAGCACCGATGGCCCGAAGCGGACGACCGCGCGAGCGTTGCGCTGGAGGTTGCCAGGGCCATTCAAAAAACGATCGACGACGAACTCGATCTCGGCGCTTCGATCGGAATCTCGTCCGGCAAGGCGCTCGCAAAAATGGCGAGCGATTTTAAAAAGCCGCACGGTATTACCGTCGTCCCGTTCGGATATGAGATCGACTGGATCGATCCCTTGCCCATCGAAGCCGTTCCCGGCGTGGGCCACGCGACCCACCGAAAGCTCAGCGAACTCGGCGTTGTGACCTGTGGCGATCTTTGTAAGATCGGCCACGGCGTGCTCCTTACCTTATTCGGGAATGTCCATGGGAATTTCTTATGGAACCTCGTTCGCGGCATCGACGAACGTCCGCTCCAGAAGCGCGGCGCGGCAAAGTCGATCTCCCACCAGAGCACGCTCCAGAAGACAACCTCCGACAAGGACTACGTCGAATCGATCCTGCTCTATATCGCCGAGCGCTGCCTCTGGCGCTTGCGCGCGGCGCACCAGCGTACCCGCGGCGTTTCTGTTTTTGTCCGTTTCGCTTCGAACGGCCGCGCCTATCCCGATGGAGGATCGTTTGGCGTACGACTGTCGCAGGACGGTTATGCCACCCGCGTCGTGCATTTAAAAGAGGGGATCCAGTCCGAGCAGATCGTCCTGCCGCGTGTCTCCGAAATGGTACAGGATATCTGGCGCGAGCACCCGAACCCAAAGATCGATTTTCTCGGCGTGCGGCTCTTCGATTTCGAGCCCGTGCGGGAGCAGGAGGAACTCTTCGTCAGCGATGACGTCCGGAAGGAGATCCTTTCGCGCACGCTGGGAAACATTCGCGATAAATTCGGCGCGAGCATTATTACGAGTGCCCGCACCTTCGGCCTGCACCATAGCTATCGCCTGTCGCAGGCCGGCCTTTCGTTTACCGTGATGAAAGTCGAGGACGAAGAAGCCAAAAGAATAGAACGAAAAGAAGCCGCTAAGCGAGTGAAGATGGAAACGGTGTAGGACGCTCGAGCAACCTGTTTTTCCAAACATTTCAAAAAATCGCGTGTAACGATTTTCGTTCTAAAGGGTTACTATCTCCACGGCCCGACATCCCACGGTTCGAGATGTGACCGAGTGTCTTAAATTTAGCTCAAAAGAAAATTTAGCTCAAAATCCGATGAACTGCACAATTAGATCGATTTCCTTCGCAGTTGCCATGTTGCTCAGTGTCGCTGCACCCTGGACAGCGCAGCGTGCCTCGGCACAGAATCGGTGGAATATCGACACCACCTGCCTCCAGTTGTATTTTCATGCTTTGTATAATGGAAACGACTATTACCACGACGATTCACTTTACAACCCCGATTCCGTGATGCTCGATACGTGTTTACCAGTTGTAGATGACGCGCCTATTTGGATACACCGTGCAATCCATTTAATCGTTCCAATCCGCTTACCGTGGGGGCCGCCGGACACGATTCTAGAGGCGCCCTGGACAAAGATCGACACATCGTACCCATTATTTCGAACGGTTTTTCAAAAAATTTATGATAGTATTGGGCCCTATGTAATGCGAAAAGATGAGCCTGATGATACTTCCGACGCCGATGGCTTCGGCTTTGAATTCAATTTTTTCTCATTCAGTCCCGCTGATTCTGTTTATCATTATTTATTGGAAATACCCAATCTTGTTTTTACATTTGCAAAGCCGTTGATCCCGGGAGGAGCAGGAGTAAGCGAAGGATTGGATGCAACGGTCAAGCAATTCATGATTTGTCCCAATATCACCCACGGAATAGCGACAGCGCGCGTGCCATCGTTAGGGAATGATTCTAAATTTGTGGCTTGCGATGCCGTCGGTCGAATCATTTCAACGATACCGTCAAGATGGAGTTCTAACGATGAATGTTCCCTCGATTTTTCAACAATTTCGACAGGCCTTTATTTTGTTCGATATGGACCGTATGTTTCTAAAGTAGTAATTGAAGAATAAAGCTATATCCATTACTTCACTCCAATCGCAGAACCAAAGCTTAGATTGTATTTTCCATGAATCGCACGCGAAAACCGATTTTGTTTTCAGTCGTCCTGCTCCTGGCCGGGGCAGCACCCTGGACGGCGGAACGAGTTGCGGCGCAAAGTGTGGATGCGTGCCTTCAACTTGCGCAGCGAACTCCCCAATACCTTGGATGGGGAAATACCGATAGCGTCATGGTCGATACGTGCGAGCAGTCCGTTACGTTCGATTCTATATACTGCGACCAGGCGTACGCTATTCAGTTCCAGTACGCAGTCATTCCACTCGATTCCCTCCCAGCCGACAGCATCGTTCCTGGTGGATGGCATGCCATTGATACGACCTATGCGGAAACACGCACTATATTTCGTTTCATGGATTCGATTTATGGAGGTATCCGTATAAAACTGACGCTAATGACCCTTGACACTAATTGGCTGGGATCTAAAATTTATACATTAACTCTGGGCCGTTTCGTGCCGGTCGATTCTTTTGTCAATTATTTAAAGTCGATTCCAAACGTCGCTAATGCATATTTCTTCGGGTATCCTGTTGCAGGGGCGCTATCGGGAAATGGCAGGGACTCATGCCTTGAACTTGCTGAAAATGTGATGAGGCATCAGGATCCGGAATTGATGGATAGTACGATCCTAAATCCGGATAGTACGATGATCGATACCTGCCAGAACTCCGATAGTTTCACCTCGGTCTATTCGAAGCGCTCCTGGTATATTCAATTCCAGTATGCAGCGATTACGCTTCCACCCATCCTGACCGATACGGTCCTCGAAGTCCCCTGGAAGTATATTCAGGATGCGTACCCTCTTACGCGCACAGCCTTTGCGCATCTTGATTCTACCTTTGGAGGACTTTGGCTTAGAAAAGTTTACCCGGCTAATGGGGACTCGACAAGCTCGGACTATAAAACGTTTGAGGTCGTTTTCAACGATTATCAGTCCCGCGATTCTATCTTCAATATTCTTTCGAGCATCCCCCTGATTTCAAAGGTATGGTGGGCAGGACAGCCGATAATCGTTCATGCAAATGAAAGCGTGAGAAGCAATGCGGCCGCAGCGACGAAATTGCGAATGTCGGTTCAATCGGATGGAAAATATTTTGTTGAAGGTCTTCTCGCGGCCGCGGATTATTCTATATTCGATATCTGCGGCAGAGTCGTTCGAAGGGGAAGAGTTAATCCACTTGGTCCGTTGGACATAGAAGGACTTGCACGCGGCCCGTACTTTCTTCAGATTCAATCCGAGTTTATGGGACCTTTTTGTTTTCAAAATTAATCATCCCATCGAATACAGCTTAAATTCCTATCAAATCCCATGAATCGCACACGAAAATCGGTTTTGTTTGCCGTCGTGCTAATCCTGGTTGCGGCTGCACCATGGACGGCGGAGCATGCCTCGGCGCAAAATCGGTGGAATATCGATACCACCTGTCTCGAGTTGTATTTTCATGCTTTGTATCATGGAAATGACTTTTACCACGACGATTCACTCTACAACCCCGATTCCGTGATGCTCGACACGTGTTTGTCAAACTTATCCGACGGGCCAATTTGGATACATCGCGGTATTCATTTAGAGATTCCTATATGGGTCCCCTGGGCGCCGGCCGATACGATCATGGAGCTACCGTGGACGGCAATCGATACAAATTACCCTCAATGGCGTTTCGTTTTTAAAAACATTTACGATAGCATCGGACCTTTTGTAGTTCGACGCCTTTTTCCAGACGATACCATTGATTACGCGTGTTGGTTCGAATTTCACTTTTTTTCTTTTACACCCGCCGATTCCGTTTATAAATTCTTATATAACATTCCCAATATCAGTTTTCAATTGGCGACGCCTGTGATGCCTGGCGGGGCCGGCGTTAGGGAGGGCACGAGTGACGACTCCCTGGAATGTTATTTCCGTAATCGCCACGCCTATCTTTGGGCGCGGAATTGTAGCCCGCGCGAATTCAAAGTGTACGATGAACTCGGCCGGGCAATAAATAATATTGCGCCGCAATCAATATCCAGCACATGTTACGACTTCGATTTTTCGAATGCGACGCGCGGGCTTTATTTTATTCAGTCGGGCACGCAATGCTTTCGAATCTTTCTCGACCATTAAATTGAAGCGTCAACTCCATTGGCCGGCTCGAATGTCAAGACTACCGATCTCAGAGTTATTCTTGGGCTCTCATTTGAGCTTTAAATTTTTCTAGAGCGACCTACGCGCTGCTCCATCGAAAGCCTCGATAACGGGAATTTTAGAGCTGACATGAAGATGGAAATCAGGTAGAATGTTACAACGGGCCATTCTTTCGATAAGCATTCTTGTGTTTGCGCCGGACGCCTTCGCGCAGACGCCGGACATTTTGTGGGCAAGAGGCGGAACAGCGGGAACGCTCGTGCCGTCGACGAGACAGGACATGCTTTTATTCACGACCCTGGAGGGGTGGGAAGCGTGGCCTCTCAGTAATGCCGTAATTCCGGAACGCGGCAGCTCGTTTGCAGACACCGACCACTTGAGCCGTGACGTCGCGTGGACCTCTGTTTCAACGAAGGGCGGACATGAAATCATCTCTGCATGTGGAGAACGGATCATAGCCTGGAATCCAGATTCGAACAAGTTTACGCTCCTTGTAAGCTTGCCTTCGGAGGGTATTCCACTCTCTATCGATGCAACGCCCGATGGTAACTTTATATGTGTGAGCTATGAGGATTCGATGGAGTATCTGTTCGATCGAATCGGCGACAGCCTGTACTTAACCGTGAAAGCAAAAGATCGAGGCCGTGTTAGTATAAGTTCCGACGGCACGATGCTGCTTGCGGCAACGGCAAATAGTATTTTGTCACTGATAGATATACCGTCGAAAAAAGAAGTGCGTCGCTTTGGCAATATTTTTAATACGCCGCAGGTCCTCGCCTTCAATCCGAAGCGTGCCGGAACGTTCATTGTCTGGGATAACGATTTAAAGGAAATGGATACTTCGGGAGCGATTCTGGCAGAATGGGGAAGTGAAAATGCCGGAGGAGCAATCACTTTCAGTCCTTCCGGTTCAAGCATAACGTCGGAGCAGTTCAATATTTTGAATGGTGCGCAAACGGCCGATATTATCGATCTTAAATCTCACGCAGTTACTCCGTTGCCATTCCCTTCCGCATCGTTTTTCAACGAAGATACTCTTATCGTTCCGGGACCCACCCTCTATTCTATTTCTCGCCACGAGGTTGTGCAAGACCTTGGATGTACCCCCACATTCTATGGGGCGTTCTCCGCAGATGGCAAAAGTCTCGTTGCCGGAAGCATCTTCGATGCTAAAAACGGAGCGGTACGTTCGTTATCCATTGTTGGCGGGCGCTCTTCGACCGCAACCGGTTACCATGCCGTTACCGGAGGAGGCCCGAACGGAGAAATTTATTTTTGGTCGGACCTGTCAGACACCGGAGTGCAGTTGCGATCCGGCATTTGCGATACATCTGCTCCAACTGTTGTCGCCGTTTCTCCGGACGATTCCGAATTTGCTGTGGCCACACAGATTTATTCCGAAAGCGGATGGTCTCAGGACGAAAGAAATGCTGCCCAAATTTGGAATGGGCCACAGCGCCGGTTAGTCGCAACGCTAGATAATCCGCTTAACCCAATTTTCGCCCTCGTTTTTTCGAACAGTGGAAGTTTTTTGGCGGCAAGCGACCCAAATAATTTTTACGTGTGGGATTCTCATACCGGGAAGCGTTTAGCTACCCTCAATCGGAGCGATGCAGGGTGGGGCGGAATCGGTCTGATCGCTTTTATGCCGGGAGACTCTGCTCTTTTAGTGAATGGCACTAACGGTTATGAAATTCGTAATATTTTTAATAGTGCAACAGAACAAATTCCCCACGACGGTACCATGGGGACGGTTATAAGACTTCCCGATGGCAAATATGTGGGAGGTTTTGCGCTTGGGCACTTCAATAATTACAATACGTGGAATGATACGATTGAATGGTTCGATTTAGCAACGAACAAAATTCTAAAGAAAGAAAAAGCCCTTGACAGCAGCACTATTTTTTGTATGGCCGTTAGTCCGCAAACAGGCGACGTCTCCATAGGCAGTCAGGACCTTATCGTTTATCGGGGACCTGAAACCGATGCGGTGAAGGATTATTCTCAATCGGGATTTTCTTCGCTTTCCGTCTACGCCTCTCACAGCCGCATCGTAGTCCGGGAACCAGAGTTACGGGAACCGGGTGAGGTCTTTATTTATGATGAGCTCGGGACGTGCTGTTTTTGGGAGCAACTGTCTGGCATTGAAGAATCCATAACGACCGGCGTCTTGCCAGCGGGCGATTATTTTATTGTGTTAAAACACGGGCAAGGAGAAAGGGAATTTACGAAGGTTTCACTATTCTGATCGATCGCTCGACCTACGCGTAATAAATTACGTTTTATGATAACATTATGAGAAATAAAGTTTTTCGAATCATGTATGTCTATTCAATGCTTACTTTATTCCCATATTATTGCTTAGCACAAAAGGCATCATGGTGGAGCATCGGCCCTAAAATTGGCTATGAATTTGGGTCCGGGTTGGTAGGTGGATTTGAGGCCACGTACCTTCCTCGCCAATCGGAGTCCCTTGGCCCATTTTACGGGATTACCGCAGATGTCGATTTCGGTCATCGCTTTCAGAGACTCCATATCGGCGTGGAAGGTATGCTTTTTTTCGGACTCGACGTTGGCCCCACTGTAACTTTTTTGGATAATCATGTTTACAGTGGTTTCAGTATAATTCCGTTCCTCGGAATATTCATCTATCCTTTTTACCAGTTTAATGTGCCTTTCGGCGATACTATCCGAAGCAACATGATTGGCGCATATATTAAGATACCAACGCGTAATCTTTCTCCGGGGCCTTTTAATTAGGAATTTCGCAGCGCGTAGGTCGAGCGTCCTCGCTCGACATCGATTCTCCGGTGAGTCGAGCGGGGACGCTCGACCTACGGGCCATCATTGATATTGCAAAATAATAGTAAAATTCTCGGAAATCGGGAACTCAGTCTCCCGCTGTCATGAACTAACGACCGTTAGTTCATGAAAAACAATCCCCATCCAAATGTGCCAGAATAGAAAGCATCAAATTCTGGCTTTTTTGGAATATCCCATGATATTACCCGTAGGAACGACCTGAAATATTTATTGGTGTTGCATATTCTTACGCTCGTAAAATGCATGGATGGGAGCAGTCGCGCCAGGGACGGGCAGGAAGCTGCGACGCTGAGTTGCTGGTGGAGGTGGCTATGATTTGCTTGCGAGGGTAAATAAAAAAGGCACAATTTAAGCTGTTTCCTCAATTTGAATCATTTTTAAATAGGTGCTGTTGCTTAGCACTTCTCGGAAACGTGCCCGCTTCTGGAACGGATGAGCGATCGTGATCGGCATCCTGGGGAGCCGGGCTTTTTCATTCAGGAGCGTCCTGGCAGCAAGGAACGCTGGCGTGGCAATCCTGGATGATGAAGAAAGCCCGGATGCTTTGGGGAAGCCCTCAGGGAAGCCCTTGGGAAAGCCCTTGATGATGAAGAAATCATCCGGAATCAGGCACGGAACCGGCTGTTTTTGGAATTTGTGCGCGTGCCGGGTGTTACGAAGCGGGCCGATTCAAGTGGCGCGCTGACGGATATGAAGCGCGCGCTTGAATTGCAGGGCGGCCCATCGCGCTTAAATTGCACGGGCGGCACATTCCGGGAATGGATCGTTTTCTTCCATATTCACTTCATTGATTTAGCAGAGTACTTCTTTGAATCCAATTATCGTAGAATCGTTTGCGGACATGGTCCGCGAGAAGGGGATCGATCGGGACATCCTGATGTCCGTGATCGAGGAGACCTTCGCCATGATGATCCGTAAAAAATACGGCATGGACGCGAAGTTCGACCTTGTGATGAATATGGACAAGGGCGATATCGAAATTTATCTCGAAAAAACGGTGGTCGAGAAGGTCGAAAACGCGGCGACCGAGATCACGCCGAAAGAAGCGCTCGAAAAATCGGGTGAGGAACTGGAACCCGGCGATGAATACGTCGAGATCATCAATATGGGGAAGGACTTTGGCCGCCGGCTGATCGTGACGGCCAAGCAGAACCTGAACCAGCGTATTCGCGAGATCGAGAAAGATAATGTGTTCAACGAGTATAATCAGCTCATCGGCGAAATTATCGTCGGCGAGGTGTACCAGATCCGCCATGGCGACCTCTTCGTGATCCACAACCGCCGGGAACTCCTGCTGCCGAAGCAGGAGCAGATCCAGCGGGAACGGTGGCGCAAAGGCGATACGATCCGCGCGATCGTCAAGGACGTGCGCCGCGGCGGGCCGAGTTCGGCCCCGGTCGTTTTGCTTTCGCGCAGCGACCCGCGCTTCCTCGAGCGCCTGATGGAGATCGAAATTCCGGAAATTTACGACGGAATTATTCTTATCAAGGCCGTCGCGCGGGAACCCGGCGAACGCGCCAAGGTGGCCGTCGAAACGACGGACGACCGCGTCGATCCGGTCGGTGCCTGCGTCGGAATGAAAGGCGTCCGGATTCATTCGATCGTCCGCGAACTGGCCAACGAGAATATCGATATCATTCCGTGGTCTCCGGACCCGGTGCAATTTTTGGGGCGTGCGTTATCGCCCGCCAAGCTCATCGAGGTCGAACTCAATGAGGATTCGAAGACGGCGACCGTACTCGTGAGCGACGACCAGGTCTCGCTGGCGATCGGCAAGCAGGGGCAGAACGTCCGGCTTGCTTCGCGGCTGACGGGGTACCAGATCAACCTGGTCAAGGAAGCGCGCGACGAAGAGGACATCGAGCTGATCGACTTCCGCGACGAGATCGGCGCGGAACTTTACGGCGAGCTGATCCGCTCCCGCATCGATACGGCCAAGGAATTCCTGGCGACGCCGCGCGAAACGCTGCTGCGTATTCCCGGGATGACGCCGGAACGGCTGGAGCATATTCGGCTTTCGATCGAACGCGAATTTGCCCAGGCCGACGAGCTCCTCGAAAGCACCGCCGAAAAAGCGGGCGTCTCGCTGGTGACGCTCCGGCCCGGCCAAACGGCCGATCTCGGCGAAATCGCTGCCGATCAGGACGGCGTGCTGCATCCGGTCGAAGAACAAGCCGATGGTGAGGCGGCCCCGGCTGCCGAAGCCTCGCACCAAGAAAGTGGCAACAATGGATAAGACGGTACTCTGATGATCCGGCATGGTCGAGCCGGTCTGGATAGGCTTTTTTGGGGTCGCCCGGTTGCGACGAAGAAAAGCCGCTGTCGAGCGGGGAATAATGGTTCCTCCGCGTTAGCTCATCCGAATGAGCGGTCGTAGCTGATCGCTCACGCAGGGCGATGAATGAGCTAACGGTTTCGGCCATTCATCGCAAGAGCGGATTCTATTCACGTCCGCTCGAAAAAGGAGAGCAATGACAGAAACCGATACGCTGACTTCCGCTTCGTCAGGAGCGAAAAAAATTACGGTCCGTACCCTCGCGACCGAGATCAACGTTTCTCACGAAACGCTGATCGAATTCCTTCAAAAGAAGGGGTTCACCTCTATCAAGTCGATCATGTCGAAGATCGAGCCGGACGCGCTCGAGATCGTCATGAAGCAATTCGGCAAAGAGAAGGACGTCGCCGAAAAGCGCCAGAAAAAAGTTGCCGCCTTTAAAGAGAAACGGGCGAAGACCCGCGAAGATTTTCTCGACGAGCATCCCGAACATCGCCCGGCCGAAGCGAAACCGGCAGAAGTTGTGCCTCCGGCTCCCACTCCTATTCCGGTCGCGCCCGAAGTAGCCCCGGCTGTTTCCGAACCTGATTTTATCGGCGTCGCCGTCGCACCGCAGGAAGTCGAAGCGGTTTCCGCACCGGCGGCCCCGGACGTTGAAGAAATTCCCGTTCCCGAAGAGCCGGTCGAAGCGGTGGCTCCCGAAGTTCCGGTCGCGCCCACGGCGGCACCTCCGGTCGGCGAAGCGCCTTCCTCTGCGACCGCGGAATCGGACCTGGAACCGAAACATGGCCTGAAACGCCGCCATCGCAGAAAAACGGTCATTGCGACCGGGGAACCGGTGGATCTCCGCGTGCCGCTTCCCGGCCTCAAGATCAAAGGGAAGATCGATCTCGAACCGCTCTCGAATAAACAGCCGAGCACCCCGAGCGAGTCGCGGGATGGAAAACTTCGTTCCCGTATCCAGGGACTGGTGACCAAGCACGAACGGACCTCTGAAAAACCGGCCGCTCCGGGAACTCCGGAACTTCGCCGCCGCCGGTCGAAAGAAAAATCGGTCGATGCACGCGATGTAAAAGATGCGGTCCGCCGGACGTTAGCCGGGATGGACGAAGGGACGACGATGGCCCGCCGCGCGAAGGCCCGGCGGTTGCGCCGCTCCGAACGTGCCGAGGAGGCGGAACGCCGCGCCGAGGAAGAGACGCAGCGCGACCAGGCGGTCATTCAGGCAACCGAGTTCCTGACCGCGAACGAGCTCGCCAACCTGATGAACGTCAGCGTCGGGGACATTATTTCGAAGTGCATCGGACTTGGCCTGATGGTCTCGATCAACCAGCGACTGGACAAAGACACGATCCAGCTCGTCTCCGACGAGTTCGGTTATACGGTCGAGTTCCAGGAAGAATTTACGACGGATGTCCTCGAGGATGCTCCGGACGCGCCGGAAACGCTCGAGCCCCGTGCCCCCGTGGTAACGATTATGGGACACGTCGATCACGGCAAAACGTCGCTCCTGGACCACATTCGCAAAACGAATGTCGTCGCCGGAGAGTCCGGTGGAATTACGCAGCATATCGGTGCGTACGAAGTGTCGGCTCCCGGACGGCGCCCCATTACGTTCCTCGATACGCCCGGCCACGAAGCGTTCACGGCCATGCGGGCCCGTGGCGCGCAGATCACCGATATTGTTGTCGTCGTTATTGCGGCCGACGATAGTGTCATGCCCCAGACCTGGGAAGCCATTGCCCACGCACAGGCTGCAAGCGTTCCCATTATCATTGCGCTCAATAAGATCGACCGCCCGGAAGCAAATCCGGACCGCATTCGTCAGCAGCTTGCGGACCGGAACATCCTGGTCGAAGCATGGGGTGGCAAGTTCGGCTGCGTCGAAGTATCGGCAAAGACCGGACTTAACGTCGAAGCGCTGCTCGATCGCATTGCGCTCGAAGCGGAGATTTTAGATTTGAAAGCGAACCCGAAACGAGCGGCGCGTGGTGTCATTATCGAGGCCGAGGTCGACCGGGGCCGTGGTATTCAGGCGACGGTGCTCGTCCAAAAAGGGACGCTCAAACTTGGCGATCCGTTTCTTGCCGGCGTCTACTCGGGCCGTGTACGCGCGATGTTCGATGAACGTGGCAATAAAGTGGAAGTGGCCGGTCCTTCGGCGCCCGTGCAGTTGCTTGGCTTCGACGGCATCCCGCAGGCCGGCGATCAGTTTATCGTCCTCGAATCCGATTCGCAGGCAAAAGAGATATCCGGGCGTCGCCAGCAGCTCAAGCGCGAGCAGGACTTCAAGCAAGTCCGGTTTATTACGCTCGATGATATCAGCGCGCAGATCAAGCAGGGTGGCGTACAGCACCTGCGGTTGGTCTTGAAGGGAGATGTCGATGGTTCGGTCGAAGCACTTGCCGACTCGCTTCAGCGTCTTTCGACGCCGGAAGTAAAGGTGGAAATGGTCCACCGCGCGGTCGGCGCGATCACGGAAAACGACGTTACGCTTGCGGCCGCCTCCGGTGCGATCATACTCGGGTTCCATGTCCGCCCGAACCTGGACGCCCGGAAACTCGCGGCGCTCGAGCATGTCGAAATTCGCCTTTACAGCGTTATTTACGATTGTATCAATGACGTCCGCGATGCCCTCGAAGGGTTGCTTTCGCCGGAAGAGAAAGAGGAAGTGACCGCGACCGTCGAAGTTCGCGAGATCTTTAAAGTTCCGAAGGTCGGGACCATCGCCGGATGCTACGTCACGGACGGGAAGATCGTTCGAAACAACAAAGTCCGGCTCCTACGAGATGGCATCGAAGTCTTTTCGGGCGGTTTGGCTTCGCTGCGCCGTTTCAAGGACGATGTCCGTGAAGTCGATGCCGGGTACGAATGCGGGATCGGGCTCGAGAATTACAATGACGTGAAAGTGGGCGACGTAGTGGAAGCCTACAAGATCGTAGAAGTGAAACGCAAGCTAACGACCGCCGTGCCCGCGCGATAAATTCCAATTTCAACATCATGTCGATCCGAACCGAACGCGTGGCCGGGGAAGTGCAGCAGGCGTTGGCGCGTGCCTTACAACAGGATTTTTCCGACGTTTCCGACGGGCTGGTCACCGTGACGAAAGTGCGGATGTCGCCCGATCTTCGCAGCGGCCGTGTCTATATCAGCCTCATGGGCGGTACTCAGGCCCCGGCCCGTACGCTGGAACGGATCCGAGCCGAGACCCCGCACCTGCGCTCGGCGGTCGCGCATTCCGTACGGCTGCGGTTCGTACCGGAACTTTACTTTTATCTCGACGATACGCAGCAGGAAGTCGCACGGGTCGAACAACTCTTAAAACAGATCGGTGAAGAACGGGGCCAATCTGAAAGGATCGTTCCGGGTGCTGACGGAAACGCCTGACTTCCGGATCCTGGGACGCAGCGAAGATGCGGTCGCGTCCGATGCTGCCCGCGAAGAACTGCTAAGCGAAGAGGGCGGACTTCTTGCGATCGACAAGCCGTACGGCGAAACATCGTTTTTTGTCGTGAACCGCATTCGCGGGGCGATCAGTCGTGCCACCGGGATCCGTCGCATCAAATGCGGCCATGCCGGAACGCTCGATCCACTGGCCACCGGTCTGCTGCTGCTTGCCACTCGGCGATCGACAAAGAAAATTCCCATGCTCATGGGTCTGGGAAAGACATACCGCGTCCGTATGCGTTTTGGCGTTACTTCTCCAAGTTTCGATCTCGAACGGCCGATCGAGATCTGCGATGCACCTCGGGATCTCAACGATGCGGAGCTTCGCCATGCCATTCTGGCACTCCAGGGCGAGCACAATCAGGAACCACCGGCCTTTAGTGCGATCAAGCAGAAAGGGAAGCCGGTCTATCGCCGCGCCCGCGCGGGAGAGGAGGTAACGCTACAGCCGCGTGCTATTCTCGTCCACGAGGTGGAAATACTCTCTACCCAGTGGCCCGAGGCAGCATTTCGCGTTTGTGTTTCGAAGGGAACGTATATTCGCAGTATCGTACGTGACCTGGCAGCGTCGCTCGGAACCGGTGGCATTCTCACCGATCTCGTGCGCGAATCGATCGGACCGTACAAGAACGAAGATGCGCTCACGCTTACAGACGCAATCAGGCTGCTTGCTCCATCGGAAACTCCAGTTGCAACTCATCCATAATTCGTCGATTATCCTTGCACACTACCTGGGGATTAGAAAACGCTCGTTTCGATCCGAAGACCATAACCACGCTTGGTGCCTACGATGGCGTCCATCGGGGGCATCGACATATTCTTGACCGCCTTCTCGAACGCAAAGCAGAACTCGGCCTCGACCGTTCGCTTCTTCTCACGTTCCATCCGCATCCCCAGGAGGTCCTTCGTCGAAATAACACCTCGGTGGAACTTCTGACGACCATCGACGAACGCCTGGAACTCATTGCGGAAACGGGGATCGACGAAACGCTGGTGATCGAGTTTACAAAGGAGTTTTCCCAGACCTCGTATCTCGACTTTTTTCATCAGACGATCGTGCGAGCGCTTGGAAGTAAAGCAATGGTCGTTGGATTCAATCATGCATTTGGGAAAAACCGCGAAGGAGATGCCGAGCACCTTAAGAAGATCGCACCGGGAATGGGCATTGCTATTGAAGAAGTGGGACCTGTAACCGTCGATGGCATCTCGTTAAGTTCCAGCAAGATACGGTCGGCACTTAAAGAAAGAGATATTACCAATGCCAACATCTGGCTCGGACGTCCCTATACATTTTCAGGACGAGTAGTCCATGGAGATGCTCTGGGACGTACGCTCGGATTCCCAACCGCTAATCTTGAAGTCGATCCGGTGAAATTGATTCCTGCCGATGGTATTTATGAAGCCCGGGTGATCCTTGACGGCAAGCGTTGGCGATCGGCCGTGAGCATCGGTACGAAACCGACAACGCACGAAAACGGCGTGCGGGCCATTGAAGCGTTGATCCTGGAGTTCAAAGGCGATCTTTACGATAAAATACTCACTGTCGAATTGCTACGGTATATTCGGCCGCAGGAAAAATTCGGCTCGCTCGAAGAACTTCGGCAAGCGATTGCGAACGACGTCGCGGGTATGCGCGGAAACGGCTGAGCTTATATCTCGCAACCGATCGTGTCTTAATTTTGCAGCGAGAAGTGTCCTTATTTCACTTCTGCAAATCTTACCATGAAAAGAAATCCCATCCTGTCGAGTGCCATCGTTTTAATCCTTTTAAGTTTTAGTTCTCGAGCATTTGCCCTTCCGCGATTTGCCCTTCGCGGCGGCGATGCGGACTGCCGCGGATGTCATTTGGATCCCACCGGGGGGCGCATTCGGACCGAAGGCGGCGACAAATTCGCGATGAACCGACTCGCGATGTGGCCAACGAAAACAGATTTCAGCGGTAATATTGGGCAGGGGATCCGGATCGGAGTCGATATGCGAAGCCAATTCCTTTATTTTTCGGACCATGTCACGTCCACGCTTTCGCTCCCATCGGGTACCCTGCATCGGGATACGACCACAAAGGCGAGCGGGGGACTCGAAATGGCATTGCCGATCTATTTCAGCGCCCAGCTTTCCGAAGCGGTCCAGGCCTATATTAAAATCGATCCCATTGTCGCGGCCGGGGTAACATCGAACTCCTGGGAAGGATATGGGATCGTCCATTTCGTTCATTCTTCGGGCGAATTCTTAGAGTCCGGCGACGTCGTCGGCGATGCCTATGTCAAGATCGGTGCGTTTTATCCTGCGTTCGGGATCCGGTTCGACGATCACTCCATCTATACACGAGGAGGCAATGCGAATTTATCGGGGTTCGGACCAGCGGGTCTCTTCTGGCAGCCGGATTATAAGGACGAAGGCGTGGAGTTTGGCGCAGAGCTATTCGATCATGCGTTCGTTACGGCCGATATCCTCAATGGCAACGAAGGATCCGGGTTCGGTTCGTCCGGTCAAATGCAAATTTTCAAGGATAATCCGCTTGAGCCATACGCATTTTCACTTCGTGGGGTTGTTAATACCGGTCCGTTGCTGGAACGGCTTGTTTCAGCGGAAATTGGGGGTTCGCTTTATTACCATACGATCGAGAATATTACCGGTGCATCGGGACTTCCAGATTCCATGGCGCATACAATGCTGGGCGCGATTCATGGCGGCCTCCATGTCGGTATCGTAAGTATTCTTGCCGAAGTCGATTTCGGGCACTACATTTACCATGTTATTTCGGGCGGATACTCCGATACTGTCCATGCCCTTGCCATCGAGACATCCGTCGATCTTACGAAAGGCCTTACGGGTATCCTGCGCTTCGATAATTATCGGGATGGCAACGCGAATGGCACGGAAACGAACATTAAAAGCCGAATTACCGTTGGATTACAGTGGTTTCCGGTTCGGTTTCTGGAATTTCGCCCCGAATTTCGCGTGGCCCGCGGGACAGCGCCGGCTCCTGAAGATCCCCACCAATCCGAAGACCATACCGAAACGACCGCCCTTATACAGACGCATATTTTCTTTTAGCGAGCTTTGCCGAACGACTCTGCCGACTCAAAAACGCTTAGAATCGAGTGGAATGGCACCTGGCAAGAGGTGACCGCTTCGATCGAGGAGATCCGAGAGGTTGCCCCGGGACATTTCCTCATAACCAACGGCAGCGCTTTTCAGGAGGTCTTCCAGCTTCCGGACGGATCGTTAAGCGATGGCGAGGCCCTGGACGGCGTCCAGCTTAAGATCGAGACGGAGCGTGAAAAGATCGTTCGAGACCGTTTTCAGGGACGTTCGGACACGGGAACCCTTCGCACTGGAACCCTTGTAGTGAAGGCGCCAATGCCCGGGCTCGTTCGAGTCGTCCGTGTCGAGGTCGGCGACCTCGTTGACCGTGCCTCGATACTCGTCGTGCTGGAAGCGATGAAAATGGAAAATAACATTGTGGCAAATGGAAAGGGCCACGTTAAAGCAATTTTTGTCGAAGAGGGAAGTTCGGTCGAAAAGAATGCCCCGCTTATTGAGATCGAATTAGCCTGAAAGATGATCCTGTAAAACGATCGCAGCGGTTTGCCAAAAGCTGCGAGTAATTATTATGCGTGTAACCGTAAGCGTCGCCGGACGCTTTCATGCCTATCATTTAGTGGAGCAACTGGCTAAGCGCGGCCTTTTGCAGCGCTTTATTACGACCACGCTGAACGATACCTTACTGCCCAATCGAACACTTCCTGCTTCCGTCGCAAACGATCCTGCGTTTTTATCGCGCATACGCCGGGTCCCGCTGCCCGAGTATCTCTCCTATGGAATTCGGCAGCTTCCGATGAGAAATAACCAGCCGTTTTCCTACTTCGTAAAGGATAATTTATACGATCGGTCCGCCGTAAAATTCATTGCTGGCGGCGATCTTTTCGTAGGGTGGGCGAGCCAATCGCTCTTTCAGTTACGTGAAGCAAAAACGCGGGGTGCGAAAACGATCGTCGAGCGAGGTTCCACGCATATCTCCGAGCAATACCATTTGATCGATACGGAACGAAAAAAGTTCGGCATCCCACCCATGGCGCATTCCCGCTGGGATCGGCTCCTCGAAGAAAAACAGCTTAAAGAATACCATGAGGCCGATCGGATCGTGGTACCCAGTGAATTTGCCCGCGAAAGTTTTCTTCGCCGCGGATTCGATCCAAAAAAGATCGTAAAAATCCGGTATGGCGTCGATCTGGAACAATTTTATCCGAGTCCGGAGAACGGACCGCGCGAAGTTCCAACGGTGCTGTTTGTGGGTGCCATAGGGTTCCAGAAAGGGGTACCATACCTGTTGGAAGCGGCGCGTCGGCTGCGGCAAAAAGGATCGAAGTTTCGGCTCAAGCTGATCGGGCGTTTTGAAACGGATTTTGAACAATGGCTGAAAACGAATTCCCTGCGCTCTGAAATCGACGAGCACCTTTCGTTCGTCGCAAATCGCGAACTGGTTCGCCATATGCATGCGGCGGATCTGTTTGTGCTTCCCTCCGTCCAGGAGGGACTCGCTCTTGTCGTTGCCGAGGCGATGGCGAGTGGCCTACCCGTCATTGCTTCGGAATACACCGGAGCGAGAGAATTTATCGAAGACGGTACCAATGGGATCATCGTCCCACCCGCCGATACCGATTCTCTCGCCGAGCAAATCGAACGAGTCCTCGGCGATCACAATTTTGCACGATCGCTCGGAGCGCGCGCGGCTCAGTCGGCCCAACGTTTTGGATGGGAGAGTTACGGAACGAATATCGAACGTGCCTATCGTGATATCCTGGACGAGAAGGGTTTTGAAAAAACAGATTCCGGCGAGGTTGCGTCCTTCTACGATACCTATTGGGATCGTTCTTCGGGCTGGACTCCCACGCATTCCTTTACCCAGCCTCAACTCGATCTTCATTTTAAAGGCGCGTTCCATCCGAACGATTCGGTCCTCGATGTTGGCTGCGGAGATGCGACGAATTATCAAGCGTGGCTCGTGAAGCAAGTCCGGGACCTTAAGGCGATCGATATCAGCCCCAGCGGCATCGCTGCCGCGCGGCGAATGGGAATCGATGCGCGCGAACACGACCTCTCGAAGCCATTCCCATTTTCTTCGAACTCGTTCGAGGGTGCCGTGTGCCTCGAAGTGCTGGAACATTTATACGATCCGAAATTTGCCGTCAAGGAGACGTTCCGTGTGCTGAAACCGGGAGGCTTATTCATCGCGAGCGTTCCAAATAATGGCTATTTCCGAGAGCGGCTTCGGTCCCTGACCAAAGCGGAGCTATCGACATCGATATCCGATTTTTCGAACGAATGGAACGGTGCGCACATTCGATTTTATAATTTGCATTCGTTCCGAAGACTGATGGAGGTCTGTGGCTTTCAGATCGAGTCCGTTCGATCGAATGCCGACGCATCGATCTTCGATGGGCTCGATGCCTTTGGTGGCTATGCTGCGCAGCATCTCTCTTCGATGCTGCGCCGGAAACTGCCACGCCTGTTTCGGCTTGCATTCCTGGAATCGATCTGGCCAGCTATGTTCGCGCCACATATTATCCTGTGGGCGCGGAAGCCAAAGGAGGAGGTAGAATGACCGTTCTTCTTTGCGGAAGCTTTTGGCATGGCTCACTGGAAGAGAGCTATGCACGGGCATTCGAGACGATCGGATGGCGTGTCGTTCGGTTCGATTGGGAGCGGCGTGCTGGCGAGTTTGCGCTTTCCAAAATTTCATTTGTCGAAAAAGTCGCCCGTCTTTTTATTGCAGATCGGGTCGCTAAGGAATTAATTGCATCGTTGAAGCAGGAACAGCCTGACCTCGTCCTTATCGTTAAGGGGCGCACGCTGAGCGCCGATGCGCTTTTGGAAATCCTCAGGGTCGTGAAAGACCGGCCGGTTGTCAATTTTAATCCCGACAGCCCATGGGATGCCTCAAACCGCTCCCAACGTTTGTTGGAAACGATTCCACTTTACCATGCACATTTTACATGGAATAAGCAACTTGTAGCGCGCTTTCTCGATGCCGGTGCCAAAGAAGCGCATTATCTTCCGTTCGCATACGACCCAGAACTTCACTTCCCAGTCGAGAGTAGCGCCTGCACCGCCGATTATGACGCGGTCTTCGTAGGGACGTATTCCCCGGAACGAGATCGGGTGTTAGGAACGGTCGATCGGGTGAAGATTGCCATCGCAGGGAATGGGTGGGAACGTGCGCGCCATATTCCTCGAGAATGGGTGCGATCGAAAGCACTTTATGGGGAACAGGCCATTCGTTTTTTGCATCGGGGAACGACGGCGATCAATATTCTCCGGCCGCAAAATGCGGGAAGCCATAATATGCGTACCTTTGAAATTCCCGCTTCGGCCGCTCCCATGATCGCCTCGCGATCGGAAGAACACGAAACTTGGTTCCGTGAAAGCGACGAGGCAGAATACTTCGAGGATGCCCGGGAATTGTCGGAAAAGATACGGCGGCTTGCAAACGATCCGGCCCATCGCGCTGCATTATCAAAAAATGGTTACGAACGCGTTCGTGAAGAGACGTATGCGAAACGAGCGCAGACCATGATCAACACCGTAGGACTGGCCACGTGACGATGAAGATCTTATATATCGGCCATACCTATACCGTTCGCGCGAACCATGCCAAGATTGCGGCACTGGCGAAGCAGCCGGGCGTCGAGATCGTGCTTGTGACGCCGCAGGCATGGAAGGGGCCGCTCTACCGGAATGAGACCGACCGATTCGACTCGGCGCTCGCACCCAACGTCCATCATCGTATTCTCAAGGCGTGGGGGATCGGAAAAGAAGGCGCGTATCTTTTTTCACCTTCCATCTTCCCGCTTATCGCTCGGCTGCAGCCCGATATTGTTCACGTTGAGCAAGGCGCATACGCGCTCGTTTACCTCCAGGTACTGCTTGCCCTCAAATTATTTTCGAGACAATCTCGCTCGATTTTTTTTACGTGGTGGAACCTTCCATATCAGCCGAAGGGGATTAAGAAAATCGCAGAACGTTTCAACCTGTCGCACTCCACTTGTGCGATCGCCGGAAATGCACGGGCCCGAGATGTCCTTCGAGAGCATGGCTTTATGAAGCCCGTCCATGTCTTACCCCAACTCGGGGTCGAGCCATTGCCATTGCGCACAGAACAGCAGCATTCGAATGCGCCGTTTTGTGTCGGATATGCCGGCCGGATCACGGAAGAAAAAGGAGTATTCGACCTCGTTCGAGCGGTAAGCCGAATGCAGCACGTGGGCTCGAGCAAACTCTATTGTGTGGGTGCCGGCGAGGCGCTCGACCGTGCGAAGCGCGAGGCCGCGTATCACGGGATCGATTTCGAATGGCACCCACCGGTTCGTAACAATGAATTACCCGCACACCTCGAGAAAATGGATGTCCTCGTACTTCCCAGTCGAACGACTCCTCGCTGGGTCGAACAGTTCGGTCATATCTTATTGGAAGCAATGGCGGCCGGAATTCCGGTGGTCGGGTCGAACTCCGGGGAGATCCCGAATGTCATTGGGAATGCCGGAATCATTTTCGAGGAAGGGAACGCCGAGGCATTGGCGCAGGTCCTCGATCGGATTTTCGAGAACGAAGAGGAGCGAACGGCACTTGCGGACCGCGGAGTCGAACGTATTCGAAAGCAGTTTACTCACGAAACGATCGCTCAAACCCAATTCCGAATTTATGAATGGATGCTGCGCGAAGGCTTGCCCGTTGGCAGGAATAATCGCTCGGCCGGATGCTCACAGGACATGGCAACCCCCGTTCCAGGTATTCGATGAATGATATTATTGCCATAGCGATCTTGTTAGTCCTCGTCGGGCTCATCTCGAAGACCGAGCGGCCCTACACGATCCTGTGGTCTTTTGCGACGCCCGTCTTTTATATTCTTTTTGGATTTAAGAGTCTCTATATCAATCTCGGTATTACAGAGGTCGAACTGTTTAGCGGCGTCTTACCGATGGTGGTGTGTTTCATGACGTGGCAAAAGTTAACGCGTACCGAGCGGCGCCGGGCGTGGAAGTATTCGCCCAAGTTCTGGTGGGTGTTCTTAGGGTATTATTTTATTTCGCTTGCCTGGTCTGAAAATATTGCGACCGGCATTCGAACGGTCCTTGAAATTGCGTTCCCGTCTATTTTGTACCTCGTCGCGTTCAATGTCATCCAGAACGATACGCACATTCAGAAGTACTATAAATGGATGCTCATTATCAACATCGTCGTCGCCATCTGCGATCTTTACAACGCCTTCACGGGCTGGGCGGCAATCCGCGGAGCCGGTGCGATGACGGAAGGCGTAATCGGGTACCGGACGGTCACCGCCTATTTTTATGGCACGATGGCGACGATCCTGACGATGCGCATGATGGAAAAATTCGAGTGGAAGCTGCTGGTCGTCTACCTGGTCAATCTGGTCTTGTTGCTGCTGGCCGCCAGCCGAACGCCAACATTCGTCTTTATGGCCGGCTCCATGATCGCGATGTTTTACCGCAGGAACCTTCGATATACGGCGATTGGGACGATTGCGATGGGAGCGCTGATAGGAATTATTTTTCTCCTTCCTTCGCGAAATAAATTTTTCAATACGGACGATTCGCTCAATATGCGCGACAGCGGTCGGAGCTTTTTCCAGCATTACTTCGAGGAAAAAGCCGATGCCGGGCCTCTCTGGGGATATGGCGCCGGAGGAACGGAAGTCTACGCCAAGTGGATCACCGATCATATTACGATGGTCGGTGCCCCGCACGACGAATATCTTCGTATCCGTTTCGATGGTGGCCGCATCGGGTTGTTCCTGTTTTATTTGGGTCTTATCGACATGTTCATTCGCGGGCTCCTGCTTGGGAAAGGGATGAACGAATATTTCCCATTCAAGGCCATTCTTATCATGACCCCCGTGATGTTCGCTCTCAGTTGTACCAGCGACAATACGTTTTTCTACTTTTATGTCTTTACACAATATCTCTTCGTCTTTATGGGCTTTGGGGCGAGGCTCTGCTATGAAGAGCGGGTCAATGTGGGCCGCGAAGGTTTGGTCCTTGCTCCCGATGAGATCAACACCATCAAAGAACAAATGAAATTACTTCCTGCAACATAATGCGCGTACTGTTCCTCGACCTGAAACAACAATATGACTCTATTCGAAGCGAGATCGCCGAGGCGATCGATCGCGTACTAAACTCAACCCAGTTTATTCTGGGGCCGGAAGTCACCGCCTTCGAAGAAGCCTTTGCCCATGCACAGCACACCCGGCATTGCATTGCAACAAACAACGGCACGTCCGCACTGCATCTTGCACTCTGGGCGGTAGGAATCAAGCGTGGCGACGAGGTTATTGTGCCGGTCAATACGTTCATCGCTACCGCAGAAGCTGTGCTGCTCGCCGGCGCTCGGCCGATCTTCGCCGATCACGATGAGTGTTTCGTGCTCAATGGGGAAGAACTGGAGCGGCGCATGACGCGCCGTACGCGCGCTGCGGTTCCTGTTCATCTCTACGGCCAGATCGCGGATATGCGTTCGATCGCTCCCTTCGTGGAGCGATATGGCCTTACGCTCATTGAAGATGCGGCCCAGGCTCATCTTGCTTCCCTCGATGAAAAACTGGCAGGCGCCTGGGGCGTTGCGGCAGGCTTTAGTTTTTATCCTGGAAAAAACTTAGGAGCGTATGGAGAGGCGGGAGCTGTCGTTACGACCGATAGTACGCTTGCCGAAACCATGCGCAAGCTTCGCGATCACGGTTCGGAACAAAAATACCGACATATCATTGCGGGCCATAATTACCGAATGGAAGCCTTACAGGCGGCGGTCCTTCGAATAAAACTTCAGTATCTTGAAGCGTGGACCCAAGCACGAGAACGACACGCTAAAAAATATTGCGAATTATTGCAGGACGTTGCGGAAATAAAATTGCCTTCCGTCCGCGATGGAGCACGGCACGTCTATCATCTTTTTGTGATCGAAGCCGACCGGCGAGATTCGCTTCGAAATTTTCTGGAACAACGCGAGATATCGACGGGTCTCCATTATCCCATTCCGCTGCACCTTCAACCCTGTTTTGCGGAGCTTGGATATAAAGAAGGCGCGTTTCCACGCGCCGAGCGCTCTGCGAAGCGGATTCTCTCGCTCCCCATGTTCCCGGAACTAAAGGACGATCAGATCGAGTACACGGCCGGAGCCATCCGGGAATTTTATGGAGGCGGCGGGGGAGCGTGATTTTTGCATCGACGATCCGGCGCCATGGTTGGCCAAAGGTGACGCTGGTCCTTCTGGACTGGGTCGCGATCACGCTTGCCGCGATCGCGGCGCTCGTCCTGCATTATTTCACTGGCGATACCTACGACGTCGAACACTCCCTCGGTGAATACGTCCTTCGGATTGCGACGCTCTACGCTTCGTTCCCGTTGCTGATTCTGATTTTTCGTCAACACCTGCTCTATAAATTCAAGGTCTACTCCACGGGCGTAATGCAATTTGCGCAACTTTCGCGCGCACTGCTCATCAATGCGCTCATTCTCATTGCCGTCCTTTTCTTCATTCGCGAGGATATCATTCAGCACAGTCGCACGAATTTATTCTTGTTTATTTTTTCGGCGCTTTTATTTCTATCTTTTTTTCGCATTGTCCTATTCCGGAAATTACTGCTTCCGGCGATTACCGGTATAGAAGTTCGCCGCATCCTGCTCGTCGGGACGAGCGAAGAAGCCAGGGAATTGCTCGCAGAATCGATGAGCGGAAGGACCCGCCCGTATGAAGTCGTGGCGGTTGTCGATCGCAATGGAAATTCTTCGCTGAACGATTCCGGAGCAATGGTAATCTCGGCGATGCCACTGCTCAAGGAGTTCGTTCCAGAGCATAATATTCATGAGATCGTCGTTGCCGAGAACGACCTGCCGTATGAAGACGTCATCCGGCTTATTGCAGAAGCCCGCGAAGGCGGAATCCCGATCCATCTTTTAAGCGATCATTTTAAGGTCGTGCAGGAACGCGTAACGAAGAGCACGTCGGAGTTCCTGAACGTAACCGCCGCCTCGATTTCACACGGTCTCCATGGTTTTTATGCCAGTTATTTGAAGCGAGTGATCGACATTCTGGGTGCCGCGATTTGTATCCTACTGCTCTCGCCCCTGCTCCTCACTATCGGATGCGCCATTATCTTTGGCAGCAAAGGACCCCTCTTTTTCCAGACGGAGGTCATTGGCCAGGGAGGGAAAATATTCCGCTGGTACAAGTTCCGAACGATGCGGATGGGGATCAAGGATGAAATTCATCGCGAACACGTCAGCGAACATATTCGGATCGGCAGCCGGCCAACCGGAAAATTGGAAAACGACCCTCGCGTTACGGCCATTGGCCGCTGGCTGCGTAAACATTCGCTCGACGAATTGCCGCAACTTTGGAATGTGCTCACGGGCGATATGTCGCTGGTCGGTCCACGCCCCTGCCTGCCCTATGAATACGAACAATACGCCTCCTGGCACAAGGAACGATTTATGGTGCGGCCCGGCATGACCGGCCTCTGGCAGGTGAGCGGCCGCTCGAGCGTCAGTTTTAATGACATGGTCATTCTCGACCTTTATTACATTCACAATATCTCTCCCTGGCTCGACTGGGCGATCGCGTTGCGGACTATCGGCGTCGTCTTAACGGGAAAAGGTGGCGGATAATAGTACCCCATAGCAGCAAGCACGTTCATCATGGTAAAAATCGGAATTATCGGCGCCGGATATTGGGGATCGAATCTGGTCCGAACGTTTAACGACACAGAGGGCGCGGCGATCGTCGCCGTGGCCGATAAAAGGCAAGGCCGCCTGCAATTCGTCTCCAAGCGATATCCTCATATTCGCGTCGAGAATGACATGGATGCGTTACTTCGGGATCCGGAGATCGATGCCATTGCGATCGCGACCCCGGTTCCCACACATTACGATGTTGGCCGCCAGGTGCTCGAAGCAGGAAAGCATGCGATGGTCGAAAAGCCGCTCGCGTATTCGTACTCCGAAGCCGAACGCCTGAAAGAACTGGCCGATAAACTTGGCGCCGTACTTACGGTCGGGCATGTCTATCAATTTTCCCCGGCCGTCGAATGGCTTGCCGCGCGCATCGGGAGTGGGAACTTAGGAAAACTGTTTCACATCGATTCCATTCGGATCAATCTCGGACCGCCCCAATCGGAAGTCGACGTGGTCTGGGACTTAGCTCCGCACGACCTATCGATTCTCGTCTATATTCTCTGGCAAGCCGGACTTTCGACGAACGTTCGATCGATCCGAGTGATGTCCGGCAGTTTTGTCAAGAATAAACTGGCCGATCTCACGCATATCTTCATCGAATTCGAGTGTGGAGTCACCGCGCACGTGCACGTCAGTTGGGTCACGTCGAACAAAGTACGCCTCATGCAAATTTCTGCCGAACACGGAACGGTGGTATTCGACGATATGCAGCCGGCCGAGAAGATCAAGATTTTTTCGCAGGCGGTCGATACTCGCATCGGAGCGGACGAATCCGGGTCGGCGGAATTGACCTATCGCCCTGGGGATATTTTCATTCCTACGCTCCCGCGCCATGAACCCCTCGCGGCCGAATGCCGGCATTTCATCGATTGCATTGAAAATAAAAAGGAACCAATCAACGGCGGAAAAATTGGGGCGGAGGTGGTAAGGCTCCTGGAGATGATCACGGAAGGGAAGTGTTAATCTTCATGCAAATGCAAAGTTCCTTCTCGTTAACACTTCCTTAATCAAGGAAGAGAACACATTTTGCTCACGTTTAACGGGGATTGAAATTTGACCTTCCTTGCCGGAATATTAAAATGAATCCCGTGTTTTTCAAAGCCATGAAGGCAATTATTTTGGGGTGTATTCTGATCGTTTCAGTGCTGCCGGCAACAGCGCAACCGGCAGCAGATTCACTCAAATTACCATGGGCAACTCCGTTCTCGATCTCCCTGGGAGCCGGTTTCAATGAAAACATAGAGTACGATACGATCGTAAATGGAGTTTATCGTTCATCGTTCGCGACCTCTACCGGATCAGAAAGCCTTTTTTTAAGCACGGATAGCGACTATTCCCGCGATGGCAATAGTATTACATTCAATAGTCCGACGTTTCCTGATGGCGGTGAGTACAGCGGTGGTCAGGGATTCACCATTACATTCGATTCTACATTCGATAGCATCCTTTCCGTTTCTTGCGGATATAACCAGATTTATAATGCCGGTCACGCGGGATATCAGAAACAATACGGTTTTTCGTTTAATCGACTGAAGTTCGACTCAGTATCCTTAATATATCCGGATTCGTCGCTAAACTTTGCAACATTTTCCTATTCGTATGACGCTGGATATGATGCCGGCCCAAATACGAGGATCCAATATCACGAGCGTTCTACAAGCGTGACTTCGATTTCGCTGGGAGGAATATTCCGACCGACGATCCTGCGAGCATGGGCAGGAGTTTCGTCGCAGGTTGCATGCTTTCCACTAAGCCTTTCCTCGTTTCCTAATCCTTTTTCTCGATTTACCACGGTTTCATTTGCTTCTGAAGCGGGGTTTACGGACGTCTCCATTTTGAATTCCCTTGGAGATGAAATTTCCCATCTTTATTCCGGTGAGGTTATGAACGGGACTCATTCCTTCGTTTGGGAACCGGACGGCGTGGCACCCGGAATGTACGAATGTATCGTCCGGGCGAATGGGCGGGTGCGGAGCTTGCCAATCATGCTCGAACCCTGAAGTCATTCATCACGTTTATTTCAGGACTCGCTGGTTTCGGACTTCTGTTGCCGGAACATTCATTACATAAACTCATAGACCTATCAATCACAGTTCTGATATTTTTATTCATCCGCATGCGCTCGTTGAGTCCGATAACATCGGTGCCGGAACTCGCGTGTGGGCATTCGCGCATGTGATGAATGGCGCGGCCGTTGGGACGGGCTGCAATATCGGCGATCACTCGTTCATCGAGTCCGGCGTGACCGTCGGCAACGACGTAACGATCAAGAATGGCGTGAGCATCTGGGATGGTGTCGAAATTGGGAATTCGGTATTTATCGGCCCAAACGCCGCATTCACGAACGACACGTACCCTCGCAGTAAAGTGTATCATTCGGAGCCGGTCCGTACGAGGATTCTGGAAGGCGCTTCGATCGGCGCGAATGCGACGATCCTCGCCGGAATAACAATAGGGAAGTATGCGATGGTGGGTGCCGGCGCGGTCGTAACGAAGGATGTGAAGGATTTCGAACTCGTTATCGGTTCGCCGGCACGACATGCCGGATGGGTCAATAAAGCAGGGGAAAAAACAGACAAAGCGCCTGCTAACCAGTCCGCTGAAAAGGAGGGGGCTTTATGAAGGTATTAATTACCGGCGGAGCAGGATTTATTGGCTCTCACACCGCAGACGCCCTTGTCGAGCGAGGTGACGACGTCGTTCTCCTCGATAATCTCTCGAAGCCGGTTCATTTGAAAGGGATACCGTCGTACCTTCATCCGAAGGCTAAATTGATCGTTGGAGATGTTCGCGATCCTAAGGTTTTTCTGGATGCACTGAAGGGTGTCGATGCAGTCGTTCATTTGGCGGCGTACCAGGACTATCTGCCCGATTTTAGTACGTTCTTTTCAGTCAATTCTGTCGGGACGGCATTGCTTTATGAATTGATCGTTGCGAATAAGTTGCCGATCAAACGAGTCGTAGTAGCAAGTTCACAGGCAGTTAATGGTGAAGGACTTTATCTCTGTGATACGCATGGACTTACGGCGCCCAACTCACGTCCTGTCGAGCAGCTCGAGCGGGGCGATTGGGAAATGAAATGCCCGGAATGCGGCAAAAATGTTACGTGGCAATGGACGCCCGAGAGCTTTTCTCATCCCGAAAATCAATACGCTCTTTCGAAAGAATCCCAGGAAAAGATGGCTCTTTCGTTCGGCCGGAAATACGATATTCCGAGCGTTGCCATGCGCTATTCGATCGTTCAGGGACCCCGTCAATCCTTTTATAACGCTTATTCCGGGGCCTGCCGGATCTTTGCACTGCATTATTATTTCAAAAAGGCGCCGACGATCTATGAAGATGGCCAGATGCACCGCGATTTCGTCAATTACCGGGACGTTGTAAAGGCCAATTTACGGGCGCTGGACGAGGACAGGATGGTCGGCAATCAATTCAATGTTGGCGGCGGGAAACCGTATTCGGTCCAGGAGTTCGATCGGATCGTGGCAAAGATTTCCGGGTGTGCGGACCTTGAACCGAACATACCAGGGGTATTTCGATTTGGCGATACGCGGAATTCTTGTTCCGATATTTCGAAGTTACAAAATCTCGGCTGGAGTCCGGAGCACAGCGTCGAGGAAAGCGTGACCGCATATGTGGACTGGCTGCACTCGCAGGGGGATGTCGGCGATATATTTGAGTACGCCGAGAAGAACATGCGATCGCTTAACGTGATCCGCGAAACCAAACGCCAAACTAATTCTAAGTGAATAGAGAAGAGCCTATCAACATGTCTTTTGGAATTCGTGACTTTACATAATGTATCTTATGGACATTTAGGTTATCCACGAGATTGTTTCGAATGCAGCCTTTCCCGTTTCCAATCGAGGCTCGCGTAAAAAAGACCCCGCCATTCCTGACGGGGTCTTTTCAGCTAAAATGGCAGCAATTAGCGTTGAATGACCAATTGTTTTGAAACTCGGAACTGCTGTCCGATTAAATCCCTGCCCGATACTCGAACAATATAAACGCCGCTCGGAAGCGAACTGCCTGTGCCGTCCGTACCATTCCAGCTCATATTCTCGCTGCCGTTAAAGGAAGCGATCAAATTGCCAAGAATGTCATAGACTTCCACTTTCGAATTGAGCGCATTGGTGATGCTGATCTCGACATCGCCAGACGAAGGGTTCGGCGAAATTCCGAGATCGACCGTTGGGGCCGGTGCGGCATCCGTTACGCCTGCCGCTGACGGAGCATCGACCGCCTGGATTTGGAATGTTTGCGGTTGGATCGATTGATTCGTTGCAACAAATAGCGGTTCATCGAAGACCTGACCTGTTGTTTGGTTGCCACAGAATTGAACGACCGCATTGAACGACTGCCCGGCCGCCAGCGTGATCGGAGTCGCCATGCTCGTGTTAATCAGAGTGATGTTCGAATTCGTTGGGATCAGGACGTTCGAAATCGTCATCGTCGAATTCGTCGTATTCGTGAACACGATCGTATCGTTCACACAGGCATTTAGCGATGGGTTCGGATTCGTGATCGCAATGACATTTGAGCCATTACCCGTAAGACCGAGTCCCAAGTCGACCGTGGACGTGTCTCGAAGCCCATTTCCGCCTGCTCCCGGAACCGCGACGCCCTCGACATGAATGCTTACCGGTCCGCAGGTGGCTGAGTTGCCCGTAAGGGTCAGATTGATTGTCGAACCGAAGCTCGGGGCACCGTTCATTCCAGTCGGATTGAAAGTTACAAGAAGTTGTCCTTCCTGACCGGACTGAAGAGTCATGGGGAATTGGTTGTTTCCAATTGTAAATGCACTGGCGTCTCCCCCACTGAGTGTCGCTCCACTGATTGTTACGGTTCCATTCGTGCGATTTGTAAGGAAGATCGAACTGGTGTCCATTCCTCCCAGTACAATCGGACCGATCACACCCGTGGCATGACGAACGTAAATGCAATTCGTGAGTTCGGGGCTTGTGGTATCGATGGCGTTCGCATTCAGCTTGACATTAAGAGTTCCCGTCGTCGATGTGCCGTTAACAGTATAATGAAGCGCGAGTGTCGCGTCCTGATCGCCTCCGGCTTGCATTGGCGTCATGCAGACGGTAACATATTCTGTTGAGTTTGCGCCGATCTGCAGCATATTCGCGCCGCTGACATTGTACTCCGCAGCTTCGCTTCCGGAAAGCGTCGCACTATCGATCGTGACCGCATCGCTCGTAGGATTCGCGATCTGAAGGGCCTGGCATTCTTCCTGTCCGACAATGACATTATTGAATTCAAGCTGATTGGTAATTAAAAAGAAGGGCGCCGGCGGTCCCGGAGGAGCGGCCGTCGCATGTCCATCGAGTTGCACATTGACCGTTCCTTTTATCGTGCTGTCCAGCGAGTTCGCATATGTAAAGGAAAGATTGCCATCGATATCTCCCTTTGCCGTGACGGGATGGAAACAGACATCAATCGAACCGGTTGTGCCGGGATTGACCATCATGCCGGTGCTCGAAGATGTCGAGAATGCAGCGGTATCCCCTGTCACCTGAATGTTCGTCAAAGTGAGTGTGCCAAGACCCGGATTTGGAATCATAACTGGAAGACATTCCGTCTGGCCGACCTCCGCGTTAAAATCGACTTCGTTAGCAACATTGAGATTGCCGTTGGACGGCATGACGGCATGACCGACGAGGCCGACGGAAGCCGTATCGCCGTTGGACGCTGTAAACATGAGCCGACCATTCGCATCGCCGGCGGTAAGCGGAGAATACGTGATCGTCAGGTCCTGCGAACCGTTTGCCGGGATCGTAAGAGCCGGCGCACTCAAGGTAAAGAGCGAACTGCCTGTGACCGTAGGAGTTACGATTAGCGGTGAATTCGTCAGGTTCTTAATATCGATCGAGGAAGAGGTCGGCGTGCCCACATGGGTATTAAAGACGATATTCCCGGACCCCTGCACGATCTGGAACGAACCGAGACTCGTCGCATGGCCGGAGACCGGGATGCTCAGCGAGTCTCCTGTCGCAGAAACGATATTCAACGTCGCAGAGTCGAATCCGGCCGCGATCGGATTGAAAGAGAGATTGACGCTTTGCGATCCGTTCGCTGGAACGGTTACAAGTCCGGACGACGTCGAAAAATTAGTGCTCCCGCTACCATTATAATTTAGCGTCAGCACGAGTGGATAGGAGGTGAGGTTCCGAATCGCCAATGCCTGTGTATCGCTGGCGCCGGCATGGGTGGTAAAATTAATCTCACCAGAAGGAGAGACCGAGAAGGTGCTTGCGCCGCGTGCGGGACCGTTCATAAAAATGAAAAGTCCGAAGCAGGCAAAAGCAACGAGTGATTTAAGTCTTGTAGCAATAGCCATATTGTTCCAAAAAAGAATGATTGTTTCCCTTCGCGAATGAATAAGGTCATCCACTGTGAAGGACCGTTAATATCTGGCGACGGTTATGCTGAAAAAATGCCAAAATTTTCCTGCTGAGGTCCTGACGCTCATTTTTCATAGTTTTGAGCTTTCTTAAGGCAACTTTGGGGCGCAAATTTCGTAGTTTCCTGTGTTTGACTTCCCCCACTATCAATTCGAAAGACTTTATGGCGCAACTCACCAATGGAACCAACCTCCCTGTCGTACACCAGCCATTTCAGATCGAACCCGAAGCCGTCGAAATGAATGAGATCCGCTCGAACGCACGGGCCATGTTCGTCGAGACAACACGCGATCTTGTTGGGGGCATCTATAAACGTACGGCGGAAAATCTGATCCTTATTCGTGAAAAATTAAAGCGCCCGCTTACGCTCGCCGAAAAAATTGTCTATGGGCATGCATGGGACCCCAAATCGCAGGACCTGGAACGCGGCAAGAGCTTTCTGCAACTCCGGGTCGATCGCGTCATCATGCAGGATGCTACCGCGCAAATGGCCATTCTTCAATTTATGCAGGCGCAGCGCAACCAGGTGGCGGTTCCCTCGAGCGTGCATTGCGATCATTTGATCCAGGCGTATCAGGGCGCAGACGCCGATTTGGACCGTGCGCTCGATTCGAATACCGAAGTCTATCACTTTCTGAAGGCCGCCTGTTCGAAATATGGTATTGGATTTTGGGGACCCGGCTCGGGAATCATTCACCAGGTCGTGCTCGAAAATTATGCGTTTCCAGGTGGACTGATCATTGGCAGTGATTCGCACACGCCGAATATGGGCGGCCTTTCGATGATCGCCATCGGCGTCGGAGGCGCCGACACGGTCGATGCCATGGCCGGGTTCCCATGGGAAGTGCTGAATCCGAAACTCGTCGGCGTGCGTCTTACCGGAGAACTCAGCGGATGGGCGGCACCGAAGGACATTATTTTGCATGTGGCGGACAAACTTACCGTCAAAGGGGGCACGAACCGCATTATCGAATATTTTGGACCGGGCTGCCGTACGCTTTCCACCACCGGCAAAGCGACTGTGACCAATATGGGAGCCGAAATTGGAGCGACGACGTCGCTCTTCCCCTTCGATGAGAATGGCGTCCGTTATCTGCAGGCCACCGGTCGTGAAGAAATTGCGGAACTCGCACAGAATAATATCGGACTGCTCACGGCCGATCCTGAGATCGAACTCGATCCCGAGAAATACTACGATGAAATTCTCGAGATCGATCTTTCGAAACTGGAACCGCTCATCAATGGACCGTTCACTCCCGATCTTGCTCGGCCCGTTGCGAAACTGGCTGTCGATTCGAAATTAAATGATTATCCTCAAACAATTTCTGCAACGCTTGTTGGAAGTTGTACAAACTCGAGCTACGAGGACTTAACGCGGGCTGCCCAGATCGCCGATCAGGCGACAAAATTCGGCGCGAAAGCAAAAGTTCCACTCATGATAAATCCCGGCTCGGCGCTGATCCGAAAAACGGTCGACCGCGATGGCCAGCTTAAATCGCTCGAGTCGATCGGT
>Ga0070741_10003393_pt1 | contig 39699 bp, 38 predicted proteins | sample Coa_R1_4_FD_66440 | JGI IMG/M metagenome (GOLD analysis project Ga0070741, IMG submission 66440) | Surface soil microbial communities from Centralia Pennsylvania, which are recovering from an underground coalmine fire - Coalmine... | ecosystem: Environmental > Terrestrial > Soil > Unclassified ...
GTCGCCGGCGAGGAGGAAGTACGCGTGGAGCGAGTGCACGGCGCGCGACGCGTCGACCGTCCGGCCCGCCGCGACGAGCGCCTGCCCCGCGACCTGCCCGCCGAACACGCGCTGGCGGTGCTCCTGCGGCGAGCGTCCCCGGAAGACGTCGACCTCGAGCTCCTCCAGGTCGAGCAGCGAGAGGAGCCCGGCGAGCCCGGCGTCCATCCTATCCGCGCATCCCGACCTGCTGCCACGTGGGATGCAGGCTCGCCGCCGCGCTCGGGCGCGCCGACACCCGCCGGTGCCACGCGCCCAGGTTCGCGAGCGTCGGGTCGAGCGGCTGGCCGGCGCTGCCGCCGAACTCGACCGCGGCGAAGAGGATGATGTCGGCGATCGTGAAGCGGCCGCCGGCGACGAACGGTCCGTCGCCGACGAGCCCGTCGAGCCAGGCGAGCTTGTCGCGGACGATCGCCTTGAGCCCGGCCGCCGCCTCGGGGAGGACGCGCATGCGCGGGCGGAAGAGCTCGAGGCCCTCCGCCCAGCGGAAGCCGTTGTAGAGGTGCTCGGTGATGTTGAGCTCGATGCGCCGCTGCCACATCCGCGTCTCGGCGCGCTCCTCCGGCGTGCGGCCGATGAGCGGCGGGTTCGGCTGGCGCTCCTCCAGGTACTCGAAGATCGCGACGGTCTCGCCGAGCACGCGGCCGTCGTCCAGCTCGAGCGCGGGCAGCTGGCCGCCCGGGTTCTTGTCGGTGTACGGCGCACGGCGGTTCTCGGCGCCGAGGATGTCGACGGCGACGGTCGGGAGCGTGAGGCCCTTTTCGAGGAGGAACATGCGCATCGCGCGCGGGTTCGGTCCGAAGGAGTCGTAGACTCGCATGGGCGCCCCTCCTAGCATCCTCGCGTCGACCGCGTCCACGGGCGCGCCGCTCGGTCAGTTTCCGCGACGAACCGTCGACCCGTGCTCCCGCACGATGTCGTACGACCCCGAAGCTGATCCACTACCGCCGCTTGAGCGCGCCCGCCGCAGCCGGATAGACGGGCCGGCGTGACGCTCGACGGCTTCTTCCAGCTCCGCGCGCGGGGCACCGACGTCCGCACCGAGGTGATCGGCGGCGCGACGACCTTCGTTGCGCTCTCGTACATCCTCGTCGTGCAGCCGGCGCTCATGGCGACGATCGGCATGGACGCGGGCGCCGTCTTCAGCGCCACCTGCATCGCCTCGGCCGTCGCGACCGCGCTGATGGGCGTGTGGGCGAACTACCCGATCGCCGTCGCGCCCGCGATGGGGCACAACTTCTACGTCGTCCTCGTCGTCGCCGGGCCGCTCGCCGCGGGCGGCCTCGGCGTCGACTGGCGGGTCGCGCTCGGTGCGAACTTCCTCGCCGGGGCGGCGTTCCTCCTCCTCTCGCTCGTCGGCATCCGCGAGCGGCTGATCGACGCGATCCCCGACGCCCTGAAGCACGCGATCGCGGCGGGCATCGGGCTCCTGATCGCGCTCGTCGGCTTCGAGTGGGCGGGGCTCGTCCGCGCGGCGCCGGGCACGCTCGTCGCGCTCGGCGACCTGCACCGGCCGGCGACGCTCCTCGCTGCCGCGGGGACGCTCGTCATCGCAGCGCTCCTCGCGCGCGGCGTGCGCGGCGCGATCCTCCTCGGCACGGTCGCCACCGGCGCGGGCGCGGTGCTCTCGGGGCTCGTGCCCGCCGCCGGCGTCGTCGCGCCGCCGCCGTCGCTCGGACCGACGGCCGCCCGGCTCGCGATCGCCGAGGCGCTCCGGCCGGACCTGGTGCCGGTCGTCTTCATCCTCTTCTTCCTCGGCCTCTTCGACACGGTCGGGACGCTCGTCGGCGTCGCGGAGCAGGCCGGCTTCCTCCGAGCCGGCCGCCTCCCGCGCGCGCGCGAGGCGATGGCGACCGACGCGCTCGGCACGATGCTCGGCACGGCGCTCGGGACGACGACGCTCACCGCGTACGTCGAGAGCGCGGCCGGCGTCGGGGCGGGCGCGCGGACGGGGCTCACGAGCCTCGTCACGGCGGCGCTCCTCCTGGCCTCGCTCTTCCTGGCGCCGCTCGCCCGCCTCGGCGGTGCCCCGGTCCCGATGGGCGCCGAGACGGGATACCCGATCGTCGCGCCGGCGCTGATCGTCGTCGGCAGCCTCATGATGCGCGCCGTCGCGCGGCTCGACTTCGCGGATCCGACGCTCGGCATCCCCGCGTTCCTCACCATCGTGACGATGCCGTTCGCCTTCTCGATCACGGAAGGCATCGCCTTCGGCTTCGTGAGCCACGCGCTCCTCATGCTCGTCGCCGGCCGCGCCCGCGAGGTGCATCCCTTCCTCTGGCTCTGCGCGGGGCTCCTCGTCGCGCGCTGGATCTTCCTCGTCTGAGCGCGCGGCGTCGGTCGTCCAGCACGGCGATCCGTGCGCGCGGGCCGCGCTCGTCGAGCGTCAGGATCGCGACGCTCCGTGGGAGGCGAAAGCGCCGACGGCCGCCGCCGCCGGGGTTCAGGAAGAGGACGCCCTCCCGGCGCGCGACGAGGGGGACGTGGCTGTGCCCGAAGACCGCGACCGCGGGCCGATGGCGCCGGAGCGCGGTGGCGAGCTCGGGCGTCGGACGGCCGCGCGCGAGGCCCTCGTGAACGACGACGATCGACACGCCCGCGAGGACGACGTGCCGACGCGCCGGGAGCGCGGCGAGCGCGCGCGGATCGGCGTTGCCCCGGATCGCGGTCACGGGAGCGAGCCGTGCGAGGGCGTCCAGCAGCTCGACGCTGCCGACGTCGCCGGCGTGGACGATGTGCGCCACGCCCCGAAAGACGTGCGGCACGGCGGGGTGGAGCACCCCGTGCGTGTCCGCGATGACGCCGACGCGCATCAGAGGGTCGGGAGCGTGCGGCGGCGGCGGCGCGGAAACGCGCGGTCGATCCGCTCGACCTCGTCGGGCGAAAGCGTGAGCGCCGCGGCGGCGGCGTTCTCGCGGACGTGCGCCGGGCTCGACGCCTTCGGGATCGCGAAGACGCCGGGATGGCGGACGAGGTACGCGAGTGCGACCTGCCGCGGCGTCGCGTCGTGCGCGGCGGCCACGGCCGCGAGGACGCGGCCCCCGGCGCTCCGCGGGTCGGGGAAGTCGCCCGAGCCGAACGGGCTGTAGGCGACGACGGGAACCCGCCGCTCCGCACACCACGGCAGGAGGTCGTGCTCGATCGCACGCTCCTCGAGGTGGTAGAGCACCTGATCGGCGGCGCAGCGTCGCGGGCCCGCCAGCCGCTCCGCCTCCGCGAGCCCGCGGACGTCGAAGTTGCTGAGGCCCCAGAAGCGGACCTTCCCGCTCGCCACGAGCCGCTCGAACGCCTCGATCGTCGGGCCGAGGGGATGGCGGCTCGGCCAGTGGAGGAGATAGAGGTCCAGGTGGTCGGTGCCGAGGCGGGCGAGGCTCGCCTCGCATGCCGCGATCACGCCCGCGCGGGTCGCGTGCTCGGGGAGCACCTTCGAGACGAGGAACACTCGGTCCCGCCGCCCGGCGATCGCCTCCCCGACCAGCTCCTCGACGCGGCCCGCGCCGTACATCTCGGCCGTGTCGACGTGCGTCATGCCGAGGTCGAGGCCGGTGCGGAGCGCCGCGACGGCCCGGCGCGTGTCGCGCTCCATGCTCCACGTGCCCTGGCCGAGGGTGGGCACCCGCACGCCGGTCCAGCCGAACTCGCGGTGCGTCACGGTGGCGTCTTACCATCCGGCGGTGCCGCCGCCAGCCCGAACCGCGGCCGCGCGCCCGGGCGCGGGGCCCTGGGGGGGCGGAGCGCGCCCGCTCATGGCGCTGGACAGCGGTCGGTCCCGTGGTACCATCGCTGCGGGTTTCCGACCGGGGCTCACACAGGCCCCCGGACCGGGTCACCGGGGTCGGAGCCGGGCGGTGGCATCGGCGGTCGCCGTCCCGGCGGCGGGAGCTCGGGCCCGCTTGGTCGTCTCGCCGGAAGAAAGGAGGTGATCCAGTGACGTTATCCCCTACGGTGATCTGTGAGGTGGTGGCCTCCTAGGGCTGATCCATCGTCACGTCACTGGGTCACTCTTCGAGGGCCCAGCTACCACCGGACCCCGATGGCTCCCGCTCTCACCGGCGGGGCGGCGTGTCGCCGCACAGGCCATCGGGGTCTCGTTTTTTCTCAGCCGGCGACGGCGGGGGCGGCTGCCTCGACACGAGCGCGTCCGACGTCGCAGGCACGGCGATCGCGGTCACGAAGGCCAACAGCATCGGGCGGAGCCTCCCTTCGGCGCGGCGGAAATCGCGGCGGAGGCGGCAACCCGCGTGCCAGCTCGTCGCTTCCCGAATTCGTAGGCTTTCTACGTCCCAGCCGGACGTCGACTTCCGCTTTTACGCAAGCGGTGTGGAAACGCTTCCGTCCCGGCACGCTGGGGCGATTCGCCCTATGCGTGCCGCGTCGTGATCCCGCCGTCCACGGGGATCACCGCGCCGGTCAGATAGGCGCCGGCCCGGGACGCGAGGTAGATCGCCGCCCCCGCCATGTCCTCCGGCTCGCCGATCCGTCCGAGCGGGCAGGAGCCGACGATCGCGTCGCGGAAGCGCTCGAGCGTCTCGTGCATCATCTTGCTCTCGAAGGGCCCCGGCGCGATCGCGTTCACCGTGATGCCGCGCGCCGCGAGCCGATGCGCGAGGACGCGCGTCAGGTGGTGGACCGCGGCCTTGCTCGCCGAGTACGCGTACGTCTCGAGGACCGGGGCCTGGAGACCGTCGATCGACCCGATGTTGACCACGCGCGCGGGGTCGCCGGGGCGCACCGCGCGCTCGAGGAGCGGCAGGCAGGCGCGCGTCAGGTGGAAGACGGCCTTCACGTTGAGCGCGAGCACCTTGTCCCACGCGCTGTCGGGGTACTCGGCGAGCGGCGCGCCCCAGTTCGCGCCCGCGTTGTTGACGAGCACGTGCAGCGCCGGCTCGCGCTTCGCGACCTCCTCGGCGAGCCGCCGCGCCTCGGCCTCCGTCGCCAGGTTCGCGGGGATCGAGATGCAGGTCCCGCGTTTCGAGAGCTCGGCCGCGACGCGGTCGCAGACGTCCGCCTTGCGCGACGAGATGTAGACCCTCGCGCCCGCCTCGACGAAGCCTTCGGCGATCATGAGCCCGATCCCGCGCGACCCGCCCGTCACGAGCGCCACCTTGCCGTCGATCGAGAAGAGGTTTCGCATGGCGGCCGACCATAGCCGCCGGGCTCGGGCCAAGGGAAGTGGGATGGAGCGCCCCGGCGGACCGTGTTATCCCCTCGCCATGCCGATCGAGTCGAGGAACCCGGCGACGGGCGAGCTGCTCGAGCGTTTCCCCGAGGCGTTGGAGGCCGATGTCGAGGCCGCGCTCGCGGCGGCCGAGGCGGCGTTCGCCGGCTGGCGTCGCCGGTCGTTCGAGGAGCGCGCCGCACGCCTCCGCGAGGCCGCCCGCGTGCTCCGCAGCCGCAAGGCCGCGTACGCGCGCACGATGGCGCTCGAGATGGGCAAGCCGGTCGCCCAGGGCGAGGCGGAGGTCGAGAAGTGCGCCGTCGCGTGCGACCACTACGCGGAGCACGGGGCCCGGCTCCTCGCCGAGGAGCCGCATCCGAGCGACGCGCGCCGGAGCTGGGTGCGCTTCGACCCGCTCGGCCCCGTGCTCGCGATCATGCCGTGGAACTTCCCCTTCTGGCAGGTCTTCCGCTTCGCCGCGCCCGGCCTGATGGCCGGGAACACGGGGCTCTTGAAGCACGCCTCGAACGTCCCGCGCTGCGCGCTCGCGATCGAGGAGGTGTTCCGCGACGCCGGCTTTCCCTCCGGCGTCTTCCGCTCGCTCCTCGTCGGCTCCGCCGCCGTGTCGCGGTTGATCGCCGATCCGCGCGTTCGGGCCGTGACGCTCACCGGCAGCGACCGCGCGGGAAGCGAGGTTGCGATGCACGCCGGCCGGGCGCTCAAGAAGACGGTGCTCGAGCTCGGCGGGAGCGACCCCTTCATCGTTCTCGCCGACGCGGACCTGGATCGCACCGCCCGCGCCGCCGCCGACGCGCGGCTCGTGAACAGCGGTCAGAGCTGCATCGCCGCGAAGCGGTTCGTCGTCGTCGACGCCGTCGCCGACCGCTTCGTCGAGCGGTTCGTCGCGGAGATGCAGGCGAGGCGCGTGGGCGACCCGCTCGCCCGCGCGACGGAGGTGGGGCCGCAGGCGCGCACCGATCTGCGCGACGACCTCCACGGGCAGGTGGTCGCGTCCGTCGAGCGCGGCGCCCGCGTCGTCCTCGGCGGCGAGGTCCCGCCCGGGCCGGGCGCCTTCTATCCGCCGACCGTCCTCGTCGCCGTCGAGCCCGGCATGCCGGCGTTCGACGACGAGACCTTCGGCCCCGTCGCCGCCATCGTCCGCGCGCGCGACGAGGCGCACGCGATCGCGCTCGCGAACGCATCGCAGTTCGGGCTCGGTGCGTCGCTCTGGACGACGGACGTCGAGCGGGGCGCGCGGCTCGCGGCCGAGATCGAGTCGGGGCTCGTGTTCGTGAACGGCGTCGTCCACTCCGACCCGCGCCTGCCGTTCGGCGGCGTGAAGCGGTCGGGATACGGTCGCGAGCTCGCCGAGTACGGGATCCGCGAGTTCACGAACGTGAAGACGGTGTGGGTGGCGTGAGCGCCCTCGGGCCGCGTGCCGTGCGATTGTCGACGCGTGCCGTTCCTCGCTGTCCACCCGCACGGCGCCGGCGGGCGCCCTACCCGATGAGGTCGGCGGGCACCGCCGTTGCAAGGCTGATCGATGTGATCACGAAGGAAGAGAACGAGCGTGCGGAACTGCACGTGGCTCTCACGCGCGAGGAGGCGTCGGCGCTGCGCGCCGTGCTCGAGAGCCACCTCTCCGACCTGCGGATGGAGATCGCCGATACCGACACGCCCGCTTTCCGCGACCGGCTGAAGGAGCAGGAGGCGCTGCTCCGCGGCCTGCTCGCGCGGCTGCGCGTATAGCGGCGCGGGGCCGGGGCGGGATGTTCGGCAAGTCGTCGGCCGTCCGCGCTCCGCGCCGCCGGCTGCGCTGGCCGGACGCGCTCTCGGCCACGGCTGCGAAGGACGTCGTCTGGAGCTTCCGCCACCTCGGCAGCCTGCACCAGGTGGACTGGACGGCTGCCTCGCGCGACACCCGCCTGATCGCGATCCTCGACCGGGCGTTCGCCGGGCTCTACGACCACTACTTCCGCATGGAAGCGCGCGGGTGGGAGAACATCCCGCCCGGCCCCGTCCTCCTGGTCGGGAACCACAGCGGGTTCGGCGTGGCGGAGCTCCTGATGCTCCTCGTCGCCTGGTGGCGCCACTTCGGCCCCACGCGGCCCGCGTACGCGCTCGCGCACCGCTGGCTCTACAAGACGCCCTTCCTCCGGGTGATCGTGCCGAAGATCGGCGGCGTGCCGACGAGCTGGCGGAGCGCGTGCGAGGTGCTCGACCGCGGCGACGTGCTCGCCGTGTTTCCCGGCGGCGAGGAGGAGTCCACCCGCCCGTTCGCCGACCGCTACAAGGTGCAGCTCCACGGCCACAAGGGCTTCGTCCGTCTCGCGCTCGAGAACGAGGTGCCGATCGTGCCGATGATCACGATCGGGAGCCATGCGACGATGATCCTGCCGCCCGGCATGCACGTGCTCGCGACGGTGACGGGCGCGCGGCGCTTCCTCGGGCTCCAGGCCGTGCCGCTGCCGCTCCAGCTCCTCGTCTGGATCCTCGCCGCCATCGCGCTCGACGACCAGATCATCGGCCCGATGCTCTTCTTCCTCATCATGGCGGCGACGCCGCCGCTCTATCCGTCCAAGATCACGACGGTGTTCGAGCGGCCGATCTCGCCGGCGGAGCTGCGCCGGGCCGCGGCGCCGGGGGAAGACCCGCTGGACGCGGGGTATCGGCTCGTCGAGCGCCTGATGCAGGAGCGGATGGACGCGCTCGCGTCCGAGCGGCGCGGGGTGTTCGCGTAGGCGCCGCGGCCGCGCGTCAGCGCACCGCTTCGTACTCGCAAGGCGGGTTCCGGTAGCCGCGGAGCCAGGCGACGTGCGTCTGGACGTAGCCGAGGCGTTCGAAGCGGCGCATCGAGGTGTACGCGTCGACGCGGCCGAGGTAGGCGCGCCGGGCGCCGAGCCGCGCGAACCGGGCGTTCAGGTCGTTGTCCTCGCCGGCGACCAGGCGCTCGTCGAAGCCGCCCGCGCGCTCGAAGAGCGTACGCGTGCAGAAGAGGACGCCGAGCGACGTGCCGGCGACCCGGTGGCCCCACGCGAGGAGCGTCGTCGCGATGGTCGCGCGGACGGACGGGGCGTCGGGGCGGATGCGGACGGTGCCGTAGTCGGCGCGGCGCGGGATGACGCCCGCGATCGCGTCGAGGGCCCGCGGGGCGAGCTTCGTGTCGGCGTCGAGGAAGACGAGCGTCTCGCCCCGCGACTCGCGCGCGCCGAGGTTGCGGGCGTGGGAGACGCCGCGGACCGGCGTCTCGACGACGCGGACGCCGGCGGCGCGCGCGACCGCCGCGGTGGCGTCGGTGCAGCCGTTCGCCACCACCACCACCTCGAACGGGACGTCGGCGACCAGGGCGCGGAGCGTCGGCCCGAGATACGCCGCCTCCTGGTACGCGGGAACGACGACGGAGATCACGCCAGGATCTCTTCCAGCACCTGCGCTACCGGGCCGGCGCCGGGTGCCACGACCCCCGCGAGGCCGGGACGCGTGCGCGCGACGGCGGCGTCGCGGACGAGGTCGAGGTCGCGCTCGGCGACCGCGTGCACGAGCCCGCGCGCCGCGAGCCGGGCGGCCAGATACTCCTGCTCCGTCTGCCCGCGCATCGGGATGAAGAGCGCGCGCGCGCCGACGGTGGCGACGTCCATGACCGTCGTGTAGCCGGAACGGCCGACGACGAGCCGCGCCGCGCTGAAGAGCACGTCGCGCTCCGGCTTCGGGGCGTGCGGCCGCGCCTCGACGCCGGGAAGCGGCCACGGCGGGCCGTCGCCCTGCGGGAGCGCGCGCAGAACGACGGTGCGGCCGGGGAGGTGCGCGAGCCCGGGGACGAGGCGCGCCTCGAGCGCGGACCGGCTCGGCTCGGGGCCGCCGAGGACGACGAGCGTGTCGACGTCCCGCCGCACCGGACGCCGGGTCACGTCCGAGAGCGGTCCGACGTAGCGGACCTCGTCCGGGCGGTACCGCCCGAGCTCGTGCGCGAGGCGTCCCGAGAGGCCGCCGCCGGCTTCGACGTCCGGCACGAGGATGCGCCGGTAGCGGCCGCGGAGGGCACGCCAGGTGACGGCCTCCGTCAGCCACTCCGCGGCACGCAAGCGCGGCGGCGCGAGCTGGCGGAGGTGGTGGGAGACGAAGAACGAGGGGACGCCCGGCGCCGAGACGCCCCAGCGGCTGTCGGAGACGATGCGGTCGATCCGGTGCGCGGCGACGAGCCGGCGCGTCTCCGCGTGCTCGGCCCGCATCGCGGCGACGAGCCGCGGGGCGTGGGCGAAGAACCGGAGCGCGAGCGGCCCCGGACCGAAGATGTTCGGGTACGGGACGGCGCGCAGGAAGCGGACCGGCGCCTCGGCGAGCTCGCGCCGGAGGAGCGCGAGCGCGCCGCCCTCCGCGTACACGAAGACGTCGTGCTCGGGGACGAGCCGGCGGAGGATCGGCAGCGAGCGCGTCGCGTGCCCGAGGCCCCAGCCGCAGACGCCCCAGAGGATCCGCATCGTGTGTCTCGCGTGTGTTGCAAACCGCGCACCGTCCCCCCGTGCGACGGCGGCGGTCACCCTTTTTCCGTATCCTTCTTCCGCCGAGTGGTATAGAGGCGCGCCGTGTCCGCGCTCGTCACGACATTCCGGGAGCCGATCGCGCCGCGAGCCGTGACGCCGATCGAACGCCGCCTCCTCGGGCTCGGCGCACGCGTCGATGAGCTCATGGTGCGCCTCTGGATGCGGGGGGACACCCGCCGAGCCGCGATCGACGCCTCGCTCCGCGCGTACCTCGAGCGCGCGCTGGAATTCTACCGCGACTCGAGGTTCCTCGACGCGCCGGAGACGTTCTTCGCGCCGCCTCCGCCGCCCGCGACCGTCGTCGAGACGCCGCGCGGCCTCGTGCCCGGCGGCGCCGTCGTCGACCTCGTCTTCGCGAGCGCCTTCGAGCCCGTGTTTCCCGAGGCGCGCGCCGACTACGTCCGCTTCCGGGAGAACGCCGCGGTCCACGTGCGGTGGTGGCGTCACGACGCGGCGGGCCGGCCGACCATCCTCTGCCTCCACGGCTACGCGAGCGGAAATCCCTACGTCGACGGGCTCGCGTTCGGCGCGCGGCGGCTCTTCCGCGCGGGATTCGACGTCGTCCTCTACACGCTGCCGTTCCACGGCCGCCGGCGTCCGGCGGGGGCGACGAAGTCCGGCGAGGGCTTCTTCGGCCCCGACGTCGCGCGGACGAACGAGGCGTTCGCCCAGGCGATCTTCGACGCGCGGCGCCTCATGCGGCACGTCGAGTGCGAGGGGGGTGGGCCGGTCGGGGCCTTCGGGATGAGCCTCGGGGCCTACGTGACGGCGCTGCTGGCGGCGGTCGAGCCGCGGCTCGCGTTCGCGATCGCGATGATCCCGGTCGCCGCGCTGCCGGAGCTCGTGTGGGGCGAGCCGCTCCATCGGCTGCGGCGGGAGGAGGCGGAGGCGCACGGCATCACGCTCGCCCGCTTCCGCGAGCTGTGGCAGGTGCACGCGCCGCTCGAGCGGCCGCCGCTCGTCCCCCGCGCGCGGCGCTTCGTCATCGGCGCGCTCGGCGACCGCATCTGCCCGCCCGGGCACGCGCACGCGCTGTGGAACCACTGGGAGCGGCCGCGTGTCCACTGGTATCCGGGAGGGCATCTCGCCCAGTTCCGCCGCGGACGTGCCCTGCGTGAAGTGCTAGGGTTCGTGCGTGACCTCGGCCTCGGCTGAGCGCAGGCGACGTGCGCGCGTCGTCGCGTGGGCGGCGCTGCCCGTCCTCGTCGCGCTCGGGATCCTGGGCGCCGTCGTCTGGGCGACGGGGCCCGCCGCGACGCTGGCGACGCTCGCGCGGCTCACGGGCTGGGAGGCGCTCGTCCTCGTGGTCCTCGCCTTCGTCGTCTCCGTCTTCGGCGCGTTCGCCTGGCGCGTGGTGCTCGGGCGCTACGGGCACGACGTGTCGGCGTGGCTCCTCTTCCGCCTCTCGGTCGTCGCGTTCGCCGTCGGCTGGCTCCTGCCCTCGGGGTTCGTCGCCGGGCTCCCCGTCGCGGCCTACCTCCTCCAACGCCGGGGCGTGCCGTTCTCGTCCGCGCTCGCGTCGTTCCTGATCGGCCGGTTCTTCGAGCTCGCCGCGTACGCGGTGATCCTCCCCGCGCTGCTGGTCGGCGACTGGCATACGAGCGCGACCCTGCGCGGCGCGCTCTTCGCGCCGCTCCTCGTCGCCGGCTTCGGCTACCTCGACCTCGTGCTCGGCTGGGGGTGCGCGCGGCGGACGCTCACGGCGCTCCTCGGCGTCGTGCCGCGCGTGCTCGAGCCGCCGATCGCCCGCGCGATCGTTTTCTGCGAGACCGTCGCGACCTTCTTCGAGGCGCCGCCGCGCCGCATCCTCACCGTCGCGGGCCTGTGCCTCCTCTCGATCGGCGCGTCGTTCCTGCGCGCGCTCTTGACGGCCGACTTCCTCGCCGTCGGGCTCACGGTGCCGCAGGTCGCGCTCGTGTTCGCGTTCACGCTCTTCCTCCTCGCCGTGCCGTTCCTGCCGGGCGCGGTCGGTGTCTACGAGGGCGGCATCGCCGGCTTCTTCCACCTGCTCGGACACCCGGAGGCCGCCGGGATCGCGTACGCGATGACCGTCCACGCCGTCGAGCTCGTCGTCGTGCTGACCGGCTTCGTCTTCCTCGCCCTCCTCGGTCTCGACCTCGCGCGCTTCCGGCGCACGCTCGAGGCGGAGGTGTCGGCGGGCCGGCCCACTTGACCGTGGCGCGGCGCGGCCGTTAGCCTCGCGCGATGGCGGCGCGGCGCTTCCCCGACCGCTTCGTCTGGGGTACGGCGACGGCCGCGCACCAGGTCGAGGGCGGGAACTGGAACAACGACTGGTGGGCGTGGGAGCACGACCCCGAGTCGCCGTGCCGGGAGCCGAGCGGCGACGCGTGCGACCACTGGCACCGCTACCCCGAGGACATCGCGCTCCTCGCGGGCCTCGGCTTCAACGCGTATCGCTTCTCGCTCGAGTGGAGCCGCATCGAGCCCGAGGAGGGCGAGTTCTCGCAGGCGGCCCTCGACCACTACCGGCGCATGTGCGCGACCTGCCGGGAGCACGGCCTCGAGCCGATCGTCACCTACCACCACTTCACGACGCCGCGCTGGGCGGTCGCCCGCGGCGGCTGGGCCGACCCCGCGACCGCCGACCGCTTCGCGCGCTTCGCGGCCCGCACCACGCGGAGCCTCGGCGACCTCGTCGGCCGCGCCTGCACGCTGAACGAGCCGAACATCGTGGCGACGATGGGCTACCTCTACGCGCTCTTTCCGCCCGGCGTGCGCGACCCGGACCTCCGTCGCCGCGTGAACGACGTGCTGATCGACGCGCACCGCAAGGCCGTCGACGCGATCCACTCGGGTCCCGGCACGGCGCCCGTCGGGCTGACGCTCGCGATGTCGGACTACCAAGCGGTCGCGGGCGGCGAGGCCGCGCGCGACGCCTACCGGCGCGACATGGAGGACGTCTTCCTCGAGGCGGCGCGCGGCGACGACTTCCTCGGCGTCCAGTGCTACTCGCGCACCCGCTTCGGGCCCGACGGGATGCTCGGGCCGGAGGACGGCGTTGCGCTCACGCAGATGGGGTACGAGTTCTGGCCCGAGGCGCTGGAGGCGACGCTCCGCCGGGCGGCGGTCGTCACGCGGGGGGTCCCGCTCCTCGTCACCGAGAACGGCATCGGGACGGAGGACGACGCCGAGCGCATCGCATACGTCTCGCGCGCGCTGCGCGGCGTCCTCGCGTGCCTCGCCGACGGGCTCGACGTCCGCGGCTACGTGTACTGGAGTCTTCTGGACAACTTCGAGTGGATCTTCGGCTACGGGCCGAAATTCGGCCTCGTCGCGGTCGACCGCGCGACCCAGGCGCGCACGCCGAAGCCGAGCGCCGCGTGGCTCGGCGCGATCGCGCGCGCGAACGCGCTCCCCGACTGAGCCCCCTACTCCATCCGGCGCATCCGGCTGTAGAGCCCGAGGTTCAGGATCGTCGGCGCCCAGAGGCCGACGAAGAGCGCCCAGTGCTTCGTGCGCTCGCTCGGGACGAGCATCATGGCGATCGACAGCGCGACCGAGCCGGCCATCGCGCCGATGTACGCGCTCGGGGGCATGAACTCGAACGCCTCGAGCACGCCGTCGAGCGCCGTCTTCGTCGTCACCGCGCCGCCCGCGGCCCGCGTCGCGGTCCCGACGATCCGCTCTGCCGTGGAACGTCCAAATGCCATAGGCGTCCTCCTCGCGAAGAGATGCCGCCGAACGCGAGCAAGACACATGCCCCGAGGCGCCGCCGCCGGTGCGCGCGGCGCGCGTAGCATTCCGCTGCGGGACGGGTCGCCGAACGCCGCCGCTTGCGCGGCGCTCGCGGCCGTCGTCGGGTGCGTCCGCGCTCGCGCGCGGCGCCGAGCACGGCCGCGCCCGGTCGCGTCGCCGCCGACGATCGCCGTTCAGCCCCCGTACCGCAGCCACACGGCCGCGTCGGGCGTGAGCACGCGGAACGTCATGCTCTCGACCAGGTAGAGCCGAACGGTCGTCGCCGTGTGGTCGAGGTAGCCGATCGAGAAGTCGCGGCCGACGGTCAGCTGGAAGTGGCCGTCGGCGGTGCTCAGCACGATCGCGCCGTTCACCCCCGGCGCCCAGACGACGGGCCCGCCGACGACCTGGCGCACGATCTCGAGGACGGGATAGCCGCCGCGCGCCGTCGCCTGCACGAGGCCCGTGTAGCACCGCGGTCCGAGCGCGATCCCGTACGGTCCGTCGATCCCCGCCAGGCGGAGGCGATTCGCCGCCTCGGCGACGACGCCCGGGTACGCCTCGTAGTTCTCCGGGATCTGGAGCGGCTCGAGCGGCGAGACCTCCGCGATGCCGGCGATCCCGCCGTCACGGTAGCCGTGGAAGACGGCGCGGTCCTCCGCGCGTGCGATGTGCTGCGCCGCGCGCTCGACGGGGTCGAGGTCGGGGTCGAGCGCGCCGCGGCCGACGTCGTCGAGCTCGGCGCGTGACAGCTCGAACTCGGCGCGCAGCTCGACGAGCGGCTGCACGCGTCGCACGACGGCCGTCACGCCCTCCCCCGGCGGCGCGCCGATCGACTGGATGCGCCCGAGGTCGACGCTCGACTCCTTCCAGCCCTTCGGGCCGTCGAGGTCGACGAGCTTGCGGGCCGCGAGGTTCAGCCGCAGCACGCTCGACGCCATCGCGTCGATCGCCTGCCAGGCGTCGTCCGCGATGGGAGCGAGGGGGCGCCGGAGGTCGTCCATGTCAGGCGCTCCTCACCTTGAGGCTCCCGATGCCGAGGGAGCCGTCGCCGATCGGACGGCCGGTGTCCCCGCCGGCCGCCGCTGCCTCGCGCTCGAGCGCCGTCTCGCGCCTCACGATCGAGCCCTCGGTGAAGAGGTACTCGCGGAGCTTCGTGTCGAAGGCGGCGTCCCGGCGCCGGAGCCACTCGAGCACCATCGACGCGTGCTCCTTCTCCTCGTCGCGGTTGTGGGCGAGGATCGCCTTCAGCTCGGCGTCCCCAGTCACGTCGACCCGCTGGTCGTACCAGTCGATCGCCTCGAGCTCCTCGCCGAGCGACGCGAGCGCGCGATGGCGGTCGCGCGTCTGCGGCGTGACGTTCTCTTCGTGCAGCCCGGCAGATTGGGGCATCCCTGCCTCCTAGAATGATGTGCGCGTCGGAGCATGCAGCAATCGCGGGGGCCCGACAATCCGGTCGTTCAGCGGCTCGGCGTCGGGCGGGCGCCGGTGCTCGGCTGCTCGCACGCCCACGCGAGCGCGTCCTCGAGCCGGTCGTTTCCCCAGAAGAGCTCACCGCCCACGACGAAGGTCGGCGCGCCGAAGATCCCGAGCGCGGCCGCCTCCTCCGTCTGCCGGCGGAGCCGCGCCTTCGTCTCGGGCGCCGTCGCCCGCGCGACGAGCGCGGCCCCCGGCCGCCCGAGCGCGTCGAGGATCGCGGTGACGACGGCCGGATCGGCGATGTCGCGGTCGTCGACGAAGTTCGCCCGGTAGACGGCGAGGACGACGTCCGCCGCCCAGGGCTCGTCGGCGACGAGGCACGCGACCCGCGCGGCGAGGAGGCCGTTCCGCGGAAATCGAGTCGGGCGCCTGAAGGGGAGCCCGTGCTTCGCGCACACGCGCTCCACGTCGCGCCACATGTAGCGGCCCTTCGCGGGGTAGAGGTTGAACGGCGAGTCGTTCCACCCCTGCACCTGGAAGATGGGGCCGAGGAGGAACGGCTTCCAGGCGAGCCGACGCAAGCCGGCGGGCGGCGGGCGTTCAGCGGCGCCGCCGGGTCTTCGCCCGACCGCTCGTGCGCGCGGAGGCCGTCCGCGCGCCGCCCTTCGCGCGACCGCGCTTCGTCCGGGCCTTGGCGGCGGTCGTGCGCCGCGTGCGCCGGCCGGCGCCCGCGCCCCGCTTCGCCCGCGGCCGCTTGCTCGGCCGCCTCGCGCGCTTCGGCCGCGACCGCTCGTCGCGACCCGTGTCGCCCCGGGCCTGGTCGGCGGGGATGAGCCCCTCGACGGCACGGCTCACCGTGTCGCGGACCGTCTCGGTGATCGACGTCAACGTGCTCTTGGTGCGGGCCATGGTGCCTCCCTTCCCGGCGAGGACGCCACGGTGCCATTGCAATCGCCGTACCGGCCCGCCGGGTGGGCACCGACGCACCCCAGCGGCCCCGACGGCGCCGGATCGCGCGACACCCGTCGCGCGCGGCGCCGGGAGAGGCGACCGCTGGCCGTCGCCTCCCGTCGTTGCTATGGCGACGCCATGGGCCTCGCGAACGACCTGACGGCGATCGCCGCGACCGTCGTGCGGCTCGGCCGCGGGACCACCCGCCGCTCGGACGCCGAGCGCGCACGGGAGCCCGAGCGGCTCCTCGAGCTGTGGGAGTTCGAGGGCTGTCCCTACTGCCGGAAGGTCCGCGAGGTGCTGTGCGAGCTCGACCTCGACTACCTCTCCCGCCCCGTCGCGCGCGGGAGCGCCCGGCGGGAGACGCTCGTCGCGCTCGGCGGGAAGATGCAGGTCCCGTACCTCGTCGACCCGAACACCGGCACGAAGCTCTACGAGTCCGACGGCATCATCCGCTACCTGACGAAGACGTACGGCGCGTCCGAGGGGAGCGGCTGGCAGCTGCCGGTCCCGACCCTGCTCGACGACGCCGACGCGATGCTCGCGAGCGCCATCCGGCTCGGCCGCGGCGTCCGGTGCCGCGCGCCCTCGTCGCGCGCCGGCCTTCGCCCGCTCGAGCTGTGGAACATGGAAGGCTCGCCCTACTGCCGGAAGGTCCGCGAGGCGCTCTCGGAGCTCGACCTCGAGGCCGTCGTCCACAACGTGCCGAAGGGGAGCCCGAGGCGCCGCGCCCTCGTCGAGCGGGGCGGGAAGATGCAGGTCCCGTACCTCGTCGATCCGAACACGGGCCGCGAGACGTACGAGTCGGACGAGATCGTCGCGTACCTCGACGCGCAGTACGGGTCGCGCTGAGCCGCTCCTGGCCTCGACCGGGCGCGGTTGGTATCCCTCCCCTCCGGAGGGTCACGGCGATGATCGAGTGGAGCGAGCAGCACCTCCTCATCCGCGACATGATGCGGAAGTTCATCGAGGCGGAGATCGTGCCGCGTCTCGAGGAGCTCGAGCACGGTGACACGCCGCCGTACGACGTGCTGCGGAAGATGATGGCGACCTTCGGTCTCGACGAGCTCGCGCGGCAGCGCTTCGCGAAGCAGATCGCGCGAGAGAAGGCCGCCACCCGCGGCGAGCCGGTGCCGCCGAAGGAGGAGCGGGGCGTCGAGGACATCGGCATGCAGCTCATCCCGATCATCGAGCTCTGTCGCTGGTGCCCCGGCATGGTGACGGCGCTCGGCGTGAGCGTCGGGCTCACCGCCGCGGCGATCATGTCCAGGGGGACGATCGCTCAGAAGGAGCGCTGGGGCCTCCCGCTCGCGACGCTCGAGAAGATCGGGGCGTGGGCGATCACCGAGCCGGGGTCGGGGTCCGACGCGTTCGGCGGGATGACGTCGACGGCGCGTCGCGACGGCGACGGCTGGGTGCTCAACGGCAGCAAGACGTTCATCACGAACGGTCCCTATGCCGACACGATCGTGTTCATCTGCAAGCTCGACGACGGCGGCGACCCGAAGACGCGCAAGGTCCTGTCCTTCATCCTCGACCGCGGCATGCCCGGCCTCACGCAGTCGAAGCCGATGCGGAAGATGGGTCTCCATTCCTCGCCGACCGGCGAGCTGTTCCTCGACGAGGTGCGCGTCGGACGGGACCGCCTCCTCGGCGGGAGCGAGGACTCCGCCGCCCGCTCCGGCGCCAAGGCGACCTTCTCGATGGAGCGGACGGGCGTCGCGTCGATGGCGCTCGGGATCGTCGAGCAGTGCCTCGCGCGGTCGGTGGACTACGCCCGGACGCGGATCGCGTTCGGCCGCCCGATCGGCGAGTTCCAGCTGATCCAGCTGAAGCTCGCCAAGATGGAGGTCGCGCGCATGAACCTCCAGAACATCGTGTTCCGGCAGATCGAGATGGCGGCCGCCGGCCGGTCGATGACGCTCGCCGAGGCGTCGGCCTGCAAGCTCTACGCGGCGCAGGCCGCCATGGAGGTGGCGCTCGAGGCGGTGCAGCTCTTCGGCGGCAACGGCTACATGGCGGAGTTCCAGGTGGAGCAGCTTTGCCGCGACGCGAAGGTGCTCCAGATCTACGCGGGCACCGACGAGATCCAGGTGTCGCAGATCGCCCGGAGCCTCCTCGCCGGCGGGTGACGGGAGCGTTCCCGCGCTCGCGCCTTTCCGGCATGCCGGGCTGCCCGCCGCGCGCGATACTCACCGCGAGGGTCGGCTCGGGTGACGCGACGGTGCGTGCAGTGCGGGACGCTCAACCGCGTGCCCGCGATCCATCTCGCCGATCGCGGCCGCTGCGGCCGGTGCGGGGCGAATCTCGCGCCGCTCGCCGAGCCGCTCGACGCGGACGCGAGGCTCTTCGAGGAGATCGTGCGCGACGCGCGCGTGCCCGTCCTCGTCGACTTCTGGGCGGGGTGGTGCGCACCGTGCCGGCAGGTGGCCCCGGAGGTCGCGAGGGCGGCGGCCGACATGGCGGGACGGGCGATCGTGCTGAAGGTCGACACCGAGCGCCACCCCGACCTCGCGGCCCGCTTCGGGGTGCAGGGAATTCCGAGCTTCGTCCTCCTGCGGCACGGGCGGACCGTGCTTCAGCAGCCCGGGCTCGCCGACCACCGCGAGCTCGAGCGCTGGGTCGCGCAGGTGGTCGAGTGACGCCGCGGTGCGGCCCTAGAGGCCGAGGATCCGGTCGTAGCGCTTGATCCGCGTCGCGTCCCCGGTCGAGATCCGCCGCGCGTTCATCTCGACCGCCATCATGTGGCGGTGGATGTAGCTCGCCGCCAGCTCGAGCTTCCCCTCGCCGACGTCGGCCTGGTGGACGAGCTCGGCGCTCACGACCACGTCGATCACCATCTCCGACACGCGCTTCGCGTTCAGGAGGGCGTACTGCGGGTCGCCGAGGAGCGCCTGCGTGGAGGTCGTGATCCAGTCGATCCCGGCGCACACCTGGCGCACGAGGTCGGGATGGCGGTCGGCGACGGACTGGAGGTCGGTCCGGATCGCTTCGAGCGTCGCGAACAGCGCCCCCTTGCTCATCTCCTTCAAAGCGAAGCTCGCCTGGATCTCCGAGGTGCCCTCGTAGATCGTCGTGATGATCGAGTCGGAGTGGTAGTGGCCGGCCGGCGACTCCGCCATGTAGCCGATGCCGCCGTGGATCTGGATCCCCTGGCGCGTCACGTGGTTGCTCGTCTCGGTCGCGTAGTACTTGCAGAGCGGCGTGAAGAAGCGGATGAGCTGCGTGTTGCGCTCGAGCTCCTCCTGGAGCGCCGTCCGGTCGGCGCCGTTGCTCCCGGCGTCGAGATGCCGGCGGATCGCCTCCGTCATGTCGATCAGGGCGCAGGTCCGGTAGAGGAGGGCGCGCGCGGCCTGGATGTTGATCGCCATGAGCGTCAGCATCGACTTCACGAGCGGCTGCTCGATGATCGGCGCGCCGAACTGCACGCGCTCGCCCGCGTAGCGGCGCGCGTCGCGGTATGCGGCCTCGGCGATGCCGAGCGCCTGCGCCGCGACGCCGAGCCGCGCGTTGTTCATGAGGTCGAGCATCGCGCGGAAGCCCGCCCCCTGCGTGCCGAGGAGGAACGCCTCGGCGTGCTCGAACTCGACGACGCACGTCGGCGACCCGTGGATCCCCATCTTCTTCTCGACGCGCGCGATCCGGACGCCGTTGCGCGTGCCGTCCGGCAGCGTCCGCGGGCAGAGCATCAGGGAGAGCCCGTGCGTCGTGCCCTTCGACTGGTCGAAGGTCGCGGCGTCGCGCGCGAGGACGAGGTGGACGGGCGCGCCGCCGTTCGTGATGAAGATCTTCTCGCCGTCGATGAAGTAGCGGCCGCTCTCTTCCGTGACGCGCGTGAGGATGCCGCCCAGATCCGAGCCGGCCTGCGGCTCGGTGAGGTCCATCGAGCCCTGGAGCTCGCCCGAGACGAAGCGGGGAAGGTAGCGGCGCTTCAGCTCTTCGCTCCCGTACTTCTCGAGGTCGAGCGCCGTGCCGGCCTGGAGCCCGATGATCGTCATGAGGCTCGGGTCGGCGCGCGCCACCATCTCGAGGAGGGCCGAGTTGACGAGCGCGGGAAGGCCGTAGCCGCCGTAGTCGGGCGACAGCATGAGACAGAGGAGACCCGCCTGGCGGAGCTTCTCGTAGCCCGCGGCGATGTGCGGCGGCACGACGACCTCGCCGTCCTCGAGCCGGACCTCCTCGTGCCAGTGGGGGCGCGCCGCCTCGGCGATCTCCCGGCAGATCTCGCCCGCGGTCGAGAGGACGCTCTTGTACGTCTCGACCTCCTCGGCCGGCTTCACGTCCAGGCCGCGCAGGCGGAAGTATCGCGCCCAGTCGAAGCGGTGATCGATGAAGAGCTGCATGTCGCCGTGGAAGAACGTGTCCGCCATGGCGACGATGCTATCACCCGGTCCCGTGGATCGGGAGCAGACGGAGGTCAGGCCCGGGCGAGGTTTCGCGCCGCGGCGGCGACCCCCTCGACGTCGAGGCCGTGGATGCGGAGGAGCTCCGGGTAGGGCGCGACCTCGGTACAGAAGACGTCCCGGATGCCGACCCGGGCGAGCCGTCCCCTTCCGAGCTCAGCGAGCACTTCGGCGACGGCGCCCCCCAGGCCGCCCGCGATCGAGTGCTCCTCGACGGTGAGGAGCCGTCCAGTCTCCCGCGCCGCCCGCTCGACCGCGCCGCGGTCGAGGGGCTTCACGGTGTGGACGTTCAGGACGCGCGCCTCGACTCCCTCGGCGGCGAGCGTCCCTGCGACCGCGAGGGCCGTCGCGACGGTGCTCCCGGTGGCGAGGATCGCGAGGTCCGCCCCCTCGCGCATCGTGACCGCCTCGCCGACGCGGAAGGGCGCGTCGTAGCCCTCGATCGGCGCGAGGAAGCCGAGCCGGACGTAGACGGGGCCGTCGATCGCCGCGGCGGCGCGGACGCATCGGAGGGCCTCGCCCGGGTCGGCGGGCGAGAGGACCGTCATGCCGGGGATCGTGCGGAGGAGAGCCAGGTCCTCCATCGCGTGGTGCGTCGCGCCCCACGCGCCGGCCTCGAGGCCCGCGAACGGCGCCAGGAACTTCACGCGGTTGCGGTTGTAGGCGCAGTCGTCGCGGATCTGCTCGAACCCCCGCATGGAGAGGAAGGGCGCCATCGCGATCACGAACGGCAGCATCCCCGCGTGCGCCATGCCGGCGGCGACCCCGACCAGGTTCTCCTCGCTGATGCCGAGGTCGAAGTGGCGGTCGGGGAAGCGCGCCGTGAAGGCGCCGATCGGCCCGAAGTCCTGCGTGAGGAGGACGACGTCGGGATCCGCGTCGGCGAGCTCCGCGAGGACCTCGGCGGACGAGAGCGCCGTGAAGTAGCCGCTCATCGCGCCGCCTCGAGCGCCGCGAGCGTCGCCCGCGCCTCGTCCTCGGAGAGGGACGTGTAGTGCGCGCGCGAGGTTCCCTCGACGCCGGGCACGCCCTTCCCCTTCACCGTGCGCGCGACGATCGCGGTCGGCCCCTTCGCGGCGGGAACGGCGGCGAGCGCGGCGACGATCGCGCGCATGTCGTGGCCGTCGATCTCGTGCACGTTCCACCCGAAGGCGCGCCACTTCGCGCCGAGCGGCTCGAGCGGCATCACGTCGTCCACGGCGCCGCCCGCCTGGAAGCCGTTGGAGTCGACGATCGCGACGAGCCGCTCGAGGCCGAAGCGCGGCGCCGAGAGCGCGGCTTCCCACACCGTGCCTTCCTGGCACTCGCCGTCCCCGAGGAGCACGGCCGTCCGCGCCCCGGTCTTCCGGAGCCGCTCCGCGAGCGCGATCCCGATGCCGACGGAGAGCCCGTGCCCGAGCGAGCCCGTCGCGAACTCGACACCCGGCGCCCGGCGCGTCGGGTGCCCCGCGAGCCGGCTCCCCGGCATGCCGGACGTCGGCAGCTCCGCGGCGTCGAGGACGCCGCGCTCGACGAGGCAGGCGTGGAGCGCGTGGACCGCGTGCCCCTTGCTCAGGATGAAGTGGTCGCGGGGTCCCGCGCTCTCGTCGAGCCGCAGCCAGTGGAAGAAGAGCGCGGCCATCAGGTCCGCGCACGACATCGCGCCGCCCAGGTGAGCGAACTGCGCCGCCGCCACGGTCACGACATGGCGGCGCAGCACGGCCGCGCGCCGGACGAGGGCGGGAACGGGGTCGTCGGCCATGGCGCCCGGGTTGTAGCGCCGTCGGCGGGGGAGGGGAAGGTTCGCCGTGGCTCGGGAGGTCGGTGGGCGCACGCATCCTCCCGCCAGCGCGCGGACCAGGAACGCCGCCGCTGCGGCGGTGACGACCCCGGTGACGGCCCAGCCCGCGGCGACGAGCGGGGCCGGCACCGGGGCGACCTCGCGCGTGGTCCGGTCCGTGGCGGCGAGCATCATGAAGACGAGGGTCACCGGCGTCGCGATCCCGCCGGCGATCGAGCCGTCGAAGAGAAGGCGGATCGGTGAGACGCCCGCGAGGCCGATCGTGGCCCCGGCGGCGAGCACGGGCAGGGCGAGGAGCGCCGAGCCGAGGGGCGCGATCGCGCCGACGACGGGCGCCCACCGTCCGGCGACCGGCGCGAGCGCCCGCGCGGCGTCGGCGGCGGTCGCGACGGGTTCGTGGCGCGCACCGAGCGTCGCGGCGGACGCGACGAGGATGAACCAGAACGACACGTCCGCGACGACCGTGCCGAGCACGGCGTCCGCCTGCACGGAGCCGAGGCGCTCGAGAGCTGGGCGCCCCTTCGCGACGGTGATGCTCTCCCAGACGTACGCGTACGCCGTGAGTGTGGTCCCGAGCAGCGCGACCGCGCCGTCGACGAACGGCGCCGACCACTCGACCTGCGGCACGACGGACGCGACCAGCACGTCGCGCCACGGCGGATGCGCGAGCACCGCCGCGGCCCCGAAGCCGAGGAAGAGGAGCGGCACGGCGACGAGCACGCGCTCCACGCGCTCCCACGTGCCGACGGGCATCGGCAGCGCACCCGCGACGGCCATGGCCGGCACGAGCCCGCGCTCGTGCACCGCGCCGGGCCGCGCGCTCAGCACCTGGACGATCGCGAGCATCGGCATGACGAGCACGACGAGGGGGGCGAGCGCGTAGCCCGTCGTCGAGCCGACGACGGCGAGGGATGCGACGACGACGCGCGGGCCGAGCGTGCCGCCGGCGGGCGGAAGCGAGCGAGCGGAGCGCGCGCCGCGAGATCCGCCGCGTTCATCCGCGAGCACGAGCTCGGGACGAAGGGCTCCTCACCGCCCCGGGCCGGGTTTACTCGCCCCGCTCGAGGCGCGTCGCGAGGCCCTTCGCGACCCGCACGTGGCCGCGCGCGATGCTGCCCCGGCCGAAGCGGGCGACGATGCGGTCGAGCGCCGCGTTCAGCGCGGCGCGCCGGCGTGGGTCGTCGGCGGCGAAGAGCGCGAGCTGCGTCGCATCCGCCGCCGCGATCCCGGCGGCGGCGACGCCGACGAGGCGCACCGGGCGCGCGGGCCGGTGCCTCGTCCAGAGCCGGAGCGCCGCCGCGGCGAGCGCATGCCCGTCGTCGGTCGGCTCGGGGAGCGTCGTGCGGCGCGTGAGGAGCGGAAACCTCCCGCCGCCCAGGCGGACGGCGAGCTTCAGCTTGAGGACGACGACGCGGGCGCGGACGCCGTCGTGCCGGAGCCGGCGCGCGACGGCCTCCGCGTGTGCGATGATCGCCGCCCGCACGCGCGTGTCGTCCCGCACGTCGGCCTCGAACGTCCCTTCCTCGCCGTAGGATCGCGCGTCCCGGTCCGGCGCGACGGCGCGCGGGTCCTCGCCCCGGGCGAGACGGACGAGGGGCTCCGCCGCCGGGCCGACGGCCGCCGCGAGCGTCGCCGGCGCGGCGTCCGCGAGCGCGCCGATCGTCGCGACGCCCGCCCGTTCCAGCGCGGCCCGCGTGACGGGGCCGACGCCCCACAGCCGCCCGACGGGGAGCGGGCGCAGGAACGCCGCGACGGCGTCCGGGGGCACCTCGAGGAGGCCGTCGGGCTTCGAGAGATCGCTCGCGATCTTCGCGACCATCTTCGTCGGGCCGATGCCGACGGACACCGCGAGCCCCGTCGCCGCGCGCACGCGGGCCTTCAGCAGCCGGCCGATCGCGAGGGGTGGGCCGAGGAGCCGCGTCGACCCGGTCACGTCGATGAACGCCTCGTCCAGGGAGAGCGGCTCGACGGCGGGGCTCACGGTCGCGAAGACGCGGCGCAGCTCCCCCGCGACGCGGCGGTACTTCGCCATGTCGCCCGGGAGGAAGACGGCGTGCGGGCAGCGCGCCCGCGCCTCCGCCGTCGGCATCGCGGAGCGGATGCCGAACGGGCGCGCCTCGTACGACGCCGCCGTGACGACGCCGCGCGCCGACGTGCCGCCGACGACGACGGGCCGGCCGCGCAGCTCGGGCCGGTCCCGCTGCTCGACGGACGCGTAGAACGCATCCATGTCGGCGTGCAGGATCACGGCCACGCGCCGACTACCGCACGGCCCGGGGCCGGCGCGCAAGCCGCGCCTCAGGGCGCGGCGCAGAGCGCCGACGTCGCGCCGGTCGGCACGTGCGAGCAGCCGACGCCGGACGTGCAGCGGTCGCGCGTGCACGCGTCGCCGTCGCTGCACGCGATGCTGCAGAGCGAGCCGCGGACGGGTACCGCGATGCGGACGCGCTCGTTCCCGCGGTCGGCGACGAGCAGCCGTCCGCCTGGGAGCGGGAGCACGTCGGTCGGGATCGTGAAGCGCGCCGCGAGCGCGTCGCCGCCCTCGCCGCCGTAGCCCGGCTCGCCGCTCCCGATGATCGTGGTGACCAGGGAGTCGGGGGAGAGCCGTCCGCGCACGTCGCGCGCGATCCGGCGAATCGCGCTGTTGCCCTGGTCGGCGACGAGGAGCGCGCCGTGCGCGTCGAGCGCGAGGCCGGTCGGCTTGTAGAAGGTCGCCGCGCTGGCGAAGCCGTCGTTCAGGTCGTCGGCGGGATCGCCGCCCGGGCCGTCGATCGCGCCCGTCTGCATGCCCGTGCCGGCGAGCGCGTGGATGATCCCGTCGGGCGTGACGACGCGGATCCGGTTGTTGCCGAAGTCGCTCACGTAGAGCGTGCCGTGGCGGCCGAGGACGAGGCCCGCGGGATTGCGGAGCCTCGCCGCGACGGCGGGCCCCTCGTCCCCGTCGTCGCCCGGCTCGCCCGTGCCGGCGAACGCCTCGATCGTCCCCGTGGCGGCGCGGACGACGCGGATGCGGTTCGCGTTCAGCTCGACGATGTACACGTCGCCGTTCGGCGCGACGGCCGTTCGGAGCGGTGTGCCGAGCTGCGCGGCGCGGGCGGGGCCGCCGGTCCCGGCGTCGCCCGGTGGAGCGTCGCCGACGCCCGCGAACGCGTGCACGATGCCCTTCCTGTCGATGCGACGGACCGTGCACCCTCCGCGGGCGTCCCCGGCGTCCGTCACGAGGAGGTCGCCGTTCGGCATGACCGTCACGCCGGTCGGGCGGACGAAGGTCGCCGCCGCCGCGGGGCCGCCGTCCCCGCTCGAGCCGCGAGCGCCGGTGCCGGCGACGGTCGTGATCACCCGGTTCCGCCCGCGGCGCGCGATGCGTCGCACGCGGCCGTGGTTGTGGTCGGCGACGTAGACGCTCCCGTGCCGGTCGCGGGCGAGCCCGGTGGGCGCGGCGAGCACGGCCTCGGGCGCCGGCCGCCCGTCGCCCGTCGCGGCGGGATCCGCGGCGACGCCGCCGCCGGCGAAGACGTCGATGCGGTAGCGCACCCCGGCGGCGGGTGCGGCGGTGCACGCGAGGACGGCGAGCGCGACGAGGACGGAGCGAAGGTGCACGGCGGGGACCCCCGGGCGGTACGCAAGGCGCGTGCCGCCGCGCCGTGCGGCGCGTGCGTCCTCGCCGCCCGATCGTCGCACCCGCTCGCGACGGGTCGGGCGGCGCGCTGTCGCGCTTGCCGACGCCCGGAGGAGGCGGCGTTCAGCGCCGCCGAGGGAACCAGGCCTCGAGCCGGGCGAGGACGTCCGGGTCGCCTTCGACCCGGTAGCGGCCCTCGAGAAGGGCGCGTGCGCCGTCGAGCTCGCCCCGCGCGATCGCCGCCCACACCGCGTCGGGCGCGTGAATGGTGAGATCCGGGGCCGCCGCCCGGCCCTCGAACGCCTCGCATCGCCCCCCCGCGACCCGCACCCAGTACTCGCTCGGCGCGGCGCCGTCGAGGCAGAACTGGATCGTCGCGCGCGCGCCCCCGGCGGCCCGCCGGTCGAAGGCGAACGGCATCCCGAGGACGAGCGCTTCGGCGGTCGCCGGGAGGCTCCCGGGGACCAGACGGAAGTAGAGGGGCGTGAGCCAGAGCGGCGCGGGGACACCGACCAGGAAGACGAGGAGATTCGGATAGAGGAGCGTGAACCGCGGGTCGAGCGGCGCTGCGGCCGAGAGGACCGCGTTCGTCACGAAGATCGCGAGCCAGAGCGCCGCGGCGATCCGGTTGAGCGCGTGGAAGGCGGGAAGCCGCTGCTGCCAGGCGGGGACCTGCCGGCGCGCGTAGTAATAGGTGAAGGGCTCGCGGCCGAGCGCCGGCGGCACGAGCGCGGTGAGCGCGAACGCCGTCCAGAAGAGCGCGCCGAACTGGAGCCGGAAGAGCCGCACGACCGGCGCGAGGCGGGCGACGGCCGCCGCCGTCCCGAGCGCGAACAGCGCGAGGAGCGCCCAGTCGAATTGCTTGAGCTCGCCGCGGCTTCGCGCCAGCGCCATGTAGCCGACGTGGACGGCGAGCGCCGCGCCGACCGCCCACCGGACGCCGGCGCCCGCGAGCGCGACGTACGCGACGACGCCTAGAAGCGTGCCGAGGTGCATGAAGAAGAAGCGCGCCATCCCGGAAGCTCGCCGTCCAGCCGGTTGCCCCTTTCCTCTTCGCGCCGGCACCTTCCACCGATCCCGCCGCCGGTGCAACCTTCGCCCCCGCGTCCGGCCGCGCCGTCCGCGGACGGCCGGGCCCTTTCCGTCCCGCGGCGTTCTCTGCGATAACGGCCGCCATGACGGGCGTGCGTCTCGCGAATCGGAACGGCCGGGCGGTGGTCCTCGTCGACGGGGGAACGGTCGACGTGGAGCGAGCGTCGGGCGGCCGTCTCCCCGCCGATCCCAGCGCAGCCCTGCGGGCCTGGGATGCGCTGGCGGAGTGGGCGCGCGGCCGGCGCGCCGGCGACGCCGACGCGGCGCTCGACGAGCGCGCGCTCGGCCCGCCCGTCCCGCGGCCGGCGAAGGTGTTCGCGATCGGCCTCAACTACCGCGAGCACGCCCGCGAGGCGCACCTCGAGCTGCCGAAGCAGCCGATGGTCTTCACGAAGTTCCCGAGCTGCCTCGTCGGGCCGCGCGCGGACGTCGTCCTCTCGTCCGCGTACTGCGACTGGGAGGTGGAGCTCGTCGTCGTCGTCGGACGCGGCGGCCGCCGCATCCCGGAGGCGCGCGCGCTCGAGCACGTGGCCGGCTACATGGTGGGACAGGACGTTTCCGATCGCCGCCTCCAGTTCAGCGACCAGCCCGCGCAGTTCTCCCTCGGCAAGTCGATCGACACCTTCGGGCCGACGGGCCCCGCCGTCGTCTCGCTCGACGCCGTCCGCGACCCGAACGACCTCGCGCTCAGCTGCGACGTCGGGCGCGAGCGGATGCAGGACGCGCGCACGAGCGACATGATCTTCCCCGTGCCGGCTCTCGTCGCGTACCTCTCCGCGCACTGCACGCTCGAGCCCGGCGATCTCGTTTTCACCGGCACCCCGGCCGGCGTCGGCTCGACGCGGACGCCGCGCCGCTACCTCTGCGCCGGCGAGGTCGTGACGAGCACGATCGAAGGGCTCGGGACGATGGTGAACCGCTGCGTCGAGGCGCCGCGTGAGCAAGCCGACCCGAGGTGCATCGCGGCTCGGCCGTCCTAGCGGGCGAGCACGAGCTTGAACGGCCGCCGCTCGACGCGGTGGCGCGGGCGGTGCGCGAGCAGCGCCTCGCATCCCGTCCCCGCGAGCGCGCGGTCGACCGCCCGCCGGGCACCGGCGTCGAGCCCCGTCCAGACGTCGAGCACGCGCTGGACCATCCAGAGCGTGTAGGACGTCGTGAGCCGCTCGACCTCGACGCCGCGGAGCCGCGTGCGGTGCGTCCCGACGCCCCGCGGCGGCTCTTCGCCGGGGCGTGCGCCGTCCGCCCAGTCGTCGACGGCACGGGCGCACGCGAGGATCGGCGGCACCGCGTCGGCGCCGACGAGCCCGAGGAGCCGGAGGAGCGTCGGCGCGAGCGCGTCGTCCGCGAGCCAGGCGCCGGACGCGTCGGGATCCGGATGGTTCATCCGCTCGATCCAGTGGCAGACGCGCGGCGCGCGCTCGCGGAGGAGACGGCCGGGGACCGCGTCGAGGTAGAGGTGCGCGTAGAGCGGCCCCATGAGCGCGCAGTCGGCGAGCGAGGGCCGGCCCCCGAGGAGGTAGGGATGCTCGCCGAGATGCGCCTCGAGGATCGCGAGCAGGTCGTGCGTGTGCGCCTCGATCGCGGGCGCCGTCGAGGCGGCGACGCCGGTCAGCCGGACGAAGCCCTTGACCGCGTCCGCGAACCGCTGCGCACGCCCGCCGTCGCCGGTCGTCGCCGCGAAGTCCGCGCGCGCCTTCGCCTCGCTCTCGGGAAAGCTCCACCGGAAGTGCAGCGCCGGCAGGACGAGGAACTCGTCCACCCAGATCTCGACGAGATAGCTCGCCAACCGCTGCACCGGCGAGCGCGGGTAGAGCGGAGGCTCCGGAAACCGCCGCTCGAGCGCGTCCAGGATGTCGCTCGAGTCCTGCCACGTGTCGCCCTCCGGCGTGACGACGACCGGGATCATTGCGAGCCCGGTCCGCGGGACGATCACGCTCCGGTACGCCGCAGCCGTCGCGAGCAGCTCGACGTGGGGCACCCGCTTGTACCGGAACGCCGGGCGCACCTTCGCCGAGAAGTACGACACCTCGCTCGCGTAGAGCCGGAACACCTCGTCGCGCACCGCCATGCCGCCATCGGCCACACCCCACGCGCCGAGTCAACGCGCGCGGGCCGATGCCGGCGCGCCGCGCGACGAATCGGGCCTAGCCGGGGGCCTAGCCGGCGGACGCCCGCGCCTCGGCGAGCGTCGTCGCGGCGACCCGGCCCCGCACCTGCGCCAGGTGGCGCTCCTCCTCGGCGAGCGCGCGGCCGAACTCGTTCGCGAGCTCGTCGTGCCCGAGGGTGCGCGCGAGGTCGATCAGGAGCCACCAGCCGTCGTTGTCCGTGAGCTCGGCGACGAGGAGCGCGTCGAGCGACTGCGCGAGGTCCGTCCGCGGATCGATCACCTTGAGGACGCCCGAGCTCTCCACGGCCGCGACATCGGCCGCCGGCGTCTGCGCCGTCGGGTCGGCGCCGAGCCGTGCGAAGGCGCGGGCGAGCATCGCCAGGTGGCTCGCCTCCTCGCGCAGGAGCGTCTCGAGCTTCGCGCGCGTCGGGCCCTCGGGCCGCTCGCCGAGGGCGGGCGGCCTCGCGAGCAGCACCTGATCTCGCTCGCGCCGGAGATCATCTCCTTGCCGTCCCGCGGTGACGCGGCGATGCCGGTGCGGTTGTGGCCCATGTGGGTCGACTTCATGCGAGCGCCTCCTGCCCGGCGGCGTGCGCGGCCGGCTCGTGCGCGAGCTCCGTGGCGGGCGTCCACCGCCAGCCGGCGGCGACCGCCTCCGACGGGGACCTGTCGCGGTTCAGCTGCTCGCGCTGACGACGAGAACGCAGCGCGACGTGGCGGAGGCGACCGCGACGCGGGCGGGGACGAGGCTTCGCGCGTGCCGGCGCTTCCTCGGGCGCGCTCGCGCGTCCCGAATGCGCCCGATCGCGCAGAGGCTCGCGCTCACGTGCGCGGCCACGACGTCGGCCAGTGCGGGTGCCAGGGCCGCTCGCGCTCGAAGGCGCGGGCGGCGCGGAGGACCACGTCGTCGCGGTGGCGCGGGCCGACGATCTGGAGGCCGACGGGCAGACCCGCGCGCGAGAAGCCCGCGCGGACGCTCGCCGCGGGGTGCCAGGAGAGGTTGAAGGGGATCGTGAAGGCGGCGACGCCGGCGGGCGGCAGCGCGCGGCCCTCGATCTCCGTCGGAAAAGGGCCGCGCGCGGGCGGCGGGTCGAAGGGCACGGTCGGCGTCAGGAGAAGGTCCACCTGCGCGAAGACGTCCGCGCACCACTCCGAGAGGCGTGCGCGGGCCTCCGCGAACCGTCCCCACCACTCGGACGTCACGCGCGACGCCGCCTTCACGCCCGCGATGAACGCGCGCCCGAACTCCGCCTCGCGCGCCGGGAGGAGAGGGGTGAGACGCCCCGCCAGCTCGAAGGCGCCGATCAGCCCCCACTCGCGTCCGAGCGATGGCGGCCCGCCGGCGATCGGGACGATGCGGTGGCCGAGGCGCTCGAAGACGCGCACCGCGTCCTCGACGACGGCCGCGACGTCGGACTGCACGACCGCGTATCCGAGGTCGGGCGACCAGCCGACGTAGAGCCCGCGCGGCAGCGGCTCGGCGAGCGCAGCGGCGTACGAGAGCCCGGGATGCGGAAGGCTCTTCGGGTCGTCGGGTGACGGGCCGACCACCTGGTCGAGGAAGAGCGCGGCGTCCTCGACCGTCTTCGTGAGGGGGCCGACCACGGACGTGTCGCCGTACCACCAGCGCTCGAACGGGCCGCGCGGGATGCGGCCGTAGGACGGCTTCAGGCCGAACGCCCCGGTGAAGCTCGCCGGGATGCGGATGGACCCGCCGCCGTCGCTCGCCGTGACGAGCGGAAGGACGCCGCCGGCGAGCGCCGCCGCCGAGCCGCCGCTCGAGCCGCCGGGGCTCCGCTCGAGGTCCCACGGCGACCGCGTGACGCCGAAGAGCAGGTTCTTCGTGATCGCGGTGTAGCCGAACTCGGGCGTGTTCGTCTTGCCGACGACGATCGCACCGGCCGCCTTCAGGCGCGCGACCTGCGTCGAGTCGCGCGTCGCGACGTTCGTCCGGAAGGGCACGGACCCTTCCGACGTCACGAGGCCGGCGGCGTCTTCGAGGTCCTTCACGCCGAAGGGCACGCCCTCGAGCGGGCGCGCTTCGCCGCGCGCGATGCGCGCCTCGGCCGCGCGGGCGTCGTCGAGAAGCGCGTCCCGGTCGTGGAGCGCGACGACCGCGTTCAAGTCGGCGTGCGTCGCGTCGATCCGGTCGAGGACGGCCTCCATGAGCTCCGTCGGAGAGGCTTCGCGCCGCCGGAGCGTCGCCGTGAGCTCGGTGAGCGTCGTGTCGAGGAGCGGGTGCGCCATGGCGCCGGACCATAGCGGCTTCGCTCGCTGGCGGCGAGGGCGACGCGCCGCCCTCGCCCGGGAAGGGGATTTCCCGCGGTCGCGGGCGCGCTAAGTTGCGAGGAGGAGGCTCGACATGGAAACGCGTGCACGGATTGCGGGCCATCCGATCCACCCGATGCTGATCCCCTTTCCGATCGGGCTCTGGGTCTTCTCGCTCGCCGCGGACATCGCGGCGCGCGTGAGCGGTGATGCGGCGTGGCTCGGGATCGCGTACTGGACGATGCTCGGCGGCACCGTCGGCGCGCTCCTCGCGGCGATCCCCGGGCTGATCGACTACTTCGCGCTCACCGAGGCGCGCGCCGTCCGCATCGCCACCATCCACCTGACGCTGAACGTCGCGATCGTGGGGCTCTTCATCGCGAACCTCGTCCTCCGCTCGATGGGCCGCGGCGGGATGGCGACCCTCCCGATCGTGCTCTCCGCGGTGGGCGTTGGCCTGCTTCTCGTCTCCGGCTGGTTCGGCTGGGAGCTCATCTATCGCGAGGGCGTCGCGGTCGAGCCGGAGATCCGACTGCGGAAGGCGGCACACAAGGGCGCGGCGTAGCCCGAGTGCGCGCGCGGCCGGTCAGGCGTGGATCGGCGGCCAGCGGTCGCGCCACGGCGCGGCCGCCTCGAGCGCGGCCGCGACGCGGAGGAGCAGGTCCTCGCGGCCGTAGGCGGCGACGAGCTGTGCGCCGAGGGGGAGGCCGTCTGCGCTCCAGTGGAGCGGGAGGGAGATGGCGGGCTGGCCCGTCACGTTGAAGGGGAGCGTGAAGGTGACGAGCGCCCCGGCGCGCATGAAGGCCGCGAGCGCGTCGTCGCCGGTGGCGACGAGCTCGCCCAGGCGTGGCGGCGGGGCAGGAAGCGTCGGCGTGAGGAGAAGGTCGAACCCGTCCGCCCACCATGCCGCCATCCGCCGCGTGAAGGCGTGGAGGTACTCGACCGTCCGGACGTAGTGCACCGCCGTCACCGGGCGTCCCAGCTCCGCGACCGCCCAGATCATCGGCTCGACATCCCGCGGGCCGATCGTCCGCCCCGTCCGCTCGCTCCAGAAGGCGAGGTCGCGCGCCGTGCCGGCGGCGACGATCGTGAGCGACGCCTGCGAGAGCTCCGCCTCGTCGAGCGCCGCCGGATGCGCCTCCTCGACCCGGTGGCCGAGCGACTCGAGGAGCCGCGCGGTGCGGTCGACGACCGCGACGCACTCGGGGTCGAGCGTCCCGCCGACGGGCACCCGCCGCATGCACCCGACGCGGAGCCGTCCCGGGGCCGTGCCCACCTCGTCGCGGTATGGGCGCGCGGGCGGCGGCGCCACGTACGGGTCGCCCGGTACGTAGCCGGCGACCGCGTCGAGCATCGCGGCGGTGTCGCGCACGCTCCGCGTGACGACGTGCTCGACCGCCATGCCCGCCCACGACTCGCCGAGGTCGGGGCCGAGCGACGTCCGGCCGCGCGACGGCTTCAACCCGACGAGCCCGCACGCGCTCGCGGGGATGCGGATCGACCCGCCGCCGTCGTTCGCGTGCGCGACGGGCACCATGCCGGCGGCGACCGCGGCCGCGGACCCGCCGCTCGATCCGCCGGGCGAGTGATCGGGTTTCCAGGGGTTCCGCGTCGGCCCGTACGCCTCGGGCTCCGTCGTCGGCACCGGGCCGAGCTCGGGGACGTTCGTCTTGCCGAGCGTCACGAGCCCCGCCGCGCGGAATTTCGCCGCGAGGTAGGTATCGTGCGGCTCGGTCCAGCGGAGATCGCGGAGGAGCCGCATGCCGGCGTGATACGGGTCGCCGGCCGAGTGGCAGACGAGGTCCTTCAAGAGGAACGGCACGCCGCGGAACGGGCCGTCGGGCAGCGCGGGCGAGTCGGCGGCGGCGCGCGCCTTCTCGAAGAGCGGCGTGATGACGGCGTTCAGCCGCGGGTTCACCCGCTCGATGCGCGCGATGGCGGCGTCGACCAGCTCGCGCGGGCTCGCCTTCCGCCGGCGGACGAGGTCGGCCTGCGCGGTCGCGTCGAGGCGCGCGAGCTCGTCGGGCATGCCGGACGCTACGATGATCGGCGCCCGTTCGTCCAGCGGCCCGCGGCGAGAAACTCGACCAGGACCCCGGCGAGCGCGTCCGGGACCTCGAGGTGGGGATGGTGGCCGGAGCCCGGGAGCGTCACCCGGCGGGCCCGCAGGACCCGGAGGCGGTCCGCGACGTCGGAGGCGTCCAGGCGAAGCGCGCTCTCCGCCCCCTCGACGTAGAGGACCGGACACGCGATGCGGCGCCAGAAGGCGGCCGCCTGGGCCCGCGAGTACGGCTGCGGCGTCGTCGTCCGGTGGAGCGGGTCGAACTTCCAGGCGCGCCGCCCGTCGTGCTCGCGCGTCCCGTGCCGCGCCATGTGCGCGGCCACGTCGGCCGAGAAGCGCGGGAACCGCTCGCGGAGACGCGCCGCCGGGTCGTCGCCGGCGAACGCCACGCGGGCGCCGCGTCCGACGCGCTCGAGGCCGGCGAGCCAGGCGGCGAACCGCGCCGGCGCCGTCTCGGGCCCTGCGTCCGGGGGGCCGAGCGCGTCGACGGCGACGAGCGCCGCGACGCGCTCGGGCTCCGTGCCGGCGTAGACGAGCGCCGCGCTCGCCCCCATCGAGTGCCCGACGAGCGCCACCCGTCCACCGAGCGCGCGCACGAGGAAGGCCAGGTCCGCGGTGTAGTCGGCGAAATGGTAGTAGCCGCCGGCGCCGATCCACTCCGAGTCGCCGTGCCCGCGCCAGTCGAGCGCGAGGACGCGGTGGCCCGCGGCGGCGAGCCGGGGGGCGACGAAGTCCCACGCGTGCGCGTGCTCGAGGAATCCGTGCAGGAGGAGCACGACGGAGCGGCCGCCGCCCCAATCGAGCAGGTGGTGGCGGAGCCGGTTCGCGGTGACGAAGCGGTCGGTCGGCGTCATGGCGCACCGGCGCGGCGGGACGGTGCCTCGCCCGCGCGCGGCGTGTCAAGCGACCGCGCCTGCCGGCCGGCGCCGTCGCTTGACCGGGCGCCGCGCGCTGTGGCCATCTGCCCGCATGAAGCACGGCTTCCGCGTCGCCGACAGCGACATGCACGTGCTCGAGCCGCCGGACCTGTGGCAGCGCTGGATCGATCCCGCGTGGCGTCACGCGGCGCCGGTCGGCTTGACGGAGCTTCGCCGCGACATGCGCGTCAAGGTGAAGTCGCACGTCGTGCTGCGGATCGGACGCGTGCGGGCGGCGAGCCCGGGCGCGGCGTGGAGCGCCGAGCAGGACCGCGTGTACGCGCGGGCCGAGGAGCGCGGCTGGGATCCGACGTCGCAGCGCGAGGCCATGGAGGCCGAGGGGCTCGACGTGGCGGTTCTCTTCCCGAGCCGCGGCCTCTTCGTCCTCGGGCTCGACGCGCCGGAGGCGATGGGCGTCGACGGTCTCGAGCCGGACTTCGCCGCGGCCATCGCCCGAGCCTACAACGACTGGCTCGCCGATTTCTGCAAGGCGGCGCCCGACCGCTTCTTCGGCGCGGCGATGGTGGCGCCGCACGACGTCGCCTCGGCGGCGAAGGAGGCGCGTCGCGCCGTCGAGACGCTCGGCATGAAGGCCGTCTTCCTGGCTCCCGGCTGCGTGAATCGCCGCCCGTGGCACGACCCGTACTACGATCCGCTCTGGGCCGAGTGCGAGCGTCTCGGCGTGCCGATAACGTTCCACGGCGGCGGCCAGACGTTCCTCCGCCCGGACTTCTCGCTCGAGGTGCTCGACAAGCTCGCGATGTGGCACACCATGAACCAGCCGCTCGGCGTCATGACCGTCGCCGTGAGCCTCTGTGCCGGCGGCGTGCTCGAGCGCTTTCCGCGGCTCCGCGTCGGGCTCCTCGAAGGGAACTGCGCGTGGGCGCCCTGGCTCTTCCACCGCCTCGACGAGCACTGGGAATGGGTCGGCCGGTACGAGGTGCCCGACTGCAGGCGGAAGCCGTCGGAGTACTTCCGCGCGAGCTGCTTCCTCGCGGTCGAGGCCGACGAGGCGCCCGTCCGGCAGTACGTCGAGTGGTTCGGCGACGACAACCTCGTCTTCTCGACGGACTATCCCCACGCCGACTCGAAGTACCCGCACGCGGTGGAGGCGTTCCTCCGGCTCCCGCTGGGCGAGCGCTCCCAGCGCAAGATCCTCTGGGACAACTGGGGGCGGCTCTACCCGATCCGGCTTCCCGACCGCGCCGCCTGAGCCCCGCGGAAGCCGTGTGGGGTGCGAGGTCCCCGCCTGGGGTGCCGAAACGCCCCCCACCCATAGTATGAGCGCTCACGTGGCGCCCGCGAGCAGCGACACCCGGTACGACGTCCGGCCCTACGTCCGCGAGCATCTCCAGCGCGCCTTCGGCTGGAGCCGCCGGGTCGTCGCGTCGGTCCTCGTCTTCGCCTGGCTCTTCACCTGGCTCGGCGTCTATCGCATCGACCTGCGGGTCTTCACGACGATCCTCGTCGTCGCTTTCGGCACGCACGCCGTCCTCCAGCGCCTGTTCGTCCGCGTGCGGAACGAGGAGCGCTTTCTCTTCCTCGACGCGTTCCTGAAGTGCCTGCTCGTCACGGCGACGCTCTGGGTCTGGGGCGGCTCGGAGGCGGGGCTCGCCGCGATCTTCTACGTCATCCCGATCGTCTACCATTCCGTCACCCGCAGCCGGCGCCAGATCTTCCTCACGGCGAACGTCGCCGCGACGCTCTGGGCGGCGCTCCTCGCGCTCGAGTACTTCGAGGTCCTGCCGTTCCGGACGGTGTTCGGGTTCGGCAGGCCGCCGACGCTCACCTACGTCGGGTTGGCGCTCGGCCTCTTCCTCGAGCTCAACGTGATCGCGTCCGTCTGCGACGCCGTGTCCCGCACGTTCGCGGAGACCGCGAAGCAGGTCGAGCGCGCGAACGCGGCACTCGCGGAGAAGAACCGCGCCCTCGAGCGGAAGCAGAACGAGCTCGAGGAGCGCGTCGCGGAGCGGACGCGGTCGCTCGCGCACGCGAACCACGCGCTCGCCGAAAAGGCGCGCGCGCTCGAGGAGCGGCAGGAGGACCTGAAGGCCTTTATCTACGCCGTGACGCACGATTTGAAGAGCCCGCTCACGAACATCCTGCTCGGGGCCGACATCGTGCTCGACCGCGAGGGGGTGACGCTCACGGCGGCGGGCCGCGAGGAGCTCGTGCGCGTCGCGCGCATGGCGGCGCACGGCGAGGCGATGATCCAGGACCTCCTCGGGCTCTTCCAGATCACCTCCGAGCCCGAGGAGCCGGGCTGGGTCGACCTCGACGCGCTCGTCGGCCACGCGCTCGACACGCTCAGCTCCGAGATCGCGCGCAAGGCGATCGAGGTCGAGGTCGCGCCCCTCCCGAGCGTGTGGGGTCAGGCCGGGAAGCTGCGCCACGTGGTCGCGAACCTGCTCGGGAACGCCGTCAAGTACGTGGAGCGCGGCCGGGGGCGGATCGAGGTGCGTGGCGTGGCCGAGGACGGCTCGGTCGTCGTCTGCGTCGCCGACAACGGCATCGGCATCCCGGCGCACTACCAGAAGGCGATCTTCGAGCTGTTCGGCCGGGTGCCGGGTCAGCGCGCCGTCGTCGACGGGCAGGCCGTCGACGGTACGGGCGTCGGGCTCTCGATCGTGAAGCGCATCGTCGAGGCGCACGGCGGAACGGTGTGGGTCGAGTCGGCGGCGGGCGCCGGGGCTCGCTTCTTCGTGCGGCTGCCCGCGGCGCCGGGGGCGGACGGCGACGGCCGTCCTTGACAGATCGCGCGCCGGACGAAAAGGTCCTCGGGTGCTCAACGCGCTCCTCGCCCCCTACCGCGCACCGCTCTTCCTTTCCTTCGGCGTCGGTGCGCCGCTCGTAAGCATGGCGGCGTTCGCGCTTTTTGCCGGGCCGCTCACCTGGCTCGCCGCCGTCGACGCCCCCACGCTCCGACGCTGGCGCATTCAGAAGCGCCCGCCGCGCGCGCAGCAGCTCGTCGGGCCGTCCCTCCGGAGCTGGGCCACGAACAACCTCTGGGCGCTCGCCGGGAACTTCCTCGCCTGGCCGCTCCTCGCCCGGTCGGGAATCCACGGCGGGCCGCTCCCGTCGTGGTGGACGATCGCGCTCCAGCTCCTCTTCTTCGTCTACCTCGACGACTTCCTCTACTACTGGTTCCACCGCGCCATGCACGCCCCGTGGCTCTACAGGCGCATTCACGGCCGGCATCACCGCATCGTGACGCCGTGGGCGGTGACGGACCACTACATGCACCCGCTCGAGTACGGGCTCACGGGCGCGGTCGCCGTCGTCGGGCCGCTCCTCGTGGGCGCACACGTCGTCACCGTCTGGCTCTGGTTCGTCGTCCGGCAGTGGGAGCCCGCCGAGGGGCACTCGGGTTACGACCTTCCGTGGACGCCGACGCACTGGCTCCCGGGCAACGACGGCGCCATGCACCGCGACGTCCACCACGCGCGCGTGCGCGGCAACTACGCCGGATACCTCACGCTGTGGGACGGCGTGTTCGGAACCTGCGCGCGCGGCTACGCCGAGGAGCTGGCGGCGCGCGGCGCGCCGCGGGCTGCGGCCGCGTAGCGGCGGCTATGCGGCGAGCGCGTCGGCCGCGGGCGCGAGCGCGAGCCGCAGCACCTGGTCGACCGTCTCGACGGGATGGAAGCGCAGCTCGCTTCGCACGTCCGCCGGGACGTCCTCCAGATCCGCCCGGTTGCGCTCGGGCAGAATCACCTCGCGAAGGCCGGCGGCGTGCGCGGCGAGGATCTTCTGCTTGACGCCGCCGATCGGGAGCACGCGGCCCTGGAGCGTCACCTCGCCTGTCATGCCGACCGAGTGCTTCACCGGGCGCCCCGTCAAGAGCGACGCGAGCGCCGTCACCATCGTGACGCCCGCGCTCGGGCCGTCCTTCGGGATCGCCCCGGCGGGGACGTGGACGTGGAACTCGCGGCGACGGAAGGCCTGCTCGTCGATGCCGAGCTCCTTCGCGTGGCTGCGCACGTACGTGAGGGCGATCCGCGCCGACTCCTTCATGACGTCGCCGAGCTGCCCGGTCAGGACGAGCCCGTCGCCGTTCGGCATCGCGGCCGCCTCGACGAAGAGAACGTCGCCGCCCGTCGGCGTGACCGCGAGGCCCGTCGCGACCCCGGGCACGGCGGTGCGGGCCGCGGCCTCCTGGAAGAACTTCGGGCGCCCGAGCGCCTCGCGGAGCGTGGGGACGCCGATCGTGACGGGCGGCGTGGCGTCGCCGGACGCGATCCGCGTGGCCGTCTTCCGCAGCACGGTGCCGAGCTCGCGCTCGAGCTGCCGGACACCCGCCTCCCGCGTGTAGTCGGCGATCACGGTCCGCAGGACGGCGTCGTCCACGACGACCTCTTCTGCGCGCAGCCCGTTCCGCTCCACTTGCCGGGGCCAGAGGAAGCCGCGCGCGATCTGGAGCTTCTCCTCGACGGTGTAGCCGTCGAACCGGATCACTTCCATGCGGTCGAGGAGCGGGCCCGGGATCGTGTCGGCGACGTTCGCCGTCGCGACGAAGAGCACGTGCGAGAGGTCGAGCTCGACGTCGAGGTAGTGGTCGCGGAAGGCGTGGTTCTGCGCCGGGTCGAGCACCTCGAGGAGGGCCGACGAGGGGTCGCCGCGCCAGTCGGCGCCGAGCTTGTCCACCTCGTCGAGCATGATGACGGGATTCATCGTCCCGGCGTCACGGAGCGCGCGGACGAGCCGCCCGGGCAGCGCGCCGATGTACGTCCGGCGATGGCCGCGGATCTCCGCCTCGTCGCGCACGCCGCCGAGCGACATGCGGACGAACTTGCGGCCCGTCGCGCGCGCGATCGACTCGCCGATCGACGTCTTGCCGGTCCCCGGCGGGCCGATCAGCGTGAGGATGACGCCCGAACGCCGGTCGTCCGGGACGCCGCGCTCGGCGCGGAGCTTCCGCACGGCGAGGTACTCGACGATGCGCTTCTTCACGTCGTCGAGGCCCGCGTGGTCGGCGTCGAGGACCGTCCGGGCGTGCGCAGGATCGAGGCGCTCCTCCGATCGCTTCGACCACGGCACCGCGAGGAGCCAGTCGAGGTAGGAGCGGATCATCGACGCCTCGGGGCTCTGCTCGCCCATGCGCTGGAGCCGCCCGAGCTCGCGCTCGGCCTGCGTCCGGACCGCCTCCGGCATACCGGCCTCGGCGATCTTCTTCCGGTACTCGTTCGTGACCGACGCGTCGTCCTCGCCGAGCTCCTTGCGGATCGAGTCCATCTGGCGGCGGAGGAAGTACTCGCGCTGCTGCTTCTGCGCGCCCGACTCGACGTCCTCCCGGATCCGCTTGCGGACCTGGAGCTCGGCGAGGCGGTCGCGCTGGTAGCCGAGCGCGAGCTTCAGGCGCTCGAGCACGTCGACCGTCTCGAGGAGGCGCACCTTCTGCTCGAAGCTCAGATCGGGGGAGTACCCCGCAGTGTCCGCGAGCGTGCCCGCGGTGGTGAAGGAGCGAACGAAGCTCGCGAGCCGGCCGTCGTCGCCGCGGAGCTCGAGGATCTCGAGCACCACCGCGCGGTATTCCTCCTCCAGGGCGCGGGTCCGGGCGGGCGGCGGGTTCTCGTCGGGGTGCGGAGTGACGTCGACGCGGAGGTGGCCCGCCTCGTCGGCGCGTGCGGCCCCCGCGCGCCCGCGGTGG
>Ga0070741_10003394_pt1 | contig 39699 bp, 32 predicted proteins | sample Coa_R1_4_FD_66440 | JGI IMG/M metagenome (GOLD analysis project Ga0070741, IMG submission 66440) | Surface soil microbial communities from Centralia Pennsylvania, which are recovering from an underground coalmine fire - Coalmine... | ecosystem: Environmental > Terrestrial > Soil > Unclassified ...
CGGGGCGACCGCAGATGGGGACGGAGATGTGCCCCACAGATTCGGGGCGACCGCAGATGGGGACGGAGATGTGCCCCACAGATTCGGGGCGACCGCGGATGGGGGAGGATGTTTCCACAGATTCGGGGCGGCCGCAGATGGAAGGTGTCGGTTCAGCGGTCGACCATGGCACGGAACTGGCTCTCTATGACCTTCGCAAACTTGGGAACAACTGAGTTCTGGACCTATGAGCCTCGATAAGCTGCCAGTAAACGCCTTTGACTGCATTGTCATCGTAGTATTGGTCATTGGCCTGATGCGGGGACGGAAACAGGGCATGTCTGAAGAGCTGATTGGGCTGGTGACATGGCTGGCCGTGGTGGTGGGGTGTGCATTCGTGTATGAACCTGCTGGTCAATGGTTTGCAAGTACGAGCCCATTTAGTCTCCTGGCTTCCTTCATCATGGTGTATATCGCTGCGGCCCTGTTCATCCTGTCGGTTTTTGCGTTTTGCAGGTCGCGAATGGGCGGCAAGCTGATTGGGAGCGACATTTTTGGACGGGCCGAATATTATTTGGGCATGGGTTCCGGGGTGGTACGGCTTTCTTGCATGTTGCTGGCGTTCTTGGCTTTGCTCAATGCACGCTATTTCAGTCCGATGGAAGTTAGGGCCATGGAAGCCTTTCAGAACGATGTTTACGGGAGCAATTATTTCCCAACCTGGCACACCGCCCAGGAAGTTGTTTTTGAGAAATCATTGTCAGGTCAATGGATTAAAGCCCATTTAGGATTTCTCCTGATCAAACCAACGCAACCCGAGGATAAGCAGTTCCACCAAAAAGAAGCGAGTCTGCCCTAATTGATCTTGGAGAGAGAGCCCGAGGTCCAAATTTGGACGCGCATTGCGCGCCGATTGCAGCCACTGCAAGCATCGCCGTCTGCCTCTCCTCCGCGGAAGATGAGCGGGCCTTTCCATGAACCGTGCGGCAACCCGAAGGTTTTGGAGTGCGCACGCTGTGCGGCGCTTTTCGGGATAGCACCACCTCCGAAAGCGGCGCAGAGCGCCGCACTCCAAGACGCTGACGCGCCCTCCTGTGGCGGGTTCATGGTCCCAATGCAGGATCTGGCTATCGTGGAGGCTTTCGATGATCGACCCTCCCAAGCGTGCGAAGGGGTCTTCTTGATCTTCTGAACCTTTCCTGAAAGCCTAGCCGGCGACCTTTTGTAGTTATGGCCGGCTTTTTTTCCCAAACCACCCTCGAACAAATCCGAGCCGCCAGCGACATCGTTGAAGTCATCGGCTCGTACATTCCGCTCAAACGCGCGGGGGCCAATTTCGTTGCGCTGTGCCCGTTTCACCGGGAGAAATCGCCCAGTTTCAACGTCAACCCGCATCTGCAGATCTTTCATTGCTTTGGCTGTCACAAAGGCGGCGACGTGTTCAGCTTTGTCAAAGAGTTCGAGTCGGTGGACTTTCCGGAGGCAGTGCGTCGGCTGGCGGAACGGGCGCGCATCCCCCTTGAGTATCAGCAAGGCGGAGGGGACCAGCGGTTGCGCGGACTTAAGGAGAAGTTGCTGGAGATTCACGAGCAAATCACGCAACGGTGGCAAACGGCTCTCGCCAATGACGCCGCGGGACAGGTGGCGCGCGAGTACCTTGCACGGCGCGGCGTATCGGCCGAGGCAATCGAGTTGTTCCGCCTCGGATACGCGCCCGACGCGTGGGACGACACGGTCAATTGGAGCCGCGGCAAAGGTTACGAACCGGCGATGATGGAGCGAGCCGGGCTGATCCTGCACAAGCAGGAAAGCGACCGCTATTACGATCGGTTCCGGGGACGGCTGATGTTCCCGATTTGCGACGAGCAGGGCCGGGTAATTGGTTTCAGCGGGCGAGTCCTGGCAGGGGACGAAAAGTCCGCCAAGTATGTGAATTCACCTGAAACGCCGATCTTCACCAAGAGCAAAGTTTTCTTTGGCCTCGATAAATCCAAACGGGCCGTGCTCGAAGCTCAATCCGCGGTGGTGTGCGAAGGCCAACTGGACCTGATCGCGTGTTTCATGTCCGGCGTGCAAAATGTCGTGGCGCCGCAGGGCACCGCCTTCACCGGCGAACATGCGCGCATTCTTAAGCGTTACGCCGAGGAAGTGGTGCTGTGTTTCGATTCGGACCAGGCCGGTCAAAACGCGGCCGTGCGCTCGCTGGACCATTTGCTGGCTTCCGGCCTCGCGGTGCGAGTGGCGGTGATTCCATCGCCGGATGATCCGGACAGCTTTATTAAGGCGCATGGGGGCGCTGCGTTTAAGAAGCTCATCGATGAGGCCGCCGGGTTTTACGATTTTTACCTGGACCGCCTGTGCCGTGAAAACGATGTGAGCAGCGACCGTGGCCGGCTTACGGTGCTGCGCGAGATGTCGGTTGCCGTGCTAAAGAGCGGCAACGTCGTCCTGATCGATAAGTACGCCCAAAAGACCGCCTTGCGTTTGGGCGTCACGCCCGACGCCGTGCGACTGGAATTCAAGAAGGCATCGGCGCCCCGGAATACCGGGCCTGAGCCCGATGAGGAAGCGACTGGCGCGCAGGAAGAGGCGGCGGCACGGCCAGGGCCGGTCGAATCACACTTACTGAAGTTGCTGCTGACGCAGGAAGACCTGGCGGGCTGGGCGGCGGCACACTTGGAGCCGAACTGGATCGAGCATCCTTTGGTTAAACAAGTGGTCCTGCTGAGGCTGGAAGCGGAGCGAAATCAGACCTGGCAAAATCTGGCGACATTCCTGGCGCACTGCCCCAGCCCCGAAATGCAAGCCCTCATCACGGAAGCGACGGCCGCCGAACGACCGGTGCCCAATCCCGCACAGCAACTTAAAGACGTCGCTCTGCGCCTGCGGAACCAATTCATTACACGTCAAATGACGGGCTTGCTCCAGCAATTGCATCAACCCGGGATCAGTGAGGAGGAACGTTTAGTACTGTTACGCCGCCAACAAGAGTTGCGCGTGTCGAAAGCGCAGCCGTTTGGGGGATAGGAAGCGCGCCTTTGGCGCTTGGGGGATTTGGTTTCGGTGGCGGTCCTAGGGCTGGCGCCCTAGGCTGGTATGAAGGGCGCCGTTGGCGCCAAGGCGAGGGACCAGGGTTGCCGACCGGTCGTACGTTCCCGCGCGACACGACGCCAACGGCGTCGCTCATACCAGCCTAGGCCGGCGGCCTAGGAACGCCGCGGAATTTCCGCTTGCGGGCCGACGGCCAGCCTCATATACAAACGTTGTTAAACAAAGGATGCCTTATGCCACAATCATTGAGTTTGGTCATCCTACATCTGGTGTTCAGCACCAAAGACCATCATAAATGGCTCGACGCTCCCGTGGCACCACGAATGTATGGTTACCTGGCCACCGTCACTCGCGACTGCGGGTGTGAGGCTTAGCTATTTTTGCACGAGGGTATGCTCGGCCATCCGGCGGTACAGTTTCAAACCTTTGCGCACGGTTTTGAATTGCAGCAGAGTTCCGGCAACGAACCCGGCCGTGAGCATCAGCGACATCACCCCAAGGGCGTCTCTGGCTAAAACGTCGCCGGGAGAACGGACCGGCGCCGACTTGGGCCCATTCCGGCTGGTACTGGGTATAGCCAGGCCCTGCTCCGCGCGTTCGTTCGTCGTCACGGGGACAGCATAGTCACTGGGTCGAACGACCGCACCGGTGCGTCTGGCATAAACTTGCGTGAATTCGGCGCCAAAAAATAAAATTACCGAGGCATAGTAAACCCACATAAGAATCACAATCACCGAACCGGCGGCGCCGTAGGCTGAACTGGTGCTTTGGCGTCCCAGGTACAGGCCCAGCAGAATTTTGCCGATGCTGAAAAGCAGGGTCGTGAGCATGGCGCCGATCCAAACCTTGCTCCAGGGGACATGGACATCGGGCAGGTACTTGAAGATCATGGCAAAGAGCACCGTGACTACGCTGAACGAGACCACAAAATCCAGGATGTGCGCCAGCCAGCCGGCGAGCGGAAGGCTATTGCCCAGATGGGAGGTGAAGGCGGCCAGCGCAGTGGAAATCGCCATCGACACCAGCAACAGGAAACCGATGCCCAAAACCATCGAGAAAGATAAAAACCGGGTGCGGATCTGGTTCCAGATGCTGACGCCCGGCTTGGTTTTTACCTTCCAGATGGTGTTCAAAGAATCCTGCAGCTGCCCAAACACACCGGCAGCGCCGAACAGCAAGGCCACAAGCCCGATGATGGTCGTCACGAGACTGGTTCCTTTTCGTTGCGCAGACATCATGGATTCGACCATTCCGGCCGCGCCTTCCCCAAGCATGGCGCGCAACTGCTGCTCGATTTGATGGCGCACCGAGTCGACACCGAAAGCCAGGCCGGCCAATCCGACTACAATCGCCAGCAAAGGACCAATTGAGAAAATGGCGTAGTACGCCAGCGCCGCGCTTAAGCGAAGCGCCCGGTCCTCGCCGAACTCATTGAACGTGTCTTTTAAAATGCTCCAGAGACTTTTAATGCGCATGACCGTCCTCCTTCCGTGTGAACTTAATCGGATTCGCCAGATTCCGCCACGCCGCGCAACCGCTCCGAGCTAAGGATTTAACCCCAGCGGGCTCCAGTTCCTGCCCCGTTGCCAAGCGGGGCGGCCAGTGCGATGATCTGCGCAAGGGAGACTCTGAAATGGCCAATGTCAAAGACCCATCCATCGCCGGCCTGTTCAGCGAGGCACGCCGGTCCACCCAAACATTCATTCACGAGGAGATTGAGTTGGCTAAGGCCGAATTCTCCGAAAAGGCGATCCGTTACCGTGAGGCAATGGCGCGAGCCGGCGCGGGTGCTTTCATCCTCTATGGCGCGGTCATCGTGCTCTTGACCGGGCTTGGCTGGCTGGCGTCGTTTTTGTTTCAAACTCTTGGCCTGGACTCGATGCCGGCCCGGACCGCGGGTTTTGGCAGTGTGGGAATATTGGTGATAATCGTCGGCAGCCTGGTCTTGTTGAAGGGAATAAGTGCTCTGTCGCGCACCTCAGTCGTCCCGGAGAAAACGTTGGATACGCTCCCACACTTCAAAGGACTTCAGGCGCAATCCAGAGCGGCGACGGGTCAGCCGGGTGGCTCGCGACGGGCCGCGAAGCAAATCGAGTCCGAAATCGTGGCCACCGAGGAGCGCCTGGGCAAACACCTGGAAGCGCTGGCCGGACGCCTGAGTCCAACGCGTTACTTGCGCGCCGCGAGCATCCGCGTTAAGGCCAACCCGGTCCGTTGGAACCTGGCGGCATTGGCAAGCGGTTTTGCCGGCAGCGTCTGGTTCGTGCGCAAGCTGCGGAAGTCGTTCGATTAACGCATCGGTATGCCTTCGGTTGCCAGCGAGGCCTTCACCAGGATAAAAAGATCGCTGCGCACCTGCTCCCAGTTCTCTGATTGATCCGTCCAGGCCCGCAGTTCGTAACTGGCGGTGCCGTTGTTCAGATTGGTCAGCAGCGTTTGAACGGGGCCATCCTTGGCCACCAGCGGATGACCTCCAGCGACGCGCCGCAACACATCCATCACCCTGCGCGGTTCAATTTCCGAAGCGACCGCGACCGGCATGCTGATTAGGCGTCGGCGCTGGGAAAAAGTCCAATTGGTGACCGGGTCGGAAATCAGTTTGGCATTGGGGACGATAATCTCCGAACCGTTGGACGTGCGCACGATGCTGGCCCGGATCCCGATCCGTTTAACCACCCCTTCGGTATTGTCCAGCTGGATGACATCGCCCACTTTGACCGGCCGTTCGAAAAGCAAAATGATGCCGGAGACGAAATTGTTGACGATGTTCTGCATCCCAAACCCGAGGCCGACTCCGAAAGCGCCCGCCAGGATCGTTAACTTGGTGAGGTTAAATCCGAGCATGGCCAGGGCGATGAGAAATCCGACCAACAGAATGACGTAGTGAAGCGTCTTGGAGATCGAGTAATGCAGCCCGGGCGCCATGCGCACATGCGGGTAAACCTCTTCTTCCAGCACAAAACGCAGCAGACGCGACACAAGGAATGCACCCCAGAGAACGGCCGCAAATAACAACACGTGGCCGACGGTGAAATTGAGAGTCCCGATGACGATCCGGGCGCCCACGGCCGTCCGCAGCGCGTTTGCCAGCGACTGCCTCAAAGCCAGTTTCTCCAGCACGTAAAAGGTCCACGCAGCCACGGCGACCCATTGCAAGACGCGGCCCACCCAGGCGGTCAGCAACGCGGTATGGCTGCGGACCATGCCCAGCCGCGCCAGCGGCGACACTGTCAGTAGCACCGTCACCAGGGCTTCACCGACCCTGATGGCCGCGTACAGGACCAACGCCAGGTAAGCGGCGGAGAAGGTCACGTTCCCCACCAGGCTGCTGAGCCGGCCATATCCCACCAGGTTGCACAACAGAACTCCCCCCAGGAGCGCGGCAGCGAGCCGAAGACTGGCCAAAAGGATCTTGCGCGAAAGCGCCGAAGTATTGAGGAATTGCCCCGCGCGGCGCCGGCCCAGGAGCACGAGGCAATAAATGAACCCAGCCAGTGTCTCGGGCAGGAAGAGCAGCCGCCACATGGCCGGCTGCGAAGCGGCCACCGTGCGCAATTGGTCGATCAGGTACAGACAAGCCAGCACATTCAGGGTTCCAAACAGGCTCGGGGCCAGTAACCGGCGCAGCACCATCAAGGCCGGGATTACCGCCAGGGCGCCCAAAATCGACCAAAGCAGACGAGGTGCCTCCGAATAGATCCACGGACTGGCGAGCAACGCGATCAGCAGCGCGCTGGCCACTGGCGCGCCAAGGCTCCGGGCCGTCGGTTCCAACGTCTCATTGGTCAGGCTCAGAATGCTCAGTTTGCGATGCGCGCGCGCCAGCACCACTGCCAGCGCTACGAACAGGAGCAGCTGCAAGAGCATTCTCTCGCCCCGGCGCGCAATGTAGGAACGCAGTTCCTTCGACTGTCGGTCGAGCGAGTGCTGGCCTTGGGTCGTGAGCGTCTGCGGAGCGTCGTGGCGAAGTTCACCGCTCCACAAAGGCGGGCTGTCACGCACAAACAAATGGCGCATGATTTGGTTGCGCGCCTGGTCGATGGCGTTGATCGATTCCTGCACCCGGGTTTGCTCCTCAGTCACCCGGCTTTGCAACCGGAGCGCCTGGGTCAACTGCTGATTGACTTGTTCGTGGGCTTTTTTGATTTCCTCCAAAACGGAGTCGACGCGCTGGAGCAGTTCCGGTGGAGCGTCGGCGGGGGTGAGGGCTTTGCGTGTCTGTTCCCACGAACGGGCGATCTGATCCAAATGCTGGGCATTGCCCTGAAGTTGTTTGGCGTGACGGGTTAGGCTGCGGTTCCCTTCGGCCAGCTCCTCGCTGAGGCCGCGCCAGCTGTTCTCCAGGCGGCCGAAAAGCTCCAGCGAAGTGCTGTGCGCCAAAATGCGCGCGTTTTCTTCCGACCGCGCGCCGATTTCTTCAGTGACCACGGGCAGTTGTTGTTCGATAGCCGTGATGCCCGGGTCCGAAGTCGATTCGGCCTCGATGGCTCGAATGCTTGAAAGCGTCGATTCCGATTGGGCGGCGATTTCGGTAGTGGCGATGGGAACGGCGTTGGTCGCGGCTGCGGGGGGGGCGTTGGTCATGGGTGAAGCGCCTGCGGACATTTGGCGAATGCCCGCTAAAATTACCCACACCAGCGACAATTTTAAGAGTCGATGCATCAAATTTTGATTTCTCTGTCGCGTAAAATACGCTCGGTCCGCCGCGGATGAAACAGAGGTACTTTCCTCCCTTTAGCCGGCTCGGGTTTATACCCCATACAAGAATGGGCGCTTCCGATCTAGGAGTGAATATATGCTTGGGGGTCGTGCTGCGTGCGTTGGGAACTCAAGGGAAGCGGCACGGGTTAGGGAGTGAGCCCCGAAGAATGTCCCGCCCTGGCGCTGGGTCGCTGTGTCCGAATAGGAACAGCAGCGATTGCTAGGCTAGGCGCGCTTTTTGTGCCGGCACGGTGTTTTGGGGTGTTCACCATGCCTGCTGAAAGGCGCCCGCTTAGCTTGGCGTTAGCGTCAGCGGCGGGCTTAAAATTCAGGGATCCCTGTTAAGGAGCGCCAGAATTGCCACGAATTCGCTCGGACCCCGACGAAGTTTTTTTAGGCAACCGCGATCCGATTTCCTTCCGGCGCCGAATATTGATCGCGACCTGCATTTCCGAGCTCGCGCAATTCCGACCCTCCGGGCTGCCCACATGTAAATGGGGATATCGTTCCGGGGGTCTTGCGACCCCCGGCACTGTCTGTGAACCCTTGCGGGTTGAGGCAATCCCCGCACGCTGGCGATTACCTACTGGAAGGAATTAGTGCGAGGCGCTGGAGTCAACTCCGTGCCGCGATTCAGTCCCGGGGGCAAATCGGTGCGCGTGCCCAGTCCGGCTGGCAACGCTGTGCTGTTGGTTCGACCCGTGGGCGTGACATTCGGGCTGGTGGTTGAGCCCGTCTGCGTGCCGGCCGCGCTGTTTGCGCCGGCGCCGCCGATTTGAACACCGGCACTGGTTGCGGGCGTCCTCGAGTTGAGGTTTTGAACCGTGCCGGCCATTCCGGGGACGTTCATCATGTCTCGGATCTGAATTACACCGGGAACTTGCTGCACCAAGGCACTGATTTGACGCTTCTGCTCGATGGTCGGAACGATCCCGGTAACGGTGACCACACCCTGCTGCACGCTAAAATCGACGGGGACCGGAGTTCCTGCCACCTGGATCTGGGGAACAACCGATTGCCGCACCCGCATCAGCAGTGCCTGGTCCTGGGGTCCGGCAATGCCGGCTTGCTGGGCCGGGCTGGCGGTCAGCTTATTGATCACCGCTACGACGCCCGGCGTTTGCTGAACGGCAGCCTCGACCTGCTGCTGCTGCGCTACGCTCGGAACTGCTCCCAAAACCGTCACCACTCCGTTTTGCACTTGAAAATGCAGCGGGGCCCATGAGCCCGAACCTTGCACGCGGGCGACGACCGTTTGCTGCAGTTGTCCCAGAAGCGCCTGGTCCGCGGGCGTAATCGCCGTGTCTTGCACGGTCCCGCCTGGGTTCGACGTTTGGGTTGCGGGATTTGGTAACTGATTTGGCGCCAGGCCCTGCCGTTGAGGCTGGCCCGAAGGCAAGGTCGGAGTCGGAAGAGTGCTGGCAGCTGTCGCGGGTGTCGGTACGCCGGCACTGGGGGCCGCGGCTGCACTGGGTGCCGGGGCCGCAACGGGCGCGGTTTGGCTTTGGACGAGCGGGTCTGCCGCGAAGACTAACGCGCTCAACGTGATCAGTTGGAATTTCATCGCTTCTCCTTTCGCATTGCGCGGCATTCTACGTTCTATGCCGACGCGCTACAGAAAACCTCCACCGCCAAATCCGTCGCTCAAATGGGGTCTTGTTCGTATAGGGGAATCCCGATGGCGCCGATCCCAGCGGGGTTAGGAGTCCGGCCTTTAGGCGGTTCGGCGCCGGGCCGCCTAAAGGCGGGACTTCAAACCGGCGGGACTCCAAACCGAATTCTAGCCAAATTGGCGCTTGGCTAGAGTTTGCTATCAGGGTCGGGCTTGGTTGCGCGCTCTGGCGGGGGAAATGAGAAGGGTCGCGAGACCTCGCCGGGCTGATTGTATTCGAGCCAATAATCCTGGATTAATTTCCCCAATTGGACGCAATTCTCAAATTCGAACGGCTTTACCAAGAAGGAATTTGCGCCAAGTTTATAGGCGAGATTGACGTCGCGCAGCGAGTCTGACGAGGTTAACACGAGAACGCGCAAGCCGGCTAGGTTCGGTTGCTGACGAACCCAGCGCAGCACGCCAAACCCGTCCACGATTGGCATTTTCAGATCCAGCAGGAGTAAATCCGGCAACGGATACTCCACTCGATTGGAGAACTTCCCCTCTCCTTTGAGGTACAAAATGACTTCCTCGCCATTGTGCACCACGTAGAGCGGGTTTTGGACTCCTCCCCTGGAGAAGGCCCGTTTTATCAAGAGCACATCGTCCTGAGAATCCTCCGCCAAAAGAATGATACCGCGCTCAATCATAAATGCACTCGAACGAACAAACGTCTCTGGTAAGAGGCCGCAGGGCAAATGGGGGATTCACCTTCCCGGAAGTATCGCAGTGCCCGTAAGCAGTCAGGGACACAGATGGATTTATTTCCAGGACCACTCTAAGCCGTAACGATGCAGTTCAACCACGGATGGACACGGATGAACACTGATAAAATGAGCGGATTGCCATCAACGCGGCTGCCTGAGCTCGCATCACCTTTAGGTGAACGGAGCAGCCTTGCCCGAGATAGCTTCTGCCCCTGTCTGATCCGTGCGATCGGTGTTCATCGGTGGTTTTTAGTTAGCTGCATTGTTTGGGCTAAGAGCTGTTTTAGAGTTTGGAGTCCCGCCTTTAGGCGGTTCGGCGCCGAACCGCCTAAAGGCGGGACTCCAAACCCAATTCTAGCCAAAATTGGCGCTGGGCTAGAGTTTGCTAAGGCTGCCTTCAGGCGGTTTTGTCGCCGGGCCGCCTAAAGGCGGAGTCCAAACCGACGAACTCCGAACTCCATACGCCCAAGTCGGTAATTTTAAAACGCGCTCTAAAGCTGGAGCCACTTGCCGGTGGCACTTTGCAGCAATTTAGAGAGCGCGTCGACCGAATGGGGCTTGACGTAATATTCACGCGCCCCTAATTCCGTAGCTCGTTGGATATCTTGCGCATAGGAGGAGGAGGAGAGCACGACCGCCGGGATTTGCCGCAAATCGGGACGCCCGCTCAGCCAGGCTAGAACATCAAAGCCGCTCATGCGAGGCATCTTCAAATCCAAAATGATCAAAGCCGGCAAAGGGTACCTCGTCCGGTTATCGTAAGGATCGTGCCCGGACAAATAGTCCACCGCCTCCTGGCCGTCGTTGGCCACTTGCAGCGGAAAAAGCATCTCCGCCCGTTTCAGCGCCAACCGGAACATGACGACGTCGGTCTCTTCGTCCTCGGCCAGCAGAATGATTCCGGTGTTTGCGCTCGGAGGCACGGACATAGGCAACCTAGCGTGCCACGTGAGCCGCCGACGCGCTGCGTAGTTCGACCCAGAAGGTGCTGCCCTCGCCTGGTTTGGATTCGACCCACACCCGGCCGCCCATCCGCTCGACGACTTTGCGAACAATAGCCAGGCCGATGCCGGTGCCCTCGTAGCCTGTGGTGAGGCGCTCGAACATACCAAAAAGTCTGCGCTGGGCCTCGATGGGGATCCCAATCCCATTATCCTCGAGGCTGATGCGCACCAGGCTGTCCAGGCGGTGCACTCGGAGGTTGATCCGGGGCCGTGTGCCGGGTTTGACGAATTTCACCGCGTTGCCCAGCAGGTTCGAGAAACATTGAGTTAAGAGGCTTTCCTCGCCCAGGACGGTTGGCAACGGGTCAAGAATATGAATATCGGCTTTGTCGCCCTGGAGGTTCGGGTATGACTCGAGCAGGCTGGGAATCAGCCGTGCCAGGTCCACCGAGTGCAGCGGCAGTTCCTGCAAAACCGCCTTGGTATAATTGAGCGCGTCCTGGATCAGCTGGTCCAGGCGGCTGGCGCTGGCGATGATGCGCCGGCAGGCGTCCACCAACTCCGGCGAGGAGCCGGGGGCCGACCCCAACTCCTCAAGGATAATCCCGGCGAAGGTGCTCATCGCGCGCAGCGGCGCGCGCATGTCATGAGTGATCGCGTAAGAGACGTGTTGTAACTCCGTCATCATTTCCTGCAGCTTCGCGGTGCGCTCGCGCACTAGTCTTTCAAGCTGCTCCTCCGAGCGGCGCCGTTGCACGGCCAGCGCGACCTGGCTGGCGATGGTAATCGCCAGCCGCAGTTCTTCGTCCGTAAACGCGTGCGGCTGGTTGTAGTAAATCATGAATTTGCCCAGCAGCCTGCCTTCATAGCTAATCGGTATGAAGGCCAGTGACCGGATGCCTTCCCGGTCCAAGGCTTCCCTCACGCTGGGTTCGAGCTGGCCTGTTTGCTGGACGCAAACCGGTTGCGCATCGAATTGATCGGGGGCCCAGGGTGAGTGTCCCTCGACCTGCCGCCGATATTCCTCCGAGAGAGCATGCCAGGCCTTAAAGCGCATCACTCCGTCGGCGTCCAGAAACAGGATGGCGCTGCGATCGGCCAGCACCGAACGGGTGAGCGCGTGCAGGGCTGCCTCGTAGATTTCTGGCAATGGGCGTGCCTGGTTTACGGCCTGCACGACACCATAGAGATTTTGCTGCTGCTGTTGCGAGCGCCTCTGTTCGGAGAAATCTCGAAACACCAGTACGATCCCGAAGAGAGGCCCGCCCGGGCGGCGGATCGGCGCCGCGGTGTCGTCAATGGCGGTTTCTTTTCCATCCCGCGCAATGAGCACAGTATGATTAGCCAGTCCGACCACAGTGCCCAGGCGCATAACTTTGGCCACCGGATCCTCGACCGGTTGCCTGGTAGCTTCATTGATTATCCGGAAGATCTCCGCCAGCGGCCGCCCGGATGCCTCCGCCTTGCTCCATCCTGTCAGCCGCTCGGCTTCGGCGTTGATGAAGTTGACCCGTCCCTCGGGATCGGTCAGCACGACGGCGTCACCAATGCTGGTCAGCGTTGTCGCCAGCAATTCCTTTTCCCGGACCAGAGCTTCCCGGGCGGCCACCAGGTCGCTGATGTCCTGGATGATCTTGGAGGCGCCGATGATTCGCCCCTCCTTATCTTTGACCGGCGAGACGCTCACTGCCACCGGGATTCTGCGTCCGTCTTTAGCCAGCCGAACGGTCTCCAGCCGCTCAATGAGCTTGCCTTCCCGGAGCCGCCCCAGGATTTGGTCTTCTTCGCTAAGGCGCTCCGGCGGAAAGAGCACGGTGACCGGCTTGCCGATAATTTCCTGGGCGCGATAACCGAACAGCCGTTCGGCGGCGGCATTCCAGCTTTGCACCACGCCGTTGAGATCTTTGGCAATGATGACTTCACCGGAAGACTCGACGATGGCTGCCAACCGCGCGCTGGTTCGCAAAGCCGCCTGCTTCTCGCTGAAGTCCCGAAACACCAGAATCACCCCACCCAGGGTACCGTCGGACCTCCCAATGGGCGCGGCGCTGTCATCGATGGGTGTTTCTTGGCCATCTTTGGCGACCAGAATGGTGTGATTGGCCAGCCCGATCACTTTGCCGCTGCGCAGGACTTTAGCGACGGGGTTTTCCACCGATTGGCGGGTGAATTCGTTGATGATCCGAAAGACAGTGGGGAGCGGTTGGCCGGCGGCCGCCCGCGCTGGCCAGCCGGTCAGACGCTCGGCCTCAGCGTTGAAAAAAGTAATGCGGCCCTCAGGGTCCGTAGCAATCACCGCATCGCCGATGCTAGCAAGCGTGGTTGCCAGGACCTCCTTTTCCTCCTTGAGTTTGGCTTCGGCGCTTTGTCGCTGGGCGACTTCGACCAGCAGCCGCCGTTGCGAGCGATGCATGCTTTCAATGGCGCCGATAATAAACGCGCACGAGAGAAGGTAGCCCCCCATCGAAGCGGTTTCAGCAGCGCTGTGGAGTCCAAGTCGATGGGCTTCGCCAAGGTAATTCCAGTCCGCCACTAAGCTGCCTAGCAAAGCCGCCAACAACCCCGGGCCCAGGCCGCCAAACCACGCCGCGAAAGCGACCGCGGGAAAGAAAAAAATATAGGGCAACCGCTCCGGGCCGACGACTCCGTTGATGGCGTAGCGCGCCAGCCAGCCCAGTGCGACCGCACCGGGGGCCAAAGCATAACGGACCAAGGTCCAGGAGATTCTCGAGTCGATCCTGCCTGTCATACGGTTATCGCCCTGCTCCGCAGCCGGTGGGTGGCTTAACTGGTACCCCTTATGGCCGTGGAGGTTGCGAGACGACTCAGTATGCAAGGGAGCCAGCAATCGAGCAAAAGAAATTGTTGAGCTTTGGCAATAGAATATGGGGGCAAACTCTCTCGAGTGGGGTTCCACCAATCACCAATCGAGAGCGCCGATGAGCCCAGGCATCTTAGTAGACACTTGAAATCGTCACATTGGGGTAATCACCTTATCCAGTTCCCACAAAAGGACACTGTAGACGGGGACTGAAGAAGGCTTCGCCGCGTTTAATGGACTTGCGAACCACTTCCTTGGGTTCAGAACGCCGCGCTGGGCGCCGGACACTTTTCGATGGGGGCGCGCCTTACCAGGCTTGCGTAGTAGGCAGGCGGCAGCAGTTCAGCCAGAAGTCGACCACTTCCTTAATCACGAAGTACAAGGTTTCCAACGAGCAGGGTTTTAAAATGAATGAGTTAGCTCCTAAATCGTAGGTGCGTGCGACGTCTTTTGAATGGTTTGAACCGGTGAAAAGAATTAGAATTTTACGATTACCTCAACGACCTTGAGCAATCGTCCATGGGCGTCGCGCCAGGATCCATCCTTTTTCCGCACTGCCAGACTGCGGAACTTGTGGCCTCGAACAATCCCCATTTCTCCCTCCGCGCTCTTCTGAATTCGTCTGGTTGAGTGGCGAACCAAGGCGATTGAGACTTCTTCGTCGCTCATATAGGTATTAAAGAATGCTTATTCGAACCGGCAGGGCCTGTCCTGTTTTGGCTTTTTGTCACCGTGTATTGGCGTCATTTAAAGTCAACCCTGGCAGGCTTTAAGTGACATAGGACGCCGGAAGTTCTGCTCGCCGTCAGAAACAGCTTGCTTCGCGACAAGATTCTTGAAGCTGCGGCAGTGGCGACGTGGGCCGGCACGTCTCGTTCACTTCAATTTTTTGACCAGCACCTTGGAGTTGCGGCCGCTCTGATCGTACTTTTCCCGGCGCGCCGGCGGGAGGTCATCCGGAGTGCCCTCGGCAAATCCGCCTTTGGATTGGAAGTAGGTGAAAGCCTGGGTGGAAAGGGTGATGAGCTCGCTGAACCCCAATTCTCGTGTTTTGTTTTCGACGAATTGGATCAGTTTGCGCCCGATGCCCTGGTTTTCATGAGCCGGGCTCACGTATAGAAAAGCGAGTTCAGCTTTGCTTTGTTCCGGATAGGTGTGCAAAGCGACGCAAGCCACCGGGTTCTTATCGATTTCGAATATGTAATAATCGGTGAGCTGCTTTTCGATGCTCGAACGGCTGCGCTTGACCAATTCCTCGCTCGCTACCGATGACTTGGTCAGGTTCAGGATACTGCGGATGTCCTTTTTCATCGCGCGCCGGATTTGCTGAAACTCATTGGCGTAAATGAGGGTACCGACGCCTTCGTTGGTGAAAACTTCCGCCAGCAAACCTTCTTCGAGCAAACCGCTGATTACATGCACGCGAGGGACCCCGGCTTTGCAGGCGGCCACCGCGTGGATCGCTTTGGAAAGCGTGTTCGGATGGATCTCGCTTTTCTGCAGCGCCAGGACCGATTCCAAATCCGCCACGGCCATCTGACGGATTACATGATCTCCCACCAGAATGCCGTCCTGGGCCGTGATAAACATCAGCTTGGTCGCTTTGAGCGACTCGGCTACGGCCACGGCGATGCTATCGGAATTGACCCGGTAGGTTTTGCCGTCGCCATCGAACCCGAGTGGCGGCAACACCGGGATAATCCCGTTATCCAAGAGCTTTTGGCACAACTCGACGTCGACTTTCTCGACTTTGCCGGTGAACAGGTGATCCACACCGTGGCGGATGCCGAGCGGGTGCGCGGTAATGGCATTGGTGCAAGCGGCCCGCAGGTCGTAAGCGGAAATGCCTTCCAGCATTTCATGGCTTAAACGGTTGGCGGCTGTGAGGGCCAGCTTAAGTGTCGCTTCATCGGTCAGGCCGCTGCCGTCCAGGTCGCTGGGAGTCACGCCTTGCTCGAGGGCCAAAGCCTGGATTTGGGCCGAGGCCCCGTGCACCAGCACCACTCGGATGTTGAGCGAGCGCAGCACCGCGACGTCCGCCAGGATGTTGCCGAAGCTCTCGTGCGTGACGATCGCACCGTCTACGCTGATGACGAAAGTCTTCTCCCGGAATTGCGGGATGTACTGCAGGATGCCGCGCAGGTCAGTTAGTTTCACTTGGTTTTAAAACCTTCTGCAACGCTTCCAGGCAGCGTTGGTTTTGCTTGGGTGTGCCCATGGAGATCCGAATCCATTCAGGCAAGTCGTAGCTTCCCATCGGCCGCACGATCACCCCTTGTCTTTGCAGGTCCTGGAAAACCTGCTGGCCTTCGCCGACCCGGACCAAAATAAAGTTCGCGCTGGAAGGAACGAATTCCAATCCCATTTTCTTGAAAGCACGCGCATAGAGCCTTAGGCCGCGCGAGGTGATGCGTTTGGTCCGGTCCGCATGCGCCTGATCGTCCAATGCCCCCAAAGCGGCCGCCTGGGCGATGGAATTCACATTGAACGGCTGCCGGATCTTTTCCAGCTCCGCAATAAACTTCGGCCGCCCGATACCGTAGCCCAGCCGCACCCCGGCCAGGCCGTAAATTTTGGAAAAAGTGCGCATCAGGATGAGGTTCTGGCGGGTGCCGTCGGCAATGCCCGGAATAAGGTCCAGCGGACGGTCGAGAAATTCCACGTAGGCCTCATCCAAGGCGACCAGCACTTGGGAGGGCACGCGCCCCAGGAAGTCGGCCAGCGCTTCGGGTGAAACGGCGGTCCCGGTCGGATTATTGGGATTGGCTACGAACACGATGGCCGTTTTGGGTGTGATCGCCGACAACATCGCCTCCAGGTCATGGCCAAAATGGCGCGCCGGAACCACGACGAGCCGGGCCCCGAACAGGGCAGTGACGATCGGATAAACGGCGAAGCAATACTGCGACACGACCACTTCGGTGTCCGGCGACAGAAGCGCGTGTCCGAGCAGTTCGAGAATCTCATTCGAACCGTTCCCCAACACCAGATGGGCGGGAGTCACCCCCAGCTTATCGGCCAATTTTTGCTTCAGATAAAAGGCGCTGCCATCCGGGTAGAGGTTCACTTGACCCAAGGCTCTGCGCATGGCGGCCAAAGCCAGGCGCGACGGTCCCAGCGCATTTTCGTTCGAGGCGAGCTTGATGATCGACTCGGGTGCGAGCCCAATGTCGCGCGCGACTTCAGCGATGGGCCGGCCCGGCTGGTAGATGGGAAGGGTTTTGAGGACAGGGTTCACTTTGCAGTTTTTTAATTCTTAATTCTTAATTCTCAATTCTTAATTGAGAGGATCTGGGCACGGGAACCACCGAGCTGGGTTGTCTTGAGGATCGCCGTTAGAATCCTAACCAATTCCAAACAATCGTTTACTAACGGTGTTATTCGGGCTGGCGGTACGATCCCAGAATCTCGCAGCAATCGCAGCCAGTAGTAAGATTCGCGCGCCTCTTTAGACGCAATGCCCATTTTGGCAACGAAATCGCGTCGGCTCACTGCGGCGATGGCTTCTTCGACATTCGAACCAATTCCCGTCCCGGCCCGGAGGACTTGGCTGCCCAAATCAAACTCTTTTCGGCTCCTGAGCCAGCGTGCGACGTTAACAATGCGAAGCGCAAAGGAATAACTCTTATCCTTGATGATGTTGGGTTTCATTAGGGTTCCACAGCTGCTGATTAACTGATGCTCAACCGGACAGCAACAATCCGAATCCTCAGTCCGGCCGAAATCAAAAATTAAGAATTAAAAATTAAGAATTCGGTGGTTTCTCGGCTTCTCCGGGTAGTCTCTCTCCCGCTCCGGGATAGAGCAGTTGATAATCGATCGCCTGGACTCCGACGATCGCCGCGACGCCGAGGACATCGTGGGCGTTGGAGCCGCGCGAGACATCGGCCGCGGGGCGGTCCAGCCCCAAAAGTATTTGGCCGTACGCATTAGCGCGAGCGATGTGCCTGACGAGTTTGCTGGCGATGTTGCCGGAGTTTAAGTCGGGAAAGATCAGCACATTGGCATTGCCGACAATCTTGCCCTGCGGCGATTTGCGCGCGGCAATTTCCGGCACCAGGGCGGTATCGACCTGCAGTTCGCCGTCGAATTCGGCATCGATTTCGCGCGCCAGCGCTTTTTTTTCCGCGAGCGCAGTCGCGGCTTGGATGCGGCCAAGAGAGGGATGATTCGAACTGCCTTTGGTGGAAAAAGACAACAGGGCTACCCGCGGCCTGACGCCCAGAAGATGCCGGGCGAGTTGCGCCGTCGACACGGCAATGTCGGCCAGTTGTTCGACGGTCGGTTCGGGAATCACGCCGCAGTCGGCCATGAACAGCACGCCCTTCTCGCCGTAACTGGAGTCTTCCACCTCCATAATCTGGCAACTCGAAGCGGTCGTAGTTTGCGGCGCTACTTTGATGATTTGAAACAAGGGCCGAAGGACGCTGCCGACATGTTGATTGGTGCCGGAAACAAAACCATCGGCCTGGTGCATGGCCACCATCATGGCTCCGAAATAATTCGGTTGGAGCAGGGCTTCGCGCGCTTCCAGGCTCTTCATGCCTTTGTAGCGCCTGAGGATCTCGAAACGACGCGCGAAGTTGTCCAGATCTTCGCTCTCCGCTGGATTGATAATGCGAATGCCCTCGAGGGAAATGCTCAAGGCCGCGGCGATTTCTTTGACTCGCGAACGGTCCCCCAGGAGAATTGGCGCGCCCAAACGCAACGAATGAAACTGGCGGGCGGCCTGGAGCACGCGCGGCTCGGTGCCTTCCGGGAAGACGATGCGCTTGGGATGGCGCTGCAGCTTTTCAATAACACTACCGATGAATCGCATGGGCGTTAAGTAGCCCAGGCACCCGCAAACTGCAACTCAAAGGCTCAGGGCGCGGCCTTGACGATTTCAAAACGGGCCGTGTTGCCGCTGACCAGGTTGATAATGGCGCCCTTCTTGAGATCCATTTTCTCGATCGCGCTCTGGAATTGTTTGCGATTCGTAATCGGCTGTTGATCGATAAAAGTAATTATATCGCCTGGTTTGATCTGGCTGCGCGCGGCCGGTGAGTTCTTCTCGACGGTGGCGACCAGCATGCCTTCCTGCGAGCTGATGCCCAATTGGTAAGCGAGAGCGGGCGTGATTGGCTTAACGGTAATCCCCAGTTCCACGGCCACGGCCTTCGGCGAGGCGGCCGGTTTTGCGCTGGTTAAAACCGGCTTGGGTTCCGGCCACTCACTCGGACTGACTTTTACCGAAATTGTTTTGCCCTGCCGGAAGACTTCGAGCACGAGAGGCGTTCCAATTTTCTTGCCCCTGATGCTGCCGCGCAATTGTTGAGGCGTCGTGACCACTTGACCATCCACGGCGGTAATGATGTCGCTGGGCCTGAGCTCGGATTTCGCTGCCGGGCCCTCCGGCACAATCGTACGCACGACCACTCCGTCCTGGATCCCGGGGATGAGTTCGCGCAGGTCCGTTTCATCGCGAACGGCGCGCATCCCAATTCCCAGGTAAGGGCGCGTGAACTTGCCGTGCTCGATAATCTGGTCGGAAATCTCTTTCGCCAGGCTGCTGGGGATGGCGAAACCGATGCCGCTGTGCAGGCCCTGAATGAGAGTATTGATGCCGATGACCTGGCCTTCGATGTTGACCAACGGCCCTCCGCTGTTGCCCGGGTTGATCAGCGCATCGGTTTGAATGAAATCCTGGTCCATGGTCATTCCTTCGAGCGTGTCAATCACGGAGCGTCCCTTGGCACTGACGTGGCCAAAGGTCACGCTGTAATCGAACCCGAAGGGCGCGCCGATGGCGATGGCAAACTCGCCGACTTGCGTTTGGCTGGAATCGGCCAATACGGCTGCCGGCAGGTCCTGCGCATCAATCTTGATGATCGCAACGTCCGATTGTGGATCCACCCCGCGGATCGTGGCTTTGTACTGTTTGCCATTTTGGAGCCGAACCCGAACTGTTTCCGCGTCTTCGATGACATGACCGTTGGTGAGAATGTAACCATCCGGCCGTACGATAATGCCCGAACCCTGGCCGATACTCTTCTCGATTGGCGGATGCTTGAATTGTTCGTGAAATTTTCGCCAGAACCCCGGCGGTCTTGGATCGGAGGGATCCTCTTCGTTATCGTCGATGCTGGCCGGCAGCTCCTTCTGCTCGACGCTGATGACCACAACGCTGGGGGAAACCCGGCTGGCGACGTCGACAAAAGCCCGGTCGAGCTGGCGAATGACGTCAAGATTACTGGGGGCGCCGGCAGAGGTTTGTGCACCTGCGGGACAAAAAGTTGCCAACATGGCGGCCCAGAGCATCGCCAGAAAGGTCCATCTGATTCTCGTCATGCGATCAGAGTAAATCCTGTCGGTTGACTTGCAAGAGGACAGTCGATACTCTGTCGACGCTTAAGATTGGATTTACATGCAGGAAACCATCGAAAAACTGCTGGTTTTACAAGATCGAGACCGGCGTATCCGCCGTCTCAATGGTGAGCTGGCCCATATGGAACCCGAACGGCAGATGTTTCAAAGCCGTACTTCCGGGGCGCAAGCGGGTCTGGAGGCAGCCAAAACGCGCGCAAAACAGATCGAGTCCGACCGCAAAAACCTCGAACTGGAAGTCGAAGCTAAAAAGCAGCTGATTGCGAAATACGCCAATCAACAACTTCAAACGCGCAAGAACGAGGAGTACCGGGCACTGACGCACGAAATTGAGATGTGCAAAGAAGAGATTTTTAAGATCGAAAACCGGGAAATCGAGCTGATGGAGCAAGCCGAAAGTGCGCAAAAAGAGGTGGCGCGCGCGACGGTGGCGGCCGCTGAAGCGCGCAAACTCATGGAAGAACAGCTGAGTCAGCTGAACGCTCGCGAACAGAACCTCAAGAAAGAGCTGGCTGAACTAACCGCCAACCGGCAGGAAATGGCAACCGCCGTGGATGAGTCCGCGCGCGCCCGATACGAACGGCTGGTCCGAAACAAGGGCGAGAGCGTGGTGGTGGGCGTTCAGCACGGCGTTTGCGGTGGATGTCATATGCGTTTGCCGGCGCAGATTTTGGTTTCATGTCAGGCCCAACAAGAGTTGGTCACCTGTACGAATTGCGGCCGCATCCTATATTACAGCCACGACATGGATCTGGCTGTCGCCGAGTAACTGGCGAGTTTGGAGTTTCACCTCCAGGCGGAGGTTCTTCCGTGTGAATCGGGGTTCTTCAACAGCATTGTTTTGGGCGCTGGGCGGCTCACAGGGTGAGCAGAACGGCGGGAAGGGAACGGGCTTCTGCAACCGCCTCAGAAATTTACGAAAAAAAGAGTTGCGCGGCCCGGGATTTGCTCGTATGTAGTAGGTGTATCGAAGGTCTGAAGCTGCGCTGGAGTAGTCAGCGTCTTGTCAACCAACGCAGCAGCTTCCCAAATTCAAAGTTCTAAATGGTTTTCGGGGATGGGTTCTCAAACCCTTCGACGCACACACACACAACACAGCAATGAGTACAGCAACCAGAAACGAGAATAGCAATAATGCGGGTGCAGCCCATTCCGGCTCCGGATACCTTGAAATCTCCGAAAAGGGGTTCGGGTTCCTTCGCACGGCCGAGAATCATTTTCACCCTAAACCCACCGACATTTTCGTCACCCCCGACACGATCAAGCGCAGTTTCCTGCGCGAAGGCAGCCTGGTGGAGGGTCCCACTCAGCCTCCGCATCGGGGGAACAGCCCCCAACTCAAAGCGGTCGATCGTGTCAATGGCATGCTTTTCGAGGATTACACTAAGTCGCTGCGCTTCGAGAATCTCACGACCATTGATCCCATCGAAAAGTTCAGGCTTGAGACCAGTCCGGACCTGATCGAAACCAGGGTGATTGACATGGTCACGCCGCTGGGCAAGGGCACGCGTGGCTTGATTGTCGCGCCGCCGCGCACGGGCAAGACCACGATCCTCAAACAAATCGCCAATGCCATCACTGCCAATCATCCCGAGGTGCACGTGCTGGTGTTGCTGATCGACGAGCGTCCCGAGGAAGTCACCGATTTCCAGCGCTCGGTTAAAGCCGAAGTCGTCGCCTCGTCAAACGACCAGGATCTCGAGACCCACGTGCGCTTGTCCCGTTTTATGATCGAGCGTTGCCGCCGCATGGTGGAAGCCGGCAAGGACGTGTTCGTTCTGCTGGACTCAATCACGCGCGTAGCTCGCGCTTATAACAGCGTGCACGGCGGCAGCGGCCGCACCATGACCGGCGGTGTCGATGCTCGCGCGCTGGAAATCCCCCGCAAGATGTTTGCTTCCGCCCGCAAAATCGAAGAAGGCGGATCGCTGACGATCCTGGCCACCGCGCTGGTGGACACCGGCTCGCGCATGGATGAATTGATCTTCCAGGAATTCAAGGGTACCGGCAATATGGAGTTGATCCTGGATCGCAAGCTTTCCGACCGACGCTTGTTCCCGGCCATCGACATTCCCAAGAGCGGCACCCGCAAAGAAGAAAAACTCTTTCCGAAGAACCAGATTGAGGCAGTGCGCAAGCTTCGTCGCATGATGGTGGACTTGAACCCAGTCGAAGCGATGGAAACACTGGTCGCTGCGCTCAAGAAGCACAAGACCAACGAAGAGTTGCTCGCCAAGCTGATGGTCTGATTTGCAGCTAAGGCAGCGCCTTGGCCGGCCCGGACGCAAACCGTTTGAAGCGTGGAAACGTTGAAAACGCGCTTTTGTTCCGTTTTAACGTTTCGACGTTTTAACGCACCCACGTGACCGCGCCCTTGAAGTCACCCAAACAACCGCCACGCATGCCTGGCTCGCGTCCGCCGCTGGAACGCATGCTCCGGATTCACCAGGTGATCCAGGCCGGGCGGTTCCCAACTGCAACTGACCTGGCCGCCGAGCTGGAAGTCAGCACTAAGTCCGTCCATCGGGACTTGGAATTCATGCGTGACCGGTTGGAGTTGCCGCTCGAATTTGACCGCGCGCGTTTTGGTTATCATTACACCGAGGAGGTCAGCGCATTTCCGACGGTGCAGATTACCGAAGGCGAGCTGTTTGCTTTAATCGTGGCCGAGAAGGCGCTGCAACAATACCGCGGCACCAGCTTTGAAAAGCCCTTGCTGAGCGCGATTAAGAAAATGGAGCAATCTTTGCCGGAGACCATTTCGCTGGATCTGGCGGAGGTTGAACGGACGATTTCGTTTCGCACGCGTGCCGAAGCGCTCGTGGATCTGAAGATCTTCGATGCGTTGGCCAAGGCGACCGCGGCGCGCAAACAACTCGAGCTAACCTATCGCAAACCGGGCGTGCAGCAGGTCGAGCAACGTGTGGTCGACCCCTATCACCTGGCCAATATTAACGGCGAATGGTTTCTCTTTGCTTTCGATCATCTGCGGAAGGATATCCGGACCTTCGTGCCGGCACGGATCAAAACCGTGCGCCCGACCGGGGCGCATTTTGTGGCACGTAAAGCTTTTTCGTTGGAGGCCAGGTTGCGCAACAGTTTCGGAGTCCACTCCGGGGCTGGGACCTTCGACGTAGTGCTCCGGTTTACGGAGCAGGTGGCGGACTATGTCCGGGAAAAAAAATGGCACGACTCGCAACGATTATTGGATTTGCCAGCCGGCGGAGTAGAGCTTAAGATGCGCCTCTCCAGTTTGCTGGAGGTGGAACGGTGGGTCTTAAATTGGGGCGGCAATGCGGTGGTTGTCCAACCGAAGGAACTGGCTGAAGCGGTAAAACGCGCGGCCCGGAAAATCCTTTCGACCCATGGGGCCGAGTAGGGTGCACGCCCCAGAACTAATCAATAAGAATAGTGATATAAGAATTTCTATGACTAGACACGAGTATTCAGAAGGTGGGTTGCCTTGTCCAGAGGTGCGTCGGCAAATTTTGCGGCGTGCAGGGAATGTGCTCAACGAAGCACGCGACCTGCTTACCCGTTTGGATCGCGGGGAGATTTTGCCCGGAGATATTCAGTGTCCGGGTCCAGGCACGAAAGAGGAGCACCGACCAGCCACTTCGAAGTTAACGGACGTCAGGTCGATTCCCGCCTACGGGTCGGATCAATCGCTGGCGGTTTAGTGATCCATTCCAGGACCTGCGCGGCCGCCAGTTTTGGCGCAGTGCCCAACACATTGTGGTCGGCCTGCCAAATAATCCGATGGTCCTGCAGAGTTGCGCAGTTCTTCTGCAACCAGGTGCGTGCCGGATACCAGGGAACCATGAACCCTGACCTGGATTCCGTCAGAATCCGATTGCGCTGTGTCAGCCATCTTCTGAAGAGGCTACGAGTTTTTCCAACTCCCGGTGGTTGATCTTGCCGGTAGCCAAGTGAGGCAATTCCGGCAATACGTGAATGCTTGCCGGGACCGAAAGGTTGCTTAGACCGCACGCCTGAGCGGCGTCCCGGAGTTGCGCCAAGGACAGATTTGGCTGATTAGTGATTGCCACCAGGCGCTCGCCACGTGTCGAGTCCGGCTGCCCTATCACAGCTATACTGAAGTCCGGGCCAAACTGCGGAAAGGCGCTGGCTAATGCTTCTTCAATGGCTACCAGGCTAACCATTTCCCCACCTATTTTGGCAAAGCGCTTGAGCCGCCCGAGAATGAACAAAAACCCATCGCCGTCAATCCCCGCGATGTCGCCGGTGTCATACCATCCGTTCAGCGCCTGGAATTGCCGGTTCGCCTGGTCATTGAGATATCCACGCATGACGTTTGGCCCGCGGACAAAGAGGCGACCGCAGTGAAGCGCCGAATGCGAAGCGCGAAAAGCCGAATGATCGGCGGGGTCGGTAGGGTGAGAATGGGGGCCTTCCTGATGGTCCTCAATTCCTTCGACATGCTCAATACGGTGCTCGATTGCTGGAAGAAAGCGGCCAGCCGAAGCCGGTCGCGAATGCATCGGCACGTTGACAGTCACGCAAGGGCTGCACTCGGTGGCGCCATATCCTTCGAGAATTCGCACCCCGAATTTGTGCATCCATTCGGTAAGGGTGGTGGGGTGCAGGCGCTCGGCGCCCGCGAACACGTATCGGAGGGTGCGAAAATCGTAAGGATGCGCCTTTCGGCCGTACGCGCTCAGGAACGTGTTGGTCCCAAACAGGACCGTGCAATCCAGCGCGTAAAAGGCCGCCGGAATGATGCGATAATGAAGCGGCGATATGTAAAGAAAAACGAAGGTGCCCTGCACCAATGGCAGAAGTAAACCGATGGTTAATCCAAAGCTGTGAAAAAGCGGCAACGCATTGAAGAACCGGTCCGTGTCCATCAGGTCGACGACGGATAACATTTGCCGGATATTGGCCAGGATGTTCCGGTGGCTTAAATCAACCCCTTTTGGGTCACCCTCGGATCCGCTCGTAAACAAGATCAAAGCCGTATCGTCCGGATTAAGGGGGAGCGCGGCGTGTCCACTTTGGAACCAGGCGTGGAACGCACCCTTGAGACGCGCCCAAACGGAAATTCCGGCGCGGACGTCCTCCAGGTAAACGATCCGAATTCCTTGAGCTTGCAACGGGCCGACGTCAAGATCAGCGCGCTCCAGGAATCGTCTTGAGGTGATTACCTCTTTCAGCCCCGCCAGCCGCGCGCAACCCGCCAGCATGGCCGGCCCGGCACTGTAATTCAAAATCGCCGGGACCTGGTTTTTCAGCCAGAGGCTGAGCAGGACCACTGGGACTGTATTGACGTTAGGCAGCAACAGGCCAACCCGTTTTCCTGGCTCAGTCCCCAGCAGAGTGGGCCACTCCGAAGCCAGCACGGTGGCTCCGAGCACGAGTTTGCCGTAGGTCAACTGTTTAGTCGTCGTGTCCTCCAGGATGGGGGTGCGCCGCATTTGGCGTGCGGTTTGGAAGATGGCCGCAGGAATGGTCGCGGGGCCCCAGGCCATCTCGGTTTCGAATTGCTGGCGGTGCATCACGTCGCTCAGCCAGGTGGTGAACGTCGCGCGCGCTTCGCTCGAAGGGATATGTCCCGCGCGCGGAGGCTCGAGCACCGAACTGAAGTGGACTGACACGCGCGGGAACCATTGCTTGCGGTTGGGATTGGGCGACAGCGGCAGGCGAGCCGCGCCCCGGAGGTATGCGGTAATCACCTTGGCATGCGTCCTCGAGGTGAGGAAGCCCGTGCCTTCGAAGAGCTTCATGAGCGAGCCGGTGGTGGACATCCGCCCCTCGGGAAAGAGCACCAGCCGTCCGCCGGCGTGGAGATAAGCGGCCATGTGTTTCACCGCGTAAGGCGAATTCATGTCGACCGCGAAAGTGCGCCGGTTGACCATGATTTGTTTGTGCACCCAGCTCAGGTCCGCCGTGGTGCTCGAGGTGACAAACCGCCAGTCTTCCTCCAAGCAGACTCCAAGGAAAAGCCAATCCCACCAGGACACATGGTTGGCCAGCAACAGCACGGGTCCTTCGGTCCGAAGCACCTCGGTGTTGTGAGCCCGAAACCTGTACAACACGCGCAAAAGACAGCGGATGAGAAAAATCAGCATGCGCCCGAGGTTTTGCGCTTGAGCCATCGTTGCGGAATGACGCACCAAAGAATAGTCCCGCCAGCCACGAGGGTGGAGAACGGAGCTAACCACCTGTCGAGTGGCCGGCGCCCTGGATTACCAAGCGATAATGTCGCGGTAACCATTGCCGCGTCGCCGGAGCACGGCGCGCTGGCGGTCACCTCGCCGAGGGCGCTGATGGCTTGGGAAATGCCCGAGCTTGCCAGCCGAAAAATCGGGAGGCGGTACTCCGCGGCGCGGACGGGACCCACCCGCGCATGAAGCTCATGCTGATGTTTTCCCCAGTCGGCCACATCCATGGTCGGAACGATAAGCGCCTCGGCTCCCATTTCGATCAGCGGGTCAGTCACCCGAGCGTAGCTTAGGTCGTAGCAGATGCAGATCCCCAGTTTGCCCCAGGGCGAGTTCCAGACCTTCTGCTCCGTAGCCGGTCGACCGTCCCTGAAGAATTGGATCGGAACGCATTTGACTTGCTGAAACACGATCTGCCCATCGGGAGATATCACGAAAGCGGTATTATCGAACTCAGTTGCTGAGACCGGCTTCTTTCCGCCGACAATCACGTGTCGATGATGGGTGCGACACCAATCCTTTAAGGAAACCGGCGGTCCACCCGCTAGGGTGTATTCGCTCAGAACCAGCAATTCGGCTTCCGGGTGTTGCCGAGCCAGTTCATTGAGCCAAACCATTACTTCTTTTTCGGTGGGAAACTCCAGTTGCAGGCCCGCCACACGAAGCTGTCGCGAGCCGGGATGCTCGATTCCCGGCCGTGCCAGCCACCCGGCCGCCAGAAGGGCGGTCGTAACGACCAAAAGCAGCCAGAGAGCCTTCGTCCCCAAGCGCTGGGTCGCTGACAGAGCAGCACAGGCAATCAACATAAGCAAGAACCCGACTCCGTAGGTCCCCAGAACACTGAATGGCGCGCACCAAGGCGCCAACCCAAAGGCGTATCCAGGGCTCAACCATGAAAACCGCTGATAGTAGAGCTCGCTTCGGAAGTACTCCAGACCACACCAGAGAAATGGCAGCAGCCAGAGCGTCCAGCTTGTCGCACCTCGCACCAGGCAGCCCCGCGCCAAGGCAACAAACAAACCAATCCAAAACGCGTAGACAGCCCATAACGTAACCGCTGCGGCTGAGAAAATTCTCCAAAAAAAAGCTAACTGCAAGGCGGCGATCAACATCCCTGCCGCGAATCCTGCATAGAATGCCGCGCGCGTGCTTCCGACACGGGTTAGCTGCAGCAGGGCGTACAGGTAAAACAACATCAACCACGCCGATGACCACGAAGAATAGGCAGCGTGGAAACTTGTGGCCGCAGCGGCAATCCAGCAAAGGAGGTTCGGCTTTGAGAAAACCGCTGCTGGCGCTGAAATCGCCGGTAAAGGTTTGCTCGCCTCCAGGACACCAGTCATAGGCGACGCTTTCTGTTGGTTCCTTGACTCCGTGCGGGAATAACTCTGGCCGCGTTGCGCGTCACATGTTGCAGCGCGTCCAGCAGCTCCGAAATCCCTTCGTCCGAAACCCCGTCCCAGACATCTTCCGCTTCCTGATGGTAATGCGGCAGGATTTTTTTGAGCAGGTTAACGCCCGATTTCGTTGGCACCACCCGGTACGCGCGTCGGTCGCCCGAAACGCTCTTTCGCCGCACCAGCCCGCGCTTTTCAAGGCGGTCCACCAGGCCGGTGACATTTGAGCGATGGGTGAGCAGTTGCCGGCCCAGTTCGGTTTGGGACAGGCCCTCGGCATGGGATTGGAGCAGGTTCAGCACATTGAACTGGCTGGGACTGAGCCCCCATTGCTCGAAGAAAACGCGGCTGACATCCCAAATCGCATTGGCCGTGCGGAGGAGGCGCAACAGCGCATCATAACGCGGGCTCGAAGGCGGAGGCGTGGAGATCTTGCGGTCCACGCCGATTGTCTACCTTAAAACTGTTTACATGTCAACAATCTTTCGACGGACGCCTCACCAACGACGGCGGGGAGCCTATACCCAGGGGCTGACATGATCTGGCCGTGAGAGAGCTTGGCGGAGTATTCTTTCCCGGTGCTTTTTTACCCAGGGTTGCGCCGAAAGCCCTCGCAACCCATGGTGGATGACATAATCCGTTCGGGATCGGGATTTTCGCCCGGGTTGCCGCTTAGTGTAGGAAAGTGGGCGAGAGAAAATACAACTTCCCGGCCTGCAGCTTGGGCGCATCCATTCCCAGGTCCACTTTGATGCTGGCTTGGGAGTCGCTCTTGCCGAAGAGTCGGAACATGTCGGACAGATCAAAGTGTTGCTGGTACAGGATCAAATTGGCTCGCGAAATTCCCGCGATGTTCTTGGCCCGGTCCACCGCGTCCTCAAAGCTTCCCAGTTGGTCGACAAAACCCAGCTTGAGGGCTTCCGAACCGGAGAGCACTCGCCCGTCGGCATAATTTTGCCAGTCGTCGCTGAGCGGGTGGCCTTTATCTTTGGCGTCCTTGTTTTTATCGTAGGCCTGGCCGCGGCCTTCCTGCACCACGCTTTTGAACCGGGAAAAGGTTTCATCGACCAGTGCCTGAACCATGGCTTTTTCCTCGGGCGAAATGGAGTCCGGTTCGCGCGAGCCGCTAAGCATGTCCTTATATTTGCCGCTTTTAAAGGTTTGGGGCAGCACGCCGACCTTGTCCATCAAGCCGCGGTAATTCCACGAGCTCATAATTACGCCAATGCTTCCGGTAAGCGTCATTTCGTTGGCGACAATCCAACGGCACGGTGAAGAGATGTAATAGCCGCCGGAAGCAGCCAGACTCCCCATCGAGGCGATCACCGGCTTGCGGCTGCGGGCCTGGAAATCTTTGATTGCGCGATAAATGTCGTCGGACGCCAGCACCTCGCCCCCGGGGGAATCCACCTTCAACAAGACTGCTTTAACGCGGTCATCCTCTTCGGCGTGGCGCAGTTGCGCTTTGATGAGGTCCACGAGCGTGAAGCCGCTTTGATCGAGTGACCGGTCACTAATGATGCCGTCCACTTCAATAATAGCGATTTTGTTGCCGGCGTCATTGTCCTCGTAGATAACCTCTTCGAGCCGCGGTCCGGCGGTGCGGGTGTACTTCACGCCTTTGCCGTGCAGAACATTGCTGGTTAGATTGCCCAGATTGTAAAGCATGCTCAAAACGAGCAGCAGGAACAGCACGAGGGCGACAACCATCCAGCCACTGCCACCGCGGCGAGGGCGACCGGCCGGGACAGGGGGGATCAATGGCGGAGGCGGCGGTGGCGGGGCCGGCGGCGGCGTATTGATGGGCGGCGGCGCGTTTTCTTCCATATTGGCGGCAAGCTAGCCCATCCGTCCTGCAGCAGCAAGCCTTCAGCCACTGCATCCACGGCCGACACAGCCGGCGAGCGGACTTTCAGTCCGCAGAGATGCACGAACCGAAGCAGATTCAAGGAAACGTCGGGCGTCAGGTGGTTTGGAGTCCCGCCTTCAGGCGGATCGGCGCCAGGCCGCCTAAAGGCGCCTGAACGGCAGGTGCTCGGCCGCTGCTGCGGGCAGGAATGCCCGAGCGCCGAATGATGCAGCTGCGCTGTGCTCTTTACAAAAGGTTTTCGGATCTGAGACCATCGCTTCCGATGCGCGCGGCAAGTTTTCTGGTTCTTACCTTCTCGGCCAGCCTAGCCGGCCTTTCGGCGCATTGCGCCGAAGCAGGCTGGACCAAATATAGCGGGAACCCGATAATCGGCGGCACGTACGGGACCTGCTTTGACGTGGCGGTTTTACGCGATGGTCCAGGATATCGCATGTGGCTTTCATGGCGGCCGAAGAAGAGCATAGCCATGGTCGAGAGCACGGACGGGATTCACTGGACAGAACCTCCGGAAATCGTGCTTGGACCGCGAGAACAGAGCGGGTGGGAAGACGAGGTTAACCGTCCGGTGGTGCTGAAACGTGAAGGGACGTACCACATGTGGTACACAGGTCAGGCACATGGACATTCAGCGATTGGGTACGCAAGCAGCCGCGACGGACGGGTTTGGAATCGCGCGCAGACGCAGCCGGTTCTGAGTCCGGATGCCGCGTGGGAAAAGGCGGCAGTCATGTGCCCGCACGTTTTGTGGGATGATCGGGCGCGGCTGTATGCCATGTGGTATTCGGCGGGTGAACAATATGAGCCCGACGCGATCGGGTATGCCACCAGTGCGGATGGAGTAGTCTGGCACAAGGATAAATCCAACCCGGTTTTCCGGCCCAACACCGCCCAGAGCTGGGACCAAGCCAAAGTCACCGCAGTGCAGGTTCAACGACTCGGCGATTGGTACGTCATGTTTTACATCGGTTTCCGCGACATTGATCACGCGCAAATCGGCCTGGCCCGGTCTCGCGATGGCCGCACTGCCTGGCAGCGGCATCCGGCTAATCCGATCATTCAGCCGACTGCCAATCAATGGGACGCCGATGCGTGTTACAAACCATTCGCTCTTTTCGACGGAAGCAAATGGCTGCTTTGGTACAACGGCCGGCGCGGGAACGTGGAACAAATTGGCGTGGCTTTCCACGAGGGCGAAGATCTCGGGTTCCCAAATTAGTCTCAAACCAGCGGTCGAAGCTGGCCTGCCATCGAGGTGAGCACGGCAACGAGATTGTCGAGTTGTGTGCGGGTGTGTTCACTGGAAATCACAAACCTGAAATAGCCGGCGGCAGGTCCTCCGGGGTAATAAACCAACGGTGGATAGATTCGGGCCTTGCGCAAGGCTCGCTGGAGCGCCTGGGCGGCTCGGTTATTTCCAGGCTGGAATGCGATGATCGGCCCGGGTGTTTCTGGAATACTGACGCCGGCCTTGGTCAGTGCCTCTCGGACGAAACGGGTGTGCTGGTTCAAACGTCGTCGCAACGATTTCCCTTCCCGGATAATTTTAAGCGCCTGCCGGCCGGCTTCCACCAGGGGCAAGGGCAGGGGAGTGCTTCCGATAAACAGACGACTTCGTTCGAGGATCCTCTTCCGGAGCGGGGTCGAGCAGAGGATTACTCCACCGTAGACACCAAAAGCTTTGCTAAGGGTAATTGTGTGAATCACGTGCCGGCTATTGGCGCGGGCATGCTCCAAAGCGCCCCGGCCGTTGGCGCCCAGGACTCCTGCTCCATGCGCATCATCAACCAAGATCACCCCGTCACCCGGCAGCGCCTTTTGATACTCGCGCAGCGGTGCAACCGAACCGTCCCGCGCGAACATGCCGTCGGTCAGCAATATCAGTTTTGCGCCCGGCCCGCACCGGGCGATGGCGGTGGTCAGTTCGGGTACCGATCGATGTCCGAATGTCAGAACCGGGCATTGCAAGATGTTTGCTGCGTCGTGCAGCGACGGGTGCGCCAATTCGTCGATGAGCGCATGCGAGAATTGGCCGGACAACGTTTGGGCTGCGACCAGGTTGGTCACGTAACCGCTCGGCACCAGCAGTGCCGCTTCGGTTTTGAAGAAACGCGCCAACTCTTTTTCCAGCGTGCCGTACGCCGGATGATTTCCGGTCGTCATGCGCGAAGCGGCCACATTCAGGCCGTGGCATTTGAGTCCACGGATTAACGCACTCTTTACTTCGGCATGGCTGGAAAGCCGGAAATAGTCGCACCCGGAGAAATAACTGAATTCTCGTCCCGCCCATCGAACGTACGTGCGGTCGACCTGTTGCAGCGTTTGCGGTTCGATCACCGGGTGAGCTTAGAACCGCTCTCGGCACTCGCGCAAAATAAAACTTATCCGAACCTCACACGGTCACATGGTCAGGTTGGCGTATGGGTCGCGCTTGATAACCTGGCACTTGATAACGTAACAACCGGATAACTCCATCCCCTGGTCAGTGCTTGATCACAATGACGTCACTGGGCTCAAGCTGCACATCGACGCCCCCCAGAAGCGTCTTGGGATCATATTTGATTTCCTGTCCATTCCTTTGGACGTCAATTTCGGTTGGATCAACCTGGCCGTAATAGTCGGCGGCAATGACCGCTTTTGCCAACGTCAACTCCGTCGTCCAGGGAACCAGCGGGTTGCGCACCTCGCCCACGACAGTGACAGTCGGGCCTTGGATTTGGGCCTGGCGGGCCATCATGGTGGCTTGTTGCTGGCCAGCCAGGAAGGCAGCGCGGGCGCGCGCTTCGGCTGTGCTTTTCGAAACGCAACCCGCCAATAAGGCGGCAAAGCACAAGCAACATCCTAAGCGCTTTGCTCGCACCGCCGCCCTTGAGCCCTTCTCCTTCATCACCAAGGTTCCCTCCCGCTATTCCCCGGGTCGTTTGAGGATTTTGCCAAATTCGCTTTCGGTCGGCTCGATCTCAATGCGCGTGGCGGAGGGTTTGCCGGCGGCCGGCCGCGAGGGCTGGGTGGTTTTTTCTGGCCGAGCCTGTGGACTCGCCAAAAACGCAGGCAATACGGGAGTGCTGGGGCGAGTCTCGGCCGCTTCGGTGTCCGGCGCTTCCGCCGCCTGGCTGGGCAGAGCCCAGTTCGTGCGATTATCCAACCAACTGCGATATCGTTGAAACGTGTACATCCCGTGTTCGGCTCCCGTTTCCAACGAGTTGGCGATTTTGAAAAAGTCCCGGTTGCGAATGAAATTCTTCACGGCGTGCGTGGCCATGAGAATCTCGCATTCGGGCACGCGGATATTGAGGTCCTGGCGAAAGCGCAAGCGCTGAGAAATCACCGCGACGAGGCAATCGGCCACTTGCGCCGCTACGCTGCTCTGTATTTCGGCGGGAAACGCCGAAACCACCCGCTGCAACGCTTCGGCGCACGTCGAGGAATGGACCGTCGCCAGCACCAGATGCCCGGTCTCCGACGCGCTGAGGGTCAGGCGCATGGTCTCGGGATCGCGCATTTCTCCGACCATCAGAACGTCGGGATCTTCCCGCAACGCGTCGAGCAATGCTTGCTCGAAGCTCGGTGTGTCGCGTCCCACTTCGCGTTGCCGTATGTAAGCGCGGCGCGGTCTGAAAGTGTATTCGATCGGGCTCTCGATCGTCACAATGTGCCGCGTATCGGTTAGATTGATCTCTTGAATCAAGGCGGCGAGCGTCGAGGATTTGCCACTGCCGGTGGCGCCGCTCACCAGGATTAACCCGTGCGTCGCATTTACGAATTTCTTGAGATCGGGATGCAGGTTGAGCTTTTCGATGGTCGCCTGAAAAGAGGATAGAAGCCGGATGGCAAAACCAATTCCGCGCGAGGTCTGGAACACATTGAATCGGCAACGAACGCCCTGAATGGTCCTCGAGAAGTCGAAAGAGCGGCGCTCGAGAAATTGCGGCCATTGATCCTCGCCGATGGCGGTTTGCGCCATTTCGTAAAGATTCTTGGCCGGAATCGGCTCCCCCACTGTTCGCAGCGTACCCCGGACCCGGATGGCAGCCGGCAATCCCGACTCCAGGTGTAAATCACTGGCTCCGTTGGCAGCCGCCGAGCCGACTAGTGTTTCCAAATCCATTCCGTCATCTTATCCTTGAACAAACCAGCTGGCAAAAAGTTCCTGTGCTTCTGGCGCGCGGACATATTCATTCTTTTTGTCGAGGTCTGATTTTCGAGGCTCAACCTTGACTAGTTCTGCCGAGTAAGTTTTGGCCTCGAGCAGAGACGACTTGATGGACTTGGCTTGAGAGTAATTCCAGTCATCATTGGCTTTGATCCGGATCAGCATAAAAATGGTTCCATCCTCCCAGCCTGGACCCGCCTGGGCAGCGCCCGGCGAGGTGCGAACTGTTCCACTGATGGCGCTTTGGCCGGATAGTACTTGGTGGCGACCATTAGCAAAGCACCCTATCGCTGAGCGGTGCGTTTTGTGCACAATTTGAGGCCTGTGCTAAAGGGATGAAGAACCTGATTAAGCGGCTAGATGCGTTCGATAAAGATAAAAAGTGCATCAATGTTGTCGTCGAAACGCCAAAGGGAAGCCGGGTGAAGTATGCATACGAGCCCAAATCGGGCTTGTTCTTATTAAAACGGGCCCTGCCCGAAGGGATGATGTTTCCATTCAATTTCGGCTTCATCCCGGGCACGATTGCGGAGGATGGCGACCCTTTGGACATTTTGATTTTGAACGAGGAAGCCTTGGTATGTGGCTGCTTGGTTAAGACGCGGCTCATTGGACTGATCGAAGCTGAGCAAACTGACGAGGACGGCGCGAAAGCACGGAATGACCGGCTAATTGGCCTTGCGCTCCCAAAAGAGTCTCCCACTTCGCTTGAGTCGGTCCGATTTGACAAGAAAGTGCAAGCGGAGATCGAATTCTTCTTTAAAGCCTACAACAAGCTCGCGGGAAAGAAATTCAAGGTGCTTGGCCAATGCGGGGAGAAAAGAGCGCTGGAAGACGTGCACAAGGGAGTGAAGGCTTACCACAAAGATAGCTGAGAGAATTTGTTTTGCAGTTCAAGGACTCTAGTGGCAGTGGACTTCCCAGTCCGCAGAGATGTCCGAATTGGATCCGGCGATGAGGGAAGCGTCTGGGGACCCGTGGATGTTGTGTGGAGAAGGTGTCCGCGGTCGGTTTGGGTTTCGTTTGCTTTGCGATAGCGCCCAAGGCAACCTTCCCGGGAACCATGAAACCTCAACCTTACACGCTCTCGATCCGAGTGCTCCGTGCGTTTCTGTTATTCGCGTCCGTCAACGTGCTGGCACTGGCCTGGCTGCCCGGCACAATTTCCGCCGCCGAATTATCTTTTGACGCCTGGCTCGACGCTTTTTCAACTGAGTGGGTGCAAGGGGACCCGAACCTGGCCACCTTGACTCAATATTTCGATGGTGCCGATCAGGACGCCCTGAACCGGGAGTTGACGCCGATCACCAGGGAATTTCGCTCCGCGAGAATCGCGCTGGCCTCGCGCGGGTTGACGGAACTGGCGAGATACGGTCGAGCTGAGCTGAGTGAGGCGCAAAAGATCTCCGCGGCAATGATGGCGTGGCAACTGAACGAGGTTAAGCGTTCGGAGAAATTTGAGGAATACCGCCTGGTCTTTCAGCAGTTCAGCGGGTTGCAGGTGCAACTGGTAAATTTTCTGACGCAGACCCACCCCATTCGCAACCGACGTGACATTCAAAATTATTTGGCCCGACTGGAGTTGGTGGCCGGACAAATCGACGAAGGCATCGCTCAAGCCAAGGAACGGGCGCAGCACGGGTTTATAGCTCCAGACTTTATTATCAAGTCGACGTTGGCCCAGTTCGATCAGTTCCTTTCCGGCACGCCGCGGGAGAACGTGCTGGTCGCGACGCTGGTGGAACGTGCGGGCAGGCTGCCCTCGCTCAGCTCGGAGGATAAAGCAAAGTTCGAGGGTATCGCGGAAAAGACCGTCGGCGAATCGATTATTCCAGCGTTTGGCCGGGCTCGGAGCTTGCTCCAGGACCAGCTTGCGTTAGCCAAACCGGAAGCCGGGCTTTGCCGTTTCTCCGGCGGCTCGGAAGCCTACGCCGACGCTTTGCGCCGGAGCACGACGACGGAGTTGTCGGCGAGCGATATTCACCAACTTGGACTCAAGGAAGTGGACCGAATAGAAAAGGAAATGGATCTGTTGCTTCGTCAATTGGGTTATCGCGACGGCACGGTCAAAGATCGGATGGAGAAGCTGGAGAACGACTCGCAGCCGCCAGCCGAGCCCGATCCGCGCCCTGCACTCATTGCGCAGTACGAGCACATTTTGCGCGATGCGGAGCAACGGGCTGCTCTGATGTTTGATTTGCGTCCCAAGGCGCCGGTGGAAGTCCGACGCGAGCCGCCCTTCACCGAGAAGAGTGCCGCGGCCCATTACACGGTCCCCGCCCGAGACGGTTCGCGGCCGGGAATATTTTGGGCGCCGTTACCCGGTCCGAAGTTCCCAATCGTGGAGATGCGCACGCTGGTTTATCATGAAGCGGTTCCCGGCCATCATTTCCAGATCGAATTGCAAAATGAGATGCCGGATTTGCCGCGGTTTCGCCGGGATCGGCTTTTTGGATTTATCTCAGCGCACGGCGAGGGTTGGGCTTTGTATGCCGAACAGTTGGCGGCCGAAAGTGGCTGGTACGAAGGGGATGTCAAAGGGCATTTAGGGCAATTGGACGCCGAGCTGTTCCGTGCTCGGCGCCTGGTGGTCGATACGGGGCTTCACGCGGAACACTGGACACGACAGCAGGCCATCGATTACGGCATCAAACCGTCCGAGGTGGAGCGGTACGTGGTTTGGCCGGGCCAGGCCTGCTCGTACAAGATAGGGATGTTGAAAATCCTGGAGCTGCGCGCAAAAGCGAAAAGAGAGCTGGGCTCGAAGTTTTCGCTCAAAGAATTTCACAACACAGTGCTGCGGGCGGGCACGGTTCCTTTGAGCGTATTGGAAGAAGTTATCGGCGATTATATTCGCTCTGCCAAATGAAAGCCGAGATGCTGCGTTGCCATGACGCGGGCATTGGTGCTGGTGTTTGCAGGTCTTGCAGACCTGCTGAGGCGGGAATGGAGCAGCCGGCGGCACTTGTAGTTTGAGGTGTGCCGGGCCGACTAAAAGTCGGCGATACAGCAGACTGGAAAGTCGGCGCTACGAACGGTTGACAATCGATCCGGTCCGACTGAATTATACCTTTGGAGCCTGGATGGTGCAGCTGTTCAAAGCGACGGGCCCACGCGAGCGGATCTGAAAACAAGCATTCTTTTTTGATGGCCTCATTTGGCTCCTTTCAAACTCAGAAGGAGGTGTATTCCGATTTGGTGTACGCGGTTTACACCGCGGGAAAGGAAGGCCAATCCGGGTCCGATTACGCGGTAAAGGTATTCTGGCTGCCGGAGCCCGGGTTGGAGGCTGAAGTTGCTCCCGGCGCCGGCGGGCGAGCTGAACTCGAACGAGCCCGGCAGAGCAGCATCGAGGTGCAGGAACAGGCCGCCGCCCAATCACGGTTTGTCGCTCCCATTTTCGAAAAAGGCAATGACTCGCGCGGCCTCTGGTATGCCACGCGGTTTTATCCACGTTCAGTCAATAGGCTCATGACGGGCAAAGTGGCGCTGCCGCGCGCGTCGCTCGAACATATTATTCGCTCGATTGCGCAGGGCGCTTGGGACCTGCGACGGGTCTGCGGCCGGTCTCACGGAGACATCCGCCCCACCAACGTCCAGGTGGGCAAAGGGGAGAAACTCGCCGAAGTCGAGGTGGTGCTGTGCGATCCCCTGCCAGACGATCTTGAAAAAGCCGACGCTTACGAGCGGAGCGACCTCCACGCCATTGGTTTGATTTTGCTTCAACTGGTCCGGCAACGAGTGCTCAGCCCCGATGATGTGGCGGTCATGCTGCCAATCCCTCCCTCGCCGGAGTGGACGCGCATCTTCGGCAGTGACGCCAGCGATTGGTTGGCGCTGTGCAATCGACTTTTGGACCCGCATCTCACCCCGGGCCAATTCACACTGGAACAGTTGGTCAATCGGCTGGAAGAGCTCAAACCGAAGCCAAGGAAGACGCCAAATTGGGTGATAATCGGCGCAAGCGGATTCGTGTTTGTACTGGCAGTGGTTCTATGGCTGCTCCATCCCAACCGCAAAGTCGCTCCTCCGGCACAAACGGCTCAAACCGAGGCCGACCGGTCCTTCGTTGCTGCCAGCAATTACCAAAAGGTGGCCCCTGCGCCGATTGCTGCTAGCCCCGCGACGTCCCAGGTTGCCATTGTGCCAGAGACTAAGCCCCCGCGCATTGTTCCCGTGGCTGATGCCGGTCCAGGAATGATCGAATTGCGCACCGATTCCCTGGCCGCCACGGTGGTTGACTCGGCCGGGCACGAACTCGGACATATCTCCCCAAATGCCTCGCTTAAATTGACACTGCCGGCCGGCACTCAATCTTTGTCGGCGCGCGTTCCCGGTTTGGACGACGCCATTCAGACGGTGCGAATCGATCCGGCTGGCACAAGCCAGTACACATTCCAGTTTAACTATGGCACGGTCGACTGGACCAGTCCGACCGTGCCCGTGACAATTTCGGCGGGCGGCAATTCACGGGTTACGCCTGCCAGCTTTATTCAGAAGCCGGACGTTCCCACGGAATATATCCTTGTCGCCGCCGGGTATCAGGGCGCCACTAACACCGTCGTTCTGACCAATGGCGAGCGCCGGAGTATCATCGCGCAATTGACGCCGCTGGTCTTTTCGGTCGCGCTGGTGAGTGACCCGCCCGGCGCGCAATTCTTTCGAGAAACTGGCGAGCCGCTTGAGCACAATAAATCCAATCCTTCGCTTTACGATGTTACTTCAAGCTCAGGCAACATTATTGCCAGACTCAGCAGCTTTGGCGCTCTTACCAGCCGCGTCGATTCGACTTCCGTTCGAGGAGCGGCCGTTCGTTTCAAATTTGATTACGGTATTCTGAGCCTGTCGAACCTGCCGCCCGATTGGGTGTTGTACGAGGGTGAAGCAAAAATCGGCGCGGCTGTCGACAAAGCGGTGTACCAAAGGCCCGGCCGGCATGTGTACGCGCTGCGAAATTCAGGGACCGGTCTGACGCTCGAGACCAATATTAATCCGGGCATGAATTACCTGCTCATTCCCGCCGCGGAGAAGTCATGGAAGAACAGCCTGGGCATGTGGTTTGCGTGGGTGCCAAATCTGCCGGGCGGCGGGCAGTGGCTCGGACAAACCGAACCGGGGGCCTGGGTTGGCATCTCCGAGGTGACTCAGGGAGAGTACAAAAAGATGGAACGTACAAATCCAAGCCTTTATCAGGGTGGGGGCGATAATTTTCCAGTGGAGAACGTCACGTACGAACAGGCCCTGAGCTTTTGCCAGTGGTTGTCCACGGCTGATACGGCGTCCCGAAGGGGTTGGCGCTATGCGCTTCCAACCGACGAGCAGTTCGTTGCGTTCGCCGCCGACGCGGATCGGATTGCCCGCGTCACGAGTGAAGGCCGGGTGAGCGCGTCCATGGATGACAGTTTGCCACTGCAGCGCATGACCAGGATCCCGACGGCCGCGGCCGCCAATGCACCGAGAACCCACCCGGAAGCTGTGGCCAGCACTCAGCAAGCGAATCGATACGGATTATATGACGTGGCTGGCAATGTTTGGGAATGGCTCGCTGTTCCGGTTGGACGAGAGAACGTCTGCGCTGGTGGCAGCTATCTGAACTTCAGCCAAAAAACCATCGGCGCCAGAGCCCGCGAAAAGGCCTCCTCCAAAGGACCGAATATCGGGTTTCGCGTAATCCTCGTTCCGCCCCAGTAGGTTACAGGTTGCAAGTTGAAGACCAGCGCTAACGCACTAACCAGCAAAAGCTCATTTTGGATCCGCTGCCGCATAAATGCGGCGTTCCGGAAGCACCACCGGCGCGCGGACTTTCCAGCCCAATGCCACTAGGTTTTCAAGGATGGGGCGGACTTTCCTGCCGCAACGCCAAAGGCGTTATTCATA
>Ga0070741_10003395_pt1 | contig 39693 bp, 39 predicted proteins | sample Coa_R1_4_FD_66440 | JGI IMG/M metagenome (GOLD analysis project Ga0070741, IMG submission 66440) | Surface soil microbial communities from Centralia Pennsylvania, which are recovering from an underground coalmine fire - Coalmine... | ecosystem: Environmental > Terrestrial > Soil > Unclassified ...
CTCATCTCCCTCATGGCTGCGGAGTGTCGCGGAGGTACCGAAGTAGGTGTAACGAATCAGCCGAAGGTCTGTCGCGCAAGTCCCGAAGGCGTTTTGTCGCCCTTCAGCCGACCTTGCACATGCGCTAACGGGTGGCTAGCGGGACTTGAACCCGCGACACCCAGATCCACAATCTGGTGCTCTGCCTACTGAGCTATAGCCACCGCGGCGCGGCCCGAAAGTCGGGCCTGGGGGAGAGCACGAATTCTACCCGCCACCCGTGTTAGACAATGGAATCGATGCCTTCCGCCGCCGAGTTCGCCCAGACGATCAAATCCGGGGAGCTGATCGAGTCGAAGTCGGAGATGACGCCTGAGTACCTCCGCGAGCTGAAGCACACCCTGATCGTCTCCGGCGACACGGAGCTCATCTCCGCGCCGGCGTACTACCTCGCCGCCAAGAAGGCCCCGTCGATCAACGCCTTCATGACCGGCATCGCAATCATCCAGGACGAGCTCGCGCACGCCCACATCGCGTACCACATCCTCGAAGAGCTCGGCGAGGACCAGGAGAAGCTCATCTTCAGCCGCGACCCCAAGAGCTTCCGCTACCCCTACGCCTTCGACGTTCCGCTCGACTCCTGGACCGAGCTCGTCGTCGCCAACGGCATGTACGACCAGGCCGGCTTCTGCCTGCTCGGCGACATCCACGACAAGTGCTCGTACGGTCCGTGGAAGCGCGGCCTGAACAAGGTCATGCTCGAAGAGAACTTCCATCTCCGCAACGGCCGCACGTGGATGAAGCGCATCAGCCAGGCGGGCGGCTCGGCAAAGGACGAGCTCCAGCGGGCCGTCGACTGGATGTTCCCGCTGAGCGTCGAGTGGTTCGGCCTGCCGGACAACCTGAAGATGCACTCGACGCAGCTCGAGTACCGCCTGAAGGGGCTCACCAACGACCAGCTCCGCCAGTGGTGGATGTCACAGGTCGTTCCGTACTGCGAGCAGATCGGCATCAAGGTGCCGGCGCACAAGGAGACGGACCCGGAGGGCAAGGACGTCTACGTCCTCGACTATCCCTTCCCATGCGAGTTCGACGCCGAGAACAAGCGCTGGGACTTCAACAAGCCGAGCACGTGGGACGACGTCCTCGCGCGCTGGCGGGAGCGCGGCCCTCGCAACGCCGAGATGGTCGCGATGTTCCAGGAGGAGTTCCACAACTTCCGCAAGTCGCACCACACGAACGGAAATTGAGCGGCCGGGCGCGCGCAGGGCGCACCTCCGAAAGACTTTGGGCTGCGCTCGCTGAGATTCAGGACCCCGAGATGCCGATCAACCTGGTCGATCTCGGCGTGATCTACGGAGTGGTGGAGCGGGACGGTGTCGTCGACGTGGACCTCACCTTCACCGCCATGGGCTGCCCCGCGTCGGACTTCATCCTCGAGGACGTCCGCGAGCGCCTGCTCCGCGAGGAGGGCGTGCGCGACGTGCGCGTGAACATCGTCTGGAACCCGCCGTGGTCGGCGTCGCGCATGACGGAGGCCGGGCGCGACGCGCTCGAGGCGTGGGGCCTCGCGGTATGACCGCGATGGACGAGGGCGTCAAGTACCGGCGGGTCACCGGCGAGGCCGTCGAGTACGAGGTCTTCGCGCGTAAGACGAGAGGCGAGCCGCTCCACCAGGTCGGCAGCGTCGTCGCGCCTGACGACGACCTCGCCGCCGCCTACGCGCGCGCGACCTACGACGAGGAGCGCTGGATCGAGATGGCGATCGTGCGCAAGGACCACTTCATCGAGCTCTGGCGCCCGGGCGAATGAGCGACCTCTCGAACCTCGTCCTGAGCATCGCCGACAACAAGCAGATGCTCGGCCTTCGCTATGCCGAGTGGGCGACGCGGGCGCCGTCGCTCGAGGCGGACATCGCGGCGGCCGCCATGGGCCTCGACGACCTCGGGCACAGCCGCGTCCTCTACGGGTGCCTGGACCCGCTCGGGGACGATCCGCGCGGCGCCGATCGCGAATCCGATCCAGCGAGCCTGTCGGCCCTCCCCTACTTCGACGAGCCGTGGAACTCGTGGGGCCAGTTCGTCGCCGCGAACGCAGTGCTCGACACCGCGTTCACCGTGATGATCGAGGCGTGCGTGAGCGGCAACGTCGAGGTGCTGCAGCACCGCCTGCGGAAGATGCTCAACGAGGAGCGCTACCACTTCATGCACGGCCGGAGCTGGCTGCGGTCCGGGATCGACGCGGAGCCGCTCAACGAGGCGTGGCGCCAGGCGATCGAGTGGTTCGGCCCGCCTGACGGCGACACCGCGAAGCTGCACGGCGACGGAATGCTGAGCATGGGCCCAAGCGAGCTGCGCGCTCGGCTCGAGGAGCAGCTCGAGACGAGGGCGCCGGAGGTGGTCGGGGACTGGAAGCGGTGGGATCCGAAGCGCCGGCGCACGTCGCCCGGGGCCATCGACGAGCGCACCTTCGGCATGCTGCGCGGGCTCGAGGAGAAGCGCTTTGCCCCAGCCTCCAAGCAAGCCTGAGCCCTCACCGCCGAACCCGGCGTGCCCGCACTGCAAGGCACGAGACGCCGAGGTGATCTCGCTGTTCGGGACCCAGGCGATGACGCTTCAGTACCGCTGCCGCAAGTGCGGCACGGTCTTCGAAGCGATCAAGTACTGATCAGTCGTCCTCGTCCTCGTCCTCGTCATCGGCTGCGCCGCTCCGCGCCTGGCGCCGCCGGATGATCGTCAGCGGGATGCCGCCGACAAGCACCAGCACGATCAGGATCGCGATCGTCGCCGGCAGGATCTGCGAGTTCGCCTGCGAGTTCGGCTTGGAGATGGCGCCGGACGGATAGCCCGCGGCGAAGTAGCCAAGCACGTCGGTCTTCGTGTCGATCGTGTACGGCTGCGCCTGCTGCGACGCGCCGATGTTCGTCCAGGGCCCGTTCGGGCTGTCCGACCGATAGACGAAGCTCGGGTCCGGCGCGAGGTTCGAATAGCGCATCACCAGCGTGGGCCACTTGCTCTTGTCCGTCTGCTTCGCGAGCGGCGCATCCGCGCTGATCAGGTACGTGTTGGTCGAAAAGTGCAGGCCGCTCGGGTTCGGGCACGGGCTGACCGGCTTGATGTCGACCGTGACCTGCGTTTTCCCGGTCACGTCGAAGGCGCCAGGCAGGAACCCGATCACGACCTGGCCGTCGTCGGTGAACGCGGAGTTCGCGTCGCTCACGCCACCGATGACCTTGATGACGAGGTGCCCTGACGCCGGAGGCAGGTTCGCGCCCGCGATCGGAGGCGGACAGACGAAGTTGTAGGGCGACTGCGGCACGAACCCGTCGTAGAACCCGGGCGTAACCGACCACGCCGCGGCGAGGTAGGCGATCGCCGCGCCGATCAACAGCACGCCCGGGCGCTTCACAGCGCGAGGTCCGCGATGACGTGCGCGATGATCGGCCCTACAAGGTCGCGGAACGCCATCCGCCAGATGCCGAGGAGCAACCCCGCCGCCGCGACCGCGAACAGGAACTGCGGCGGGTGCGAGAGCGCATGGGCCGCGGTCCAGATCGCGGTCGTGCCGACAACCGCGAGGCCGCCGCCGCCCACGTCCTCGAGGGCGGCGAAGAGGGCGCCGCGGAACGCGATCTCCTCGCCGACCGAGACGAGCACGGCCGCGAGGGCGACGTCGAGCGGCAGCGAGGCCATCGCGCCGACGCGAGCGGCGGTTGGGATCAGAAGGACCACCGCGAGCGCTAACCCACCGACGACGCGGGTCGCCAGGCGCGTCGTGCCGAGCCCGATCCGCTCCGCCGGCCAACCCCAGGCCGCGAGCGCGAGCGCCGCGCCGCCGATCGCAAGCGCCGGCACGACCGCGTACGGGATCTGCTCGCTGAGCGTCCGCGCGTACTCGACAAGGAGGATGTAAGCCGCGAGGACCGCCGCGCGCACCGCGGGCCGGGTTCGGAGGACGGCGAGCACGCTACGCGATCCGCTCCGGGGCCGAGTAGACGTTGAAGCGCTGATCGCGAAGAAACCCGACCAGCGTCTGGCCGAACTCGCGCGCGAGCGCCACGGCGAGGCTCGACGGTGCGCCGACGGCCGCCACGATCGGGATGCCGGCCGCGATCGCCTTCTGGACGATCTCGTAGCCCGCCCGCCCGCTCACCAGGAGCAAGCTTTCGCGACACGGAACCTGGCCGTCGAGCAGCGCCCGGCCGACGACCTTGTCGACCGCGTTGTGCCGGCCGACGTCCTCGCGCGCGCACACCAGCTCGCCCGCGGCCGAGAAGCGGCCCGCCGCGTGGAGGCCGCCGGTCTGGTCGAAGACGCCCTGGCCCTCGCGCAGCTTCGCGATGAGCGCCGTCAGCGCCGAGGCGTCGACGCGCAGACCGCTGCCGAGCGGGGCCAACCCGTGCTTGAGGTCGTCGATCATCACCGCGCCGCACACGCCGCAGGCCGAGCTCGCGAGCATCGAACGCTGGGGGCGGCGGCGCGGCTCGCCGTGAAGCTGAAGGTCGATCGAGTTCGACTCGAGGATCGAGCGCTCGACCTTGACGCCGCCCTCCTCCTCGCGCGCCTCGGCACTGATCCGCACCTCCGCGACGTCGTCCACCGAAGCGATGATGCCCTCGGCGAAGAAGAGGCCGAGCGCAAGCTCGATGTCGTTGCCGGGCGTGCGCATTACGACCGAGAGCTCCTTGCCGTTGAGCAAGAGCTGTAGCGGCTCCTCCATCACGACAGCGTCGTCGCGGTCCGACCAGCGCCCGTCGCGCGTCCACTCGCGAACGACGAGCTCCTGGGCCGGCGCCTTCATCCTTCGGCCAGGCGCAGGTGCTTCGCGCCCTTCGGCACGGCGCTCGTCACCGCGAAGCCCCGCCACGATGTGACCCGCTCCGGCACAAGCTCGATCGCGCGCGGCACGGCCCCCGACTCGATCTCGTAGCGCTGTGCGATCACCGCCGCGCCTCCGACCGATCCGAAGGATCCGCGGACGCAAGCGCCAACCATCAGCGAGGGCCGGAACCGATGGTGCGACTCGACGACGAGCGCGCCGAGCGTCGCGTGCTCCGGCCTGACAGTCCCGACCGGCGCGACGTAGACGTGGCCGCGGTCGACGTCCCACAGCGCCGGTTCGATGACCGGGCGCGTGCCGTCGAGCCAGCACGCGTAGCCGCGGGCGACGCTCGCCAGGCGGCGGCCGACCTCCGCCGGCACCGCGGGAACGCGGGCCGCCTGCGCTTCGGGGAACTGCGGCAGCTTGACGATGTCGGCGTCGCTCACGACCAGGCGCAACACGACGCGGTTGTACGGCATCCATTCGCGAGGCAGGCGCGTGATGTCGAGCAGATATCCCGCGATGAACGGCGCGTTCTTGAGCGTGTAGCCGAGCATCCCCATGTAGAGCGACGGGCCGCCGAGCAGCGCGCGCACCTGCGCCGAGACCGAGAGCGGGTCGAACACCTCCAGGCGCCCGCGCACGAGCACCGCACGCGCGCCGCCGTCGACGAAGAACGCGGCGCGCGGATCGCGGCGTGCGATCACCGTCTTGACGGCGAAGCGCGACGTGGTCATCCACACCGACCCGGACGCGTAGTGGAAGGCCGCCGGGTTGATCAGCGGGCCGTGTCCGGAACGGAGCGCGAGCATGCCGATCCGGGCGGATCCGAGGATGCCGGTCGCCTCGCGGTTCAGCTCCACGAAAGGAACTTTAGGGAGTCGACTCGAGGGTCGCCTTGATGTTCCGCATGGCGGTTTCGAGGCGATGGCGAACGAAGCCGTCGAGCGTGCGGGCCACGGTCGCGCCCACGATCGACGCGGGTGGTTCGTATTCGATGTGGAGCGTGATTCGAACGCCCTTGCCGGCCCGCTCGAACGTGAACCCGCCGCTCTGCTTGATCAGGCCCGACTCCGAGACCCAGCCGATCTCGTGCCCTCGGCGCCAGCGATCGAGACGCAGCACCGAGCGCAGCGGGAAGCCGAGCGCGAGCATCTCGACGGCGTAGCGCGCCCCCACCCCCTGCGTCTGCGTGCCGATCGGCTCCCAGCGGTTCACGCCTTCGAGCACCCTGGCGACGTGGCGGTGGTCCGCGAAGAAATCGAACGCTCGCGTGGGCGTCGTGTCGACGACCACGGGTACGGTGAGCTCGAGCTTCGGCAATACTCAAACAAAGATATGCGCTGGGTCGGCGGGCAGGTTTGGGTCGAGGACGCCGTCGACGCGCCCCGGCCGCCGGCGGTCGCGCGCCTGCGCGATTCGTTCCTGGAAGAGACCGCCGCGATGACGCTCGGCCTCGTCCGCGAGCGCGATGGGGCGCTCGTTTCGGGACCCGTCGAGCTGCTGCGGTTCGGCGCACCGGAGACCAATGAGCACGGCGTGGCGTGGCCGATCGCCGGCGGCGTGCTGGCGGCGGCGCCGGGCGGACGGCTTCGGGTGTTCGTGGACGCCGGCCGCCTGGTGGCGCGGGTCGAGGGCTACCGCCCCGCACTCCCGCGATCGCTCTACTCGGCGACGCAGCTGGTGGCGCACCACATCCTGGTGCGGCTGGTGCTGCTCCGGATGCGCGGCCGGGTGCCTGCCGCGGCCGTGCCCGCGGACGTCTCGAGCAGGATGGCCGCGGGCGCGATCGACGTCGCGCTGTGCGCCGGACTCACGCTTCTGCTCGCGCGCCGGCGGCGGCTGCGCGCCTTCGCCGCGATCACGGCGGGCTACCACGTGGCCGCCTGGGCGGTGTCCGGCCGCACCGTCGGCGGGGCGCTCATGCGTCAGCGCGTGGTGTCGGTCGACGGGTCGCCTGTCACCGCCGCCCAGGCCGTGCTGCGGTTCATCTCGCTGCCGTTTGCGGCGCTGCGCATGCGCGCTATCCACGACGACGTGGCGGAGACCGACGTAATCTCCCAGCGGTGAGCACGACCGATCTCGTGATCTTCGGCGCCTCGGGCGACCTCGCGAGGCGGAAGATCCTGCCGTCGCTGAAGCACCTCGCGTCGAGGAACGGAAGCACGCTCCGCGTCATCGGCGCGGGCCGCAGCGCTCCGAGTCAGCAGGAGTTCCGCGACCTGGTCAGCGAGTCCAGCGAGAGCGCCGCGCTCGCGGCCAGCGCCGAGTGGGTCCAGCTCAACTACCGCGATCCCGCGAGCTTTGCTCCGGTCAAGGCGCTGCTCGACGGCACCAAGTCGGCGATCTTCTACCTCGCGACGCCGCCCGAGACGTTCTCAGACATCCTCGGCGGCATCGGCCAGTCGGGGATGGCGACGAAGGGCGATCCATCGCGGCGGATCGTGGTCGAAAAGCCGCTCGGGCACGACCTAGCTTCGGCGCGGAAGCTCAACACGCAGCTCGCGGCGTCGTTCGAGGAGGAGCAGATCTACCGCATCGATCACTACCTCGCGAAGGACACGGTGCAGAACGTCCTCGCGCTGCGCTTCTCGAACTCACTGTTCGAGCCGGTGTGGAACCGCAACCTCATCGAGACGATCCTCATCACGGCGGCGGAAGAGGAGGGCATCGGCACTCGCGCCGGGTACTACGACCAGATCGGCGCGGTGCGCGACATGATCCAGAACCACGTCCTGCAGCTCCTCGCGCTGGTGACGATGGAGCCGCCGATCACGTTCGACGCGGACTACATCCGCCGCGCCAAGCGCCTCGCGCTGCGGGCGATCACACCGCTCGACCCAGGATCCGCGGTGCGCGGCCAGTACGAGGGCTACCTCGACGAGGAGGGTGTGGCGCCTGATTCGAGGCGCGAGACGTACGCGGCGGCGCGGGTGTCGATCGAGAACTGGCGCTGGGACGGCGTCCCGATCTTCGTGCGCACCGGCAAGGCGCTGAACCGGCGTGCGACCGAGATCGTCATCAAGCTGCGCGACGCGCCGATGCTGCGTGTCGGCGGGCGGCGCCAGCGCGGGATTCCGACTCTGATCGTCATCCGGATCCAGCCGGACGAGGGGATCACGCTGCGCATCGGCGCGAAGCGGCCTGGCGTGCGGTTCGAGATGGTGCCGGCCGGGATGCGCCTGGACTACGCGCGGCTGTCGAAGACGGCGCTGCCGGACGCGTACGAGAACGTCCTGAGCGAGGTTCTCGCGGGGGGCCATTCGGCGTTTCCGGGCGGCGAGGAGATCGAGCTCTCGTGGGAGATCGTCGACCCGCTGATCAAAGCCTGGGAATCCGACGGGCATCCCGAGCCGTACCCGCAGGGGTCGTGGGGGCCGCAGGCCGCGGACGACCTGGTCGGCTCAGGTGGCGGCGGCCGCTGGATCGTGAGCGGAGACGAACCGGGAACGGCCTGACCGAGGAGATGCCCTCTCCCGCGCTTCAGCGCGGGAGAGGGTGGCGCGCAGCGCCGGGTGAGGGCCGCCTTATGCGCGGGCCTTGGCGCCGGACGCCATGGCGCCGCTGCCGCCCTTCGCGCCCGCGTTCATGAGCAGCTCGCTCTTGTTCGGGTACAGGACCAGCAGCAACACGCCGACGAGCACCGCGATGATGAACGCGACGACGTCAAAGTGCGCAAGCGTGATCTGGTCGAAGATCTGCCACACGACCTCGAGGATCGCGTAGAGGATCAGGGCACGAACCCAGCTCACGTTGTTCTCCGGGTCGAAGCCCGCGATCATCACGCCGGCACCAAAAGCAACACCGGCGACCGATGCCGTCACGCCGGCCCACGAGTCGAACGGGAAGAAGCTGCCGCCGATGAACCCAAGACCGGAGCCCATGACGAGCAGCGCGCCGATGACCCACATCAGCAGCTTGAGCGCGAGCGGATTCCATTTAGACACAGACAGGAGTCCTCCTATGCGACCGCATCAGATTGAGAAAGCGTTAAGTCAGCGGTCATTGCAAGGCATCTTCTACACGTCCGGTACCACGCTGGTCAATACAAAATGACGCGCAAGATTGCGCGCGTTCGTCGTTATGCGATCGGGACGCCGCCTTTCCACACCTGGCGCGGGGCCAGGCCGAATGTCCATGCCAGTGCCCCCTCGTGATCGGCGTCCCACAACACCACATCCGCACGCAGCCCCGGATCGACCTTCCCGCGATCGCTCAACCGGAGTGAGCGCGCGCCGCCGGCGGTGGCTGCAACCAGCGCGTCGGTGACCGACATCTTGAACACCGCGATGGCCAGCGCGATCACGACGCTCATGCTCGTCAGCCCGCTTGTCCCGGGGTTGTGATCGGTGCCGAGCGCGATCGTCGCGCCCGCGGACTGCAGCTCCTTCACCGGCGGCAGCTTCCCCATCGACAGCGCGGTGACCGGTGCGAGCGTCGCGACGACCCCCGCGCGCGCGAGCGCTCGTGCGTCATCGATCGTCGCGCAGAGAAGGTGGTCCGCCGACGCCGCGCCGACCTCGGCCGCGAGCTGCGACCCGCCAGTGCGCGCCAGCTCGTCCGCGTGCACGCGTGGGATGAGCTGCGCCGAGATAGCCGCCTTCATGATCACGCGCGTCTGTTCGACGCTGAAGTAGCCCTGGTCACAGAACACGTCGCAGAACCGCGCACCCGCCGCTTTCGCGGCCTTGCTCCACTGCGCGACGCGGGCTGCGTATTCGTCGAAAGTGAGCCGGCCGTCCGGCGGCAGCGCGTGCGCGCCGAGGAACGTGACCTCGAGGCTCGGCAGGTTGCGACGCGTCGACAACCGCCGCAGCGAGGCGGCCGAGTGCAGCTCACCGGAGCGGTTCAGGAAGTAGCCCGTCTTCGTCTCGACGGTGGTCGCGCCGCCGGCGAACCACCGCTTGAGGCGCGCGGCGGTCGCGTTCTGCAGCGCGCGCTCGGACGCGGCGCGCGTCGCCTTCACGGTCGCGACGATTCCGCCGCCCGCCTCAGCGATCTCGGAGTACGTCGCCCCCGACGTGCGCATCGCGACCTCGGCCATGCGGTTGCCCGCGTAGTGAGGATGCGTGTGCGCGTCGATCAGCCCGGCGGTGACCAGGCCACCGGCGCAGTCCTCGTCATGAGTAACCGCACGAACGAGGTCGCGCGGCTCGTCACCCGAGCGGCCGCGCCAGGCGATACGAGGGCCGTCGAAGATGACCGACGCGTTCGAGATCACGCCCGCGTCGCCGCCGGTGAACAGGCGGCCGATCCGGCGCAGCCGCCTCATCCGACGACGGTGTTGCCGCCGACCACGACGTGCTTCACGTCTCGCGCCGAGCAGCAGAAGATCAGGTAGCCGAGGCCGAGGCCGCGCCAGTCCGTGCGCGGGGGCGCGACCGTCGCGAAGTCGGCCAGCATGCCCGGCCTGAGCTCGCCGGCATCCCAGCCGAGGGAGCGCATCCCGCCCACCGTCGCCGCCTCGAGAAGCGCCTCCGGCGGGTGAATCACGCGCTTGCCGATCGCGCGCCGCTCATCGAGCTCGAGCGCCCGCGCCTCCTCGAGGATGTCGATGACCGAGTTGGAGTCGGAGCCGAAGCACAGCGCGGTCCCGGCATCGACCAGCTTGCGGACCGGGCCGACGCGGTCGCCGAGGTCGCGCTCGGTGGTCGGGCTCGCACAGATCCGCACCCGGTGGGAGCCGAGCAGCGCGACGTCGGACTCGTTGACGTGAATCGCGTGGATGGTGGTCAGGTCCGGGCCGAGGATGCCCTCCCGCTCGAGCAGCTCGGCCGGCGTGCAGCCCTCGAAGGCGATGCACTCGTCGACCTCCGCCGGCTGCTCGGCCAGGTGCATGTGCAGCGGGGCGCTACGCCGGCGCGCCCACGCCGCGACGACCCGCATCGACGCCGGGTCGACGGCCCGCACGCTGTGGATCGCGGCCCCGATCCGGACGCCGTCCGAATCGCGCAGCTCGTCCATGCGCGCCACCCAGCGCTCGGCGTCGCCGTCGGAGAAGGACCGCTGCACGCCCTCCAGCGGCCGGCCGTCGAGCCCTCCGCGCAGGTAGCACGCGTCGAGCAGCGTGATCCGGATCCCCTCGGCGCGCGCGGCATCGATCAGCGCCTCGCCGAGGTCGTTGCCGTAGCGGTGCAGGTAGTGGAACTCGCCTACGGCGGTGATGCCCGCGTGCAGCATCTCGCGGAACACCGTGCGCGCGTAGTCGGTGTACGTCTCGCGATCCCAGCCCTGCGCAGCGTCGAACATCATCCGCCGCCACTCCCAGAAGTCGCCGCCGCCGTTCTCGGTGCGGCCGCGAAGCGATTCCTGGAACGCGTGGCTGTGGACGTTCGCGAGCCCGGGGAACGTGAATCCGTCGAGCTCGATCGCGCCGGGCGGCGCCGGCACGTCCTCCGTGACCGAGGCTATGCGCCCGTCGACGACCTCGATGAGCACGTCGGTCGCCACGTGGCCGACCCACGCGTGCTGCGCGTGCCACACCCCGTTTCCCTTCAGGCGCGCCACGACTCAGGCCTGCATCGGGATGCGGACACCACGCTCATGGGCGACCTCGACGGCACGCTCGTAGCCCGCGTCGGCGTGGCGCATGACGCCGGTGCCGGGATCGTTCGTCAGCACGCGCTGCAGCTTGCGCGCGGACTCGTCCGTGCCGTCGGCGACGACGACCATGCCCGCGTGGATCGAACGCCCGATGCCGACGCCGCCGCCGTGGTGCACGCTCACCCAAGACGCGCCGCTCGACGTGTTGAGCAGCGCGTTGAGGATCGGCCAGTCCGCGATCGCGTCGGATCCGTCGCGCATCGACTCAGTCTCGCGATAGGGCGACGCAACGGAACCGGAGTCGAGGTGGTCGCGTCCGATGACGATCGGCGCCTTCACCTTGCCGGTGCGCACGAGCTCGTTGAAGCGAAGGCCCGCACGCGCGCGTTCGCCGTAACCGAGCCAGCAGATGCGCGCGGGCAGGCCCTGGAAGTGGACGCGTTCCTCAGCGGCCTTGATCCAGCGCACGAGCGCCTCATCGTCCTTGAACTCGTCGACGATCGCTTCGTCTGTCGCGGCGATGTCCGCCGGGTCGCCCGACAGCGCGGCCCAGCGAAACGGGCCCTTGCCCTCGCAGAAGAGCGGCCGGATGTACGCGGGCACGAAGCCGGGATAGTCGAACGCTCGGTCGCAGCCGCCGAGCTTTGCCTCCGCGCGAAGGCTGTTGCCGTAGTCGAAGACCTCGGCGCCGCGGTCGAGGAAGGAGACCATCGCGTCGACGTGCGCGGCCATCGAGGCGCGAGCGCGCCGGATGTATTCCTGAGGGTCGTCGAGGCGGAGCTCCGCCGCGTCGTCCGGCGACATGCCGGCCGGGATGTAGGAGAGCGGGTCGTGGGCCGGCGTCTGGTCGGTCACGACGTCGACCTCGAATCCGCTGCGCACGAGCTCCGGCAGGATCTCCGCGGCGTTGCCGTGCACGCCGATCGAGAGCGCCTTCCTCGCGTCCTTCGCCTCGGTCGCGAGCTCGAGCGCGTGGCCGAGGTTCTCCGCGGCGACGTCGAGATACCTGTGTTCGATGCGTCGCGCAATCCGTTCCTCATCGACCTCGATGCAGATCGCGACGCCCCCGTTCAGGGTGACCGCGAGCGGCTGCGCGCCGCCCATGCCGCCGAGCCCGGCGGTCAGCGTGATCGTCCCAGCGAGCGAACCGTCGAACCGCTTACGCGCGATCGCGGCGAACGTCTCGTACGTCCCCTGCAGGATGCCCTGCGTGCCGATGTAGATCCACGAGCCCGCGGTCATCTGGCCGTACATCGTCAGGCCGAGGGCCTCGAGGCGCCGGAACTCGTCCCACGTCGCCCACTCGGGCACAAGCATCGAGTTGGAGATGAGCACGCGCGGCGCCCACTCGTGCGTGTCGAACACGCCGACGGGCTTGCCCGACTGCACGAGCAGCGTCTGGTCGTCGCGCAGCTCCTTGAGCTCGCGGACGATGGCGTCGAACGCCTCCCACGACCGCGCCGCGCGGCCGGTGCCGCCGTAGACGACGAGGTCCTGCGGCCGCTCCGCGACCTCTGGGTCGAGGTTGTTCATGAGCATGCGCATGGCGGCTTCCTGCGCCCAGCCGCGGCACGTCCGCTCCGGGCCGCGCGGCGCGCGGACGGTGCGTGTCATCGCATCGTCCCCACCACTTTCTCGGCCGCCGCCACGATCGCGCCGCTCCGAATGAGCGCCGCCGCGGCCGCGAGCTCCGACGAGACGACGCGGTCGGGCCCGGGACCCTTGACCTCGCGCCGCAGCGCGCTGACGACCGCCGCGGTCGCCGGCGCGGGCTGAAGTGGCGCGCGCAGGTCGAGCGCGCGCGCGGCGGCGAGGAGCTCGACCGCCAGGATCGACGTGAGGTTCTCGAGAACCGACCGCAGCTTCAAGCCCGCGCCCCAGCCCATCGAGACGTGGTCCTCCTGCATCCCCGACGTGGGGATGCTGTCGACGCTCGCCGGCGCCGCGAGCCGCCGGTTCTCGGCGACGAGAGCGGCCGCGGTGTACTGCGCGACCATCAGCCCCGAGTTCACGCCCGCCTCCTCGGCCAGGAACGGCGGGAGGCCCTGCGATCGCTGCGGGTCCAGCATGCGGTCGACGCGGCGCTCGGCGATCGCGCCGACCTCGGCCGCGGCAATGGCGAGGAAATCAGCCGCGAAGGCCAGTGGCTCGCCGTGGAAGTTTCCGGTCGACTCGACCGATCCGTTCTCGAGCACCACCGGGTTGTCGATCGCGGAGCCGAGCTCGACCGTCGTCGTGCGGCGCGCGAAGTCGAGGGTGTCGCGCGCCGCACCCGCGACCTGCGGGCTGCAGCGGATCGAGTACGCGTCCTGCACGAGGTGACTCGAATGCCGGTGCGAGGCGACCACTGGCGAGTTCTTGAGCAAGGCGGCCAGGTTCGACGCGCTCGCGACCTGGCCCGCGTGCGGCCTGATCTCGTGCAGGTGCGGCTGAAAAGGCCGGTCGGTGCCGAGCAGAGCCTCGACCGACATCGCCGCGGTGATGTCGGCGGTTCGGAACAGCAGGTCGGCGTCCGCGCACGAGAGCAGCAGCATGCCGAGCATCCCGTCGGTGCCGTTGATGAGGGAGAGGCCCTCCTTGGTCTCGAGCTTGATCGGCTTGAGCCCCGCGGAGCGCAGCGCGGGCAGCGCCGCCTTCGTCGCGCCGTCGGCGGTGAGCACCTGGCCCTCACCGACCAGCGCCAGAGACATATGCGCGAGCGGGGCCAGGTCGCCGCTGCAGCCGACCGAGCCGTAGCGCGGCACGTTCGGCGTGATGCCCGCGTTGAGCGCCCCGATCAGCGCCTCCGCGATCGCGGGCCGAACTCCGCTCAGGCCCATCGCCAGCGTGCGCGCGCGGAGCAGCATCATCGCCCGCACCACCTCGACGTCCACGGGCGGACCGACCCCGGCGGCGTGCGAGCGGATCAGCGCGATCTGCAACTCGGGCTGCCGCAGGGGCGCCACCCGCGTGCCCGCGAGCGCGCCGAACCCGGTCGACACCCCGTACACCGGCTCGCGTGACCGCGACGCCCGCTCAGCCCGGTTGCGGCTGCGCTCCATGCGCGTGCGCGCCGCCGGGCTGAGTGCGACCTGCTCGCCGCGGCGGGCGACGGAGACGACCTGCTCCTCCGTCAGCCCCGGACCCCGCAGCGTGACGGTCACGGCGGTCTAAGTTAACAACTCCGCGGGAACGTTGATGAGCGCCTCTCGCCGGCTGATGTTGCTCAGCCGCGGACCCTTTTCGCGAACGTAGCGAACTATCTCGGCCGGGTCGGTCCAGGCGTAGGCGCGCAGCGCCCACCCGATGGCACGGCGGATGAAGAACTCCCGGTCCTCGAGGTTCGGCTCGATGTTGGCGTACAGCAGCTCGAGGTCGGTTTCCTTTTTGAACGAGATCTGGCAGATGATCGCGACCCTGCGCTTCCAGAGATTCGAGTCGCGCGACCAACGGCGCATCAGCGGTTTCATGCGGCGCGGGTGCATGCGCAGCACGTTGCCGACGAGGTGCGAGGTCTCGTCGACGTAGTCCCACCACGCGCCGCTGACCACGAACTCCTCGAGCACGGGCATCGCGTCGGGCGTCAGGCACGAAGCGAAACGGCGATCCGCAGCCAGGAGAAGCGCCGCGTACCGCTCCTCGCGATATCTCGCGCCGCGCCAGATCGCACGCAGCTCGCGCGCCCATGTCGCGCAGTCATCGAAAGCGATGTCTGCGTACACGCGCTTGCAGATCGCCTTCAGCTCTGGTCGCCGCACACCGTGGTACGGCATCGAGGACTTCATATAGGCCTGCATCTGCGGCGCGATCGCCGGGTCCGCCGCGGCCGCAAGCTCGGCGCGCAGCCGGGCGAGCAGCGCCGGCCGGGTCACGGCGCGGCGATGTAGCGCGCGCTCACCGGTGTGCCCTCTTCGACGTCGACGACCCACGTCGATCCCTTCTCGAACTGCTCGCGGAACGCAGGCAGCACCCGCCGGTTCGCGAGGTCCTCGACCAGCTCCCAGACGATGTCCCCGTGCGTGCAGAGCACGACGTCGTCGAGGTCCGCATTGTTGAAGAAGACGTAGAGCCCGGTGACCCCGCGGCCCTCCGCGAGGTCCGCGCTCTGCTGAACCTCGAGCTTGCGCGACTTCGCGAGCGGCTCGACCGTCTGAACGCAGCGCAGGTACGGGCTGCTGTACACCGCGGTGACCGCAACCTTCTGAAACTGCTCGACGATCCTCGCCGCCTGCCTCTCGCCCTTGGGGCTGATCGGCCGCTTGCGGTCGTCGCCGGTCCAGTCGCCACGGCTGCCCGCCTTGGCATGCCGCACCACGTAGAAGGTGGCTATGGCATCCAGCTCCGCATGCTCTTGCGGTCGAGCGCCTTCCAGGCGTCGAGCCAATCGGCGCGCGCCTTGTTCGCCGCGATGTGCTCCGTCGCGATGAGCTCGCCCGCGGCGAAGGCGCGCTTCCCGCTGACCTTCGCCGCCCGCAGCCACGCCTGCGCGGTGACGCTGTCCTGGTGCTCGCCCAGCACCGTCTGGAGCTTGGCCGCGGCGCGCGCGAACGCCGTCGCGGTCGGCCCCGCGATTATCGCGACCGCCTCGGCCGCGTAGCGCGCGCGCTTGGCGAGGATGCGGATTCGGTGCAGCTCGGGATCCGTCGGGTTCTCGGGCAGCTGGCGCACCGCCGACCGCAGGCGCCGCCACGGGCCGGTCGCGAGGACGGGCAGCGTCGCGGCGGCCGCGAGGTCTGCGTCCGGCACGGTCTTCGGGGCGGTCGACGCTTCGACGAGCTTCTCGAGCAGCTCGACGTAGCGCGGCGAGTCGAGGTCGACCATCACCGTCTTGCGGAGGTCCTTGATCTCGCCCTCGAGGATCGAGAGCAGCGACGAAGCGGCGCGCACGTCGTGCGCCGGCAACGCCTTCGCCTGGTCGCGAAGGCGGTCGAGCAGGACCTCGCGGTCGCGCACGGCGCCGAGTGCGAGCGCGAGCCAACCGAGCTCGGAGCGCAACGGCTCCGTCCACTCGGGGTCAAGGAGCGTGCCGAACGTCCGCAGGTGCGAGCGCAGCTTGCGGGTCGCCACGCGCGCCTGGTGAATCGCCTCGGGATCGCCACTCGTGCGCACGAGCGGATCGTGGCGGAGCAGCGACGCGACGGATTCCGCGATGACGTTGCGGATCACCTCGCGCGCGGGCGACTGCGCCGTGACCGGCGAGGGTGCAACCTCCGGCGGCTCCAGCGCGCGCGGGCCGAGGGCGCGGACGTACTTCGGCGTCGGATCCGGCGCGCCGGCGCCCGCGTTGCGCAGCCGCGTGACAAGTGGCTCGAGCGCGCTTGGGGCCGCCGACCCGTTGGCGCCCTGCTCACCCGCGGGCACCTCCACCTCGATCTCGCGGAAGCGCGCGGCGACGCGCCGGCCATCGCGCACGGAGACCTCGTCGTCGACGACCTCAGCTAGCTGCTTGCCGGCGGCGTCGTTGACGCGGACGCGCCGGCGCACAGTAGAGAGCCTCGCGACCGGCTCGACCGCCGCCTTGCGAACGTACGCGCGAACCACCGCGAGCGCGGCCTCCGGCGGCTTCTTCGAGCCACCCTGGAACACGAGCTCGGAGCGCTCGATCGCACCGCCGGCCACCGCAGGCGCCAGCTTCAAGGTCCAGCCCTCGCCGCGGCGGTAGCGCAGCGAGACGCCCCATCGCGCGAGCCGCAGGTCAGGGGTGTCGTAGTAGACGGTCTCGAGGCGCAGGACTTCCGGCGATCCGACGACCGAGCCTTCGACGACTCCCTCGAGGTTCGGAAGGTGAAACGCCGGGCCGGCCCCTAGCTTGACCTCCCTCTCAAGCATGTGGAACGTGAGGCGCGACGCCCAACTCCGCGCGCGCGGACTCGAGCGCCTGCTCCTGGAAGCGGCGCTGCGAGTTGACGCCCGACGTCGTCGGCACCTTGCGCCAGCTTCCGTCCGCGTGCAGCTCCCACGCCAGCATGTCGTCGGCCAGGCACACGTCGAGGATGCCCTGGAGCTTCGTGCGCAGCAGCGAATCGGTGACCGGCACGACGACCTCGACACGACGGTCGAGGTTGCGCTGCATGAGGTCCGACGAGCCGAGGTAGATGTCACCGGCGTCACCCCGACCGAAGCTGAAGATGCGCGAGTGCTCGAGGAAGCGACCGACGATCGAGCGCACGTTTATGCGCTCGGAGAGTCCAGGCACGCCGGGACGCAGCGAGCACATGCTGCGGACGATGAGGTCGATCTCCGCGCCGGCCTGTGACGCGGCGTAGAGCGCGTCGATGATCTCGGGGTCGACCAGGTTGTTGACCTTGATGACGATGCGGCCCTTCGGCTTGCCCTCGCGGTCGATCAGATGTCCGAGGTCGGAACGCAGGCTCGTGGGCGCGACCAGGAGCTTGCGGTAGCGGTTCTGCCGGCTGTAACCGGTCAGCAGGTTGAAGAGCTCGGTCACGTCCGCGCCGAGGTCCGGGTCGGCGGAGAGCAGGCTCACGTCCTCGTACTGGGCGGCGGTGCTCGGGTTGTAGTTGCCCGTGCCGACGTGCACGTAGTGCTGGATGTGGCGGCCCTCGCGACGCACGACCGACGTGACCTTCGCATGCGTCTTCAGGCCGACGAGGCCGTACACGACATGGACGTTCGCCTCCTCGAGCGCGCGGGCCCACGCGATGTTCGCCTGCTCGTCGCCGCGCGCCTTGAGCTCCACGAGCGCGACGACCTGCTTGCCGGCTTCGGCCGCGCGGATCAGCGCCCGCACGATGGGGCTGTTCGGACCGGACGTCCGGTAGAGCGTCTGCTTGATGGCGAGCACGTCGGGGTCGTTCGACGCGTGGTCGATGAACGCCTCCACCGACGTGGAGAAGGAGTCATAGGGGTGATGCGCGAGGATGTCGCCCGACCGAAGCACGAAGAAGAGGTCGGGGACCTCGGCGCCGAGGCCGCGGAGGCGCGGCTGGGTCGTCGGCGTCCAGGGCTCTTCTTTGAGGTCGGGGCGATCGAGGTGCGTCCACGCCCACATCGCGCCGAGGTCGAGGAGGCCGTCGGCGACGTACACGTCGGAGGGCTGCAGCTCGAGCTCGCGCGTGAGCAGCTCGAGGACCTCGGCCGACATGCCCGGGTTCACCTCGAGGCGGACGACGCGCGCGTGGCGGCGGCGGCGGCGAAGCTCGGTCTGGATGGCGGCGAGCAGGTCCTCGGCGTCGCTGTCGACGTCGTCGAGGTCGCCGTCGCGCGTGACCCGGAACGGATAGTGGTCGAGCACCTCCATGCCGGGGAACAGAGCGGGCAGGTGGAGGGCGATCACGTCCTCGAGCGGGATGTAGCGCTTGCCCTCGACGATCGGGATGAGGCGCGGCAGCACCGGCGGCACCTTCACGCGCGCGAAGCGCTGCTGGTTGACCTGCGTGTCGCGGACCATCACCGCGAGGTTCAGCGAGAGGTGCGAGATGTAGGGAAACGGGTGCGCGGGATCGAAAGAGAGCGGCGTCAGCACCGGGAAGATCTGCTGCCGGAAGACCGAGTGGAGCTGGCTCAGCTCCTTCTTGGTCAGGTCCTCGGCGCGCACTAGCGTGATGCCGGCGCCGGCGAGGGCGGGTAGGAGCTCGTCGTTGAAGATCCCGAGCTGGCGCTGCACCAGTGCCTCGACCCGGACACGGATCGCCCGGAGCTGCTCAAGCGGCGACATGCCGTCCGGGGAGGCCATCGCGACCGCCGCCAGGACCTGCTCCTTGAGGCCGGCGACCCGGACCTGGAAGAAGTCGTCCAGGTTCTGGCTGAAGATCGCCAGGAAGCGGAGGCGCTCGAGGAGCGGCAGCTTCTGGTCCTCGGCCATGGCGAGCACCCGTTCGTCGAAATCGAGGCGCGAAAGCTCCCGGTTCAGGAACCGCGGAGTCTCCGGCCCGGGAAGCGGGAGCGGATCGCCCATGTCGGACTGCATGCCAAGCGCCACGCTCGCAAGATTAGCGTTTGGGGCGGGGCCCTTCAGCGCAGTTTTGCCAGCCGCCGGGACCTCATCTGGTCGCCCGCCAGGGCGGTCAAGCGGCGGCGGATTCGGTCGTCGGAGGCGAGCTCCTCGAACTGGCTGACGCCGGTCGCCAGACCGCGGATGGCGGCAAGCGCGATCGTGGTTTCCGGGGAGGCGATCGAGTACAGCATCCCGGGCACGCCGGCGGCGTCGCCCGGGCCGATCACGCGGAGCGGCCGGGCGTCGGCGGAGACGAGGGCCTCGCCGGAGGCGATGAGCCACAGCCGGTGGTCAGGCCGGCCCTGGACGGTCAGGCGCGTGCCGCGGGCGACCTCGAACTGCTCGAAAAGGGCCGCCACGGCCTCCAGCTCGGACCAGCGGAAGTCGTCGAAGAGCGGCATTGCGCCAAGCCGGTCGGCGCGGGCGCTGAGCGGCCAGAGCAGCTCGACGATGCCTGCCACGCGCCGAGGCTACCGGTCGCCGGTTAACGGCCCTTCCCGCGCGGGTTAAGCAACCCCTCACCCTAGCCCTAGGCGCCAAGCGCCATAAGGACGCCAAGCCGACTCATTGATCGCTCCCGCTATGCGGGAGAGGGGACAATAGGGCCCGTGATCTCAGCCGACGAATCCAACGTGATCGAAACCAGGGGCCTGCGCCGCGTGTTCAGGTCGGGCAAACGCACCGTCGAGGCGGTCGCGGGCGTCGACCTGACCGTCCGCAAGGGCGAGATCTTCGGCTTCCTCGGCCCGAACGGCGCCGGCAAGACGACCACCCTGCGCATGCTGTCGACCCTGCTACCGCCCTCCGGCGGCACCGCGCACGTCGCCGGCTGCGACCTGCTACGCCAGCCCGACCGGGTGCGCGAGCGGATCGGCTACGTCGGTCAGGCCGGCGGCGCCGACCGCGAGATCACCGGCCGCCGCGAGCTCGTCTTCCAGGGCCGCCTGTACGGCCTCTCCGCCGAGGCCGCGAAGGCGCGCGCCCAGGAGCTCATCGAGAAGCTCGAGCTCGAGACCTGCGCCGACCGCAAGGTCGGCACGTACTCCGGCGGCCAGAAGCGGCGGCTCGACATCGGACTCGGCCTCACGCACGACCCGCAGCTGCTCTTCCTCGATGAGCCGACGACCGGCCTCGACCCGCAGAGCCGCGCCCGCGTGTGGGACGAGGTGCAGCGGATGCACGAGCGCGGCATCACGGTGTTCCTCACCACGCACTACCTCGACGAGGCGGACGCGCTGTGCGACCGGATCGCGATCATCGACTACGGAAAGATCGTCGCCGAGGGCACGCCCGAGGAGCTGAAGCGCGCGGTCGCCGGCGACGTCGTGACGCTCAGCGTCGGCGGCGATCGGCAGCAGGCCGCGCTCGACCTTCTGAAGGCTCAGCCGTTCGTGCGCGAGGCGTCGACGGAGGACGGCATGGTGCGGCTCTACGTCGACCGCGGCGAGGAGGCGATGCCGGCGATCCTCCGCCTGCTCGACGGCTCCGCGCTGCAGCTCCGCACGATGGAGCTCCACCGCCCGAGCCTCGACGACGTCTTCCTCCGCCAGACCGGACGCTCGCTGCGGGAGACCGCGGCATGAAGCTGCTGCGCGACACCTGGCTCGTCTTCGGCCGCTACTGGGGTCTGCTGATCCGCAACCCGGCGTGGGTGATCATCGGGGTCGTCCAGCCGCTGCTCTACCTGCTTCTGTTCGCGCCGCTGCTCAAGCCGATGGCCAGCTTCCCCGGCTTCCCGCACGGCGGCGCTTACAACGTCTTCGTGCCCGGCCTGCTCGTGCAGCTCGGCATGTTCGGCGCAGCGGGCGTCGGGTTCAGCCTCATCTCGGAGCTGCGCTTCGGTGTGATCGAGCGGCTGCGCGTGACCCCGGTCAGCCGCGTCGCGCTCCTGCTCGGGCGGGCCATGCGCGACGTCATCTCGATCATCGTGCAGTCGCTGATCCTGATTCTGCTCGCGCTTCCCTTCGGCCTCAGCATCAACCCGGTGGGTGTGGTCGTCGTGCTCGCGCTCATCGCGCTGATCGGCCTGCTCACGGCGTCGGTCGCGTACGCCGTCGCGCTCTGGCTGCGCAGCGAGGACAGCTACGCGCCGCTGATCTTCACCTCCACCCTGCCGCTGCTCCTGACCTCGGGCGTGCTCCTGCCGCTGAGCTTCGCACCCGACTGGTTGAAGGCGATCGCGGCGCTGAACCCGCTGTCGTACGCGGTCGACGCCGCGCGCGCCGTGTTCCTCGCGCACCTCAGCGACCCGAGCGTCGCCAAGGGCGTGCTGATCATGGCGGTGCTCTGCGCGGTGTCCGTCGTGTTCGGCGCCAGGGCGTTCAGCAGGGCCGCCGCCTGAGCGTCAGGCAAGCTCGGTGCCCTGGTCGCGTTGTGCGCAGGGCATGAGACTGCGATCGTTCGGCGTGGCCGGCCTGCTGGTGCTCGCGTCGTGCGTGACGCTGACCGGCTCGAAGCCCGTGCACGCCGCGGCGGTGCCGGGCACGACGTGCTCGGTCTTCCCGGCCGGCAACATCTGGAACACCGACATCTCGAACCTGCCGGTCAACTCGCACAGCGCCACGTGGATCGCGAACACCGGCGGCAGCACGGGCCGGCTGACGCATCCCGACTTCGGCGGCCCGCCGTACGGCATGCCCTTCAACGTGGTGTCGAACAGCCATGCCACCTACCCGATCACCTTCGACTACTCGTCGGAGAGCGACCACGCGAGCTACCCGTGGGGCAACGACCTCAAGATCGAGGGGCCGACCGACAGCCACATGCTCACGATCAACAAGGACACCTGCACGCTGTACGAGACCTTCGCGACCGACATCGCAGGGCACCACGCCGGGTCGGGCGCGATCTTCAACCTCGCGTCGAACGCTCTCCGCACCGCCGGCTGGACGTCCGCTGACGCGGCCGGGCTGCCGATCTTCCCCGGCCTCGTGCGCTGGGACGAGGTGCAGGCCGGCCACATCGACCACGCGATACGGTTCACCGTCCACGACACGAACGACAGCTACCTGTGGCCGGCGCGCCATCACGCGGGCGGCGTCACCGACATGTCGCTGCCGCCGATGGGCGCGCGCTTTCGCCTCAAGGCGAGCTACGACATCTCGACGTACGGCGCCGCGGCGCAGGTCGTGCTGACCGCGTTCAAGCACTACGGGCTGATCGTCGCGGACAACGGCTCGGACTGGTTCTTCCAGGGCACCGAGGATCCGCAGTGGGACAACCCGCCCTACGACACGATGATCAGCGACCTCAAGAACATCCCGGTCAACCAGTTCGAGGCGATCGACGAGTCGTCGCTGATGTCCGACCCGAATTCCGCCATCGCGGGCACGGCGCCCGCCGCGCCGACCGCGCCGACGGCATCGCCGCGCGACGCGTCGGCGACGGTTACGTGGTCCGCGCCCGCCAACGGCGGACAGCCGATCACGGGCTACACCATCACCGGCACGCCGTCCGGAAGCGCGACGGTCAGCGGCGCCGCCACGAGCACGATCGTCGCGGGGCTCACCAACGGCACCCCCTACACCTTCACGGTCCGCGCCATCAACGCGGTCGGCGCCGGCCCGCAGTCACCGGCCTCCAACTCGGTGACGCCGAACCACAGGCTGACGGCACAGTCGTCGCCCCTGCCTCCTCCCGCGCGGGGGGCCGTGAGCCAGGCGTCGCCGGCGCCGGCGCCACGCGTTCCCGCCGAGGCGCCCGCCACCGCACCGCGCGGGACGGCGGCCGACCTGTCCGCGACGCTGCCGCGCGGCTTCTTCCTGAGGCTCTAGCCGGCCCTCAGCGGAGCGGTCTCGAAGGGCGCCAGGTACTCCCGCTCGGCCTCCCACATCTCGTCGAAGAGCTTCTCGATCTCGTCGAGCGAGCACACCGCCGCGGTCAGCGGGTCGATCGAGAGCGCGTACAGAGCCTTCTGCCGGTCGTGCTCGAGCAGCGCCTCGACGACGAGCTCGTGCACGGCCATGTGCGCGCGGTTGAGCGCGGCCAGTTGCTCCGGCAGCTTGCCGAAGTGCACCGGGTGGAAGCCGTGCGCATCGACCTTGCACTCGACCTCGACACAGCCCTGCGGCAGGTTGTCGATCGCGCCGTCGTTCGGCACGTTGCCCCAGATGCTGGTGGGCTTCTTGAGCTCCACCGCCTCGACGATGTCCGCGCCGTATTCGTGGCTTCGCGTGCGCGGGATCTCGACCTTGCCCGCGAGCATGTCGCGGATCCGTTCGTCGTTCGCGCGGCGCCAGTCGGGCCAGTTGTTCGCATAGAAACCGCTCTCGCCGAGGTAGCCGGCGCGCGTGTACTTCTGGATGAGGTCCGGACGCTTGCGGTAGTACGGGACGTACTCCGAGAAGTGGCCGCTCGACTCGGTCACGAACGCCCCGAGGTGGAGCATGAGGTCGAAACGGACGGGGTCCTGCTCGTAGATCTCCGGCTGTTGCGCCGCCTCTCGGAGGGCTGGGTACTGGTCGATTCCGTTGTGCTTGAGCTCGGTGAACCAGGCGTTGTGGTTGATGCCCGCGACCTTCCACTCGAGCTCCTCGTAGCGGAGACCGAGGTAGCCCGCGATCTGCCGCGACGTGCCCTGGACGCTGTGGCAGAGGCCGACGACCGGCTGCTCCGTCGTCCTGGTCGCCGCGAGCGTCAGGATCGACATCGGGTTCGTGTAGTTCAGGATCATGGCCCGGGGCGCGAGGCGCCTGACGTCGGCGACGATGTCGAGCCACGCGGGCCCGGTGCGCAGCGCCTTGAAGATGCCGCCCGGGCCGATCGTGTCGCCGATGCACTGGTCGACGCCGTACTTCATTGGGATGTCGTAGTCGGGGCGGACATTGCTCAGACCGGCGACCTCGATCGAGTTGACGACGTAGTCGGTGCCGGGCAGGACGTCGGCGCGGTTCGTCGACGCCTCGACCTTCCAGCGCTTGCCCGTGAGCGCGATCAGCTTCTCGGAGATGTCGCGCGCGAGGGCCAGGCGGGTCGCGTCGATGTCGACCAGGGCGAATGTGCCGCTCTCGAGGCCGTCGACGGCGAGGACGTCGGTGATGATCTGGCGGGCGAAGACGGCGCTGCCGGCGCCGACCATCGTGACTTTTGGCATGGCCAAACGCTATCAAGTACCGCGACGGCACGGCGTCGGCCACAATGGCGGTCGCAGATGGGGAGGGTGATCGCGCTCCGGGCGCCGCTGGCGGCCGTGCTGGCCGCGGCCGCGGTGCTCCTGGTCCCCGCCGCGGGCGCGCTCCACGCGGACGTGAGGGCGGCGGCGGCGCTCAACGGCCTCAAGGTGACCGGCCACCGGATCACCGACGCGTCGGGCAAGCCCGTGATGCTGCGCGGGGTGAACCGCTCAGGCACCGAGTACGCATGCCAGCAGGGTTGGGGCATCTTCGACGGGCCGGCGGACGCCGCTTCGGTTCAGGCAATGACGACCTGGCACATCAACTACGTGCGCGTGCTTCTCAACGAGGACTGCTGGCTCGACATCAACGGCATCGACCCATCTCTGGCCGGCACCAACTACCAAACGGCGATCAAGGACTACGTCGACCTGCTCAACGGCCATGGAATATATGTCGAGCTGAGCCTGATCTTCGCCTCGCCGGGCACACATCCGGCCGACCACCAACCAGCCGCGCCGTCATCCCATAGCGTGACCTTCTGGGGCTCTGTCGCCGCGTACTTCAAGAATTTCCCGAACGTCTTCTTCGGCGTCTGGGGGGAGCCTGCTGTAGACGCAAGCTGCTGGCTCAACGGCTGCGGCGGCGTCCCGTTCTGCACCGATTTTCCTGCCTGCTCGACGTACATCACTTACACGTCGTCCGGGTCACAAGCTCTTGTCACCGCGATCCGCAACGGCGGCGCGACGCAGATCATCTCGGTCCCCGGCATCAATTACGCGAACGACCTCTCGCAGTGGCTGACCTATGAGCCGAACGACCCGTTGGGTCAGCTGATCGCGGAGGAGCACGTGTACGGCGACAACGATCCGTGTGGCGCGGCGACTGCGCTCGAAAGGAACTGTCTCAATACGAACACGGCGACGCTCGCCGCGACGGTGCCTGTCATCTTCGGTGAGACCGGCGAGACGGTGTTCAGCACCGAGTGCGGATCATCGAACATGCAATTCCTGCTGCCGTGGGCCGACGCTCACAACATCGGCTACGCGGCCTGGGTCTGGGATGCATGGTCAGGCGACTGCCTGAGCCTGATCACCGATTACTACAACGGAATTCCGAACACGACAGATCCCGCAGGCACCGCGTACGCGCAGTACATACACGACCACCTCCTCGCGGTGACAGCGGGACGGACGGTCGCCCAGGCACCGACCTCAACCCCGGGCGGCCGGGGAACGAAGCCGAGCGCAAGCGCGACGCCCCCACCACGCCTCGTCCCCGCGGTGCAGGTGGCGCCGCGCAGCGTCGCGGCGCGGATTGCTATCTCGCCACGAGCGCTGCGCATGCCGCCCGGCTTCTACCGAGCACTGACCGCCGCGTAGCTGCGAGCCGCTAAGCGGTCAGGCCTTCTTCGGCTGCTGGAAGCGGATCAGGTTCCCGGACGGGTCGCGGAACGCGCAGTCGCGGACGCCGTAGAACTGGTCCATCGGCTCCTGCAGGACCTCGCCGCCACCGGCGCGGATGTGCTCGAAGGTCGCGTCGCAATCATCGGTCGTGAAGTTCACGCCGCGAAGCAGGCCCTTCGCGAGCAGCTCCTTCATGACCTTGCGGTCGGACGCGGGCGCGTTGGGGTCCGCAAGCGGCGGCTCGAGGACGATGTTCACGTCGGGCTGCGACTTCGGACCGACGGTGGTCCAGCGCATGCCCTCGTACTTCACGTCGTTGCGGACCTCGAGGCCGAGAAGGTCGCGGTAGAACGCGAGCGCTTCGTCGTGGTCGTGCACGGCGATGAAGCAGTTGTGCAGTTTCAGGTCCATCTTCGTCTTCGACTCCTCACGTGTCGCGTTTTGGCCGGTGTGTGTCTGTGTCATGAGGCCAATCTATGAGGCCGTGGGCGACGCCGCTTCTTCATTTCTGATCGGTTTCGTGAGCACCTTGATGACGCACGGCGGGATGACCGCCGCCGGAGCATGGTTACGAGCGCGGTAAGCGCTGGGCGACTCGCCGACGAGCTCGGTGAAGCGGGTGCTGAAGGACCCGAGCGAGGTACATCCGACGGCGAAGCACGCGTCCGTGACCGACATGTCGCCGCCACGCAGGAGCGCTTTGGCCCGCTCGATGCGGCGGGTCATCAGGTAGCTGTACGGGCTCTCGCCAAACGCGGCCTTGAAGCTGCGCTGGAAGTGGCCGGTCGACATGGCGGCCGAGCTCGCGAGCGCGGGCACGTCGAGCGGCTGCTCGAACTCGCGGTCCATGCGGTCCTTGGCCCGGCGGAGCCGAACGAGGTCGCGAAGCTGCATGCCGGTTATCCCCTCTCGGGGTGCACGGCGGCGCCGGACTGCGCCTTGCCGGTGGTGGCGATCACGATCCTGAAGTTACCTGAGTGGCGGCGAGGGTGACAGCCGGGCCAATTTTCTGTACTTTGGCTGCCGAGACGGTCTGCTGGAAGTAGCTCCCTCCCAATTGGAACCAACCTGGCGGGCCGTCTCACCCCCAGAACGCCGACGGCCGGCGACGGTCTGCCGGCTCCCTCCCCAGGTCCTGGCGCTATGGATATCAACGGCTGGAGCCCCGGCAACTTGCGGATGGTGCGCGTAACCGCACGCTGTCTCACGCGTTGCAGTGGGCATGCTGCGATCGACGCTGATCACGGCCGCGGTGGTGCTCGTGGTGGGATGCAGCCCACCGGTGGACACCGGGTCCGCCAGCGCTCAGGATCGACAGGCCATTCTCGCGGTGATCCACGACGGCATGGTCGCTGAGAGAACGGCGTTCATTCCGACGCCGGCGGTCTGCCCTGGCCCGGTTCCGGCGTCCGTGCGAGAGCAACTGCTGAGCCAGATCCCGATCCGCCTCGGCGCGTACTTCACGTCACCGCAACTCGAGAAGGAAATCGGCATAGGGACCGGGGTCGTGAATGAACCAACGAACGGAGCCGCCTGCCTTTATGGGGCGGGGGTCGACTGGGTGCGAATGGACCGGGTCAGCACATCAGGTGCGTCGGCCGTCGCGGCAGGGCAGATCCGCATCTGGGCGAGTCTCGCCCAGTGGCATGCGTCCGGCCCGAGTATGGCCGAACCTCACGGCACCCTTGACGTGAACTTCGACCTTCGGCGCGTAGGTGGTAAATGGTTGATTTCGCACTATGACTGGAGGTTCGCGCCCGGTTCAGAGCCGTGATCAGGAACGGCCTGTCTCGGTGGCCGTTCTTGGGCCGAGTGCGATCGTTTTGGTCGGGGAGGCGGGATTTGAACCCGCGACCCCCTGGCCCCCAGCCAGGTGCGCTTCCGGGCTACGCTACTCCCCGACGGAGCAGTAATCGTACCTGCGCCCCTCCGCGCGCCGGTGAGTGCCGGCTCTGGCACAGATCTCAGACGCGGCGGGTGGTGCGAGTGCCGGCACTCGCTAGGAGCCGCCGTACGCGACCAGGCCGCGATGCGTCGACGCGAATCCGGCCTCGCGCAGCAGCGGCGCCAGCGGCGAATCGGCGACCGCGACGCCGTCGACGCGCTGGAGCTCGACCTTCCCCACCGCGGTCGCGAGCGCGATGAGGGCGCGGAGGTGCTCGGCCGTGACGGGCGGCTGGGTGAGCAATCCGCGACCGCCCTTCTCGAGGTAGAGGACGAGCCGGCCGGACTCCAGCACGCAGTAGGCGCCCGCCGCTCGCGCCATGCGGCCGTCGGAAGACGGCCACGGCAGCACCGAGCCGAAGGCGTTCGCGGGATCCGTCGCCGCGAGCGCCACGATTCGCGAAGAGGCGTCTCGCATGGATCGCAGGCGATCGACGGCGCCCGGGAGCGCGAACTGCGAGCCGCCCAGTCCTTCGACGAAGTAGCCGCGGCGGATCCGGCCTGATTCCTCCATCGCGCGCAGCACCGGGTAGAGGCTCGCGAAGCCGCCGGCCCAGCCCTCGACCACGACGGCGTCGCGCGTGAGCACGCCGTGCCGCTGCAGCAGGACGCCCGCCTCGGAGTGCAGCCGTTCGGTGCTGTTCGCGCCCACGCCGACGATCGTGGCGATCAACGACCACCGGCCCGCGGCCCGCGGCTGGGTGAGGCGCGGCATGTGCGGCTTGCGCGCCGGCCGCCGCGCCGCGGGGCCGATCAGTCGCAGCGGGGCGAACGTGTCGTTCGTCACCTCGCCGGTCCACACGAGATCCCACAGCGCGTCGAGCACCTCGTCCTCGTCGCCGCCGCCGCTCGCGTTGTAGATGTCGCGGAAGAAGCTCGCACCGCGCGCGCCGAGGAAGGCGCGAATCCGCTCATGCCTTTCATCGGACGCAGTGCCCGCAGCAGGCTCGGGGATCAGCCGAGGCGCGTCCCCGCGCAGGTACAGCGCAACGCGCCCGTCGGCGGACCCAAGCGGTCCGCGCCCGGCCCACACCACCTCGCCCATCGAGACCAGCTCGTCGAGCATTCGCGGGCTGTAGCTGCCGACCCGCGTCGCTATGACGTCGCGCTCGATGACGCTCGCAGGCAGCGACAGGCCCTGCAGCTGGAAGACGACCTCGAGCAGCCGGTCCATGCCCGACGCGCGTGATCCGATTCCGTGCCACTCGGGGAGGAAGCGGGCCATCGCGTCCGGCGACACAGACTCGACCTCGCGCCGGAGGGCAGCGAGCGACCGCCGGCGGAGGAGGCGCAGCACCTCGGGGTGGCAGTGCTCGCGTCCGTGCGCCGAACGCCGGAACTCGCCCGCCACCACCTCGCCGCGCGCGACGAGGGCCGAAAGCGCCGGCCCGACGACCGACTCCGAGATCCCCCAGCGGCGCGAGAGGTCCTCGGAAACGAATGGGACGTGGGTCCGCGCGAAACGGCGAACGAGCGACTCGAGCGGCCGCACACCCGGATCGAGGAACGCGTCCGGCAGCCCGATCGGCAGGCTCGCGCCGACCGCCTCGCGGTATCTTCCGGCGTCCTCCGCGGCGATCCAGCGCGACTCGCCCGCAATCCGGATGGAGACAGCGCGGCGGCCGCGCTCGAGCTCGCGCAGCCACTCGGGCTGGATGCCTCGCGCAACCGCTTCGACGTCCGACAGGTCGCCGAGTCGCGCGAGCAGGTCGTGCGCCTCGTCGGCGTCGCGCGGGAACCGCTCGGGCAGGAGTCCCTGGAGCTCGAGCTCGACGGCGGCGATCGCTTCGGGGTCGAGCAGCTCGCGCAGATCCTCGCTGCCGAGCAGCTCGGCGAGGAGCTCTCGGTCCAGCGTCAGCGCCTGCGCCCTCCGCTCCGCCAGCGGCGCGTCGCCCTCGTACATGAACTCGGCGACGTAGGCGAAGAGCAGCGACGACGCGAACGGCGATGCGCGCTCCGTGTCCACCGCGACCACGCGGACCTCGCGCGAGCGAATTCGTGTCAGCAGCGCCGTCAGAGCGGGCATGTCGAAGTGGTCCGACATGACCTCGCGCCAGGTCTCGGCCAGGATCGGGAAATCGGGATAGTTGCCCGCGACCTGCAGCAGCCCCGCGCTCCGCTGGCGCTGCTGCCACAGCGGCGTGCGCTGCCCCGGGCGGCGCCGCGGCAGCAGGAGCGAGCGGGCCGCGTTCTCACGAAAGCGCGCGGCGAACAGGGCCGAGCCCGGCAGTTGAGAGGTGACGAGCTCGCTGACCTCTTCGGGGTCGAGCATCAGCTCGTCGAGCCCCGGCGGTGACTCGACGTCCGGCAGGTGCAGCGCGATGCCGTCATCGGTCCACAACGCCCGCGCGTCCACGCTGAGCCGGCTCTGCAACCGCGCCTCGAGCGCGAGGGCAAGCGGTGCGTGGACCCGGCCGCCCAGCGGCGTGTGCACGCACACACGCCAGTCGCCGACTTCGTCGCGGAAGCGCTCGACCACGACGGTCCGGTCGTCGGGCACCGCGCCGGTCGCGGCCGCCTGCTCCTCGAGGTACGCGAGCAGGTTCTTGATCGCGCGGTCGTCGAACCCGGCGCCGTCGCGCAACCGCCGCGAGGCAGCGTCCGAGTCGACGGCGCGCAGCTCGCGGACCATCTTGCCCAGGGCGAGTCCGAGCTCGGCCGGCCGGCTGGGCGCGTCCGCCTTCCAGAACGCGATCTTGCCGGGCTCCCCGGGCGCGGGCGTGACCAGGACCTGCGAGTTGGTGATGTCGGCGATGCGCCACGTCGACGCGCCGAGAACGAAGGTCTCGCCCACCCGGCTCTCGTAGACCATCTCCTCGTCGAGCTCGCCGACGCGCCGACCGTCGTCGAGGAGGTTCACGGTGTACAGACCCCGGTCGGGAATCGTGCCGGGATTGGTGACCGCGAGCCGCTGCGCTCCCGCCCGCCCGCGGATCGTGCCGGCGACGCGGTCCCACACGATCCGCGGCCGCAGCTCGGCGAACTCGTCCGATGGATACCGGCCGCTGAGCATGTCGAGCACGGCTTCGAACGACCGCGGGCCAAGGTCGCTGTACGGATACGACCTGCGCACGAGCGCGGCGACGTCGTCGACCTTCCACTCGTCCATTGCGCACATCGCGACGATGTGCTGGGCGAGCACGTCGAGCGGGTGCCGCGGCACGATGGTCGATTCGATGCGGCCCTCGAGCATGCCCTCGACGACCGCCGCCGCCTCGAGCAGGTCGCCGCGAAACTTCGGAACAATCACGCCGCGTGACACCTCACCCACCGAGTGGCCCGCGCGGCCGATGCGCTGGATGCCCGAGGCGACGCTGGGCGGCGCCTCGACCTGGAGGACGAGGTCCACCGCGCCCATGTCGATGCCGAGCTCGAGGGTCGACGTCGCGACGAGTCCGCGGAGCCGGCCTGCCTTGAGCTCGTCCTCGATGAGCAGCCTCTGCTCGCGCGCGATCGACCCGTGGTGGGCGCGCACGAGGTCCTCGCCCGCCAGCTCGTTCAGGCGCGCGGCGAGGCGCTCCGCCAGGCGGCGCGAGTTGACGAACACGATGGTCGAGCGGTGCTGCTGGATGAGCTCGAGGAGGCGCGGGTAAATCGCCGGCCAGATGCTGTTCTGGATCGCTCCGCCCTCGTCCTGCGTCGAGAGCCGCGACATGTCCTCGACCGGGACCTCGACGCGCACCTCCATCGTCTTGAGCCGGCCCGCGTCGACGATCGCCACGTCGCGACTCGAGCCGCCGAGGAACCGCCCCACCTCCTCGAGCGGACGCTGCGTGGCCGAGAGACCGATCCGCTGCGGTTCGGTCTTCGTCAACGCACAGAGCCGCTCGAGGCTAAGCGCAAGGTGTGATCCCCGCTTCGTCGCGGCGACCGAATGGATCTCGTCGACGATGAGCCAGCGGACCGACGCGAGCATCCGGCGCGCGGCGCTGGTGAGGATGAGGTACAGCGACTCGGGCGTCGTGATGAGGATGTCGGGCGGATGCCGCTCCATCGAGCGTCGCGCGTCCGACGGCGTGTCGCCGGTGCGAATCGCGACCGCGACGTCGGGCGGCAGGAGCCCGGCGGCTTCGACCTGGTGCCGGATGCCCACAAGCGGCGAGCGCAGGTTGCGGTCGACATCGTGCGCCAGCGCCTTCAGCGGCGACACATAAAGGACGCGACACCGCTCGGCCTCGGCCGGCACGGGCTCGGAGACGACGCGGTCGAGGCACCACAGGAACGCCGCCAGCGTCTTGCCGCTGCCCGTCGGGGCCGCCATGAGCACGTGGCGGCCGGCGGCGACCTCGCGCCACCCCCGCTCCTGGACGTCGGTCGGCTCCGCGAAGGCGGAGCGGAACCAGTCGCGCGTCGGCGCCGAGAAGAGATCGAGAGCGGTCCCCACGAGGATCAACGGTAGAGCCTTACGAGGCTGCAAACAAGTGTTCGAACTAACCTTTACACGCATGGCGGACGCGCGGCGGCGGATGACCGTCCTGCTGGGCGGGTTCGCCGCGAGCCAGATGCTCTACGTGGCGGTGCGGCTGCGCCTGGCCGACCACCTCGGGAGCGGCCCGCTCACGATCGCGCAGCTCGCCGAGGAGTCAGGCGCGCGCGAAGAACCGCTGCGGCGCGTAGTTCGGGCGCTGGCGGCGTTCGGCGTCTTTTCGTGGGACGGCTCGGCAGTCGCCAACACACCGTTGAGCGAGACGCTACGCTCCGGCGACGGCGACTCCGTCCGCGACCTCGCCCTCGTGTACGGCGAGGAGCACTACCACGCCATGTCGGAGCTTCTGCAGTCGGTGCAGCGCGGCGGCAGCGCCTTCGAGCACGCCTACCGCAAGCCGCACTTCAGCTACCTGGCGGGGAACCCCGACGCCGCGCGCGCGTACTACGAGCTGTCGGGCGCGAACGTTGCGCGCACCGCGCGCAGCCTCGCGGCCGAGCACGATTTCTCGAGCGCGTCGAAAGTCGTCGACGTCGGCGGCGGGAACGGCGCCCTGGTCCGCGCCGTCCTCCAAGCAAATCCACACCTCAGCGGCGTGCTCATCGAAACCTCGGGCGTGGCGGCCAGGGCGCGTGCGCGCGTCCACGCGGACGGCCTCGGCGAGCGGTGCGAGGTCGAGGCCGGCGACATCCTCGCGAACGTTCCGCACGGCGACCTCTATCTTCTCGGGCACGTGCTGCACCGCTACGACGACGAGCGAGCCGTCTGCGTCCTCCGCGCGTGCGAGCGCGCCGTGGCGAGCGGCGGCCGTGTGCTCGTCATCGAGCGCCTGATCCCCGACGCCGCGACCGACGGCGACGCGCAGTTTGCGGCGCTGTCCGACGTCGTCGCCATGGCGGTGTCCGGCGGGCGCGAGCGGACACGCGAAGACGTAGAGAGGCTACTCGACGCCGCGGGCCTCGGCGTCCACGCCGTCGCGACCCTCAGCTCCGGCGACACCGTCATCGAAGCCGCGCGCCCGCGTTGATGGACGCCGACCACTATCGCGAGATCATGGCGGCGCTGCCCGCGGGCGTCGTCATCGTCACGGCCTTCGGCGACGACGGTCTCCCGCGCGGGCTCACCGTCACGGCCTTCTCACCCGTGTCGCTCGAGCCGCGGCTCGCGCTGGTGTGCATCGCGAAGTCGGCGAACACCCTGCCTGCCGTGATGCACACAAAGGGTTCACCGCGAACCTCCTCGCCGCGGGACGCGACGCAATCGCGCGCCGCATGGCCACCAAGGTCTCGAACAAGTTCGAGGGCATCGCGTGGACCAGATCGACGACCGGTGAGGGCGGCCCGATCCTCGAAAGCGACGCGGCCGCGTACGCGGTGTGCACGCTCCACCAGACTATCGACGCCGGCGATCACTGGCTGCTGCTCGGCACCGTGGTCGATGGCGCCCACCACCGCGGCGTCGCGCCGATGGTCTATCACCGCCGCGAGTACCGCGACCTCTAAAGCGTCGGCGAGGGCCACCCCGGCACGAGCTGCGTCAGGCCCGCAGACAGGAACGCGAGCTTGTTCGCGATGAGCAGAAAGCCCATCGCGACGAGGACCCCAGACGACGCGAGGTCGATCGCCCTGCGGTGGGCGTTCAGCGCGAGCACGAGCGGCCGCGCCTTCTCCAGAGCGAGCGCCAGCGCGATGAAGGGAACGCCAAGGCCGAGGCAGTAGGCGACCATCAGGAGCAGGCCGTCGAGGGTCGTGCCGACGACCGTGGTGGAGCTCAGGACCGCTCCGAGGGTGATGCCGATGCACGGCGTCCATCCGCTTGCGAAGCCCATGCCGAGGAGGAAGCCTCCAACCAGCCCGCCGCCAGTAGGCGCGCGGCTCATCACGCGGTACTCGCGGTCGAGGAACGGGATGTGGATCGCGCCCGCTACATGCGCGGCCATTACGAGCACCAGCACGCCGGCGACAACGGGCACGTACTGGCGCACTGGCTCGACGGCGAGCGAGAAGACGTAGAAGAACAGGATGAAGACGAGCGAGAGCCCCGCCACGAAGCCCGCGCCCGCGAGCAGGACTGGCTGCGGCTGGGGCGCCTCCACGGCAACGCCGTCGGCGGCCGCCGCGACCGGCCGGCCCGCGCGGGCGCCGAGGTACGCGAGGTACGCCGGGACCAGCGGCAGCACGCAGGGCGAGACGAACGACACCAATCCCGCGAGTGCCGCGAACGCGGGGCTTATCGACTGCAGCGAGCCCGCCATCGCCGGCACTCGGTCAGCGCGACACGGGGCTGGCGCGGCGGGCCGTTTCGGCGATCGCGTCCGCGACGCGCGCCCAGTGCTGCGGCGGGATGTTGTGGCCGGTGCCGTCCAGCTCGAGCAGCTTCGCGCCAGGCACCGCGGCGGCGACGAGTCGGCCGTTCTCGACCGGGACGAGCGGGTCGTCGATCCCGTGCACCACGAGGGTCGGAACCTTCAGCTTGCGCAGCGCGGGGATGCGCGATTTCGCTTTGAGGATGGCGACGAACTGGCGCCCGAAGCCGTCGGGGTAGTACGAGCGGTCGAAGGCGCGCTCGATCTTGCGCCGCTCGACCTCCTCGTCGAAGGGGTTGTTGACGCCACCGAGCACGCGGCGCGACTCGAGGCCGGACGCGATGACCTCCTCGCGCGACGGGCCGGGGACTCGCATCAGGACGACTGCGGCCTCCGGAGTCGGCGCGACCTCGTCCTCGCCGCCCGGGCCCGACATGATCGACGTGAGCGAGAGGGTCCGATCCGGGTGGTTGATCGCGACCAGCTGCGCGATGAAGCCGCCCATCGACGCGCCGACGATGTGCGCGGCCGGGATGTGCAGCGCGTCGAGCACGCCCACCGCGTCGTCGGCGAGGTCGTCAAGCGTGTAGGCGGCGGTGCCCTCGCCCCTGTAGGCGGCCATCACGTCTGCGCGGCCGGCGGCCTCCATCTTCTCGGACAGACCCGAGTCGCGGTTGTCATAGCGGATCACGTAGAAGCCGCGGTCGACGAGCGCCTGGCAGAACGCGTCGTCCCACGTGATGAGCTGCGCGCCCAGTCCCATGATCAGCAGCAGCGGCGAGGCCGTCGGGTCACCGAGCGTCTCGTACTCGAGCTGCAGGCCGTTGGCCGTCAAACGCGCCATCTGGCCAATGCTAGTGGGCCGTCTCCGAGGCCCGCAGCGAGATACGCGGCATCGGCGGCCGGAGCCAAGGAAGGGGTGGCGCGAGAAGGAGCGCAGCACCTGCCGGGGTCCCCGCGCCGAAGGCGCGGGGGAACGCGAGCGCCGGGCCCCCTGACGCCGGCTTGGGCGGCGAAGCCGCCCGGCCGCCTAGGCCGCGTAGACGCAAGGGCAGTCGGAGACGGCCCACTCACCCCGTTAACCTTTAGTTGATGGCGCGAGCGCTGCCCACGCGTGCGGAGGTGGACAGGCGCTTCACGTGGAACTCGGCGAGCGTGTTTCCGGACACGGCCGCGTTCGACGCCGCGGTCGACACGATCATCGCCCGCCTCCCCGACCTGGGCGAGTTCAAGGGGCATCTCGCGAGCTCTCCCGACACTCTCGCCGACTGGTTCGACACGGCCGAGAAGCTGCAGCGGCTCATGGCGAAGGTGACGGTGTACACGAGCATGGAGTATTCGTGCGACGCGGGCGACCAGAACGCCGTCGCGAGGGCGGACCGCGCCCGCTCGACGGCGGGCCGCTTGAGCGCGGCGATGTCGTTCGCGCTGCCCGAGATGATCGGGATCGGTTTTCCGAAGCTTCGCGAGTGGGTCGCGGAGAACCCGCGACTGGCGCACCTCGGCCATTACTTCGACCGCCTCGAGAGGATGCAGGCGCACGTGCGCTCGCCGGAGGTGGAGGAGGTGCTGTCCCAGGCCTCGGATCCGCTCTCGACGGCCACCTCCGCGCACGCGATCCTCGCCAACACCGACATGGTGTTCGCGCCCGCGACGACCGCGGACGGGCAGGCGGAGGTCGCCCAGGGCACGATCGGCGCGCTGCTCACCAGCCCCGATCGCGAGACGCGCCGGACCGCGTACGAGAGCTACGCCGACGCGCACCTGCAGCTGCAGCACTCGATGGCAGCATCACTGGCAGGCGGCGTCAAGCGCGACGTGTTCTACGCGCGAGCGCGCCGGTTCGCGACCTCGCTCGACGCATCGCTCGGGCCGAACCACATCCCGCCGCAGGTCTTCCACAACGTGATCCGGATCTTTCGCGACAACGTGGGCACGTGGCACCGCTACTGGCGCGTGCGCGCCGCTGCGCTGGGGCTCGACAAGCTGAAGGCGTACGACACGCGCGCGCCGCTGGCGACGCCGGTCCCGGTCACGTACGAGAACGCGGTCGACTGGATATCAGAGGGCGTGCGACCGCTCGGCGACGAGTACGTGAAGGTCCTGCGACGCGGGGCGCTGGAGGACGGGTGGGTCGACGTCTATCCGAACAAGGGCAAGCGCATGGGCGCGTTCTCAACCGGTTCGATGGACACGTTCCCGTTCATCTTCATGAGCTTCAACAACGACATCTTCGCGATGAGCACGCTCGCCCACGAGCTGGGTCATTCGATGCACTCGTATTACGCGCGAAGCACGCAACCGTTCGTCTACGCGAACTACGGGCTGTTCCAGGCCGAGGTCGCGTCGAACATGCACCAGGCGCTCACGCGGCGCTACCTGCTCGACACGCGCAAGGAGCGCGACTTCCAGATCGGCGTCATCGAAGAGGCGATGTCCAACTTCCACCGCTACTTCTTCATAATGCCGACGCTCGCGCGGTTCGAGCTCGAGATCCACGACCGCGTCGAGCGCGGCGGGGCGCTCACCGCGGAATACCTGACGAGCCTGATGGCCGACCTGATGGCCGAGGTGTACGGCGAACACGTCGAGATCGAGGGCGTCGACCGCGACCGCGCCGGTTCGACGTGGTCGCAGTTCCACACGCACCTCTACAGCAACTTCTACGTGTACCAGTACGCGACGGGAATCGCAGGCGCGCACCACCTGTCGGCGCGTGTCGCGGCCGGCGACCATCGCGCCGTGGACGACTACCTCGCGTTCCTCAAGAGCGCGGGCTCGATGTTCCCGCTCGACGGGCTCGCGATGGCCGGGGTCGACATGTCGTCGCCGGAACCGGTGCAGGCGGCGTTCGCCGCGCTGGCCGACATGGTCACGCGCCTCGAAAAGCTCGTCGCCTCTAAAGAATGATGCGGAAGATGTCGGAGTCGCGGACCTCGAAGCCGATCCGCTTGTAGAGGCGGTGCGCCGCCGCGCGGACCGGGCCCCGTCCTGACTGCAGCTCGGCGACCTGCGCGCCCTTCTTGCGCGCGATGTCGAGGCTCGCGCGCACCAGCGCCTCACCGACGCCGTGGCCGCGCGCGCCGGCGTCGACGACCACCTCGTCGAGCCGGGCCTTGATCCAGAACGGCGTGCTGTAGACGATCAGGGTCGTCGTGCCGACGATCTCGTCGCCGTCCCGCGCGACCAGGAGCGTCACCGCGGGATCGTCGACGATGCGCTGCAGCCGCTCGAACCGGGGCAGCTCGAGGGTGGGGTTGAGCTGCGGCAGGAGCCGCTTCAGGGCCTCCTGCACCTCCGCCGACGCCTCCGTCACCTCTTCGATGCGCACAGTCACCGCAGGTTAAACAAGACGGAGCAGCGCCGCGGTCGCAGCGGCCGCGGCCACGACAAGCAGGAAGGGCGCGCGCAGGAGCACCGCGATGCCGGCCACGGCGAGCGCCGGCGCACGGACGTCGAGGGTGAGATGGCCGCCCGACGAGAAGGTCTGGGTGGCGATCAGGGAGGCGAGCAGCGCCACAGGCAGTAGCGGCACCGTGCGCTGGACGCGAGGGTCCTGCAGGTAGCGCTGCGGCAGCGAGACGCCCGCGAGCTTGATCGCGTAGCAGGCGGCGCAGGCTGCGAGCAGCGGGATCCAGCTCATCGTCGCGGCACGAGCCCGTACACGACCACCAGCACCGCGACGATCAGCAGCGGCACGCCGGCCGGTACGAAGGGGAGGCAGACGAGCGAGATCAGCGCCGCCGCGAACGCGATCGCGAGCGGCTCTTTGGCGCGCAGCCTGGGCGCGAGCAGGGCGAGGAACGCGGCGGGCGGCGCGGCGTCGAAGCCGAGGACGCGCGGGTCGGGGATGGTTCGCGTGGCGAGCGCGCCGATCAGCGTGCCCAGGTTCCAGAGGGTGAAGATCGCGACGCCCGTGGACCAGAACGCGAGGCGTGCCAGGGCCGGGTCGTCGCGGGCGATCGCCATCGCGGTCGTCTCGTCGATGACGAAATGCGCGGCGACGAAGCGGCGCAGCCCGGCGGCCTCGAGGATCGACGCGAGGCGGAGGCCGTAGAGGGCGTTCCGTGAGCCGAGCAGCGCCGCGGTCGCGAACCCGGCCCAGGCGTTGCCCCCGGCGCCAAGGACGCCGACGTAGGCGAATTGCGACGCGCCGGTGAACATGAGGAGGGAGAGCACGCACGTCTGCGGGATCGACAGCCCCGCGGTGACCGAGATCGCGCCAAACGAGAGCGCGTAGGCGCCGGTCGCGACCGCGATGCCGAGCGCATCGCGGATCACCGGAGACCGCGCCGTTTGTGCAAATCGCGCGGAATTCACCGCTCGGAAAGGCTCGATTTGTACGAAACGGGCGGAATGCTTGCGGTTATTCGGGAGTCACGTATGCCGCGGTCAGGCCGCCGTCCACCAGGAACGTCGAGCCGTTGACGTAGCTCGACTCGTCGCTGGCCAGGAACAGCGCCGCGTTCGCGATCTCGCGCGCCTGCGCCAGGCGGCCCATCGGCAGGTGCACCCGCCGGCGCTCGTACGCACCCGGCGTCTCCGAGAACAGGCGCATGAGCAACGGCGTCTCGACGGGGCCCGGGCACAGCGCGTTCACGCGCACGCCCTGCCGCGCGAACTGTACGGCGAGCTCGCGCGACATCGACAGGACCGCGCCCTTGCTCGCCGTGTACGCGATCTGCGAGGTGGCCGCGCCGACGAGCGCGACGAACGACGCGACGTTGATCACCGACCCGCCGCCGGCCTCGAGCAGGTGCGGGATTCCGTACTTGCAGCACAGGTACACGCCCTTCGCGTTGACGGCCTGCACGCGGTCCCACGCGTCGGGCTCGGTGGTGAGGATCGAGTCGTCGTCCGCGGGCATGATGCCCGCGTTGTTGTAGAGCACGTTGATCTTTCCGTAGCGCTTCTTCGTCTCCGCGAACATCGCCTCGACGCTCTTCGGGTCGCTGACGTTCGCCTGGAAGAAGAAGGCATCCTTGCATTCGGCCGCCGTCTTCTCGCCGGCCTCCTTGCCGACGTCCGCGATGCAGACCTTCGCGCCCTCAGACGAGAACAGCAGCGCCGCCTCACGGCCGATGCCGCCGGCCGCGCCGGTGATCACGGCAACCTTGCCCTGGAGCCGATCACCCATCGGTCGACATGAACACGTTCTTCACCTCCGAGTACCCGTCCATCCCATGCATGCCGAGCTCGCGGCCGAAACCCGACTGCTTGAC
>Ga0070741_10003396_pt1 | contig 39685 bp, 32 predicted proteins | sample Coa_R1_4_FD_66440 | JGI IMG/M metagenome (GOLD analysis project Ga0070741, IMG submission 66440) | Surface soil microbial communities from Centralia Pennsylvania, which are recovering from an underground coalmine fire - Coalmine... | ecosystem: Environmental > Terrestrial > Soil > Unclassified ...
TAATCGTCGAAGGGCGTGCGCTTGCCGACGCCCTCCTCGCTGGCGACGAGCAGCGTGCAGGCGGGATCGACCACGGCGATGGTCTTGATGTAATCATTCTTCTCGCCGAAACGCATGCCGGTGACGCCGACAGTGGCGCGGCCTTGGTCGCGGAGGTCGGATTCCCGGAAGCGGATCGACATGCCCTTGTAAGTGATGAGCACGAGCTCGTTTTCGCCGCTGGTCAGGACGCAGCCGATGAGGGCGTCGCCCTCCTCCAGCTTGATCCCGATGATGCCGCCGCGGCGGGGATTGGCATATTCGCCAAGGTTGGTCTTCTTCGTCACGCCGTTCTTCGTGCACATGACGAGGTGAAGATTTTCGGAAAACTCCTTCACGCAGACCATGGCGGCGATCTTCTCGTCCTTCTGCAGCTGGAGGACGGACGAGACGGACTTGCCCTTGGAGGCGCGCGTGCCCTCGGGAATCTCGTAGACCTTTTCCACGTAGACGCGGCCGTTGTTCATGAAAAACATGATGTAATCGTGCGTACTGGCGGTGAAGAGATGCTCGACGAAATCCTCCTCGTAGGTCTCCGTGCCGATGATGCCCTTGCCGCCGCGCTTTTGCGAGCGGTAGGAGGCGACGGGCGTGCGCTTGATGAAGCCCTGGTGCGAGACCGTGATGACGCAGCCCTCGTTGGCGATGACGTCCTCCATGCGGAACTCGCCGATCGCGGCGGTGATCTCCGTGCGTCGCGGGGAGGTGTATTTTTCCTTCAGCGCGATGAGCTCCTTTTTGATCAGGGTGAGGAGTTTTTTCTCGCTCTCGAGGATGCCGCGAAGCTCCTCGATGAGTTTGATCAATTCAAGGTACTCGGCCTCAATCTTGTCGCGCTCGAGCCCGGTGAGCTGGTAAAGGCGGAGCTCGAGGATGGCGTTGGTCTGGCGCTCGGAAAGGGGGTACTTGGCCATCAACTTCACCTTGGCGTCGTCGCGATTGGTGGCGGCGCGGATGATGCGGACGAAATCGTCGAGGTTGTCGAGGGCGATCTTGTAGCCCTCGAGGATGTGGGCGCGGTCCTCGGCCTGTTTCAGGCGGAACTGGGTGCGGCGGGTGATGACATCGCGGCGGTGATCGATATAGCATTCGATCAGCTCCTTGATGTTCATCTGCTTCGGCCGCTTCTTGTCGAGGGCGAGGAGGATGACGCCGAAGGAGGACTCGAGCGCGGTCTTCTGGAAGAGCTGGTTGATGACGACCTTGGCCTGCTCGCCGCGCTTCAGCTCGATGACGATGCGGGTGTTTTCATCGGATTCGTCGCGGAGATCACGGATGCCGTCGATCAGCTTGTCGGAGACGAGTTCCGCGATGCGGGTGACGAGGCTGGCACGGTTGACGTTATAGGGGATCTCGGTGATGACGATCTGCTCCATCCCGCCCTTCATCTCCTCGGTGTGGGCCTTGCCGCGGATCTTGACGATGCCCTTGCCGGTGCGGAGATAGCTGTTGATGCCGTCGCGGCCGGCGATGACGCCGCCGGTGGGAAAATCGGGCCCCTGGACAATCTTCACGATTTCATCGATGGAGGTATTCGGCTTGTCGATGATCAGACAGGTCGCCTCGATGATCTCGTCGAGATTGTGCGGCGGAATGTTGGTGGCCATGCCGACGGCGATGCCGGTCGAGCCGTTCATCAAGAGGTTGGGCAGGGCGGCGGGCAGGACGGTCGGCTCGGTGGTCGATTCCTTGTAATTGGGGGCGAAATCCACCGTGTCTTCGTCGATGTCGCGGAGCAGTTCCTCGGCAATTTCGGAAAGGCGGCACTCGGTGTAACGGTAGGCGGCGGGTGGATCGCCGTCGACCGAGCCGAAGTTGCCCTGCGGGTCGATCAGCGGATAGCGCATGACCCAGGTCTGGGCGAGGCGGACGAGCGTGTCGTAGACTGAGGCGTCGCCGTGAGGATGGTAGTTCTTCAGCACTTCGCCGACCACGCCGGCGCACTTGTCATAGGAGCGGTTATGGAGCAGGCCCTCCCGCAGCATGGCATAAAGAATGCGCCGCTGCACCGGTTTGAGGCCGTCGCGCGCGTCGGGCAGGGCGCGCGAGATGATGACCGACATCGAATAATCGATGTAGGCCGTCTGCATGATATCGGTGATGTTGGCCGAGGAAAGTTTTTCGGAAGCGGTATACATTACGGAAGGAGGCAGGGGTCAGGAGCCAGAATTTAGGAGCGCGGATGCCCGCGGCGTCAGACGTCGAGGAATTGCACGTTGAGCGCATTGTCCTCGATGAACTGGCGGCGGGGCGGCACCTCGTCGCCCATGAGCAGGGTGAAGAGGGCGTCGGCCTTGGCCGCGTCGTTGATCGAGACCTTGAGCAACCGGCGTTTTTCCGGGTCCATGGTGGTTTCGAAGAGCTGCTTCGGGTTCATTTCGCCGAGGCCCTTGTAGCGCTGGATGCTGAGGCCCTTCCGGCCGTTGCTGCGGATATGGGCAACGATGTCGAGGGAGCTGAAGAGCTCGGTCTTGGTCTCGCTCTTCTGGCCCGGATTCTCCGTGATGACATAACGCGGCTTTTCCGTGGCCGAGTACTGGGTGACATCGAGGCCGATCTTGGCGAGGGCCTTGATCAGCTTGCTCATCTCGGTGCTCTCGAAGATCTCGTGAATGGTGATGCGCTTGGTCGGCGCATCGGGCTTCTTCTCGCCGACGGCGAAGGGCGCACCGGTGCCGGCGGCGGCATTGTCCGGCTGCTCGAAAAGGTCGGCATCGAGGCCGTGTTTCTGGACGAACTTCGCCCGGGCGGTCTCGTCGGCGAGGAACTCGTGCGATTCCTTGTTGCCTTCGCGGATGCGGGCGACGTAGCGCGGAAGTTCGTGGGAATTCTTGTCGTGCTGGTCGAGATATTCGGCCAGGGGGGCGCCGTAGCGGGTGACGCCGGCGCCGAGTTTCTCGAGGGCGGCGAGTGTCTCCACGATCTTGTCGATCTGGGCGGGGGTGAAGATATTTTTGTCCCGCACCCGCTCGAGCACGACGTCCTCCGAGCCGAGTTCGAGGAGGATGCGGTTGAGCTGCTCGTCGTTGTCGATGTACTGCTCGCGCTTCTTGCGCTTGATCTTGTAGAGCGGCGGCTGGGCGATATAGACGTAGCCGCGCTCGATCAGGCCGCGCATCTGCCGGTAAAGGAAGGTAAGGAGGAGGGTGCGGATGTGCGAACCGTCCACGTCGGCGTCGGTCATGATGATGACCTTGTGGTAGCGGGCCTTTTCCGGGTCGAAGGCGCCGTCGCCCTCATGGTCGCCAATCCCGGTGCCGACGGCGGTGATGAGAGTGCGGATTTCCTCGTTGGCCAGGACCTTGTCGATGCGGGCCTTCTCCGTGTTGATGAGCTTGCCGCGGAGGGGAAGAATGGCCTGGTAGCGCCGGTCGCGGCCCTGCTTGGCCGAGCCGCCGGCGGAGTCGCCCTCGACGATGTAGAGCTCGGTCAGGGCGGGATCGCGCTCGGAGCAGTCGGCAAGCTTGCCGGGCAGGCCGCCGCCGGTGAGCGCGCCCTTGCGGACGGTTTCACGCGCCTTGCGCGCGGCCTCGCGGGCGCGGGCGGCGGTGAGCGTCTTCTCGATGATGCGCTTGGCGATGGCGGTTTCCTTTTCGAAATAGAACCGCAGTTTTTCGCCGACGATCTTCTGGACGATGCCGTCGACCTCGGAATTGGAGAGCTTGGTCTTGGTCTGGCCCTCGAAGCGGGGTTCCGGCACCTTGACCGAGATGACCGCGACCAGTCCCTCGCGGACGTCGTCGCCGGTGATACTCGGATCCTTCTCCTTCAGGAGATTGTTGGCCTTGGCGAAATTGTTGACCACGCGGGTGAGGGCGGTGCGGAAGCCGCTGAGATGGGTGCCGCCCTCAAGATTATAGATCGAATTGGCGTAGGCGAAGACCTGGTCGTTGTAGGAGTCATTGTACTGGATCGAGACATCCACCACCGTGGCGGCCTTGGAGGAATCCTCGTTGGCCACCTCGTCGCTGAAGGTGATCGGCTTGTCGTGGACGACCGTCTTGTTCTTGTTCAGGAACTTGACGAACTCGGTGATGCCGTCCTTGAAATAAAATTTGTCCGACTTCTGGGAGCGTTCGTCCGACAGCGTGATTTCAATGCCGGGATTGAGGAAGGCGAGTTCGCGCAGGCGGCGGGCGAGAATTTCGTACTGAAATTCGCGGGTGGCCTTGAAGATTTCCGGGTCGGGCTTGAAGGTGATCTTGGTCCCGGTCTTCTTGGTATCGCCGATGACGGAGAGCTTCTGCGTGGTTTTGCCTTGGGCGAAACGCATCTGGTAGACCTTGCCATTGCGCCGGACCTCGGCTTCGAACCATTCGGAAAGGGCGTTGACACACTTGGCGCCGACGCCGTGCAGGCCGCCGGAGACCTGATAGGCGCCCTTGCTGAATTTGCCGCCGGCGTGGAGATTGGTGAGCACGAGCTCGAGCGCCGGCATATTGTACTTCGGGTGCATGTCCACCGGAATGCCGCGGCCGTTGTCTTCGATCGAACAGGAGCCGTCGAGGTGGACGGTGACTTTGACTTCGGTGGCGTAGCCGGCGAGGGCCTCGTCGATGGAATTGTCCACGACTTCGAACACGCAGTGGTGCAAACCGCGCTCGCCGGTGTCACCGATATACATGTCCGGACGCTTGCGCACGCCCTCAAGGCCTTCGAGTTTCTGAATCTTGGAAGCGTCGTAACTCTCGGCGCCAGATTGAGATTTGAGATTTTTTTTCGCGTTGTCTTGGTCGGGCATGAAGGAAAAAGAGCAGGGTGTGGCGGAAAGGAAAAATATTTCTAAAAAGGTCCGTAGGGACAATAGAAATCTTGGAAAAATACCCATGTTAACTCCTTAGCAGACGGCGTTTTGATTTGCCCGTCGGCGAGCGGTCCTAAAAGCTCCGGTTTCCGTTCATTACCGTGAAACTCTCCGTCAAAGTTGTTTATGCCTGCCGGGTCCTGGCGCAGATGGCGCGCAGCCACGCCCGCGGAGACTTGGCGCACATCGACGAGCTGGCGGAGCTCGAGTCGGTGCCGGCCAATTACCTGGTGCAAATCCTCAGCGAGCTGCGCAACGGCGGCCTGATCGCCAGCCGCCGCGGCAAGCAGGGCGGCTACACGCTGGCCCGCGACCCGCAGGAGATCACGCTTTATGACATTGTGAAGTTGATCGAAGGCGACCTTCTGGAATTGAGCAATGACGTCCGCGGGCAGTCCGGCCGGCGCGTGCAACAGATCTGGCGCGAGGTCCGGACTGCCTTCGAAGACAAGTGCAAGAGCTATACCCTCGACAAGCTGGTGGTGAAGGTCCACGAGGGCATGTATTATATTTAGCTTGGAGGCCAGGTGCCGAACCCCGACAACTGACCACCGCCCATGCCCTCACCCGACCTCGAACTTCTGCTCGTCCTGCAAGACCGCGATACCCGCCGGGTAGGGTTGGAGTCACAGCTCGCAGCCATCCCCCGGGAGGTCGGATTAATGGAGCAGAAGATCGCGGCGGAACGCGCCGCGATCGAGAACGCGCGCACGGAACTGAGGGAGCTCGAGTCGAAAAAGAAACTGCTCGAGAACGACATCGCCTCGGCCGAACAGAAAGTGGCCAAGTACCGGGCCCAGCAGCTGGAGGTGCGCAAGAACGACGAATACCGCGCGCTTGGCGTCGAGATCGACACCGCCCAGAATGCCATCGGTCTGCTCGAGGAGGACGAGCTCAAGGTCATGTTCGCGATCGATGAGGCGAAAAAAAACTTTGCCGCCTCCGAGGCGGAGCGAAAGCAGGCCATCCTCCTCCACGAGGGACGCATCCGCACCCTGCGCGAGCGGGAGGGCAATCTCCGCGCCGAGTTGCAGTCGGCACAGGCGGAGGTGACGGCGGCGCGTGCGCCGGTCGCCGAGCCGCTCCGGCGCGCCTACGACCGGCTGATGCATGAGCGGGTTTCGCTCCCGATCTGCGTGCCGATCCGCGACGGCAAGTGCGGCGGCTGCCATATGCGGGTTTCCGCGCAGGTCGAGGCCGATGCGCGCAAGGGCGAAAAAATCACCGCCTGCGAGACCTGCCGCCGCATGGTGTATTGGGAATGATCCCGCGGCCCCGTTCAAAAAGAATGGTTCAGCGCCGCCGGACGGCCGGCGGTTTGGGCCCGGGCGGTCTCCGTTCCCCAGGCGAATTCGAAGTGGCCGGCGGTCGGCACCGGATTTTGCCGGCGGGGCGCGATTGCCTGGGAGGCCACGAGCAAGCCGGAGGCCCAGCGATCGAGCATGGTGTAACGTAATTCGTGCTGCCGGCGCCGGCTGGGCTTGAGTTCCTCCCGCGAGCGGGGCCGCGGCCGGAGCGGAAGTTTCCAGCATCCACCCCCGGGCAGCGGCTCCCCGTCGCTTTCGCGCCAGAACTCGTCATAGCACGCCGCGATCTCACGGCGCCGGCTCCAGTGGCGCCAGACATGCTGCGCATCGCCCACCGCCTGAATTTCAGTGAGCCGCCACGGCCCCGAAAGTTGCTGGAAGCACCAGAGCGCGAGCGCCTTGGGCCGCAGGCCGTGCATTTCCTTGGCGACGTCGTGAATGAGATCGCGCATCCGCGGGTCGTTGGCCGCTTGCAGACCGCCGATGAGGCCGATGCGCGCCCCGGCATTGTTGACCAGGGAAAAAGTGAGTCCGGCCATCATCAGACCGGTTTTCTCTTCGCGGATCGCCAGCGTCAGCTCGCCTTCTTTCTCGAACCGGTCATGATAGAACAGTTGCACGGTGAGGGGACGGCCGGAAGCGGGAAGGCCGAGGCGGATCAAATCGAGGCCTTCGCGGAAAATGGCGGCACGGGCTGAAGCGGAAAAAAGCTCCGGCAGGATTTCATAATGACCGAGGAGGGAGGCGAAGCGCTCCGGCGGCCCCCATGCGCAGCAGAGATAAGGCCGCTGGAGCTTGAGCGCGAGGCGCGGTCGCAGTTCCCAGAGCGGAGCGAGATCGGGCTGGACAAGCCGGGCCAGCCACGCGCGAGTGAGACGGGGCTGGCTCAGGGCGCGGAAGAAAAACTTCAGGCGTTTGCGCAAGGGCCGCGACGCCGCGGCGGATTGCGCCTGGGTCGATGCGGCCCAGAACGAAAAGCGGGGAATGGGACGGGGGGAACCAACGGAAGGGATGAGGGCCTCCGATGGGTCTGCGTCCACGGCGGCGCAGGGGGTAAAAGAAAGCACAGCCGGCGAGCGTAGGCGCCGGCGGGCAAAATGTCTGTCGGCTGACGACGATTTTGTCTGTCAGGCGAAACCCTACAATGCCGGTCTGTTGCCAATCAGCTGCGATTTTTCCGTTCGGTCCAGCGCACTGCCTCGCGCACGAGTTCGGCGCCGGAGGCGAGCTGTAACTTCTCTTTGATGCGGGCACAATAGGCCTGAACCGTTTTGATGCTCACGTGCATTTCCGCCGCGATGCGACGCGTAGCCTGGCCTTCGCCGAGGCGGCGAAAAACGTCCAGCTCGCGATCACTCAGAAGCTCGACGCCGCTGGAGGGCGTCTCCTGCCTCTTTCCCATCAGGCGCTCGGTGAGGCGGGCGAGCAGCTGTGGGTTGGCGTAAATCCGGCCGGTCTGGACGGCACGGATGGCTTCAACCACGCGATCGGTGGACTCACGTTTCATCACATAGCCGCGGGCTCCGGCACGTAGAGCCCGTTCGGCGTAAAATAGCTCTTCATGCATGGACAGAACAATGATCTGGGTGCCGGGCAGATGCTCGGTCAGATCCTTGATCAAATCCAATCCCGATGAAGTTTTGAGGGAAAGATCGACAATGGCCACGTCGGGCGGATTGGCCAGCATCGCGGCCAACCCACTGGCGGCATCCTCCGCCTGGCCGCAGACGTCCAGATCAGGCTGTTGACGCAAGGTGGTCGCCAGCCACTCGCGCACGAGCGGATGATCGTCGACGATAAAAACGCGGACGGCGGAAGGCGTCATGGGTTGGCAGGGGGAACAGCAGGCCGGGACAGAGGCGCGCGGCAGCGAACCCGGGTGCCGCCGCCGGCGGCTGGTTCGACGGAGAATTCACCACCCACAATTTCCGCCCGATGCGCCATGATGCGCAGGCCCATGCCCGGACTGCCGGCGCGGGGCGACACGCCGGGTCCGTTATCCGTGACGGTGAGCTCAATGGCGCCGGGAACGGCTTGCAGGGAAATTTCCACGTGGGAAGGACGGGCATGGCGCAGCGCGTTGCGAGCCGCCTCCTGGGCAATGTAGAAAAAATGGGACGAAATAGCGGCGTCGAGGCCTTCGAATGGGCCGCGCCAGGTGAAATGGCAGCGTGGGCCGCCCTCTTGGCTGAGAGTGGCGGCAAGCTCCTCCAGTTCGGAGATGAGTTCGTCCGGCTCGATGGCGGCGAGCAGCAGGCCGCGCGCGATCTCGCGGGTCTGGCTGATGGCATCCTGCAGCATACGCACGATATTCTGGGCGTCGCCGACGGTCGGCTGGCGGGCCTCGCTCAGGCTGGCGGCGAGGAGGCTTGCCGCCATGGCCGTGGCGGTGAGGTGCTGGCCGAGCCCGTCATGCAGATCGTGGCCGATGCTGCTGCGTTCGCGCCGGCTGATTTCAAAAAGCTGGGCCTGCAGCTCATCGCGCGCCCGCAAGGCCTGCTCGAGAGCGGCGGTGCGCAGACGCACGCGCAGCTCGAGTTCCCGCCAGAGCGAGATCAAAGCATGAAACACCCAGATGATAACCAGGTACATGCCGAGATCGGCCAACCGGTTCCAGAAAGCCGTCACCGGATAGTGATAAGTTCCAGATTCCAGATCGCCGGCGACGCGCACCACGATGCTGACGACCGCGGCGGCGCAGGCCTCGCGCCCGCCAAGCCAGGCCACGCTCAAGGTGATGGGAAGAAGGTAAAACAGCCCCAGGGAGACGCGTACGCCGGTGATATAGTCAATCCAGCCGATAATCGCGATCATCGTCAGAATGCTGACGGCCGACCACCCGCGATGATGGCCGGGCGCTCCCGCCAATTGGGTCAGAATCCAGGAAGTGGCGGAAGAGTGGGGTGGATTTGCGTTCGGCATGGCGCAGGGCAGGACGGGCGGCGAGTAGAAGGGAGAATTATTGACGAAGCAACGCCGCGCGTGCGAGCCGCAGGCCAGCCTTGATTTTGCCCAGGCGAGGCCGTAGGCTGGTTTTCTTAGTTTTGGGGCCAGGTCGTCGCTCCGAGTTCTTTGCATCCCAAGACGCGGTTGACCGCCGCGTCCGATAATAATTCGGAGAGGAAAGTCCGGACACCACAGGGCAGGATGCTGCGCGAGCCGCGAGGCAAGCGCAGGCGCCGCGTTTCAAGGCGCGGCGACGGAAAGTGTCACAGAAAACAAACCGCCCTTCGGGCCGCCGCAAGGCGGCTTGTCAGGGCAAGGATGAAAAGGTGGGGTAAGAGCCCACCGCGTCCGCCGCGAGGCGGGCGGCACGAAAAACCCCGTCCGGTGCAAGGCAAAATAGGCGGCTGGACGGCCCGTCCCACAGCCGCGGGTATGCCGCATCACGCCTCGGTTCGCGCGGTCCGCCGCACGGTCCAGGCGGGACAGACGCCCGCTTCCGGGCGCCTGAGAGAAATGACGTCCGCCGCGCCGTTCGGCGCGGAACAGAATCCGGCTTACCGGCCCCAAAACTAAGTCATATTCCATATCACACTGATGGCTACGGCCTCACGCCCAGCCCGCAAGGAAACGATCCGGATCGGAGGCGCCGCTCTGCTGGCGGCATTGGTCTCACTTTTTTTGTTCAGCCCGCGGTTCTTCTTCTGGCGGGAGATGGAAATTCCCCTCCTTCCGGCGATGCCGCCGGAAGTGGCGCGGGCAAAGTTCGCCGTGATGCAATTGAAGCATCCTTTCATGCGGATGGATAACCATATCAGCCTGGTCTTACAGTGGCGGTTGTTTTTCCCTCTGCTGGGCTACGCGCTCTCCCTTCCGCCGCTGGTATATCTGGCTTTACCGCCGCTGGGCTGCTGGCTGGTCCTGGTTTATATAATGGCCGTGCTGCGGAGGCATGAGATAGGCTGGCCGGATTGCCTTGCGGTGGCGATTTTGACGGCGACCTGCTCATGGTTCTTTGTCTCCACCGGTTGGCTGGCCTACTTCGATTCCTGGTGGGTATTAGGGCTGCTCGTCTTTGTTTTTTCACGGCCACGGCTGGCGGCAATAGCCGTCCTGATCACTCCATGGATTGATGAACGTTTTGTGATCACGCTGCCGTTGGCGGCCATGTTGCGCCGAGAATATTCGGCCACGGTCTCAAACGAGTATCGGGTGGGCGGCCGCGAGCTAGGCTGGCTGGGCATCCTCCTTGCTCCCTGGCTGCTCGTTCGCGTCGGATGCTTTCTTTTTGCGCGGGATCAGGCGACCTCCGATTATATAAGAGATACTGTCGGGCAGGGTGGCTTCGCCATTAAATATTATTTTTTGGGGCTATGGCAGGGTATTCGATGCGCCTGGGTTTTTGTTGGTATTTGGTTGGGCCTTTGCTCTCAGCGAAGCAGATGGGAAAAGACCGGCCTGGTCGTGATTTTTCTTTTCACGCTGATCTTTAACCTGATTGTGGCGGAAGATATCAGTCGTTCCGTTTCCATTCTTGTGCCCATGATTTTAATGGGCATTATCTTATATAAGATCCATTCGCCCGGGCGCCTCCGTCCCGTGCTGTTTGCGGCTTGCGCTTTGAATTTGCTGCTTCCCGCCGCGCACGTGGCTGGCAACGGCGTCACGGCCATTCGGCATTTTTACGCCGTGTTGCAGGAAGGACATCCTGACGAGGATCTAATGGCATATTATTATAATGAAATGGCCGTTATGTATTTCCAAAGAAATCGGCCCCAAGACGCCCTGCAAATGGTTGATTTGGCCATCCGGCGCGATCCCGGCCGGATCGAAGCCCATGCAAACCGTGCCGCCATTTATGTGGCGCTCGGACAGGTGCGCGAAGCGCTGTCCGACGCCGATTATATTGTGGCGAGGAGACCAGGCTCTCCCGATGCCTGGTTTGACCGCGGCATATTGCGCATAAAAAATGATGATCTGGGCGGGGCCGCTGCGGATTTTGAGCGTGCCATGCGATGCGCGCCGCCCGGCTGGGCGAGACAATCGGTGACGCAATCGATTCTAAAACAATTGCACGCCAAGACATCGAGCGAAGAGCAGGCGCCCCGTCCCGCAGGAAAGAATTCAGGTCAGGAGGGCAACCTAAGCGGCTCCCGGCCTTAAAAATTAAGCATGGCGGTGTAGCTGCTGCGGTCGCCGGCGGTGTAGAGCTCGTGCCACTTGCTCAGGCTCCAGAGATTACTGCTGTTGTTGGAACTGAGCGATTCATCGTAATGGAAGGCGGCGTTGCCGGTGAGGGAAATGGAATTGCCCACAACCGAGCCGAGAACGTCGCCATTGCCGTCGATCGTGACATCGCCATTGGGCGTATAGACAACGCTGCTGAGATAGCCGTTGCCCTTGATGTCGATCGCCTGTTCGCCGCTGGTCTGGGCGGTGGCGGCGGAACGGGTGCCGTAAAGCTCGAAGGCGGCGGGTTGATTGGCGCTGGAAGTGGAGGATCCGCCGTTGAGGATGCCATCGCCGGTGATGGAGACGTTGCCGGCGGTGTAGATGGCGAGGGTCGAGCCGGTGGCGATGGCGATCCCGGAGTGATTGCCGGTGGCATTGACCGTGGTGCCGGTGGTGTTGGTGGTAATGATGACGACATTGACGTCAGCCGTGCTCGAGGCGCCGATGGTCAGGGTGTCGGTGTTGCCGGTGAGATTGATGGCGGAAACCTCATAATAATACGTCGTCTTGCCATTGGCGGTCACGCCCGGATCGCCGGCGCGGGGAAGAACGAGATTGGTGACCGACGACAGCGTGGTGTACGCCGACGGAGTGGGTGTGGAGACGTCGGGAAAGTTGGTGGTAAAATCGTAAGTGACGCGGGTCGGATCGATCACGCCATTGCCGGTGCCGTACGGGCCGACCCGGCCTTGCGGACCGACCTGGATGTCGCTGCTTGCGCTGCCACCGACCGCCGCGTAGCCGTAGATGTCGGCATTGGAGACGCTGATCGAATCGGTCTGGACCGAGATGCTGCCGACCTGGCCGAGATCGTGCGCCACGGTGGAGGAATAGGGCACAATCGTGCCGCTGGGATCGGAGTTCCAGCTGTCAACCGAGGCATTGTTGCCATGGAAGGTGATGCTGTTTTTGGCCACCAGGCCATTGCTGAAATAGGAGCGGTGCTGGAGAAACATTTCCGCCTCCTTGATAATCTGGCCGCCGTTGGGCAGGGTGACGATGGCCTCGGCGACTACTTGCGGAATGGCGCCGCTGGTATCGGCCCAGACTTTCACCTGACCCTGGACCTGGCCGGACAGATTATAGTAAGTTGTGTTGGAAGGGAACGTGCCCTGGTATTGACCGCTATGGCCGGCGCGGCCGGCAAATCCGGCGCCGGCCCAATTGCTGTTATTGATGCTCCACAGCGCCTGCTCCAGTCCGGTGTCGACCAGATTCATCGCGGCATTGGAATAGAACGAGCGATTGGAAAGCGTGAGCGCGGTGACACCGAGCCGAAGGTAGCTGCCGAGAAAAATGACCACCAGGGCGGAAAGCAGCATGGCGACGATGAGGAGGGAGCCGCGTTTGGATTTGAGGGGGGAGTTCATGGCGAAACCGGATTTATTTTATTTGTTGCGCAGGATGAAACGGGCCGAGAGCACTTGATTGGTGGCGTTGGTGACGGTGGTGCTGGAAAGTTGGGCCGTGAGTGTGAGTTCGATCTGCTTGATTTCGGTGGCGTTGGAGGCGGTGTTGCTGGTGAAACCGTTCGAGTAACCTCCACCGGTGACGTACCGGTAGTAATTAAAGCTCAGATTCGTCACGCCGCCCATCAGCGTGGTGGTGGCGGTGGCGCCGGAAGGGTTGGTCAAAGGCGGCCCGGTGCGGGTGAAAAGCTTGTTGGCGGAATTGTAGGCGTAGGTGACGTTGTAAGCGACGGCGGAGACGCTGCCCGAGGAGGTATCGGGTATGCCCAGCGTCACACTGGTGTTGCTGTAACTGACCACGCTGTTGGCCATGCGGACTTCGCGGCTGAGGGTTTCCAGGCCCTGGCGGGCCTGGGCCTCGAGGCGCGTGTAGTTGGCGGCGTTCATCCCATTGCGACCGATCATGAGGAAGGTCGAGAGGACGCCGGTGAGGATGAAGGCGCCGAGGCCGGCGCCGATCATGACCTCGACGAGCGTGAAGGCGCCTATCGCGGCACGCTCAATGCGTGGTGTAGAAGAAGTCGGATATGCCGTTTTGACCATAGCGGGTGGTGTAAGAAAGGCTTTTGCGGCGACCATCGGTTCCGGTCCAAGTGGCCGTCAGGGTGATGTCTTTCATCGTGCCGGTGAAGGGCGATGGGGCGTCGGTGATCGATTGCGTGCAGCTAAAATGGCTGAGCTGGGCCGAGGAAGTGGCCACGTCCGGGGTGAAGGTGGGCGAGGCGGCGGGTCCATTGACCGGATCAGTCAGCTGGCTCCAGTTGAGCAGGCGGATTTTTTCCATCTGACTTTGCAGGATCTGGCCCGCCAGGGTGGTGTAGCGGGCGGAATCAATCGCCTGGAAGCCGCGCTGCAAAACGATCAGCGAGGAGGTGAGGGTGAGGACCAGGATGGAAGCGGCGGTCATCACCTCGAGAATGGTGAAAGCTTTTTCCGCGCGGTGCGCGCGCCGAGTACGGGCCGGCGGAAACTGGAGGCTACCGTTCATGCCCGCGAGCATAGGCCAAACCTCGCAAGGCGATCAGAGGCTAACCGGCCCCGATTACGGACTTAGTCCGCTAGGCCAAATGCCACTCAGGATTTAACCCCAACTTAACCGGGAGAATAGGGTCTTACCCCTCTTCACCAGCCATTCATGAGTGACATATATGACTGGCGCTCCGCCGCGGTCGTCAGTTCGCGCCATTTGACCACTCCAAAGCTGGCATCGCCATAGAGGGGAAGCGATTCGTCGTAATGAAAATTTGCATTGCCGGCGATGGTGATATCCCGGGCGATGACGGCGCCCATCATGTCGCTGTTGCCGTCCAGGGTGACGGCGGCGTTGGGCGCGTAAACCACGCCGGCGAGCGAGCCGTTGCCCGTCAGTTCGATGGTTTGCCCGGCGGCGCTGGTGTTGGTGCCCCAGAACTGGCAGGTGACGGGCTGGACGTTTCCATTGCCGATGCCGCCGTTGCCGATGATCCGGACGTTGCCTTCAACATACAACGCGAGGGAAGACCCGGCCGGAATGATGATCTGGGCATTGCCGACGAGGTCGAGTGCATCGGCGCCCGAACTGGCGGTGAGCACGAGCGTGACCTGACCGAGAATGGTGAGGGTCTGGCTGCCGTTGAGCGAAAGGCTGTTGCATTGCCAGCTGGTCGCGGTGCCGAGCGTGCCGAGCGTGGGCCCGATGCTGGCAAGAGGCGTCCCCCCGGTCGGCGCGGCGAGCGGATCAAAACTGAAAACGAAATCGGTGGCGATGCGGCTCGGATCGATCGGCACCCCGGGCGGAGTGGCAAACCCCCGGATCGTGCCGTTGAGGCCGACGTCCGGCGACGTTCCCCCCGTGGTGACATATCCCAAGATATCCGCGCGCTTGCTCGAGTGATTGCCGACGAGCACCCAGGTGGCGGCGATGCGGGCGTGGTCATTGCGCACCGCGGCGGTGTACGGCACCGGAGGAGTGGCGGGATTGTTGTCCGGATCCGAATTCCAGCTGTCGACCGTGGCGCTGCCGCCGTTGAAAGTGACGCTATTCTTTGCCACCAAGCCCCCGGCAAAATGCGAACGCCGGGCGAGGGTGACCTCGAGCATTTGCGTGACCGGCGCTTCCGTCGGGGGATTGACCGAGGCCAGTGCGATCACTTTCGGGGAGAAACCGCCCGTAGCCGCGTAATTTTCCACGTAGACCTTTACCGAGCCGGAGGTATTGGGAGCGAAATTGAAGCCCTCGAACTTCTCCCATGCGTCGGATGAGTTGTGCGCCCATGAGTTCCAACCATTGTTCGTTCCGGCGTGATTAAAGGACCAGACGGCCTCCTCCGCGCCGGTTTCCACCAGATTGAAAGCGGCATTGCTGTAAAAAGTCCGTCCGGCAAAGCGGGCGGAGCTGAGGCTGAGATTGAGATAGCTCCCGAGCACAAACGCGATCAGCGCCGCCACCAGCATGGCGACAATGAGGACGGTGCCGCGACGAAGATGGGAGGAGGAAAGCTTCATGCGGGGTTCAGTTGCTCACGCGCTTGTTGCGGAGAATGTAGCGGGCGGAGACGGCGGAATTCGTCGCCGTCGCGACGGTGACTCCCGCCAGCCGGGCGTGAAGCGTGACTTGAATTTGTTTCGTCTCGAGGTCGTTGGCGGCTGCGGCTGCGGCGCCAGTTGCATCAAGCTTGTAGCGCTGAAAGGCAAAGTCGGGCGCGACCGCGTGGACGAGTATCTGGCGCGGCGCGGTCGAGCTGGCGTCGCCGGTCAACCGGTAGAAGCATCCATTGCTCGGGCTGGCGGCATCGCTATCGTAGGCATAAGTGGCCAGCACGGTGGCGCTGGTGGAGGTGGGCAGAGTCAGGGTGATGCTCTGGTTGTTGTTCCAGTGGATATCGCTGGCCATGCGCGCGTCGGTGGCGAACATTTCCAGGCCGCGGCGCGTCTCGCTTTCAAGACGGGTATAACTTTGCATGCCGAAGCCGCTCCGGCCGATGAAAAGAAACGAGCTCAAGATGGCGGCGAGGACAAACACGCCCAGGCCGGATGCCACCATCACCTCCGCCAGGGTGAAGGCACGGACGGCGCGTCGCTCAATGCACGGTATAATAATAGTCATTGAGGCCGTTCTTTCCATAACGGGTGAGATAGCTCACGGTATGGAGGCGCCCGTCGGCGCCATGCCAGGTGGTGGTGAGCGTAATTTCTTTCATGTCCGGTTTCAGATCGCGGATGACGCGGGCGCACTGAAAGCGAGCCGCCGCCGGGCCGAGGCTGGAGTCAATTGTCACGGCAGTGTCGCCCGAATCCTGCAGCGCCTGGAGTTGGGCCCAGTTTTCCAATCGCAGGCGTTCCATCTCATCTTCCATGATCTGCGCCGAGGTGGTGAGGTTGCGGGCGGTGTCGATCGCTTGGAAACCGCGCTCCATTGCGGCCATCGCCGTCGTGATGGAAAAAACCAGGACGACGGCCGCCACCATGACCTCCAGAAGAGTGAAGGCGGTGGCGGCGTGTTTCCAGGCGGAGCTGGAAAATCGCCGGGCGGAAGGCACTCGAGGGCGGACGGACTGCATGAGCGGAGGAGCGAAAGTGTATCAGAACCCGGCCAAAAAGCTTAGAGTCTAACGGCCCTATCGGGTCCACCCATGACGACTAGGTCGATATCCCTACTCCTTGGGCGGCTGACTTTGCACATACAAGGCGGCGGCTTGGGATCGGCGTTTCACGTGCAGTTTTTCGAAAACACTGCCGAGATAGTTCTTTACCGTGTTGTCGCTGAGATTGAGTTGTTCGCCGATCTCCTTGTTGGTCTTGCCTTCCGCGACCAGCGCCAGGACCCGCCGCTCCTGCGGCGAGAGGGAGGCGAGATCCTCGTTGGAGGCACCGGCGGACTGCGCCCGGACCAGGCGGATGACGCGTGCGGTCGTGTCGGGATCGAGAATGGAACGTCCGTCCGCCACATCGAGCAGCGCCTGCACCAGCCCGGCGGGATCGATTTCCTTCATCAGATAACCGTGGGCGCCGGAGGTGATCGCCTCGTATACAAAATTGTCATTGGAAAACGATGTCAGCACAATGATGCGCGTCTCCGGCTGCCGGCGCAAAATCTCGCGACAGGCGTCGAATCCCGAGCCGTCGGGCAGACGAATATCGAGCAGCACGATGTCAGGCTTGACCCGGGCCGCCTCGGCCACGGCTTCGGCAACATTGCCGGCCTCGCCCACCACCCGCAGCGGCACCGCATTGCTGGCCGCCAGGACGGTCTTGATGCCCTGGCGAACCAGGGCGCTGTCGTCCACGAGCAGGATGCGAATGGGAGGACGGGTGGAATTGATCACGGTGAAAAAGATGAATTGAAAATGAGTGCCACGCGAGCGCCTTTTCCAGGCGAAGATTCAACTATAAGCTCCGCCGCAAGCTCGCGCGCCCGCTCGACGAAACTGTGCAGGCCGACGCCGCTCGCGTCTGTGGCGGCCGGATCGAATCCCTGGCCGTTGTCGGTGATCGAAAGCTCCACCCGCCGGTCGTCGCGGCGCCGCAGCACGATGGCGACATGCGTCGCCTGACCGTGGCGCAGGGCGTTGCTCACCGCCTCCCGGGCGATCTGCAGGGCATGGACGCGCTGCTCGTGGCTGAGGCCGGCCGCCAGCGTTTCATCAATTTCAATCTTGGCCTTGAACGCCCGGACGCTCTGCCGAAATTCGATCAGCGCTTCCACCGCCTGGGTGAAGGTCTGCCGTTTCAACGCCTCAGGCTCGAGGCCGTTGATGAAATTGCGCACGTCGTGAATCGTCTCATTGAGCAGACGGCGGGTTTGTTCGAGCCGCTCCTCCGCCTCGGCCGGGTTGGTGTGGACCAGGGTGCGGATGCCGGACAGGCCGAGGCCGGCGGCGTAAAGCGACTGGATCACACCGTCGTGCAAATCGCGCCCCAGCCGGGCATGTTCATCAAGCGTGCGCCGCAAGGCTTCCTCGCTTTGGCGGAGGGCATCGCGCTGGGCGAAGTCCGTCTCGACCAGGCGCGCCACGCCGCCCAATTCACTTTTTTCCTGCAGCAACGGACGGATGGGCGTGGTCTCGCCCCGCTTCAAACTCTCGCTGATCCAGCCCAGAGGGCGCAGCACCCAGGCTTGCAGGGTCAGGCCGAGTGCGGCCACGACGAGCAGCCCGAAAGCGGCAAAGACCTCCGCCTCGAACATTGCCGGAGCCAGCGCCGCGTTAAGTTTGGAGGCATCGGAGTCGACGGTCAGCACGCGCAGCACCTGGCCGCGCCAGTCGTTGAGCGGCTGGCGGACGATCACATGACCGGCCCTGGGCGGTTCTGCCGGATCGGACGGCGCCGCCAGACGCACGGTGCTCTCGGTCAGATCGGCGAGCGTTTTCAAATGGGTCTCATCCCATCGCCGCGCCACCAGCAGCCAGCCCTGGACCGGCCGATTGGCCGATGCATCGCCAAAAACCGGCGCCCCGCGGAATTCCAGCAGGCCGGCATGGCTTTCGAGAAAAAAATGAGGGTGCGCCCCGCCGCCGACCAGCGCGGCGAAATCGACCGGGGCGAGCGGCGGCGGATCCAGCGCATGGTCATCAAGGCGATTGACGCTGTAGATCAGTCCGCCGTCGGGCCGCAGCACCCACAAGGCCTGGGCATTGAAGGCCGGCAGGTCGGCCTCGAGGTGGGCCTGGGCCCAGGCCGGATCGGGTTTTGCCAGAAAATGCACCAGCTCGTCCCACTGCGCATAGCTGTCGGCAAATTCGTGCAGCGACCGGCCGCTGGTTTCCAGCCAGTGATTGAGCACGTCAATCCGGTGCTGGCGGGTGCGGTCAAGCAGATCATCCCTTTGCCGCTGCTCGAAAAGACGCAGCGCCGCCAACGCCGCGAGAAATGCGAGCAGGAGCAAACCCAAGAGCAGGGAAAGACGAAGTTTTAAATTCATGCTGGCGCCGGACGACGCTCCGAAAAATAATCTACCGAGCCGGCCCCGGCCGCTGCAAAACGAAACCAGCCTTGGCCGCGGAGTAATTTGTACCGGGCCGGACGGGCCTATTCGCCGCCATATATCCCTATTTCCGCCTCGCGGCGCCGGCGTGTGTTATGCTGGCTGGTAACTGCCCGGGGGTGTTCGGCCATGACATGTAACCTTTGGTTCTTCGATTTTGCGGTGAGCCAACGAACGGCTGACCGTCAAGGACCCAAAATTATTCAAGTAGTAGCTGTTTTCGTTCGGCTTCCGTTGTGCCGCTTTACCTCTGCCGTCAGCTATGCCAAAACAAGCTTGATTTCAAAAAGACCCAGTGCCCCTCGCAGAACACGCTTGACTCGACGGCAGGCGTTTGAGTTTTTGACCGGCTCCGAACGTATTTCCCGTCATGGCCAACACCAAATCCGCCATCAAAGCCGCCCGCAAGGCGCTCCGCTTCGCCGCGCGCAACCGCACCGTCAAGACGAACCTCAAGACCCTGCACAAAAAATTCGAGCGGGCTGCCGCCAGCGGCGACGCCGCCGCGGCCAAGGCCGCCGGCATCGCCTATGCCTCCGCCATGGACAGGGCCGTCAAATCCGGCGTGATCCATCGCAATGCCGCCAGCCATGCCAAAAGCCATGTGGCCAAGTACGCCATGGCTAAATCCTGAGCGCATCCGATTTCTTCCATCGTTACACCCTTGCCTCCGCCGGCCCCCGCCGCGGAGGCTTTTTCTTGCCCGCGTCCGGACGCCGCTGTGAATGAAGATTGTGCGCCGATGGCTTCTTCGTGTTCATTGGGGCGCGAACCGTGGCTTCCCATGTCGAACTCCACCTTGTCCGCCATGCCGATGCGGCGTGGACGCAGCTGGTCCGCCCCTGGCTGACCGCGGCGGGCGGAGGCCGACTGCAGCGCAGCCATGTCCTGGTGCCGACGCGCGGCCAGGCCCACGCGTTGAAGCAGCGCTGCCTGGCAGAAAACGTGCCGCTGCTCGGCGTGGAATTTCTCACTCCCGGGCTCGCCCGCAAAAAATGGCTCAGTCTTTCCCGGACTGAGCTTGCGCCGGCGGGCGGGGCCTCACCGCCCGCGGCCCGGCCCGCCCTTGGCCGCGAGTTGCTCTTGCTCGGCCTGCGCGCGCTGATCGACAGAAAACTCGCGACGCTGCCGCCGGAAGACGCTTCGCGCGGATTTTGGCGAAGCCTGCAAAGCGATCCAAGCCGGGCGCTGGAGGATTTCGACGAAATGATCCGGGCCGGTTTCGCCGCCCGCGATTTTTCTGCTGCGCCGCTGCGCGAGGTTTTCGACGGATTGGAGAGCTGGGTTGACCAGCTCGGCGGGGCGCTCGCTCCGGTCCAGAACGAGGCGGCCGCGCTCCAGCCGCCGCCGCCGGAAACGCCGGCCGCGGCTCAGCGGCTGCTTGTTTACGGTTTCACGGCCGAAGCTTGGCGGGAATTCTTCGGCCTCGCCGCGTTCGTCCGCCGCTGCCGGGAAATCGTGGTGGTGCTGCCCGAACCGGAGTTTCACGGTCAGCGCGCCCTCGACGAGCGCTGGATTGAAATTTGGCGGACTTTTCTCGGCATCGAACCTTCGGTGCTCGATGCCCCGGAGGTGAAACCGGCGCCCGCCCGCGTTATCGTCGGCGAAACCCGGGGCGAGGAGATGGCCCTGGTGGCGGAGGAAATTGTCCGCCTCCTCGACGCCGGGGCGGAAAACATCGCGGTGATTTTTCCGCGCGCCGACGCCGCCCACCTGCGCCTCGTCCGGCTGCTCGGCGAGCGCGGCATCGCCTTTGCCGATCTGCTCGAGACCGCCGCGCCGCCTCCGCTGGAGGTGCAGGCGCAGCGGGCGTTGCTGGCGTTCTACCGTGACGGCGGGCGACTGGAGGAGCTGCTGACGCTCTGGCCACTGCTGCGTGCGCTGGGGCACGTCAAGGCTTCCCCCGGCGAGGTGCGCGCCGCCGGTGAGCGCCTGTTCGACGAATGTCACAGCCACACCTTGACGGCCTGCGCCGAGCGGCTGCTGGCGGATCGGAGCGAGGCCTTCCGCGAGGTCGGCCGTCTCGCCTCGCGGCTGCCATCGTGGCCGGCGGAGCTGACCCTCGCCGACGCGCTGGCGCGGTTCGCGAGTCTGGGGGCGCAGTTTTTGTTGCCGCCGCCGCCGGGCTGGTCGGCGCTGGAGGCGTTTGCGGAAAAGGAAAAATCCCTGCTGCCGGCGCGCCTCGTGCTCGATACGCTTGAGCTGTTTCTCCCGGCACAGGCGCCGGCGGCCGGCGCACCGGGGCGGAACGTATTTGCGCGCGTGACCCTGACCACGCGCCGCCGGGCCGAGAGCGTGAGCTGGTCGCATGTGATTTTCACCGAGAGCAACGCGGGTGTCTGGCCGGCGCGGCGTGAACCGAGTCCGTGGCTGACGGACGAGGCGCGCACGGCGCTCAACGCCCGCGGGCGTTTTTCCCTCGGCCTTTTCACCAGCGAGGACCGGATGGCGCTCGAGCGGCAGGCGGCGGCGGCGCTGATGCGCGAGGCCCGGGAGGAAGTGATCTTTTCCGCCGCCCGGCACGATGAAACCGATCCGGAGCTGCCGCTGGCTCCCAACCGGTTCGTCGAGCGCGTGCTGCTCCCGGCTGCCGGCGCCGAGTCACTGGAGACGGCTTGGGCGCAATGCGGGCAGCGGCCGTCCGCGGGGCCGCCCGTGCCGGCGGAGGAAGGCTGGCGAAAGATCCATGAACGGCGACGCAATCCGGCCGCGCCGTTCGACGAGTTTTTCTTTTGCGGCGCGGCGGAAAAAATCCGGCCGGCTTCGTTGCCGGCGCGGCTGATCGAACGTGGGGTGGCCGATCCGGCGGAATTGTGGTTCGAGGCGGTTCTCGGGGTCGGCCCGGTGGACTGGCGGCCGCTGGCGCGCGCCCGGGAAAAATCACTCGGCTTGCTCGCCCATCGCCTGATTGCCGCCGCGCTGCGGGCCGACGCGACGGCGGGGGAGACGTTTGGCCGGCTTCCGCCGCAGGCCGAGGCGCGCGAACATCTCGGACGGGCACTGGCCGAACTGCGCGCACGCTGGCCGCAGGACCGTTATTGGGATTCGTTTCACGCCGAGCTGGAAGGGATAACGGTGGCGCTGCTGGCGCAGGTGTTTGCCCTGCGTGGAGGCGGCTATGCCGCGACCGAATGGCCGTTGCCGCGCGGCAAGGTGCGCGTGCCGGCCGGCGGCGCTTCGCTGCCCGTTCACGGCCGCATCGACCTCGTCCTGCTCGACCGGCCGGAGTGGCGCGGCGCCCAGGTCGAGATCATCGATTTCAAGACCGGCGGCGACGACCGGCTTTCCCTGCAGCGCATGGCCGAACACGGCGATTCGCTCCAGCTCGGCATTTATCTGGCGGCGGCAGCGGCGCTCGGTGCGGCCGGCGGGCGGGTATGGATGCTGAAACCGGACGGAACACGGTCGTCGCTGATCATGGCGGAACTGCCGCGGGCCTTGGCCAGGCTCGGCCAAATCGCGCGCCACCTCGCCACCGGCCGTTACGGGGCGCTCACCCAGGACCGGACGGAGTTCGTCGCGGGCCGGCCCTGGCCGCTGGCCTGCGCGCCGATCGGCCAGGAAGTGCTGGCGGCCAAGTTTGCCGTGACTTTTCCGGAAACGGAGGCGGCACATGGCTGAGCGGCCGACGGATTTTGTCGCGCGCGAACGGTTCCGCGACGAGTGGACGCGGAATTTTGCGGTCAGCGCCAACGCCGGATCCGGCAAAACCACCGCGATTTCCGAGCGGCTGGCGGCGATGGCATTGGCCCCGGCGGGGGCGGAACCGCTGTCGAGGACGGCGGTGGTTACCTTCACCAAAAAGGCCGCGGCGCAGATTGGACGGCGCGCCCGCGAGGTGCTGCTGCGGCGTCTGGCTGAGCAGGGCCGCGCCGATCTCGCGCCGCTTGACGCTCTCGAGCGCGCGTTCTTTGGCACGATCCATAGCTTTTGTCTGCTCCTGGCCCAGCGACATGGGCAGTCACTCGGCCTGCACCTCGATCCCGAGGTGCTCGACGAGGCGCAGACCGACGCGCTTTGGCAGGCCTTTCTCGAGCAGGCCGCGATGCAGTTCCAGGCCCTGCCGACGGAATCGGTGACGGCGCTGCTCCGACATCTGGCGCTCGATGAAATTTTTCCGCTGGCGCGGACCCTGGATTCGGCGACGGCGCAACGCCTGCTTGCCCGGCCGCCGGAAGGCGGGCCGCCCGCGCCGGACGAGGCCGCGCTGCGCGCCATCCTCGCTGCCCAGGCGAAACAGAAAAGCAGCGCGGAGACACTGGCGCGAAACCAGGCGGCGGCGCGGGAATGGCGGCGGCGATTTGCCGAGGAGCACGGATTTTTGCCACTGCCGGAACCGGAAGGCTCGGCGGCAAACATCCGGGAACTCTATGCGAATTTTTTTGCTCCGCTCAAATCCTGGCTGGCGCGGGCGGCGGCCGTGCTGGCGGCGGAACTGGCGGAGCGGTTCCGGGTGTTCCGCTTCGAGCGCGGGGTGCAGACTTATGCCGACCAGATCGACGCGGCGGTCGCAGTGCTGCGCGACCCGGTGGCGCTCGAGCGCATCCGGGCGGACGGCTGGCGGGTGATTCTCGACGAGGCGCAGGACACCGATGCGCAGCAATTCGAAGTCTTGGTCGAGATCACGCGCCCGCCCGGGGCGGCGGCGGGGACCTGGCCGGAAGGCGGCGGCCCGCCGCCGCGGCCCGGGCACTTTTGCCTGGTCGGCGATGCGCAGCAATCGATCTACAGCGGTCGGGTCGACCTGCGGAATTTTCAAAAACACCTCGCCGCCTTTGCCCGCCGTGACGGCGGCGAGCAACTGGTCTTCGATGTGACCTTCCGGCTGCCGGCGCAAATCGCCGCGCTGCTCAACCGCACGCTGCCCGCGGCTTTTTCCGGTGACCGCGCGCACAATCTCGGCCTGCCGCCCGCGGAAGGCGCGCCCGCGCCGCTCCTCCAGGTGCCGTTCACGCCGCTGGCCGCCTCGCCGGGGAATCCCGAAGGCGCCTGGGGCGTGCTGCTTCTTTCCGTGCCGGAGCGGTCCGGCGTCGACGCCTGGCAGATGGAGGAGGCGCGGCAGCTGGCGGCCTGGCTGCGCGATCACGGGCCGGCCGGAGTGGGAGCGCGGACGTGGAGCGAAGTCTGCGTGCTCGCGCCGCGCAACGACTGGCTGCTCGCCGCCCGCGACGAATTTAAGGTTGCCGGCCTGAAGACGGCGTTGCAATTGCGGCGCAACCGCAACGGCGATCAACCGGTTTATGCCTGGCTGGCGGGCCTGCTCATGGCGCTGTGCGATCCGCTGAACACCTTTGAGTGGGTCGGCGTGCTGCGCGAGCTTTTTGCGGTGAGCGACGCGCAGCTGGCCGAGGCGCTGGCAGAAGAAAAGATTTTTCATTGGAACGAGCCGGAGCGTTATGCTGAACCGTTGGGCGGGGCGCTCCTGCGACTGCGCCCCCTGGTGATGCAGGTCGACGAGGAAGGGCTGCCTTTGGAACAGTTCGCTCGCACTCTGGCGGAGACCTGCGGACTGGCGGCGAAGGCATGGGCGGTCGACCCGACCGGCGCAGCTGCGACCGAGCTGGAACGCCTGCTGGCCAAGGCGGCGGAAACGGGCCTGGCCGGCGGCGGTCCGCGCCGCTGGCGCGCGGAATTGCTACGGGAGATCGATCTGGACCGTCCGGCGGGGAAGGCGGCGGACGATGCGATCAACCTGCTCACGGTGCATTCGGCGAAAGGCCTGGAATGGCCGGCCGTGATCCTGCTCGGTTTATGGCGGGGAATCGGCCGGCCCCCGGAGCAGGGCCTGCAGCTGGTGACGGACGCGGCGGAAGGGCCTCGGGTGTTTTTTGACGGGGCCAGCCTGCCGCCCGCGACCGCGGCGTCGCGCGACCGCGAGCGACTGCGCGAGAACACGCGGCTGCTTTACGTCGGATTGACCCGGGCGCGGCGGACGCTGCTGTTGCCCTGGGCCGCGGGCTTCGGCGGCCGGCAGCGGGAGCCGAGCCTCGCGGACCTGTGGGGAGCGGAGCTGGGGAAGCTGCCGCCACTGGAAATCGCCCCGGCGGAATCGCGCCGGGAAATGGCGCGCGAAACGCCGCCGGCGAGTCCGCCGCCGGCCGCATCTGGCCGCCGCCGGCCCGATTTTCCGGCGCGCCTGCTGCCCCACCAGCTATCCCAGGCGCCTGACGCGATCCGCACGGCGCGGCATGAAGCCACGTTCGACGAGCCGCTGCCGCCGCGGGCCGGCAACGATCCGATTGACTACGGGCTATGGTGGCATGAAACGATGGAATTCTGGCCGTGGGGCGGAGAAGAGGCGGAGCGGGCCGCCTACGGCGCACGGGCGTTGGCCCAGGCGGCGGCGCAGGGACTCGGACCGCGGGCCGGCGAGGAACTGGCAAAATTTTCCGCCAGCGCCCTCAGCCGCGAGTTGGGCGAGGCGCGGTGGACGCGGTTGACGGAGTTGAGTCTTTTCGCGCCGCTGCGGGCCGACGCGTGGATCGACGGGGTGGTTGATCTGGTGGCCCACGACCCCGCGACGCGGAGGATCGTGGCGGTGGATTGGAAGACAAATCACCGGCGGCCGGGCGAGGAAAACGAGCAGCTGCTGGCCCGCCTGGCGGCGGAGTACGCGCCGCAGCTGCAGGCCTATGGCGCCTGCCTGCAGGAATTTTTTCCCGGCTGCGTCGTGGAGTTGCGCCTTTATGCCACCGCTGCGGCCGAGTGGCGGGCGGTGGGAAATTGAGCTTTACACCGCGGAAGGCTCGCGCACGGTGGAGCCATTCACTCTCACCCATGGGTAATCTTAAGAAAAAACGCCGCCTGAAAATGAACAAGCACAAGCGCCGAAAGCGCTTGAAATCGAATCGCCACAAGAAGCGTACGTGGCAGAAATAAATTGAGGGTGCCGCGTTGGACGGCACCCGCGTATCCGCCCGCCGCCTACACAAGCGGCGGGTTTTTATTTGCCGCCGGGCGCGGACGGGCCGAAAATCTGCCGCAAGTCACTGGCCTTTAAGAAATGGTAAACTACAGCCAGCGAGCGGGTAGAGCGCGATTTAATCTTGTCATAAAGGCGCCGATGAGGGAACTTCACTTCTCATTTACCTAGCATAGAGGCTTCCGGCAACAAAGCCCGCTTCGCGCGCGGCCGCCACGGCTCGCCTTCTTCAGCACCACCACCATCCACCGCATGCTTTTTTCCGCCAAAGGCAAAGGTTTCTTCGTCGAACAAAACGACCACGCGACGCTGCTGGCCCGCACTTCGGCGCCCAGCGGCGAAGTGGTAGTTGAAGCTGTGGCGGAATGCCCGCCCGGAGACGGGGCCGCGCTGACCGAGGCCATCCGCGGATTGCAGCAAAAGAAAAGCTCCAGCGGATATGTTCATGCGACCTGCGGCATTTATTCGCAGAAGCGCCTGGTCCGCCGCGTATCCCTCGATCTGAAACGGGTGAGGGAGGCAGGTTATCTCAACGAGGTGGTCTCCTCCCAGTTCCGGATCGAGCCCGAACAATATATGCTGGCGGTGCTGAATGCCGCGGACGGCACGGAATACGACCCGAACAAGTCCCAGAAGGAAGTCATCATCTGCGGACTGCCTTCTGATGAAATCATCACCAAGCAGGACGCCTTGCTCGCCGCGAGCGTTTACCCCGTTCGCCTCGAACTCGGCACGACGGCGGTGCTGGGCGGACTGGTCGATTGCCTGGCCTTTGCCAAATTGAAGACGCCCACGCTGGTGCTGGAGCTCGGAGCTGAAACGACCCATTCCTTTATTGTCACGGCCGACGGCCTGGATGCGGCCCGGCCCATTCCACAGGGCTTGGAGGCGATGATTCCGGTGGTGCAGAAGGAGCTGGGCCTGAAGGATGAGGAGTCGGCCCGAAAGCTGTTTTATTCGAATACCTTTGATTTCACCGGCATGGGCGCGACCCTGATCAAAAAGCTGGTGAAGGAACTGCAATCGTCGATCGGCTTTTATGAAGTGCAGACCGGTCAGTCGATCGGGCAGGTTCTCTGCCTGCAGGTGCCGCCCAAAATGAGCTGGGTCGACGGCGCGATCGCCAGTTCGCTGGGCGTGCCCGCCTTCCAGCCCGACCTTCCGCCATGGCTGCAGAGCCGCGGCGTGACCCTTGCTCCCGAGGTGGCCGCCATTGGTCAGGATTTTCGCTGGCTCGGATTGCTCACTCTCATCACGCAATACCAAAATGTCTCTGCTGAAGTCAAAAAAGAGTGACCGGGCGGCCGTTTCGCTCGTGCCGCCCTGGCACCCCAATTTCCGCAACTTCGAACGGTTGCCGGACGTCAAGGTGGTGCGCACGTCTTTTTTCATCAACGCGGTGGCCATCGTCATCACCCTGGGACTGCTGAGCTATCAAATCCTGCAAGAATACAAGGTGCACGAGATCGGCGTGCAGATCGCCGATTTGCAGCACCAGATCGACGCCAATACCAAGGCCAGCGACCAGGCGGTGCAGCTGTTTAAAAAATTCCAGGGGGAGGAGGCCAAGACCGCCGAGGTCGCCGCTTTCGTTAAAACCGACTTTGTCCTTTCCAATTTCATCCTCGATCTGGGCCGCACGCTGCCGAAGACCATCACCCTCGACTATATCGATGCCCATGAGAACGGAGTCAGCCTGCGGGGCACGATCCAGGGAACTCCCGACCAGGCCAGCGGCGAGGCCTCCGCCTACATCCAGCAGCTGAAGGCCGACGCCCACATCGGATCGCGCTTTGAAAGCATTTCGCTCACCGGCCTGAACCGCGGCACCCAGGGCGGCACGGGCCTGACTTTCGAACTTTTCCTCAAGGCCAAGGGAGCGCCGAAGTCATGAACGCAAAAAAAATCAATGACTTCCTCAAAAAGCAGCCGGTGGCGCTGTGCTGCGCGTTTCTTTCCCTCGTTCTCGCCGGGGTGATTTATTATCGAAGCGGTGCCGTGCCGGCGGCGGCGTCACAATTGGCCGACAAAACCGCCGAATGGGAGCACATCCGCGATAACGTCAAGAATTCGGAGCAGCTCAATGAACAATCTGCCGCGCTGACCCAGGCGATGCAGGCCATCGAGGCCCGACTGATCCATGCCGATCAGCTGGCCAGCAACCTGCAATATTTCTACCGTTTGGAAACGGAGACGCAGACCAAGCTCACCGATCTGCGGCAGATCGGAGTCAGCAAGAGCAAGACGGGCGCCGCAAGAATCTACGTCAGCGTCGGCTACGCCGTCGCCACGCAGGGAACTTACCTCCGGGTGATGGATTTTCTGCGCCGGATTGAAAACAGTGAGCATTTTTGCCACGTGACGAGCCTGACTCTCAGCCATACGGGAGGAAATGAAGCAACGGGCCCGGCCGCAGAACTTTCCCTCCGCCTCGATCTTGAACTCCTAGGCGCGCCATGAACTCCTCCTTAAAACAGACTCTTTCGTTTTGCGGTCTGACTCTGCTGAGCTTGTCCGTTTTGGCCAAATCCGACTTAACCACGCCTGAACAACGCCGGGATTCGGTCAATCGCGCAGTGGCGTTGACGCAGCCGGCGCCCCCCGTTCCGGTCCCTGCCGACGGGAGAAATCCTTTTCTGCCGCCGCAGGAAAAACAGGCCGCCACCCAGACCAGAAGGGCCCTTTCGGGCGATCATGAGATTTTAGCGGCGATCGCGGGCCGTATCGTGCCGTCAGGTGTTATGCAGGACCTCGACGGCCACCCCATCCTGCTTTTGCGTGAAAAAAAGCTGAAAGTCGGTGATTACCTTACAATTACCTTTGAAGGTACAGACTATATGATAGAACTGGCGGCAATCGATCACTCGAGCTTCACCCTCCGCTTGAATAAAGAAGAAATTACCCAGCCTCTTAATCAATAATATTTACCATGAGAAAATCAGCCCTCGTCTCCTCCCTGGCGATCCTGGCTCTGAGCACCCTGCGGCTCACCGCCCAGCAGGCAGCGCCAGCTCCCACCCCGTCTGGTGATCAGTCTGCGGCGCAAAATCCGCCCGCTGCTTCGGGCGACATGTCCATCAAGGAAACCGAGGCGCCCAAGTCGGTGGTGACGAAAGGCACCAAGGACACCCTTTCGGTTGATTTTCCCAACGAGGATATCCGCACGATCCTGCGCAACGTGGCGGACCTTTTTGAGTTGAACCTCGTCATTCCCGATACGCTGCAGGGCAAGGCTTCGATCAAGCTGCGTGACGTCACCTGGCGGCAGATTTTCCAGGTGGTGCTCGCGCCGGTCGGCTACACCTACGTGGAGGATAGCAATATCATCAAGGTGGTCACGACCGAGTCCCTGCAACAGGAACCGACCACCACCGAGGTTTTCATTCTGAATTATGCCAAAGCTTCCGATATCCAGCCCTCGGTCGCCGCGCTCGTCGAGGCCCAGGCCGGCGGCAAAATCCAGGTCGATGCCCGCGCCAACGCACTCATCATTTCCGAACGGCCTTCGCATCTGAACCGGATTCGTCCGATCATTCAGCAGCTGGACAAGGCCACGGACCAGGTGATGATCGAGTCGAAATTCGTGGAAGTGACGGACACGAATACAAAGAACATCGGCGTCGACTGGTCTTCATTGAATGGATACGCCGTTGGCACCCAGGGACCGATGCTCAACACAATTTCCGCCCCGGGGACCAAGGTTGGCAACACACTCAATCGGTTGTTTAACGCGGGTGGCACGGCCACCGCGACCTTCACTGCGGCGCAATTTCAGCTCATCCTGAGCGCATTGCAGGCCAATGACCGCACCAAGCTTATTTCCAATCCGACCGTTGTTACGCTGAACAACACCGAGGCGTTTATCAATATTGGCCAGGAATATCCCATCCCCAGTTATCAATTTAATCAGCAAACCGGATCCTTTGAGGTGAGCGGCTTCGAATACAAGGACATCGGAATTATATTGAAGGTCACGCCCCAGGTGAATTCGCAGGGCTTTATCAAGCTCACCCTCGCTCCGGAGGTCAGCAGCACGACCGGTGCGGTCAATTTCGGCGGTGCAGGTGGCGCTTCCATTCCCATCATTCAGACCCGCAAGGCTCTGACCCAGGTCACCTTGAAGGACGGAAACACCCTCGGCATCGGCGGCCTCCTGTCGTCTACCACCGACAGCGCGCATAACCATATTCCGATCCTGGGCGATCTTCCGCTCGTCGGCCGCCTTTTCAGCAACGACGGCGACAAATTGAACAAGCAAAACCTCCTGATTTTCATCACGGCCAAGACCATCAATCCTGAGGGAGCGACGGTCGGCGAAGTTTTTGATCCCCGCCAGGTGCGGGAGACCGGGATGCAAAAGGAAGATCTGCCTGGTTATCGCGACGGTTCCGACCCCTTTGTGACGCTTCCGGCTCCGACCACCGATACCACCAAATAATTTTTCGCCCGACGGCTGAAATCAACCGGGTGCATTCGTCCGCGAATGCACCCGGTTTTGTTTTATGTCCGCCGGCCGGCCGACTAATTGGTTAGCCATTTCGAAAAACGTGCCTAACCTCGCTGCCATATGTCTGCCGGCCTCCCGCCCTCCGCTTCCTTTTCGGATGTGCTCGTCTTGTTGCAGCCTCATCTCGCCGCGCTCGATCAGACGCTCCACGCCCAGCTGGCCGCCTTCGAGCCGGAAATTCGTCAGCACGCCGAATATTGCCTGGATGCTTCGGGCAAACGGCTGCGTCCGGCCCTGGTTTTTCTCAGCGGCTGGCGGGACGGCGACGCCGTTTCCGCCGATCTGGTCCGGGCTGCCGCCGTCATTGAAATGGTTCATCTCGCCACGCTCGTGCATGACGACATCATGGACGGTGCCGACCTGCGCCGGGGCCGCCGCACGACGGCTCAGGCTTATGGCCCGTCCGCCGCCGTGCTGGTCGGTGATGCGCTCTTTGCCCACGCGCTGCACCTCGCGACACAATTCCCCACCGCCGAGGTCTGCGCCCTCGTCTCCGAATCCACCCGCCGGGTCTGTGCCGGTGAAATCGTCCAAACCCTCCGGCGACGCACCACCGACATCACGTTATCCGATTATTATCGGATCATCGAACTTAAGACGGCCGAACTCTTCCGTGTTTCCAGCCAGCTGGGCTGCCGGCTGGCTGGCTATGAAAATGATTACCAGACGGCGGTGGCGCTTTTCGGCCGCCACTTGGGCGTGGCCTACCAGATCTATGACGACCTTGCCGACTTTCTCGGCGAGGAGAAACGCATCGGCAAAACCCTTGGAACGGATTTTGCCAGTGGAAAGCTTACGCTCCCCCTCCTCGCCCTGAGCGAGCGCCTGCCCGCGGCGGAGCAGGCCTCGCTGGCAGCCGAGATCCGGGGCGAGCAGCCGCCGCAGCTGGCCTTGCGTCTCGAGCAGATGCGGAACGTCGGCGTTTTTTCCGTGGTGGTGGCCGCCATTCGCACCGAACTCTCCGCCGCGGTGGCCGCGCTCCAGCCCTGGCCGGAGAAGCTGCCCACCCCGTTGCTTGGCCACCTCGCCGAGGCCTTGCGCATCCAAGTCGAGGCGCTGGCCCCCGCCGCCGCGCTCTAATCCACCCCACCGGAGTGACTTGAGCGTCCGCACTTTCCATTTGCGGGGCTGACGACTTTGCGTTTTGCTATTTGCATGGATGTTTCCAAGGTCCTGACCAAGACCCTCGTCGCCTCGCCCGAGCGGCGGCAGGAGGCGGATGCCGATTGGAATGTCGTGCAAAAGGTTCAGGCCGGCGATGTGGCCGCCTTCGATCAACTCATCCTGAAATACCGCGAGCGCCTTTTTTCCGTGATCTACAATATGACCGGAAACCGCGAGGACGCCGCCGACTTGGCGCAGGACGCTTTTATCAAGGCATTTCAATCCATCAATCGCTTCCAGGGGCAATCCACCTTCTTTACCTGGCTGTACCGGATTGCGGTCAACTCCACTGTCACCCATTTGCGAAAAAACCGCCTGCGCACTTTTTTCAGCCTGGAAAAGATCACCGAAGAGGACAAAGCCGCCGAGGTCCTTGCCCTGCTGAGCGACCAAAGCGGCGCCGAGCGCGGAGCATTTGTAAAAGAGCTTCAAGAAAAATTGAACGAGGCGCTGCAGAAATTGTCTATCAAACATCGTACCGTGGTAACTTTGTTCGAAATCGATGGACTCAGCCATGCCGAGATTGCCGAAGTAATGGGGTGCTCAATCGGCACCGTCCGCTCCCGCCTGCATTACGCCAAACAGCTTCTTCAAGCCGAGCTTCAGCCTTACTTGAGAAAATGAGTCAACTTCCGCCCGACAAAGTTACGCTCGAAGACTTGCTGCGCCTCAAGCGCGCTGAGCGCCCTCCGGCTGAATTCTGGGTCCAGTTTGATCGCGAGCTGCACGCCAAGCAACTGACCGCTTTGATGGAAAAAAAGCCGCGCTGGAGCCTCCCGACCCGGCGGCTGGTCCGCTTGCTTTCTCTTCCCCTGAGCGCGGCGACGGCATGTGCGCTGGCCTTTATTGCTCTGCATCCTGCCGCGAATGAGGTGGCCCAAACGACGCTGCCGGCCAGGCGCGTCCCGATGGTCGCCTCGCGTCCCGAGCCCGTCAGGGCGCCTGTGGCACCGATTCCGGCGGTCGCGGTGGCGGAAACGTCGCCCGTCGAGCGGCCATCCGAAACGGTTCCAGCGGCATCACGCCCGGCCGTACTTGCGCCCGTGTCCCCGCGCGTCCAGGAAGCGTTTCCCTCTATTGCGCAGCTGACCGGCATTCTTCGGTCGGCGGCGGCTGAACCCCCTTCCGGCCGGCTTCTCATGGCCGATCTCGCCTTGAAGCAACTGCCGCAGTTGTCCGACGCGACCCCGGCATCGGCTGGCCTCGAATTCTTTGGCAACGCCCGGGCCCGTCCGGCGGCCGATCCATTGGCCCAGGTCTCCGCTCCCGGCGAGACGCGGCATGCCCGGCTGCTCGCTGCTTTGACCGACACGCGTCTGGTCAGCGCAGCTGAGCCGACGTCGATCTCCCGCACGCGCGAGCGGATTGCCAATCGCCTGGCCGATGAAGGCCTTGCCGACGAGATCAGCCGGGTCGGCGTTGAAGGCACCCAGGTCTCGTTCAGGTTCTGATTCTCCATCACGCCCGGTCCTTTCGCCCCGCGCCAGCCGCGGGGTTTTTTCGTCTTTTGTTCCTCCCTGCCGTCTCTCTAGGCTGAACAGATTATGCGGATTGAAAAAGATTCCATGGGCGAAATGCCGGTGCCCGAGGAAGCCCTCTACGGTGCTTCCACCCAGCGCGCCGTGCTCAACTTTCCCGTCAGCGGCCGGCCGATGCCGGAAGGCTTCCTCCGTGGCCTCGGCTTGGTGAAGCTCGCTTGCGCGCTGGCCAACGAGGAGCTCGGCCGCCTCAGTCCCGAAAAAAGCCGTCTCATCCAGCAGGCCGCGCGCGAGATCATCGACGGCCGGCTCAGCGCGCATTTTCCCGTCGATATTTTTCAGACCGGCTCCGGCACATCGACGAACATGAACGCCAACGAGGTCATCTCCAACCGCGCCGCGCAGCTCACCGGCAACCCCATTGGCTCGAAAAAACCCGTCCATCCCAACGACGACGTCAACCTCGGCCAGTCTTCCAACGACATCATCCCCACCACACTCCACGTCAGCGTCGCCCTTGCGCTCAAGGACAACCTCGTGCCTGCGTTGGAGGAACTCGCGGCCGCGCTCGAGAAAAAATCCGCCGAATTTTCCGCCATCGTCAAAATCGGCCGCACCCACCTGATGGATGCGACTCCGCTCACCCTCGGCCAGGAATTTTCCGGCTACGCCGCGCAAACGCGCAAGGCGGCTGAGCGGGCAAAAAAATCCATCGCCGCGCTCGGCGAACTCGCCATCGGCGGGACTGCCGTCGGCACCGGCATCAACTGCCATCCCGAATTCCCCGGCAAGGTCTGCCGCATCCTCAGCGAAAAAACCGGCATCGTTTTCCGCGAAGCCGCGAACCATTTCGAGGCCCAGGGCGGCCGGGACGACGCCGTCGAGGTCGCCGGCCATCTCGCCACCATCGCCGCCAGCCTGACCAAGATCGCCAATGACATCCGCCTGCTCGGCTCCGGCCCGCGCTCCGGCATTGCCGAACTCCGCCTTCCCGCGACCCAGCCCGGCTCCTCCATCATGCCCGGCAAGGTCAATCCGGTGATGAGCGAGATGCTGGTCCAGGTCTGTATTTATACCCAGGGCCTGGCACAGGTCGTCGCCACATGCGGTCGCGACGGCCATTTCGAGCTCAACGTCACCATTCCGCTCATCGCTCATGCCCTGCACGAGAGCATTCACTGCCTCGCCGCCGGCGCGCGTGCCTTCACCAAACAGTGCGTCAACGGCCTCGAAGCCGACGCCGCCCGCTGCCAGGAGCTGGTCAACCGTTCGCTCATGCTCGTCACCGCGCTCAATCCCTACATCGGCTACGACGCGGCCGCAGCCGTGGCGAAGGAGGCGCTGGCGAAGAACAAGACCCTGCGCGAGGTCGTCTTGGAGAAAAAGCTCATGGACATGGCCACTCTCGACCGCGCGCTCGAGCCGCTTTCCATGACCAAGCCGGGCGAGAGCGCGCTCGGCGCCGGCGGTGGCTGAGTTGCGATTGGGCGCGAAGCAGCCAGTTTGAGCAGCGCTGTTTTCCGCCCGGTGCTTTTGCCTTCATGCCCGTTCACCAGGCTACGCTTTCGCTTCGCACCCACGGCGCGGGTCTCCACGAGATCACCGATGCGGTCGCGCGTGAGCTCGCCCGCAGCAAACTCAATCGCGGCGTGGCCACGATCTTCTGTCAGCACACCAGCGCCAGCCTCGTCATCATGGAAAACGCCGACCCGACGGCGCGGAGCGACCTCGAGGCATGGTTCGACCGGCTGGTGCGCGAGGACGATCCGCAGTTCGAGCACACGCTTGAAGGCCCGGACGACATGCCCAGCCACATCAAAATGGCGCTCACTCGCACGAGCGAGTCCGTGCCCTTTGGCGACGGTCGCCTGCAGCTCGGTACCTGGCAGGGAATCTATCTCTGGGAGCACCGCCGCGCGGCGCATTCGCGCAATATCATGCTGACCTTCATCGGCGAGTGAAAACCCCTGTACGTCTTAGCGCGAGTCAGTTCCGATAGGCGACTCGGGTGATTTTAATTTATTTTCTGGTGGATGATACCATCTCTTGTCGTCGAGATAAGCTGCCAAAGCCATGGCCTTTCGATTCTGTGCAGGCAGGCCTGTAATAACCACAGCGTTCGAACGATAGTCAGCGGTTACTTTAGTGAGCATCGGATACTTGCGTTCGATTACCTGTTTTACCGCTTCGCAATCCACCCAATGAAGCACAACTATTTCTGTGACCGCAAGCATCGGTTCTTTAGTCCCTGAAGAAATAGGCCGATCAGGTGGCGACAAATCTGGAATGGAATCGGGGAAATATATTTTTCTCGGATAGCGATCGAGCCGTACATCCGGACTGTCAACCTGTGTGATCGCACGAAGGATCGATTGCATATAACGGGGGTGAGTACTGAAGGTCACACCTTCAGCAAACTCTTCTACAGTGATTTTGTTGCCATATATCTTTTTAAGAAAGAGGGCGATTTCCTGTGGACGTTGGAAATATATTTCCACGGATCGTTTTTCTGGCGGAAGACTTGCAACCTGATCGATTGGCAGCAATTCAACAGCTGTGTCTCGTTCAATGAAATCGTAACCAATCGGATTAAGAACAAACGTGAAGACCTGTCGCCACGTTACATCTCGCAAGTGCACGCTTGTGGAACCAGATAGGGCTTTGGGCATGATTATCTGAATTCCGCAAAGCTTTGCCACGTCCGAGACGACTGTGCGAATCGGCATGGCCGTATAATCAACCGAAAAAGTTGGATCCTGTCCTGCTGGCAAAGCGTTTGTTTCCGAACGCAGCGATGCCGCGCACCAAGACACCATCATAAAAAGTATTAATCGATGCATTTGTCAGAATTGCCGGAGAATCACGCAATAGGGCCGATTACACGATAATGCTCAGACGATCTTCAGTTTTGGCAGGTCCTGGCCGTCGATCAAACCGACGGGTTTGCCGCCGGCGTCGACGACAATGAGGTCATCGATTCTATGCTGCTCGAACAACCGCAGGGCATCGACGGCCAAAACATCCTCCGCAATCGTCTTGGGCGATTTCGTCATGAATGCCGAAACCGGCTGTTTCAGGAAATCCGGGCCGCTCAGCGCACTGCGGCGAAAATCGCCGTCGGTCAGGATGCCGCTGAGCTGGCCGCTTTTCGGATCCACCAAAGCGATGCTGCCGGCCTTGGCCTTGGTCATAGCAAGGATGGCCTCCTGGGTGGAGACATTCTGTTTCGCCACCGGCGCACGCTCGCCCGTGCGCATGATGTCTTTGACCTTCAATAGCAATTGCATGCCGAGCGTGCCAGCGGGATGAAATTTGGCGAAATCGTCGCGGGTCAGGCCGCGGCTTTCGAGCAGAACCATGGCGAGGGCGTCGCCGAGAGCGAGGGCGGCCGTGGTGCTGGCGGTGGGGGCGAGCTCGAGGGGGCAGGCTTCGCGCGGAACGCGGTAAACCAGCCGTAGGTCGGCGTTGCGGGCGAGGTCCGATTCCGCCTGGCTGGTGAGAGCGACAATTTTTACGCCGAAGCGCTTGAGCAGCGGCACCAACCGGACGATTTCCTCTGTCCGGCCGCTGTTGCTGAGCAAAATTGCGATGTCGCCTTCCGCGCACAAGCCAAGGTCGCCATGCAGGGCATGGATGGCGTCGAGAAAGCACGAGGAGATGCCCGTGCTGTTGAAAGTGCCGGTGAGTTTCTGGGCGATATGGGCGGACTTGCCCACGCCGCTGAAGATCAGCTTGCCGCCGGCTCCGGCCATCGCCTCGACGGCGCGCGTCACCTCGACAAATTCGCCGCCCAAGCCGTCCGCCGTGGCCGTGAGCGCATCCTTTTCCAGCTGCAGGCAGGCCCGGGCGCGGGCGAGCACGGTTTTGGGATCAAGCGTCATTTAGGATTGAGTTGATGGAGTTGCTTGCGGAACTTACGGCGAACTCCTGTTTCCGTTCAATTTCTTTCCATGCGCCGCCTCCGCCTGCTTCTTCCGGTTCTGCTCGGTCTTCTCCTGATGGCCGGCTGTTCGCGCAACGAGGATTATCCTTACGCGACCGAAATCGACGAGCCTGCCTATCAGCGAGGCAAGTCGCTGGAGAAACAGGGCCGCGAGCAGGAGGCGCTCAGCGAATTTTTGAAGGTGATCGCCAAGCGCGGCGAGGACGCGCCCGAATCACATATCGAAGTCGCCACCATTTATGAGCAGCACATCAAGGACCCGATCGCCGCGATTTATCATTATCGCAAGTTTATCGAGCTGAGGCCGAACGACCAGAAGGCCGACCTGGCCCGCCAGCATATCGCCGCCTGCATGCGCGATTTCGCCCGGACGCTGCCTGGGCAGCCGCTCGGCGTGGGGATGCCGCAACCCGACCTGACCGACGTGGTGGCGCGGTTGCAGAAGGAAAACGACGATCTTCGGGCCGAGCTGGCGGCGGTGCGTGCGGCCCAGCCGGCTCCGGCGCGAACCTCCTCTTCGGAAGTGGCGATGCCGCCGCCGGGTCCGGCCGAATCTCCCGTCCGTGCGGCGCCGCCCCCCGCCGAGGAACCGCCCATGATCACCCGCGCTCCGCTCGCGCCTGAACCGGCGCGGCCGGCTCCGAGCCCGTCATCGGCGGCGCCCGGTCGGGTCCATACCGTGGCCAAGGGAGACACGCTGATGAACATCAGCCAACGCTACTACGGCACGCGCAGCAAATGGCGAGACATCTACAGCGCCAACCGCGACGTGATGAAGAGCGAGAATGATCTCAAGATCGGCACGCAGTTGAAAATTCCGTGACGGCCGGCGAACGGTCCGCCTTTTTTTCCCCTCTGCTGATGCGTTAAGGCGCCGATGCCCACGACCTCCCGCCGCACCAGCGCTTTTAGCGAGTCGCTCATCCGCGAAATGACGCGGGTGGCAAACCGCCATGGGGCGATCAATCTGGCCCAAGGCTTTCCGGATTTTGATCCGCCGGCGGCGCTGGTGGAAGCGGGGAGGGCGGCGATGGATGCCGGCCGCCACCAGTACGCCATTACCTGGGGCGCGCCGGAACTGCGCGCAGCGCTGGCCGTTAAGCTGACCCGCTTCACCGGACTGCCGGTCGATGCCGACCGCGACCTGGTCATCACCTCTGGCGCGACTGAAGCGATGATGGTGGCAATGATGACGGTGTGCGATCCCGGCGACCGGGTGGGTTTGTTTTCGCCGTTTTATGAAAATTATGGCGCGGACGCCATCCTCTGCGGCGCCGAACCGGTGCATGTGTCGCTCCACCCGCCGGACTATTGTTTCGAGCCGGCCGAGTTACGGGCGGCTTTCGGGCGAGGGCTGAAGGCATTCGTGCTGTGCACCCCGTCCAATCCCACCGGCAAAGTTTTTACACGCGCGGAGCTGGAGCAGATCGCGGCGCTGGCGGCGGAGTTCGACACCTTTGTCATCACCGATGAGGTTTACGAGCACATCGTCTACGCACCGCACCGGCACACCTATTTTGCTGCGCTGCCGGGCACGGCCGAACGCACGCTCTCCTGTTCGTCGCTCTCAAAGACATTTGCCATCACCGGCTGGCGGCTGGGCTATGTGCAGGCCGTGCCGGCGCTTATCGCGCAGGCCCGCAAGGTGCACGATTTTCTCACCGTCGGCGCCGCGGCTCCGCTTCAGCACGCGGCGGTCACCGCCCTGAATTTTCCCGCCGACTACTATCACACCCTCGCCGGGGAATATGCGGAGCGCCGCGATATCCTGCTTGGCTATCTCGACCGCACCGGCCTGGCCTACACCCGGCCGCAGGGCGCCTACTATGTCATGCTGGACATTTCGCCCCTCGGTTTCGGCAGCGACGTGGAATGTGCGCATTGGATGGCGCGTGAGATCGGTGTGGCGCCGGTGCCGGGCTCGAGCTTCTTTGCGGAAAAAGAGAACCGCTACATCCGCCTCCACTTCGCCAAGAGCGCGGCCACGCTGCACGCCGCGGGCGAGCGGCTGCTCCGGCTGCGACGCGGCTGACGCGAACGGCATCGACGCGCGCCGGTCGGTTCTGTTCACTGACAAAGCTTATGTCCGCCGCACCCACTTTCCGCGAAGCCCTGCGTTTTTGGCTCAAGCTGGGCTTTATCAGCTTCGGCGGTCCGGCCGGCCAGATCGCGATCATGCATACCGAGCTGGTGGACCGGAAAAAATGGATCGGGGAACAACGTTTCCTCCATGCGCTCAACTATTGCATGCTGCTGCCCGGTCCGGAGGCGACCCAGCTGGCGACCTACTGCGGCTGGTTGCTGCACCGCACCTGGGGCGGAATTGCCGCCGGCGTGCTTTTTGTCCTGCCGTCGGCGGTACTACTCTGGGGGCTGAGCTGGATCTATGCAGCTTATGGAGAAGTGCCGTGGATCGCGGCGATCTTTTACGGCCTCAAGCCGGTGGTGACCGCGATCGTGGCCGCGGCGGTCATCCGCATCGGCCGCCGGGCGCTGAAAACCGGTGCGATGTGGGGGGTGGCGGCGGCCGCCTTTGTCGCGATATATTTTCTTAGGGCGCCCTTCCCCCTGATCATCGGAGCGGCGGCCTTGATCGGTTTTGTCGGTGGAAAATTTCTTCCGCAAAAATTTCCGGCGGCGGCCGGCCATGGCGCCCCCGGAGGCGGCACGGTGATCGACGATGCGCAGGCATCGCCAGTGCACACCCGGCCCTCGCTGGAACGCGCGCTCAAGGTGCTGGCCGTTTCGCTGGCGCTATGGTGGGCCCCGGTGATCGTTGTTGGCCTGTGGCAGGGCTGGAGCGGCGCGCTGGCCCAGGAAGGGATTTTTTTCAGCAAGGCGGCAATGGTGACCTTTGGCGGCGCCTACGCCGTGCTCCCCTATGTGGCCCAACAGGCGGTGGGGAAATTTTCCTG
>Ga0070741_10003397_pt1 | contig 39684 bp, 31 predicted proteins | sample Coa_R1_4_FD_66440 | JGI IMG/M metagenome (GOLD analysis project Ga0070741, IMG submission 66440) | Surface soil microbial communities from Centralia Pennsylvania, which are recovering from an underground coalmine fire - Coalmine... | ecosystem: Environmental > Terrestrial > Soil > Unclassified ...
CCGTCGAAGTTGCGCGTCGGCGCAAGGCGCGACGGCGACTTGACGACGCCGGCGAGCAAGGCCGCTTCGGCAACGGTGAGACTGCGCGCGGACTTGCCGAAGTAATGCTGCGAGGCCTGCTCGATGCCATAGGCGCCCGATCCGAAATAGACACGATTGAGATAGAGCTCGAGGATCTGCGTTTTCGAGAATTTCCGCTCCAGCCAGAGCGCGAGCAGGGCTTCCTGGAGCTTGCGCGTGATCGTGCGTTCCTGCGTAAGAAACAGATTCTTTGCAAGCTGCTGCGTGATCGTCGATCCGCCCTGGGCGACGCCGAGATGCAGGACGTTTGCCATCAGCGCGCGCGCGATTCCGTAAGGATCGACGCCGCCATGTTCGTAGAACCGCCGGTCCTCGATTGCGATGAACGCCTTGGGGACGTAAGCCGGCAATTCCCTCAGCGGCAGCGGCGCGCCGGCGAGATCGCCGCGGCGTGCAAGTGCGCGTCCCTGATAATCGACGATCTGGATGGAGGGCGGCCGTTTGGGGATCTCAAGCGATTGGATTGGCGGCAGATGCGCGCCCACCCAGACGATAAAACCGGCTCCGCTGATGCCGAACCAAAGACCGACGACGAGCGTCCAGTAGGCAATGCGCGCAATCACGCCGCGCTTGCTGCGCGCCGGTTTCGATTTGCGAGCACGGCGCTTGCGCCGCCTCGCCGGCGAACTGCCTTTCGTTGCCGGCTTGTCCGCGGCGGGTGCCGGACGGTCGTCGGCTGAAACGCGAAGTTCCGGGCCCGGGTCCTTGTCGAACACCGGTTCGCGGCGCGCGGTTGCTGGTCCCCGTTTTGACGCCATCACGCGACCCGATCCACGCCGGCGGGCCCGCGGGCTGCCGGCCCCGAAATCACGCTATGTATGCCGATTTAAGGGGCCGTTAAGCCATCGATGGGGGGTGTGATTTTGATCAATATGCAGCGCGTCTCGATTTGTTATGCGTTTTCACCAAGTTATCGGCAGGTCCAACCATGAATGCTGAATCCTCGGCACGCCCGCAATTAAAGGTCAGGCGCGTCAATCTCGATACCGGCCGTGAAAACGTGGTGGTGATCTCGCGCCGGTCGACGGCATTGCGCCCGGAGGTCTTTCGCGGCTTCAGCCGCGTTGAACTTCGTTGCGGTGCAAAGGTTATGCTGGCAACTCTGCTGATAACCGACGACGGGCTGGTCGGCGTTGATGAGATCGGGCTTGCCGAGCCTGCATTCCGACGTTTCTCCGAACACGCCGGATGTCTCGTGACTGTTTCGCCTGCAATGCGGCCCAACAGCCTCGATGCTGTCCGTGCGAAAATTCAGGGGCGAGCGCTCGAACATAATGAAATCAAAAGCATCATCGACGACATCGTCCATTATCGCTATTCCGACATGGAGATTGCCGCTTTCCTCGTCAGTTCGGCGAATTTCATGACGAGCGGCGAATTGCTTGCTCTGTCGAGTGCGATGGCGCAGGCCGGGACCCGCCTGAAGTGGGACCGACCGATCATCGTCGACAAGCATTGTATCGGCGGCATCCCGGGCAATCGCACGTCAATGGTCGTCGTTCCCATCGTTGCTGCGCACGGGCTGACCATACCCAAGACATCGTCGCGCGCGATAACCTCGCCTGCCGGCACAGCCGATACAATGGAAGTGCTGGCGCGTGTCGATCTCGGCATCGAAGAGATGAAGGAAGTGGTGAATGCGTGTCATGGCTGTCTGGTCTGGGGCGGCCACGTCAACCTGTCGCCTGCTGACGACATTCTTATATCCGTTGAGCGCCCGCTGAGCATTGATACGCGCGAGCAGATGGTGGCTTCGATCATGTCGAAAAAGCTCGCGGCCGGTTCGACACACTTGCTCATCGATCTTCCTGTTGGGCCTGCGGCAAAGCTGACGACGGCAATGGATGCGATGAGGCTGCGAAAACTGTTCGAATTTGTCGGGCATCATTTCGGCATTTCGATCGAAGTAGTCACCACCGACGGCCGCCAGCCGGTTGGAAACGGCATAGGACCGGTGCTCGAGGCGCAGGACGTAATGGCGGTTCTGTCAAACGCGCCCGGCGCGCCGACCGACCTGCGCGAAAAATCGCTGCGGCTCGCCGCTCATCTTCTTGAATATGATCCCGATATGCGCGGCGGTGCCGGCTATACGCGCGCGCGAGAATTGCTCGATACCGGCGTGGCACTCAAGCAGATGCACAAGATCATCGAGGCACAGGGACCATCTGCTTGCCGCACCGATGTCGGCAGGCTGGCCACCGACATATCCGCCGAGCGGGATGGGGTGGTTGAGGCAATCGATTGCCTGCGTCTCAATCGCCTGGCGCGCACCGCCGGTGCGCCGATCGACAAAGGCGCCGGAATCAAGGTGTTCAAGAAAATCGGCGATCGGGTGGAACAGGGAGAGCCGCTCTATCGCATTTACGCCTATGACGCTTCCGAATTCGACCTTGCGGTTGCCGCCGCGCACGCGGATTCCGGTTATACCCTTGCCTCCGATGGCCTCGCGAGCAAACAGTGAACAGGCCAGCCATTCACGCCCTTCCAACGGCGATTAACGATGCGGAGCGCCTTGCATCCCGTCTCGGGGTGCCGCTGCATCCTATCGACGTGCATTTCTTCCCGGACGGTGAACTGCGCGTGACGGTGGGGCCGCCGTCGGCGACAGCCATCGTTTATGCGCCGCTCGACCGGCCTAATGACAAGCTCCTGATACTGCTTTTCGCGGCCGAAGCGTTTCGTCGCGAAGGCGCGAGACGATTGGTCCTGACCGCTCCTTATCTCTGCTACATGCGCCAGGATGCTGCCTTTCATAGAGGCGAGGCGATTAATCAGAAGGTCATTGGTTCCTTGCTTGCGGGCAGCTTCGACCGCATGATTACGGTTGATGCGCATCTGCATCGCACGAAAAACATAGAAGATGTCTTTCCGGGGATTGAAAGCGACGACCTTTCGGCAATGCCTGCCATTGCTGATGTCTTGCGCGGAAGCGGAATATCACACGAAACGGTCGTGACGGGTCCCGATGAGGAATCGCGTCCCTGGGTCCGCGATCTCGCTGCGCGTCTCGATCTCAAGCACGCGGTAGGCCACAAAAGCCGCCGCGACGACAAGTCAGTCGAGATCGGTTTTGACAATAGTGGCTTATTCAAAGGCCGGCCGGCTCTTCTTGTCGACGACATCGTGTCCTCCGGCGGGACACTACTTGCTTGTACAAAAGCCCTGCTTGGTGCCGGAGCCATTGCAGTCGACGTTGTCGTGACCCATGCATTGTTTACATCGGAGATGATCCGGTCTTTTCGCGATGCAGGAGTACGCTCCATCCGATCCACCACCAGCGTTCCGCACGCGACGAACGCAATTGCACTCGATGGCATTCTGGCCGATGCCCTGCGCAAGGAGCTCGGCCCGTGAGCGTAACGTTACAGATTTGCGGAGCAGCACGCACGGTTACCGGCTCATGCTTTTTGTTCGAAACGCCGGCGGGGCAGTTGCTGGTCGATTGCGGTCTGTTTCAAGGTTCAAAGACTTTAAAGGCGCTGAACTACAGCGTATTCCCGTTCCGTCCGTCCGACATCTCAAATGTCCTGCTGACTCACGCGCACATTGACCATAGCGGGCTCCTACCGAAACTTGCACGCGAAGGTTTCCGCGGGCGCATCCTGGCAACGCGTGGGACGATCGATCTGTGCTCGTGTTTGCTGCCGGATGCGGGAAGTATCCAGGAAACAGAGGTCGCGATGCTGAACCGGCGCAATGCGGCGCGGGGACGCGCCGAAGTCAGTCCGATCTACACGCAGGCAGACGCAGTTGCCACGCTCGATGCTTTCCAGGCGGTCGAATATGAAACCTGGTTTCGGGTCATGCCAGGCGTGCGGGCGAGATACTGGAATGCGGGCCATCTGCTGGGCTCTGCTTCCATTGAACTCGAATTCGCCGATGATCAGCTTCCCGCGAAGCCGCTGCTTGTTCTCGTGTCGGGCGATATTGGCCCCGATGCAAAACTGTTTCAGCCGGAACCAAGGGCGCCGGCGGGCATCGATTATGTGATATCCGAGTCGACATATGGAAACGAAGATCGCCCCGCCGTTACCCGTGAAGCGCGTTGCCGACACCTCGCTGCAGAAGTCCGCGATGCCCAGGCGGCAGGGGGCGCGCTCCTCATTCCTGCATTTGCGGTCGAGCGCACGCAGGAGCTGATCGTCGATCTCATCGATTTGATGGACCGCGGCAAAATACCGGCGGCGCCGATCTTTCTTGATTCTCCGCTGGCCATACGCGCGACGCAGGTGTTCCGTCAACATGCAAAATCCCTGGGTGCCGACGTGAACGTTGACCGGCTGCTTTCCTCACCGCACTTGCGCAGTACCGAAACTGTCGAGGAAAGCAAATCGATCGAAAAGTTCGCCGGATTTCACATCATTGTTGCGGCAAGCGGGATGTGTGATGCGGGACGCATCCGCCATCATCTGAAGCGGTGGCTGTGGCATGCAAATGCCACAGTGCTGATTTCGGGATTTCAGGCCCAAGGAACCCTCGGTCGTTTCCTGGTGGACGGCGTCAGGGCCGTACGCATCCAGGGCGACGAGATCAGGGTCGCTGCGCGTATTCGTCGTATCGATGAATATTCCGGGCATGCCGACGGGCCGGAACTTGCACGCTGGATTGCGTCGCGGCGTCCGATTCAGAGGGGTATCTTCCTTGTGCACGGTGAAGAACCGGCCCTTGCGGCGCTTTCCGAGCGCATTGCCGACCGTACGGTCCCGGCCGCGAAAGTTTTCACGCCGATCCTGGATGATGTCTATGAACTGACGACAACGGCGCCTACACCAATCGATGGAAGAGCGCGCCGACGTAGGCTTGCACCCGAAGCCGTAGTTGCCCTCGATTGGCACAACGATATGTCGAAGCTCATCCTCGATATCAACGAACGCATTGAGGCGGCCGCCGATGATCGCGCGCGCGGCGTCCTCATCCGGAAGCTTCGCCGCGCCCTTGAAGCCGAACAATAAATCAGGCTGTCGTAGCGCTCCTGGGGTGCTTGTCGGCTTCGCCGGCCGCAAACAACGAAATCAGTGCGCGCTTGATCGCCGCCTGTCGCGTCGGTGAGGTGATCTGCGCGCCCATCAGGTCGGTCACATAAAACACGTCGACGACGCGCTCGCCGAACGTTGCCACATGCGCGGAAGCAATGTTGAGATTGAGCTTCGACAGGGTTGCCGTCAGCTCGTAGAGAAGGCCGGTGCGATCGAGGCCGGTGACCTCGACCATGGTGTAGCGGTGCGACCACTGGTTGTTGATGGTGACGGACGGTTCCACCGCAAAGGCACGAATGCGGCCTTTCGCAGGTGCGCGCTTGGTCACCACATCGGGCAAACGCAGCTCGCCGCGGAGAGCCTTCTCGATCGAGTCAGCGATACGATGGGCGCGGCGTTCCTCATCCTCGTCGCGGTCGAATTCGCGCGACAGCGAAATCGTGTCGAGAGCACGGCCGTCGGTCGTCGTGTAGATCTGTGCGTCGACAATATTGGCGCCGGCCAAAGCGCAGGCGCCGGCAATGATCGACAGCAGCCATGGGTGGTCGGGCGCAAGCAAGGTGAGCTCGGTCACGGCGCGCTCGGAGTCGAATGCAATCGATGTCGCGAGCCGCTTGTCGGAATCCTCCGTGGCGCGCACGAATTCCGCGTGCTCGATTTTGTGCGCCAGGTCGACTTTCAGCCAGTAAGCGGGATAGAGCTTGGCGATGTAGGCCTCGAGCCGGTCCTGCGGCCAATCCTTCATTGCCGCGCGGAATTCATTTTGTGCGATGGCAACGCGCTGGGCACGGTTGACCTCCGAGAATCCGCCGGTGAGCACGGGCTCGGTTTCGTAGTAGAGCGTGCGGATCAATTGCGCCTTCCAGCCGTTCCACACACCGGGGCCGACCGCGCGGATATCCGCGGTCGTCAAAATCGTGAGCAGTTTCAGGCGTTCGGCTGATTGCACTGTGGCGGCGAAGTTCTCGATGGTCCTGCGATCGGAAAGATCGCGCGACTGCGCCACCGTCGACATCACGAGATGGTTTTCGATCAACCAGGCCACGGTGTCGGTATCCGCCGATGAAAAGCCGAGGCGCGGGCAAAATCGTCGCGCGACCCGCGCGCCCGCGATCGAATGATCTTCCGGTCGGCCTTTTGCGATGTCGTGCAGGAAAAGCGTCACATAGAGCAGATTGCGGTGCTCCGGGAGAATTTTGTGGATGAGCTCGTTTGCCAGCGGCGACTCGTTGCCGCCGCCGCGTTCAATCTCGGCCAGCACGCCGATACACCGCAAAAGATGTTCGTCCACGGTATAGTGGTGGTACATGTTGAACTGCATCATCGCGACGATCTTGCCGAAGGCCGGCACGAAACGCCCGAGCACGCCCGCCTCGTTCATTCGCCGCAGCACGGTTTCCGGATCGTTTTTGGAGGTCAGGATCTGGAGGAACAGGTCGTTCGCCTCTTCGCTTTCGCGAAGCCTGGCGTCGATCAAATTCAGTGAGCGCGTGATCACGCGCATGGCGTCCGGATGGAAGGCCAGATTGTGCTTCTGCGCCAGATAAAAGATGCGGATCAGATTGACCGGGTCACGCTTGAATAAATTGGGCTGGGCAAGCCGAATTCGATTCTTGTCGACGATGAAATCGTCGCTCTCGGCAAGCTTGCTTCGCTTGACCGGACGCAGACGCGCCATCACGCGGCTGAGCACCGGAACACTCTTGGCGTGGCTGTCCTCGAGTTCGGCGCAAAGGATGGCCGTGAGATCGCCGACGTCCTTGGCGATCAGGAAGTAGTGCTTCATAAATCGTTCGACATCCTGCAGGCCGGGGTGTTCGGTGTAGCCCAGCCGCACGGCTATCTCGCGCTGAATGTCGAACGAAAGACGTTCTTCGGCGCGGCCCATCAGGAAGTGCATGTGACATCGCACCGACCAGAGGAAATCCTCGCAGCGACGGAACAATTGATATTCCTGCTTGTCGAAGACGCCTCGCTTGATCAGCTCGTCCGGCTCGCGCACGCGGTAGACATATTTGGCAATCCAGAACAGCGTGTGCAGATCGCGTAATCCACCCTTGCCGTCCTTCACGTTTGGCTCGACCAGATATCGCGATTGCCCGCTGCGGCGGACGCGATCTTCGCGTTCGGCGAGCTTTGCCGCGACAAAATCGGCGGCGGTGTTGCGAACGACATCGTTGTCAAAGCGCGTAATCAGTTCGTCGAACAGTTTGCGGTCGCCGAGCAGGAAACGCGCCTCGAGAATGGCGGTGCGGATGGTCATATCGGCCTTTGCCTGGCGAATGCACTCGTCGACGGAGCGCGTGGCGTGGCCGACCTTCAGTCCGAGATCCCAGAGACAATAAAGAATCGCTTCGGCAATTGATTCACCCCATGCGGTCTGCTTGTAGGGCAGCAGGAACAGCAGATCGATGTCGGAACCCGGCGCCTGCAAGCCACGGCCGTAGCCGCCGGTTGCGACGATCGCCATGTGCTCGGCCTCGCTCGGGTTCTGCGATGGGTAGAGATGCTTGCGCGAGAATTCGTACAGGATGTGAATGATTTCGTCTTCCATCCGGCACAGCCGTTCGGCGCAGCGGCGCCCGTGCCGGTCCTTCAGCAGGAGTTGTTCGGCCCTGGCGCGGCCGTCGGTCAGCGCAATTTTCAGCTTTTGCGCCACCAGTGAGCGCAGGTCGCGCTCGCTGCCGGTGTGGGCCTTGGCCAGCTTTTCGAGCTCGGCTGTGAGCGCGCGTACGTCGATCAGGTCGCCGGAGCCGCGGGGGGCTCGTTCGGCGGCCGGACGTTGCTCGTGACCAAGCGCAAGTGAAGCCATGGCTTTACCGGATAGCGGAGGCGGGACGTTAAGTCACCCGCCCGAAAAAGATATTTACGCCGGGCCCGGTTTCCGGGCATTCGCGGCGGCCTGAGGTCGCTGGTGACGGCAGCGATGGAGTGTGGTTCGGTGTCGAGACAATCAGGCGATGCGGGAGAGCAAAGACAATGCGAATGTTCCAGGTTTGCGTTTGCGGCGAGCCGCTGCGGCTCAATGAACAGCCCACGCCCGAGCCGAAGGGGACCGAAGTCCTGCTGAAGGTGCTGGCCGCCGGTGTCTGCCACAGCGATCTTCATCTGGCGGACGGCTGGTTCGATCTGGGCGGCGGCAAACGCATGAGCCTTGCCGACCGGGGCATGAAGCTGCCGGTTACCCTTGGTCACGAAAACGTCGGACAGGTGGTTGCCTTCGGCCCGGACGCCAAAGGCGTAAAGGTCGGCGACCGCCGCCTGGCGCATCCGTGGATCGGCTGTGGAACCTGCGAGCCATGTCGGCGCGACGAGGAAAACCTCTGCCGCACCATGCGCAGTCTCGGTGTCTTCTCGAATGGCGGCTATGCCGACTATCTCATGGTTCCGCACCCCCGCTATCTGCTCGACATCGGCGATTTGCTGCCCGAACGTGCGGCGCCGCTCGCGTGCTCGGGCGTCACCACGTTCGGTGCCTTGAAGAAAATTCCGACGCTGAAAACCGAACCGACCGTGATCATCGGTGCCGGTGGCCTTGGGCTGATGTGCCTCGCCTTGCACAAGGCGATGGGCGGTCACAGCGCCATCGTTGTCGACATCGACCCGGTCAAGCGTGACGCGGCGAAAAAAGCCGGCGCCGCAGAGGTCGTCGATGGCGGCGCGGCGGATGCATCGCAACAGATCATCGATATGACCAATGGCGGCGCGTGGGGCGTGATCGACCTCGTCGGATCGTCGCAAAGCGCGCGCGTCGGCTATGACAGCCTGATCAAAGGGGGGAAATACGTCATCGTCGGCCTTTACGGCGGCGACCTCACGGTGTCACTGCCGCCAATTCCCATGCGCGCGCTTACCATCCAGGGCTCCTATGTCGGCAGCCTGCCGGAAATGAAGGAACTGATCGAGCTCGTGCGGCGTACCGGTATGCCGCCTGTGCCGGTCGCGACCCGGCCGCTCGGGGATGTGAATACCGTCATGAACGAACTGCGTGCCGGCAAGGTGATCGGCCGGGTCGTACTTACGCCGGATTGAGGAATACGTCATGGATGCCAATCAACTCCGGGCGCTGCAGGCGCCGATCAAGGAGCGTTACAAAACCGATCCGAAGGCGGCCCTCATCACGCTCAAGGCCAAAGGCCGCCTCGACGACGCCAGTATTGCGTGCAAAGTCGATACAGGGCGTGCGCTTGCGATTGCGGGGCTGCATCCGGCTACGGGCGGCTCCGGCCTGGAGCTCTGCTCAGGCGACATGCTGCTGGAAGCGTTGGTTGCATGCGCCGGGGTCACCATGAAGGCTGTCGCCACGGCACTCGATGTTCCGCTTAAATCGGCAAGCGTGACGGCGGAAGGTGATCTGGATTTCCGGGGCACGCTCGGCGTTGCCAAGGATGCGCCGGTTGGGTTTGTGCAAATCCGCCTGCGTTTCGACGTCGATACCGACGCACCGCAGGACAAGCTCGACCAGCTCCTCAAGCTTACCGAGCGCTATTGCGTCGTCTATCAGACCATCAAGAACGGCCCACCGGTTGATGTGAAACTTGCCCGCGCCTGACAGCGACGGATCTGTTATGCGCGGCCGGCGCTTGCACTGCCGCCGATGGCGTGTTCTTGTGCGCGGCCCAAAATGCCTCCCGACGTCTTTTTCGTCCTCACGCTTATCGTCAAAATGGCTGTCACTGCCGCTTTTGTTCTGGCGGCGACGATCACGGCCGAGCGTGCCGGCCCGCTGGTCGGCGGGCTGGTTGCGACGCTGCCGATCGGGGCCGGGCCCGTTTACGTTTTTCTTTCGCTCGATCACGACGCGCATTTCATCGCGCAGAGTGCGGTGGCGAGCCTTGCCGTCAATGCGATCAACGTCATTTTTGCCGTGGTCTATTGCATGCTGGCGCAAAACCGGTCGCTCGCGGTGAGTCTCGGCGGCACTTACGTCGTGTGGGCCCTGCTGACGGCGATCGTGGTCGGGAACCAGTGGTCGCTTGGTCCTGCGCTTCTGATCAATGCGCTCGCGATCACGCTCGGGCTTTGGCTTGTGCGACCCTTCCGGCACACGCGGATGGTGCGGCAAAAGCCATATTGGTATGACTATGCCCTGCGCGCGCTGATGGTCGCCGTTCTCGTCGGAATCGTCGTGACGTTCAGCTTCCGCATCGGCTCATACGGCAGCGGACTGCTGGCGGTAATTCCGGTCGTGCTCACCAGCATCATTCTCATCCTGCACCGGCGTGCCGGCGGCAAGCCGACGGCGGCCGTGCTCGCCAATACTCCTCTCGGGCTGCTCGGTTTCGGCATCGCCTGTACGGTGCTGCACTTTGCGGCCGAGCCGCTCGGAGTCGCGGCCGCACTTTCGCTTGCGCTGGCGACATCCGTCGGCTGGAGCCTCGCCATCCTCGCCGCACGCCGCCACGGACTCCCGATCTAGCGCATGTCGTTATTCTGGTTTGGATTGTTGCTGAAGATTGCGATGACCGCCTCGATCGTCGTGGCGGCGTCGGTCGTCGTCGAGCGCAGCGGGCCTTTCATCGGGTCGCTGGTCGCGTCTCTGCCCACCGCCGGGGGCGCGGCGATGATCATCCTCGCGCTCGAGCATCCGCCGCAGTTCATCGCGCAAAGCGCGGTCGGCAGCCTGATCGCCAATGCTGCGTGCGCGCTGTTTGCGCTCAGCTATGCCTCGCTTGCACAAGGTTATTCGTTGCGCATCAGCCTGGGCGGCGCGTTCTGTGTCTGGCTTTCGGTCGTCTTCCTGCTGCGGCTGTTCGACTGGAACGCAACCGGAGCAGTGCTGCTCAACGCGGCGGTTTATCCGGTTGCAATCCTGGCCACGCAGCGGTTCCGGATTCCGGGCACGGTCAAGCGCGTCGAGCTCACCGGGGGCGAACTCGCCTGGCGCGTGGGAGTGGTGACGTTCTGTGTGCTCGTCGTGACCGGGGCGAGTTCCTCGATCGGCTCGTATTTCTCGGGCGTGTTCGCCTTTTTTCCGGTCGCGATGGGATCGTTTTTCATCATTCTGCATCCGCGCATCGGTGGACCGGCCGCGGCGAGCGTTGCAGCGCACGTGATCACGCCATTGATCGGACTCGGCCTGAGCCTGCTTGCGGTGCATCTTCTCGCCGAAGCGATCGGCGTTTGGTGGTCCTACGCCGTAGGCCTGACGATCGGTATTGCGTGGAACGCGCTGCTGTGGATCCTTCGCCAGCGCAAACTAGTGCAGTAGCCCGACTTCGAGCGCCTTGATCTGCAGCGCCAGGTAGCGCGAAAAAATCCGGCACTGCGCGAGGCTGCCGGCAGTGAACCAGAGTCCTGGCTGCGCGGTCCGTCGCCACATGTTCCGCAATTCGCCGCCTTCATCGAACCCCCACACGGGACCGATGCGGTCGGCAACAGCATCACCAAGATAGAGACGGACCGTCTCCTGCTGATTCCTGTAGCCGGTCGCAAGCACCAGCAGTTCGGCCGGCACGATGCGGCCGTCGCGCATGCGCACGCCGTCCGGCACGAAGGCGTCGATATCGCTGTACTGGATTAGGCCGACTTCACCTGAAATGATCAGTTCCGAGCAGCCGACATTGAAATAGTAGCCGCCACCGCGGCGCAGATACATCATCTGGAAGCCGGTCTCATCCTCGCCGAGCCAGGTTTTGAAGCCGCGCTCTTCCAGTGATTTGATCAACTTGCGATCCACCATTTGGCCCTTGGCGGTGGAGAGCTGATAGGAGCGCTGCAGGACAGGATAGGGAAACGACGTCGCAAGCAGATCGCAGTCATCGAACGGGATCCCTTCCGAATAGATCGCGTAGACGCTCTGCGCTTCCTTCAGACTGACCACATGCGTCTTGCTGCGCTGGATCATCGTCACACGGGCGCCATGTGCATGCAGCTCCTGCGCGACGTCATGACCGCTGGTGCCGGTGCCGAGTACGAGGGCATTGCGTCCCGCCCACTGTTCGGCGTTCTTGAAATCGCCCGAGTGCACCTTGACCCCGGCAAACGCATCAAGGCCGGGCAGATCCGGCGTATAGGGGATGCTGCTCACGCCGGTCGCAAACACGAGGTGGCGCGGGCGCATGATGCGCTCCGATCCGTCACGCCGGCGCAGCGTCACCTGCCATTCACGGCGCGCCTCGTCATAGGCGCCCGTGGCGAGCTCGGTGCCGGTCCAGTAGTTCAGCTCCATCGCCTCAACGTAGGACTCAAACCAGTTGGCGAGCTTGTCCTTCGGGATATAGACCGGAAACGTCGGCGGAAACGGCAAATAGGGCAGGTGATTGACGTGCACTTCGTTGTGCAGCGTCAATGAGTGATAGCGGGTGCGCCAGTTGTCGCCGATACGCGGATGCCGGTCGACGATCAATGCGTCCACGTCGAGCTGACGCAGCCGCGCCGCAATTGAAAGACCGGCCTGTCCGCCTCCCACCACAATGACGGCGGGGTCGCGGTCGGAATAGGCCCGCTGCTTTGCGAGGCGGTCGGCCCAGTTTTCGGCACCAAAGTCACGCGAGGAATCAGGCTCGCCGCGCCGTCTGAACTCTTCCTCAAAACCCCTGAGCTCCTGCAGATTCGTGTTCAAGGTCCAGGCACGCAGCCGCCCGTCATCGTCCGGCTTCAGCCGCAGCACACCGGCGCAGGCTCCGAAGGCAGTCTCAAATTCAAACAGCGTTTCGATGCTGTCGACGCCCGCCCGCTTTACCCAGCGGGGAGGTGTGCGCTTGTCCGGGATATGGAAATTTCTCGGCTGCATGCGCGACAGCGTGCCATGCAGCGTGTTTTCGATCGCGGGACGGCCGGACGCCGTCTGGAGGTTCCAGGTGAACGCCAGCACGTCACGCCAAAGTCCGTCCGCCTGAAACAGCTGCGCCGCCGCTGTAGCGTCCTGCTTCGACAGCGCCGCTTCGAAGCTCTCAAGCCAGTGCTGCGCCTCCGCCGGCGCGGTTGCGTGCTTCCTTTCGGCAACATTCATCATGGCATCCGGGACTAACGCTTGTTCGTCATCTTTGCTTTTAGCATATAAAGCGCGTCCAGTGCCTCGCGCGGCGACAGGTCGTCCGGGTTGATGGCGGCAAGGGCCTTGGCGATGGGATCCTCGTCTTGCGTGGAGGTTTCCTGCGGCGTCCGGGGCATCACCGAGAAAAGCGGCAGGTCTTCAAAGCCCTTTGGCGCGGTGCGGTCTTCCTGCTCGAGCCTGGCCAGCACCAGCCTGGCGCGCTCGATCACGCTCGCAGGCAACCCGGCGAGCTTTGCCACCTGGATTCCATAGGAGCGGTCGGCGGCCCCGGCGACGACTTCGTGCAGAAACACCACTTCGCCCTGCCATTCCTTCACGCGCATTGTCGCGTTGTGCAGCCGGTCAAGCCTCCCTGCGAGTGCGGTCAGTTCGTGGAAATGCGTTGCAAACAGTGCACGGCATTTGTTGACGGCGTGAAGATGCTCGATCGTCGCCCAGGCGATCGACAATCCGTCGAAGGTGGCCGTGCCGCGGCCGATTTCATCGAGAATGACCAGTGCGCGCTCGCCCGCCTGATTGAGAATCGCGGCGGTCTCCACCATCTCGACCATGAATGTCGAGCGTCCGCGGGCAAGATCGTCGGCGGCACCGACGCGGGAGAACAGCTGGTCAACCACGCCGATGTGCGCGCGCTTCGCAGGAACAAAACTGCCCGTCTGCGCGAGGATCGCGATCAGCGCATTCTGCCGCAGAAACGTTGACTTACCCGCCATGTTGGGGCCGGTGAGAAGCCAGATACGGCCGGCGTCGCTCTGTTGCGGCGGCGAAAGATCGCAGTCATTGGCAACGAACGGGGTGCCGTCGCGCGAGAGCGCCTGCTCGACCACGGGGTGTCGCCCGCCTTCGATAACGAAAGTATGACTGCCGTCGACCTGCGGACGTGCGTAATTCCGCTCCTCGGCCAGGTGGGCAAGTGCGCTCGCGACGTCCAGGGCGGCGAGCGCATTGGCGCACTCCTTTATATTGGCACCCTCATCGATTACGTGCGCCGTCAGCCGCTCGAAAATCTCAAGCTCGAGGCCGAGCGCCCGGTCGGCCGCGCTGGCGATCCTGGCTTCGAGTTCGCCCAGCTCGGTGGTGGTGAACCGCACCTGTCCGGCGAGCGTCTGCCGGTGAATGAATGTGGCGTTGAGCGGCGGCGACATCAGCTTTTCGCCGTGCTGCACCGTCACCTCCACGAAATAACCGAGCACATTGTTATATTTGATCCGCAGGATGCGGATGCCGGTTTCCTCGGCATAGCGCGCCTGCAGCGCGGCAATGATCCGGCGCGATTCATCGCGCAGTGCGCGCATTTCATCGAGCGTCTTGTCGTACCCCTCGCGCACGAAGCCGCCATCGCGCTTGAACGCCGGGAGCTCGGCGGCAAGCGCAGCCGATAATTCGGCTGCCAGCATGCCGTCCGGCTTGCGGCATGCCTGAATTGCTTCAGCTGTCTCTGCGGGCGCGTCCTTGAGCGCGGCAAGCGATCGCGCAAGATCGGCGGCCGCCAAGATGCCGTCACGGATTGCGGCGAGGTCGCGCGGTCCGCCGCGGCCAAGGGCGAGCCGCGACAGCGCGCGCGCAAGATCAGGTGCGCTCGCGAGGCGCGAACGTGTTTCCGCCCGCAGCACGCTGTCGGCTGTGAAGGCTTCGACTGCGTCGAGACGGCGCGCAATCAGCGCAGGGTCGGTGAGCGGCGCCGACAGACGCTGCGCCAGAAGCCGCGAGCCCGCGGCCGTCACCGTGCGGTCGATTGTATCGAGCAGCGAGCCACGCCGCTCGCCGGAAAGCGTGCGCATAAGCTCGAGATTGCCGCGCGTGGCCTGGTCGATCGCCATGCTGGCACCTGCGCTCTCGCGCAGGGGCGGGGAAAGCGGCGGCCGCTGGCCGAGCTGCGTGCGCTCGACATAGGTGACGCAGGCCGCGGCGGCGGTGAGCTCGAGCCGCGAGAGCGTGCCGAAGGCCTCGCTGGTGGAGACGGCAAAGAACGAAGCAAGCCGTCTCTCGGCAGTCGCGCCATCGAAGATGTCGCGGGCGAGCGGTGTTACCGCCGGCAGCGAGCGCCACAACGGCGCAAGATCAGGCTCGCTATACAGCGCATCGGAAATGATAATCTCGCCCGGCTCAAGTCGGGCGATTTCGGCGGAAAGTATTTCGCGTGGGCACTCGGAGACACGGAACTCACCGGTCGATATGTCGATCCAGGCAAGTGCGAAACGCATATCATTGCCCTCAGACGACCGGCGTGCGCGCGCGATCGCCAGGAGATAATTGTTGCGCTTCGCATCAAGCAGCGTGTCTTCGGTAAGCGTGCCCGGGGTCACGAGGCGCACCACATCGCGCCGCACCACGCTCTTCGAGCCGCGCTTGCGCGCCTCGGCCGGATCTTCGAGCTGCTCGCACACCGCGACGCGATGCCCGAGCGCGATCAGCCTGTGCAGGTATTCGTCGGCACGCACGACCGGCACGCCGCACAGCGGCACGTCCTTGCCGAGGTATTTCCCGCGCTTGGTGAGCACGATGCCGAGTGCGCGCGAGGCAATCTCCGCGTCCTCGAAGAACATTTCGTAGAAATCGCCCATCCGGTAGAACAGCAGGCAGCCCGGATTGGCGGCCTTGACCTCGACATACTGCGCCATTGCCGGCGTGACGCGGCCGTCGTCAGTGGGCGGTTCGGGTTCGGGCCGGTCGATCGGTTGAGTGAGCGCCATGGGCGGCGACGTTAGCAGATGCGCTCGCGGCTTCCAGAGACGACGGATTGTTCTTAAGCGACATCACCGGATTTATACCGGACATCCACGACTTTATTTTCACTGGTCTCCGCTCATCCACGGCGAAAGAGGGGCCATGGCTGCAAACTGCCGGGTCCGGAATTTCTCTTCTGGGAGTCCTGCTGGCGCGGGAATGAGCGGAGTAAGACGAGTGCGCGGACACTCTTCATCGTCGTGCCCGGCTTTATGCCGGACGTCCACGTCTTTCTTTCACCCGCTTTCGCGCATCCCCGCGAAAGCAAGGATGGTTGCGAATTGGGTCAAGCCGCGCATGACGATCAAACGAAGCACCGTGCCGTGAGTTAAACTCACGTCTTGAACTTCACACCGGTGATGCGCTCGAGATTGCCGTGCCAGATCTTTTCCTTGTCCGCAGCCGGCATGTCGATGCCTTCGATGATGCGCAGCGTCTCGCGCGTATACATGGTTCCCTTTTCCGGATCGAACGGGCAGTCGGAGGCAAACACGATCTTGTCGAGATCATAGAAGGCAAGGCCGGCGTGCGTTGCCGGCACGCCGCCGAACACTGCGGTATCGGCATAGAACGAGTGCTTGAAGTAATCGAGTGGTCGCTTCTTCAACCGCTTCAGTATGAGGCTAAGGTCCTCGTCCGAGGTGCGCGCACCAAGCTGATCCCAGCCCGGACCGATGCGCCCTTCCAGCATCGGGACGATACCGCCAAAATGGTGCGTGATGATCTTGAGATCTGGATACTTGTCCATGATGCCCGAGAAGACGAGGCGCGCCATGGCTGCCGCGGTCTCATATGACCAGCCGAAAGTCCACCAGATCTCGTACTTCGACTTTTTCTCGGTGAGATAGTCGGGAAAATTGGCGGCACGGGCCGGGTGCATCCAGACCGGCTTGCCGGACTTATTCATCGTCTCGAAGAACGGTTCGAAAGCCGGATCGTCGAGAGGTCTTCCGGCAATGTTGGTGTAGATCTGCACGCCGAGCGCGCCGTTCTTTAGCGCGCGTTCGGCCTCACGCACGCCGGCATCCGGCGCGATCAGTGCTGCCTGGGCGACCCAGCCGGGAAACTGGTCCGGATGTTTCCGGCAGATCTCGGCAAAACCGTCGTTCACAAGCTTGGTGTATTCCTCCGTCAGCTTTCCGTCGCCTTTTGTCATCACTTCCAGCGGCGGCATCGGGTAGGAGAGAATCTGCGCATAATCCTTGAATCCGTCCACGATCTTGCGGCGGATGTCGAGGTCATGGATGCACGGGATCTCACGCACGCGCTTGCCGATGTCGGCATGGCCACTCTCCACGATCTTGTTGAAGTAATTTTCGGGGATGAAGTGGGTATAGGCATCGATGCGCATGTACTCTTTCTCCGTGACTTGGCGTTACTTCGAATTGGATCAGTATGGCGTGATGACGTTGAGCATGGCCTGCCGTTTCTCGTTGACGACAATGTCGCGCGCACGGGCAATGGCGTCGGAGAGGTCGCCGGGCTTTTCCACCCGCTCGGCGTGCGCGCCCTGCGCGCGCGCCATGTCCTCGAACGGAGGCGATGGGTCAAGATCGGCGAGAGTGCGGCCGTCGTTCTCGCCGGCGATGCCGTCCTTGAACATTGAAAGCGTGGCGCGCCGCACCGCACCGTAACGGCTGTTATTGAAAACGATGGTCAGAATGGGAATGTTCTGGACCGCCGAGATCCAGTGACCAACCATCGGATTGGCGAACATGTAAGAGCCGTCGCCGAGGGTCGCGACGACAAACCGGTCAGGCGCTGCAAGCTTGGCACCGAGCGCTGCGCCGAATCCCCAGCCCAGTCCACCGGCAGGGCCGAGCGCAAAAAACGTGCCGGGCTTTTCGCGCGGGCAATGATCCGGCCGCAGCGGGTACTCGTTGACGATGATCGCGTCGTTGCCAACCGTGTCGCCGATAACGTGCGACAGATACTCAGGCGAGATTGCCGTGCCCGCGGCCGAGTCTTTTGCGAGCTGCGCGCGCCTTGTGCGCATGCGCTCGGTCAGACGTGCACGCCGTGCGGCGATGCGTGCGTCGGCCATCTGCAGGCGCGGCTCGACGGCGCGCATCAATGCATCAAGTGCCTGAGCCGGACCCGCCTGCAGGGCGAGATCGCTCGGAAAGCTGCGCATCGGATAACGTACGTAAAACGGGTCTTCCCCGACGTGAACGACGCGGCAGCCGCCGGGCGGGTGCTGCAGGTGCGGAATCCAGGGAACATCGGATTCGAGCGCGATGACCAGGTCGGCATCGGCGAGCAATGCACCGGGTTCGAACCCGAAATGCATCGGGTGGCTCGACGGCAGGCACACCGCGCGCGGACTGTGCGTGACGACGGGAATCGCACAGCGCTCGGCGAGGCGCTCGAGGTAGGGGACCGCTTCCGCCGGCAAAGCGGACGTCACGATGAGCGGGCGCTCGGCAGTTGCAACCCAGTCGGCCAGGGTCGCGATCGTGCGTGGATCAGGATACGCGGGCGGCGCCTGTGGCCGAGGCTTTACCGGTCCGACCGGCTCCGGCAGAGGCGCGGACAAAGGTTCGCGTGGCAACACCAGGTAAACGGGGCCGCGCGGATGCGCCATTGCAACTTCAACGCCGCGCGCCACCACGTCTCCGATCTGACCGGGCATGCGCAGCTCGTAGTCCCACTTCACGAGCTCGCGCACCATGCCGGCCTGATCGAACATCTCCTGCGCCCAATGAATCGGACGCGAGCGCGAGCCGAAATTGCCCTTTTCCGTAATCGGCGTGCGACCGGCTGCCAATATCAGCGGAACACGATCACGCGAAAGATTTGTCAGATTGTTGATCGTGTTGGCAGTGCCGACGTTCACGTGCACCATGACCGCCTGCGGCCGGCCGGTCATCAGATAGGCGCCGTGTGCCATACCGACCGCAAGATTCTCGTGCGGTACCAGAATAGGCTTTGGCACCTTCGCATTGGTCTTTTTCGCACGGCTGAAAGCCTCGACGATTGGCGGGAAGTCGGTGCCGGGATTGACGAAAAAATAGTCCGTGCCGTGGTCTGCAAGCGCGCGCAGGAATGCTTCGGCGGCAATGGTTGGCCGTTGTCCTGTCGGTGTCGCGGCCATTTCGTCCCGCCCCTCAATCGCCCGGCTCCGCGGACGTTTTCATTTGGTTTGCGAGCCCGGTTTTACTCGACCGAGGAATGACTGACAACGGAGGCGGGCTGTCCGTCTTCCGGATCACTCCGCCGCAATTCGCAACGTGGGCTGCCCGTCAATTTCGGCAAGGCACTTGTTCAGCGTTTCTCCTTCCGGATCAGCCAAGGCGGCAGTGCGTGCACTGGCTACGGCGTCGACTGCGCGCGACAGCGGAATGCGACCTGCGAGAGCCGGACGGATGACACGCATTTCGATAGTACGGTAGTTGGAAAGCCCGCGTGCGTGCGTATCACCATATCCCTTGATCAGTCGTGCACATTCGGCAACTTCCAAGGCGAGCTCTGCCGACTGCCTGGCCGCGTCGCGGATCAGGCGAAGCCAGTCGTCGATCTGCTGCTGCTCCTGCTTGAAGCGATAGCCGTAAGGCCGAACCACCCGCAGTTTTGCCAGCAGCCAGAAGCGAAGGTAGCCGCTGATCGACGTGGAATTGATTTCCATTCCGAAATGGACGCGGCCCAGCCAGCCTCTACTTTCGGCCATCCGGATGATGGGCCGCGCAAGGAACGGTGGCAGCAACTGGCAGAGTTCTTCAATACCGGGTTTGAGAAAATCGTGAACGGAGTAGGGATCGCCGTTGGCGCGCAATTCCTCCCGCACGATGCGTTGCATGCGGCCCGGCGCAATCTTGGCTTGTGCCACCCTGACCACATCCTCGTAAGACATGCGAACGGCAAGATGACGCGCAACTTCCCGCAGCAGCTTCCCTTGCGCTCCGGCGGCCTGGTCGTCGGCAATGATAGGCCTCAACCGGTCGAGGTAAAGGCGGCCGTAGCGTACGTTCTGGTAGTTGATGAGCCGCCGTATGCCTTCAAGGCCGGTTGCCTGTGCGACAGCCGGAAACGTGCGCGCCACTTCGTGCTCCACCAGGGCAGGGGTGGCGGCTGCCTTCTTCTTGTTTTCGGCAACCGTCGCGGGCTTCGACTTCGCCTGCGCAGCTTCGTAGCCGGCGCGAAAGCCTTTCAGGTTGCTGTCTACGGCCTTGCCGTCCTCGCGGATGGCAGCCTCGAAGAGCTCGAGCCCGATCGGCAGGCGACCGCAGCCGGCAATTGCGCCGAGCATGACGGCATTGATGATCGAGCCGCTCTTCTTTGCCAGCGCGTCCATATCGATAAGGAGCGCGTCTTTCGAATGGTCGGTGATGATCTTGATGAGCTTGTCCCGATCGAACCGACCGTCACCCATCGCGATCTTTTCATCCATCGCATAGAAGCGGCTCAATGAGCTGATGATATGCGTGCGGTCTGGTGTGACAAAGCCGTTTGCGACCGTGCGTCCTGCTTCGAGCAATTCGCTGGCGACCGCGATGTCGATATCGCCGACCCCGGGAGTCAGCGCGAGAACGGGGCGCCTGCCGTTGAGATCCGTGATCCTGGTCGGCAGAATCTCGACATAATAAGTTGTGGCGCCCGTCCGCTGGGCGACGCCGGGAATGGATGTGCTCTGTACAGGAAAGCCGGCTTGCGCGGCCGCCGATACGATCCATTGCGTCAACACCCCGCCGCCTTCGCCGCCCAGCGCGGCGATGAGGACCGATATCGGCCGTTGCACGCTCATGCCGCAGCCTCGCCGCCATAGCCGCCGAGCCAGCCGATCACTTTGCTCCGCAGCCTGTGGACAAGCCGGTCGCGCCATGTCGGGTTGCGGATGATTTCGGCGCGATAGAAGGACGGGCATAACACTGCCGCGTGCGCGACTTCGCCGCACAGTCCGCAGCCAACGCATGAATCAACCACGGTTGCCACCGGATCGGTCCGCAACGGGTCTGGCGAGGGCTTCACCGTCAACGAGGGGCAGCCGGACAGTCGAATACAGGAATGGTCGCCGGTGCAGATCTCGTCGTCGACGCCGTACCGTGTGCGGACAACGCGCTCGCCCCGTTTGAGTTTTTCGGCATCCTCCGCGCGCACGCGGCGCTGACGCGCAAGCTGACATTCGCCGTCCGCAATAATGACCTTGAGGCCGCGCTCCGCGGTTTTCATCGCGTCCTTCAGTGTCTTCACCATCGTGCTGACACTGTACGTACGCACTGTGCGCAGCCACTTCACCCCCATGGCACGCAAGGTTTGCTCGATGCCCATGCCGGGTGCCGGGCCTTCCTTGCTCGCGGCGCTCGAGGGAATGTATTGCTGTCCGGTCGCTGACGCATAACCGTTCTGCATCACGATCAGCACCCCGTCGCCCCTGTTGAAGAGATTGGAAGCAACGCCGGTAATGAGTCCGTTATGCCAGAAGCCGCCGTCACCCATGACCGCGATCGGACGTTTCTCCATGTTCGGCGTAACCGCGGCGGCACTGGCGAGTGACATGCCGTACCCGAGAATCGAATTGCCCAGCGAGAAGGGTGCGAAGGTTGCAAAAGAATGACAGCCGATATCGGCGCTGATGTGGGTCGGGCCGAGTTCGCGTTGCATCAGCTTGATTGCCGAGAAGACAGGTCGCTCGGGGCATCCGGTACAGAACGCGGGTGGGCGTGGCGGCAGTGGTCCAAGTGCGGCCGCGGCTGCCGCCTTGTGCGCGATCAGTCCGCGCGCGGTCTTGGCGATTGCATCAGCATCGATGCCCCTTGGCCTCACGTCCCGTAGAAACGATGCAATGCCTTCCAGGAGAACATCGGATGCATATTCTCCGGCATTCGGCAGCAGACCTTTACCGAGAACCCGCGTATTGAGGTCGGCGCGGCGCAATTCGACGTTGACGGCCTGCTCGATGTAGTCGGGGTAGCCTTCCTCGACGACAAGCACGGCGCTCTTGCCCGCACAGAACCCGCGCAGCTCTTCCGGCACCAGCGGGTAGACGACGTTCAGAATGAGTAACGGAATGCGGGAGGCGCCGAAAACGTCGGCAAGCCCTATTCGTTCCAGCGCGCGCAACACGCTGTTGGTCAGCCCGCCCATGACGATGATGCCGACGTCATTCAGGTCGCCGGAAACTGTTTCGTTGAGCTTGTGCTCGCGGATGAAAGCGCGGGCGGCAGGCAGCCGCTCCTCGACCTTCAGACGCTCCTGCGAAAAGATCACCGGTGGATGCGCAAGTCGCCCGTACTCGAAGCGCGGCGGCCCCGGCAGCTTGTCGAGACCTGACACGGCGCCCTTGCGATTGTTCTTGGCAACGAACGCACCGGTGGCATGGCAGGCGCGAATACGCAGTTCCAGCATCACGGGCGCGTGGCTTGCCTCCGACAGCTCAAATCCTTTCTCAACCGTGCGCACGATCGACGGAAGATCCGGACGCGGGTCAAGCAGCCACATCGATGACTTCAGTGCATAGGCGTAAGAGCGTTCCTGAATGACACTGGCACCCTCGCCATAGTCCTCGCCGAGAATGATCATTGCGCCGCCGATAACACCCGGCGAAGCGAGATTGGACAACGCATCCGCCGCAACGTTCGTGCCGACTATCGACTTCCAGGTCACCGCTCCGCGCAGCGGGTAATTGATGGAGGCGCCGAGCATGGCCGCCGCTGAGGCTTCGTTCGAGCAGGTTTCGAGGTGCACGCCGAGTTCGGACATGATGTCCTCGGCATCGACAAGCACGTCGAGCAGATGCGAGACGGGGGCTCCCTGATAGCCGCCGACGTAGGATACGCCTGATTGCAGCAGCGCTTTGGTGACTGCGAGGATACCTTCGCCGTGAAAGGTTTCGCCGTCACCGAGCTTGAGCGCCTGCACTTCCTTTTTGAAAGAGCGTTCCATGCTCGGGCTACCGGGCCAGATAGTTGGGGTTCAAACTATATAGCACAAACGCACCTACATGTGGGAGGGGAGCCAGAGGGCAAGTATCGGGAACGCGATCAGAATCGCCAGCCGAATCAGGTCTGTGACTATAAAGGGAATGACGCCCTTGAAGATGGTCACGAAGCTGACATCCTTGACCACGCTTTTTATCACAAAAACGTTCATCCCGACCGGCGGGTGAATGAGGCCAAGTTCCACCGTCATCACGATGATCACCCCGAACCAGATCGGGTCGAAACCGAGGTGGGTGATGACCGGGAAAATGATGGGGATGGTGAGGATGATCATCGCCATCGCGTCCATCAGGCAGCCGAGCAACAGGTACATCAGCATGATGAGCGCAAGCACGCCGTATTTTCCCAGGCCGAGGGCGGTAAGGAAAGCGGTGACCTTCTGCGGTGTCTGCGTGATGGTAAGGAAGTAACCGAAAAGCAGCGCGCCGATCAGAACGGTGAACACCGCGGCTGCAGTCCGGGTCGCCTGCAGCAGAGATGTCAATATCCCGTCCCTGTCCAGCCGTCTGCTCAGCACGCCGATGAGGAAGGCGCCGCTCGCCCCGACTCCGCCGGCTTCCGTCGGCGTGAAACGCGGCAGAAACGGCAATCCATAGAGGCCGCCGATAACGAAGACGAACAGCAGCAGCGGCGCCCATATATCCTTCAGCCCCGCAATACGCTCGCTCCATGGTTTTCGCGTGCCAGCCGGTAAAAAACCCGGACTGATCCAGCCGATGATGGCAATCGTCATCATGTACATGCTGATTGCCAGGACGCCCGGGATGATGCCGGCGATGAACAGTTTGCCGATGTCCTGTTCCGTGATGATGCCGTAGACTGCGAGCACTGTTGACGGCGGTAACATCGCCCCCAGTGTGCCGCCGGCGGCGATCACGCCGGTCGCAAAGCTTTGCGGATAGCCGTACCGTCGCATTTCGGGATAGGCCACGGTCGAAAACGTCGCGGCCGTGGCAACCGAGCTCCCGCAGATTGCTGCGAAGCCGCCGCACGCCGCCACCGTGGCAATGCCAAGCCCGCCTCTGAGATGGCCTACAAAGTTGTTGGCGGTGCGGAACAGTTCGCGGCTCATGCCGGAGCTGGTGACAAAGGCGCCCATCAGCAGGAACATCGGAATAACGCCGAACGTATAGTCGGTGACCGTGCGCATCGAGGTCTGCCCGACCAGCTTGAGCGCCGGCGCGCCACCGACGAGATAGCTGAATCCGGTGATACCCACCAAGCCCATCGCCATGCCGACGGGCACACGCAGCAGCATAAGCACGAACAAAGCTGCAAACCCCAGAATGGCGACGGTGTCGGTACTCATCGCTATTCGACCGGCTTGATCGCTTTTTGCGCGGTCGGATCGACCATGTAGTCCGGGTGAAAGATCAGACGATATGTCCGTACCGCGATCAGCAGCACGGCCGAAACGTCACCGAGCCACGCGATCATGAAGAAAGGCCAGGTCGGCAGGCGCAGGTCGAAGGTAAGCACGTTGTCGCTGCGCGTCGTCATCACCTTGTCGTACAGCGTGTAGGTCTGCACGGTGACCACGAACAGTAACACGAGCGTCGCAAATACGTCGATCATGCGCTGATAGCGCGGCCCAACGTTACCCCACACCAGGTCGACAGTGATGTGCGTACCGCGGTACGAGGTAGCGGCAATGCCCCAGAAAATCAGGATGCCGAGCATCATCCGGCCGAAATCGTAGGAATCCGGAATCGAGTAGGCAAACAGGTTGCGCAGCAGCACTTGCAGGAAAATGTTGGCGGCAACGATGCCGACGAAAAATGCCGCCACCCACTCGATCGTATCGATAAAGCGGTCCATGTAGACGCGGATCACGTCGCATCCCCCTGCGGTGTGATTAAATCATCGCGGCGGCGGACCAGTGCCGCCGCCACACGTTGCATGTGGATGAAGCTCAATATGCCGCTTTGTCTTCCACAAGCTGGGCTTTGAGCTCCTTCATGATGGTGTCGGGGTCTCCGCCCGCCTTTTTGACGTTGTCCGCCCAGGTCTTTTCCAGTGGTTGGGCCGCTTTTTTCCACTCGGCAACCTGCGCCGCACTCGGCTCGTAGACCTCGTGTCCGGCTTCGGCCTTGATTTTCGCTATGCCGGCGTGCTCGAAGTCGGCCCAGGGTGCGGCGACTTTCAGCGCCCATGCCGGCGTGCAGTGGTTGTCGATCACCTTTTTCTGCGCTGCCGACATTTCATTGTATTTTGCCTTGTTGAACACGAAGGCAAAAGTCGTGACATAAAGCGGCATATCGAGGTGATATTTGGTCACCTTGTCGATGCCGAAGAGCGGCACCGAGCCCCACGGGAACGTTACCGCATCTGCGACGCCTTTTTCGAGAATGTCGCGCACCTCCGGCGCAGCGGCCTGCACGTTGGTGCCGCCAAGCATTGTGACGAATGTGGCCATAGTCGCGTGTGCGGGGCGGATTTTCATTCCCTTTATATCGCCGGGCACCAGGATTTTTTTCGAACGGGAATGGAACGCACCGGGGTCATGCACAAAGGCGAGGCAGAATTTGACGTCCTTCATCTCCTTGTCGGCGTACTTACGATACCATGCGTCGAGCGCCTGAGTGCCGCCCTTGGCATTGGTCATCAGGAACGGCAATTCACCGGCGCCGATGATCGGAAATCGGCCGGGCTGATAACCGGGATTGATGTAGGTGAGGTCGGCGATGCCGTCGCGCGCCATGTCGTAATGATCGAATGCTTTGCCGAGCTGCTGCGCCGGGTAAACCTTGTATTTGATCGTGCCGCCCGACTCTTTCTCGACCGAAGCGCCCCATTCCTCCAGTGCCTTTTGCAGCGGATGTGACGGCGGCACCCAGTGCGACAATTTAAGTTCGAAGGTCTTGTCTTGCGCGAACGCGCCGGTCACTCCGCCGATCAACATGGCGGCAGCGTAGACACATCCGGCGAAACGGAGTTTCATGGATTTCCTCCCGGGGGTTTGGTGTTGGTTAAGTCGCCAACTTTTTGCAATATTCAGCCGGATGCCGGCGACGTTGTAAAGCGTATCGTTTGACATCCAACTAAATACTCAAACAGGCGGTCATCTGCTGTTGAAAGGATAGATGCGGTGCACGGAACAAACGGCACAGTCGGGCGGCGCAAGGGAAAGAATGGCGAAGCCATTGGCCTGACGGTCAATTTTGGTCCGCTTGCCCATTGGGTTGGCTTCAACCTGCGCATGGCTCAAGAAGCGGCTTTTCAAGCCTTTTCGCACTTGTCGCAGGAGGTTGGGGAAAGTCCCGGCCGTTTCGCAACCTTGACCCTGATCGCGCGCAATCCGGGAATCAGCCAGACGGAGTTGTCGTTTGCCAATGGCCGCGACAAGTCCAGCCTGACGCCCGTGGTGGAGGACCTGGTCAGGCGTGGCCTTGTCGAACGTAAGCGCATGGACAGTGATCGGCGAACCTATCGGCTGTACCTCACCTCGTCAGGGAAGAAAGTCTTGACAATGCTGACCCGCTGCGCCCGGCGTCACGAGCGCAATCTTGACCGCGTGATTGGCGAGCGCGATCGCAAGCGATTCATTCAGATCCTCAAGAAAATCGCGGCAGAGATCAGCTAGATCAATCCCGGAATTGTTTAAGCACTGTTTCGGGAATCGGATGCGACTTGAGCCGGCCGCCTGCATCGCGAATCACCCAGACCCGCTTCTCGGAGCACTCGACGCACGTGTCTCCGTTCAGGCTCAGCTTATGTTCGACATCGAAGCTTGAACGGCCAAACGACACGGTGCTCTTGACCGTCACGTCGTCTCCGAACCGGGTCGGTTTGAAAAACCGTGCTCGGGTTTGCACGAGAGGAAAGCCGTCGAATTCAAGTTTCTCAAGCATCTTGAGCTTGGTCATTCCAAGTGCGCGCTCGAACAACAGGGCGGTTGATGCGTCGAAGATTTCGAAATAACGCGGATAAAAAATAATTCCGGCCGGATCGCAGTCACCCCATTCGATCCGCACCGTGCGGGTGTTACTGGATTTTGTCACGACGGCACCGTGTCAGCGTGGCGCCATGCGGAGCGCGCCGTCGAGGCGAATGACTTCGCCGTTAAGGTAAGCGTTGTGAATGCAATGAAGCGCGAGCGCGGCGAACTCACGCGGTTCACCGAGCCGCTTGGGAAAAGGCACGGCGGCGCCGAGAGAATCCTGAGCCTCCTGCGGAAGCGCACGCAACATCGGTGTGCCGAAAATGCCGGGTGCGATCGCCAGCACCCGGATGCCGAACTGCGCGAACTCACGTGCCGCCGGTAACGTCAGTGCCGCAACGCCGCCCTTCGATGACGAGTAGGCGGCTTGACCGATCTGTCCCTCGAACGCTGCGACAGAGGCCGTCGAGACGATAACGCCGCGTTCCCCGCCTGGCAGCGGCTCGGCGGTCTGCATCGCGGCGGCCACAAGCCGCATCATGTTGAACGTACCAATCAGGTTGATGCGGATAACCCGCTCATACTCGGCGAGCGGCATCGGCCCTTCGCGGCCGACGATACGCTTGGCAGGGCCGACGCCAGCGCAATTGATGAGAATTCGAGCCGTCCCATGCGCGGCGGCGGCCTTGTTCACAGCTGCCTCGCCGCTTGCGGCGTCGGCCACATCGCAGGCGACTGCGATTCCCTTAAGCTCCGCGGCGATATCGTTGGCGGCCTTTTCATTGACGTCGATAATTGCAACCTTGGCGCCTGCGGCTGCCAGGGCGCGGGCCGTTGCGGCGCCGAGGCCCGACGCTCCGCCTGTGACGATTGCAGCCTGTCCTTTGATTTCCATCAATCGATTCCCCCAGCCACAATAACCTGCGAAGAGAGTGCCGTATTGTAGAGTTCGTCAACCAGGGCGGCGCGATTTCTCAATACCGCGCGTTGGTTGATCGAGCCCTTGTCAGTCATCTCGCCCTTGTCCATCGATGGTGGCTCTGCCATCAGGATCGCTCGCTCAACGCGCGTCGACGATCCCCGGCTCGCCGCTGCAAATTTCCTGAGCAAGTCGGCGAATTTCTGGCGAACACCGGGGCCGTTGACAATGTCGCTGGCCGACGCATCTGCGCTGAAGCCGCCAAGCTTCCGGCAGGCCTCGATGTCGGGGAATACAAGAGCGGCAATAAAATCGCTGTCCGCACCGGCGAAGACCACGTCGCGGATATATGGTGCAAAATGATCGATGAACTGCGCGCGCAGGGGCCCGACGCTAACCCACGTGCCGGTGGAAAGCTTGAAATCCTCCGCGATGCGGCCATCGAACAAAAGACCTTTGCGCGGATCATTGGGGTCGACAAACTTCAGCGCGTCGCCGATTTTGTAGAAACCCTCCTCGTCGAATGCCTCTCGTGTCAAATCATTCTGCCGCCAATAACCCGGCGTGATGTGCGGGCCGCGCAGCCGTGCCTCCAGTTTGCCCTCGTTCGGGACCAGCTTGAGCTCGACGCCCGGTGCGGGCACTCCGATATTTCCGGGCCGGCCGAAATCCCACGAGCAGGCAAGCGCCAGGGGTGAAGTCTCTGTCGAACCGAGCGATGACAGGAAAATGATACGTTCACCGGTTGTTTCAACTGCGAGCCTTGTAAGCTCGTCCCAGGTCGCCTGGTTGAGACCGGCACCGGCGTAGAACAGAACTTTCAATCGGCTGAAAAAGTTACGGCGCAGGGCCTCGTCGGCATGAAAGTGCGTGACAAGAGCCTCGTAACCTTTCGGAACATTGAAATAGATCGTGGGAGCGATCTCGCGCAAATTGCGTACGGTCTTAGGCACGCCTGGCGGAGTCGGGTTGCCGTCGTCGATATAGAGCGAGCCGCCGTAGGTCAGCACCATGTTGAAGTTGTGATTGCTGCCGAAGGTATGGCTCCACGGAAGCCAATCCACGACGACCGGCGGTTCGTCGGTTACGAACGCAAAGCCCGACGCGAGCATCGCCTGGTTTGAGCACAGCATTCGGTGCGTATTGATGACCGCTTTCGGATTGCCGGTCGATCCGGAGGTAAACAGGAATTTGGCGATCGTATCTGGCCCCACCGCGGCGTGCGCTGCCGAAACACCTGCGTCGTCTTCGACGCCAAGAAGTTCGGAGAACAAGGTCGTCTTCCTGTCGCCCGGGGGGTTGCGTGCGACAACCAATTCGATCCCGTCGGGCACCGCCGTGTGAATGGCGCGGGCAAACGGGCCTCCATCGTTTGCGAAAATGAGGCCCGGGGTGAGCAGCTCCATTATCGAGCGCAGTTTTCCAAAGTCGTTCGACATCAGCGAATAGGCCGGTGAGATCGGCGCATAGGGAATGCCCACGTACATGGCTGCGAGGCCAAGCAGTGCATGCTCGATGTCGTTGCCCGACAGCACAATGACCGGTCTTTCGGCGGACAGTCCCCGACGCAGCAGCCCCGCGCCGATCCGGCGTACATTCGACAGGACCTGCGCATAGTCGAGTTCGCGCCAATCGCCCTTCGCGTCCCGCTGTGCCAGGAACACGCGATCGGGTGCGGCCTTGGCCCAATGCTCGAGCGCGTCGCTGAGCTTGCGATGATACTTACCAAGCGGCTGCGCCGCGCGGATATGGACGATACCGCCGGGCCGCTTCTCCAGAACGACCTCAGGCCTTCCGAGTCGAACGGGCCGCAGCGGTGCGGCCGCATGAGGCTTTAACTCCGATGCTGCATTCGGCATTGGCTTCCTTGCCTCGGGCTAGCTGCGGGTCACTTTTGGTGCACGCTTTTCCAGGAAATCCTTCAGGCGTGTCTTCGCATCGGGATCGGCCTGAGCAATTGCCGACATGATGGCTTCGACGGCGTATCCGCCCTGAGGATCCATTTCGGCAATACGAGGCAAGGCCTGCATGACGGCAAAATTGGTCAATGGCGCGTTATCGGCGATGCGCTGCGCGAGCTCGCGTCCCTTGGCAAAACCCTTGCCCGGATCGGCAAGATACGTCGTCAACCCGATTCTCTCGCCCTCTTCCGCGGAATAGGTGCGTCCGGTCAGCATCATATCCATCATGCGCGCAACGCCGATCAGCCGCGGCAGTCGCACCGAACCTCCACCGCCGACATAAATGCCGCGGCTGCCCTCCGGCAACGCGTAGTAAGCCGAGCGCTCGGCGACGCGGACATGGGCCGCAGCGGCGAGTTCGAGGCCGCCGCCGACTACCGCGCCGTGAAGGACAGCGACCACCGGCACCTTGCCGAACTGGATTTTCTCGAATGCCCGGTGCCACAGCCCGGAATGTGCGATGCCTTGTGCGACGTCCCGTTCTTCCAGTTCGGAAAGGTCAAGACCGGCGGAGAAATGCTCGCCCTCGCCCGCCATCACGACGGCGCCGATACCGTCGGGCAGCGACGTAAAGAAATGTTCGATGCCGATGATCGTCTCGTCGTCGAGCGCGTTGCGTTTTTGCGGGCGGTTGAGCCGCAGAACGGCAATAGCTCCGTCGCGCTCGGCGATGAGCGAATCGGGAAGCCTGATTGCAAGACGTTCCGCCATCATTCAACCTCATATACATCGAGCCGCACCGCACGTGGGTCCCGCTGGCCGCGCGCCAGCGCGAGGATGCGGTTGAGCCAGTCTACCTTCGGGTCGGAGGTTTCGAACCGCATCACGGTGCGGAAATAATAGTGAGCCGGATCGACGTTGTCGCCCCGCGCCAGCCGTTCCATGACCTCGGGCGGTCCGTGCCGCAGCCCTTCGCTGGTGACCATTATCAGCGCCCCGCCATCGCTTTCGATCGTGTAGCGCGCCCTGATATCGGCGGCGCCGTCGGTGCGGATGATCTGCCAATCCGCGCCGCCCGGCAGAATTCGCCCGGTCAGCTTCGGTCCCCGCACGGTGCCGCCGAGAATTCGAATAATGCGCCGCTCGCCATAAGGCGTACGGCCGAGATTGGTGATGCTCTCGAGCTCTGCGTTGATCGTGAAAATGGGTTGCTTCCCGAGCATGGACAGTAATCCGTTGGGGCCCCAACTTGTGGCCGGCGGCCATTTGACCCTGCCGATGGTCAGCCGTAAATACGGGACACAACCAGGACCCAATATCAATGGCGCGTATTTCCACGCTCGCGGAAGCCATCAGGGCCACTATTCACGATGGCGATACCGTCGCTCTGGAAGGCTTTACTCATCTCATTCCGCACGCGGCGGGGCATGAGATCATTCGGCAAGCGCGTAAGAACCTGACGCTGGTCCGGATGACCCCCGATCTTATTTACGATCAGTTGATAGGCATGGGCTGCGCGGCCAAGCTCGTTTTTTCCTGGGGTGGAAACCCGGGCGTCGGCTCCTTGCACCGCCTGCGCGATGCAGTCGAAAACGGATGGCCGAACAGGCTGGAATTGGAGGAACATTCACATGCCGCCATGGCGAACGCCTATGAGGCCGGCGCGGCGGGACTGCCGTGTGCGGTCTTCCGCGGTTACATCGGCGGCGATCTGCCGAAGGTCAATTCCAGAATCAAGCGCGTGAAATGTCCCTTCACCGGCGAGGAGCTCGCGGCTGTGCCGGCGCATCGTCCTGATGTGGCGGTGATTCATGCGCAACGCGCGGACAAGGCCGGCAATGTCATGATCGAGGGCGTGCTTGGCGTGCAGAAGGAAGCAGTGCTCGCCTCCAAGCGTTCGGTTGTTACGGTCGAAGAAATTGTCGATGAGCTTCCCGCGCGCAGCCTCAACGCTGTCGTGCTGCCGCACTGGACTGTCGGCCACGTGGTCGAAGTCCCCGGCGGAGCTTATCCATCTTACGCGCAGGGCTACTACCCGCGCACAAACAGCTTTTACAAAGAATGGGATGCAATCTCGCGTGAGCGAGATTCATTTCTTGCCTGGATGAAAGAGAACGTGCTGAGCAAGGGACCTGAGGTGTTTGCGCAGCACGTCCGCAAATTCCGGACTGCGGCGGAGTAGTGGTCATGGCCGCTTATACCCCGAATGAGATGATGACAATCGCGGCAGCCCGCGCACTGAAGGACGACGATGTCTGTTTCGTCGGCATCGGAATGCCATCAGCAGCCGCCAATCTTGCGCGCCTGACGCACGCACCGAATATCACGCTTATCTACGAATCTGGCACGCTTGCAACCAAGCCTAATATTCTGCCGCTTTCGATCGGCGATGGTGAACTGTGCGAGACTGCGGTGACGACCGTCTCGGTACCGGAAATGTTTCGCTATTGGCTGCAGGGAGGTCGCATCAAGGTCGGCTTTCTTGGCGGCGCGCAGATCGACAGGTTTGCAAACCTCAATACGACGGTCGTCGGGCCCTACGAAAAACCGAAAGTGCGATTGCCGGGCGGTGGCGGCGCACCGGAAATCGCGACCTCGTGCGGAGAAATTTTTATCATTATGGCGCAGAGCAAGCGTAGTTTTGTCGACAAGCTCGATTTCGTCACCTCAATCGGCCACGTTTCAGGGGGCGACAGCCGCGGCAGGCTCGGGGTGAACACCAAAGGTCCGACCAGACTCATCACCGATCTGGCCATTCTCGAACCTGATCCGGTGACGAAGGAGATGACCGTCGTCTCCATTCACCCCGGGGTCAGCCGCGAGCAGATCCAGGACAATACGGGATGGAAAGTCGCTTACACGGCGAAGGTCGCGGAGACTTCGCCACCAACCCAGCATGAACTGGACGTGCTGCGCGATCTGCAGGCACGCACCAAACGCGCACAAGAGGCGGCATGATGGCTCGCGACGTCTTTATCTGCGATGCCGTGCGCACGCCGATCGGCCGCTATGGCGGCTCGCTCGCCAAAGTCCGTACTGACGACCTTGCGGCTATTCCGATCAAAGCGCTGATGGCGCGAAGCCGGAACGCCGATTGGGGAAAGCTTGAGGAAGTCTACTACGGCTGCGCCAATCAGGCTGGCGAGGACAATCGAAACGTTGCGCGGATGGCGCTTCTGCTCGCGGGACTGCCGGCCAGCGTTCCGGGGGTGACGTTGAACCGTCTCTGCGCGTCCGGCCTCGAAGCGGTGGGGACCGCTGCCCGCGCAATCCGGGCCGGCGAAATGGACTTTGCGATCGCAGGCGGCGTCGAATCGATGACGCGTGCGCCGTTTGTGCAGGGAAAGGCCCAGGAAGCATTTTCGCGCGCAGCCGAAATCTACGACACCACTATCGGCTGGCGTTTCGTCAACCCGTTGATGAAGCAGCAATACGGCATCGATTCCATGCCGGAAACAGGCGAGAACGTCGCTGAGGAGTTTCAGATCACGCGCGCCGACCAAGATGCCTTTGCCCTGCGCTCGCAACAGCGCGCCGGTAAGGCCATTGCTTCAGGCTATTTTGCCAAGGAAATTGTCGCGGTCGAGGTGCCCGGTGGCAAGGCCGGCCCCGTTGTGGTCGACAAGGACGAGCATCCGCGACCGGAGACTACGCTTGAGCAACTCGCTAAGCTCAAGACACCGTTTCGCAATCCGGGCACGGTTACCGCCGGCAATGCATCCGGCGTGAACGATGGTGCGGCAGCGATGATCGTCGCGTCTGAAACCGCAGTTAAGGCGCACGGTTTGAAACCGCGTGCGCGCATTCTCGGCATGGCCTCCGCAGCTGTCCCACCACGCATCATGGGTATCGGGCCGGTGCCGGCGACGCAAAAACTGATGGAGCGCCTCAAGCACAAAATTGCCGACTATGATTTGATCGAGATCAACGAAGCCTTCGCTTCTCAATCGCTAGCATGCCTGAGGCAGCTGGGGCTTGCCGACGACGCCGAGCACGTCAACCCGCACGGAGGTGCGATAGCGCTCGGTCACCCGCTGGGCATGTCCGGCGCCCGCCTCGTGCTGACGGCGGCGCACGGACTGGAAGAGAAGGGCGGAAAGCTGGCACTCGCCACGATGTGTGTCGGTGTCGGTCAGGGCGTGTCGCTGGCTCTTGAAAGGGTTGGCTGAAAGGACACAAAAGGGGCAATTGGAATGACACTCATTTTTCCGCGGGAAAGCCTGACCGTTTTTCCGAAACATCTCACACCCGACTACCGCAGCACCGTCAAACGATCGCCGTCGAAGCCATTAATCATTGTGCCGCATACACTGTCAGAACTCACCGGCCCGGTTTATGGCCATGATGCTGTACAGGAGGGCGACAACGATCTTACGAAGCAGCACAAGGGTGAGCCGCTTGGCGAACGCATCATCGTTCATGGCTATGTGTTCGACGAGGATAAGCGTCCGGTTCCAGATACCTTGGTGGAGATCTGGCAGGCAAATGCCTGTGGCCGGTACGTGCACAATGTCGACCAGCATCCGGCACCCCTCGATCCCAACTTCACCGGAGCGGGGCGGACGATCACCGACAAGAAAGGGTACTACCGCTTTATCACGGTGAAGCCCGGGGCGTATCCGTGGGGCAATCACCACAACGCATGGCGGCCGAACCACATTCACTTCTCACTGTTTGGCCACTCGTTCGTGTCGCGGCTCGTCACTCAGATGTATTTTCCAGGTGATCCGTTGTTTCCTTTCGATCCGATTTTCAATTCGGTGACGGACGAGAAAGCGCGTCAACGTCTGGTGTCCAGGTTCGATCTGGAGAACACCATTCCTGATTGGGCGCTTTGTTTCCGCTTTGACATCGTGCTGCGCGGGCGCGAAGCGACTCCGCAAGACAGGCACTGAGCAGACGGTCCCATCGAACAGAATCGTGCGTAAGAGGAAGCAGCGATGTCAGAAATTACCCCCTCACAAACCGTCGGCCCATTTTTCGCATACGGGCTCGCGCCGCACAGCCGTTGCGACTGGAAGCCGAACGAGATCTACGATTGGAAAGAGACCGCCGGCGCCAATCTGGTGACCCCCGATGTCTCGGGAACGAAGATTCGTATCGAAGGCGCCGTACTCGACGGCGACGGCATGCCGATTAATGACGCCATGGTGGAGGTGTGGCAGGCCGATGCGCAGGGCCGATATGCCCATCCACGTGACAGCCGCAGCCGGCCGAATACGAAGTTCATGGGATTTGGCCGGTCGGCCACTGACAAGAACGGGGTTTTCAGTTTCGACACGATCAAACCGGGGTCCGTTCCGGGGCCGGAGGGAAAGCCACAAGCGCCACACATCGTGTTCTGTATCTTCTCGCGCGGAATGCTACGGCAGGTTTACACCCGGCTTTATTTCCCGGACGAGGCAGCCAACGAAAGTGATCCCATCCTGGCGCTTGTGCCAGCAGACCGGCGCGGGACGCTTATTGCCCACAAGGAAATGCGGGGCGAATTGCCGGTCTACCGCTTCGATATCCGCGTTCAGGGCGAAAACGAGACGGTTTTCTTCGACATCTGAAGAGCTGGCCCGCTTTTTACGGGCATGTACCAAGCATTTCTTGCTTTAGGCCGTCGCCGGCCGAGGCCTGCCCACCCTGCCCGCGATCCGTCAAATATGAGTGGGAGATTGCCCATAATTCCTGCACCGCCGGCCGGTGAATAACTCCGTATGGCAACCTTGGCAACAAAACCACGCGGAAAGTAAGTGGGCAATCCGCCCACCCACTTTGCCCATCTTTCCCAACGCCACAATTAGAGTTGACGCCATTGCCAGGACTTGGTTCGCTCCGGGCCAACGGCCAGAGAGCCGGTTGAGGAAACGCAGCCATGAACGAGCAAATCCTTCAGGAGATCAGCGAATTCTGCCGAACCCGGGGCTTGGCGGAATCGACTTTCGGCCGGCGCGCCGTCAACGACGGCAAGCTTGCCAGCCGGCTGCGCAATGGCGGGCGCATCACGACCGATACGCTTGAACGTATCCGTGCGTTCATGGCCCGCAATTCGGACGGCGCGCCGGCGCGCCGCCGCGTGTTGTTCGAACCGACGCCGCCTGGTGTGCTCCCCGTCGTCAAGCCGGCGGCGCCGCCGGTCGCCTCAGGTATGGCGGGCGACGATCCGCAACGCAATTTCCGCTTCTTCGACAACCGGCAGAAATATCTTCTGTTCGTGAACACCTGCTCTGAAAAATGGGAAATCGCCTCGCGTGTCGGTCTTGAGCTTGCCAATATCCATCCGCGTCCGCCTGCCGTGCGCGTTTTCGACGCGGGCGTCGGCGACGGCACTGTACTCGCGCGCGTCATGCGCTCGATGCACGACCGCTTCCCCACGACGCCATTCTACATTGTCGGCAAGGAAATCAGTCTTGAGGACATACGGCTGACACTGCATAAGATGGCGGACCGCTTCGTCGAACACCCGTCGTCGGTATTGGTGCTGACGAATCTCGCCTACGCGGAAGCGCCGTGGCTGGCGGTCAAGTCGCTCAGCGCTGCCACCAGTCTCGTCTGGAAAGAGCTGGCGATGGAAGGCAGCACCGCACACAGTTTCGAAAAACAGATCACAGATCTGGAGCCGTTCCTCGCCGAGAACTGGAAGGCCCGCGTGAGTTCTAAAAGCGGCAATCCGATCTACGAGCGCCCGGTTATTCTCGTCATCTATCGAAACGACCACCGTTTCCTGCTGGACCAAATCGTGCCCAAACCTGGCGGAACAGTCGCCGATTACGATCTGGTCATCGCCTCGCAACCTTATCGCGCGCGTGCCTCACTCGAGTTCAAGGCCAAGCGCGTGCTCGCCCCCCTTGCGCGCGCCCTTGGCCCGGGCGGCCGTATGATCGCTATCCATTCTTATGGAAACGACCCAGGGATGGAGATCATTCATAAAGTGTGGCCGAACGACAATCCTTTCGTTCACAACCGTCATGATCTGCTGAAGGAAGTCAAACACGAACTTGGTCCAGCAGGGCGAGATCTCAATTTCAATGCCTATGCGGACCAGCGGTCCTTATTCCGGTACGACATGCACACTTTGCCATCGGAGATTTCTTCATCGATCGGCACATCGACACTGCTTGCCGCCTGGAATGCGGCGATCTACGTGGCCCAGGTGGAAGACGACCGCCTTTCCGATGTGAACAGCGATCGCCGCTATATCGAGGCGACACGCGAAGTTCTCCAGAAGCATGGCGGTTTGTGGTTCTACGACGAATCCTTCGTGATCTCGCGTCGGCGCGAATAGGCGCGGTCGATGTCGGTCGCGATTCCAGCGTCTGAAGCTCAGGTTTTCGCTCGGCGCTTTTCGCTCGAGGCAACGCGGCCGGGCCCGGCAGAGATCGCTGCGCTGGCCGAGATTGTCCCGCAGGCGACGCCGATCTATTTCTCCGCCGTACCGACGATCACCCGGCAGGAGGTCGTAGCTGCGGCGGCAAGGCTGCGAAAGGCCGGCCTTGAGCCGGTCATTCATATCGCGGCGCGGCGGCTTGAAAACGTCGCAAGCCTGGAAGAAATGCTCGTCGCGCTGCGCGGTGAGGCCGATGTCCGGCGCTTGCTTGTGATTGGCGGCGATGTCGACGCGCCTGGAGCCTTTGCCGACGCGCTGGCTGTCATCCAGAAAGGCCGGCTGCGGGAAGCGGGCATCGAGGAAATCGGGATCGGCGCCTATCCGGAAGGGCATCCGCGCATACCGCCGGGTCGCCTGGAGGCCTCGCTTGACGAGAAAATTGCCGCTGCGGCAGCGCACGGGCTGCGCGTTCATATCGTCAGCCAGTTTTCCTTCTCGCCCGACCGGATCCTGGCTTGGCTGAAACAACTGCGGGCCTGCGGAATAGGCAAGGCGGTCAGGATCGGCATGGCGGGACCAACGAGCATGCCCGCTCTTCTGCGCTATGCGAAACGTTGCGGGGTTGCGGCTTCTTTGCGGGGACTGGCCTCGGGCGTGGCCAGCGGTCTGGTCGGCCATGTGGGGCCTGATCGCATCATCGAGACGCTGTCGACAGCAGCTGATCTTGGCGACATTGCGCCGCATTATTTTTCATTTGGTGGAGTGCTTGAAACCGCGCGCTATGCATGCGAAGCCGCGGCAGGACGGTACGGCGCCAGCCGTGCTATGGCTCGAAGCAACTAAGACCCGCTGTGCGAGCGGGCGACTTGCGGAGGAAGACGACCATGACGCAAAGAACCAAGCCGCCATTTCGCGCCGATCATGTGGGCAGCATTCTGCGCACGGGGGCGGTGAAGGAGGCGCGCGCGAAGCGCGAGAAAGGCGAGATCACCGCGATCCAGCTGAAAGAGGTCGAGGACCGCGAGATCGAGAAAATCATCAGAAAACAGGAGGATATCGGGCTGAAAGTCGCCACCGACGGAGAATTCCGCCGTTCGTGGTGGCACTTCGACTTCTACGGCATGCTCGACAACGTGGAAATCTACGAACTCGACCACGGCATCCAGTTCCAGGGCATCCAGACGAAGCCGCGCAGCATCAGGGTGACGGGCAAGATCGGCTTCTCCGACCATCCGATGATCGAGCATTTCCGGTTCCTGAAGGCGCATACCCGGGTGACGCCGAAGATGTGCATCCCGGCGCCTTCGACCTTCCACTTCCGGCTGGAGCCGAACGCGGTGAGCAAGGCCGCCTACGCGAGCCGCGACGCCATCTTCGACGATCTCGCCGTCGCCTACCAGAAGGCGATCAAGGCGTTCTACGATGCCGGCTGCCGCTATCTGCAGTTCGACGACACCGCCTGGGCCTACCTCTGCTCGCAGGAGGAACTGAAGAAGGCGCGCGACCGCGGCCTCGACGTCGACCATTTGCAGGACAGCTACACCAAGTGCATCAACAAGGCGCTGCAGGCAAAGCCCGCCGACATGACGATCACCACCCACGTCTGCCGCGGCAATTTCCGCTCGACTTTCATCTCTTCCGGCGGCTACGAGCCGGTGGCGGAAAGCCTGCTCAGCCGGTGCAATTACGACGGCTATTTCCTCGAATACGACACCGATCGCGCCGGCGGCTTCGAGCCGCTGCGGTTCCTCCCCAAGGGCAACAAGATCGTCGTGCTTGGCCTTGTCACGTCGAAGTCGGGCCGGCTTGAGCCGCGCGCCGACATCAAGAAGCGCATCGAGGAAGCGACAAAGTACGTCGCGCTCGACCAGCTGTGCCTGTCGCCGCAATGCGGCTTCGCCTCGACGGAGGAAGGCAACATTCTGGCGGAAGACGAGCAATGGGCAAAACTGCGCATGATCGTCGAGCTGGCGGACGAGGTCTGGGGGAAGTAGCGGGTGACGAACGGAAAGTAGCGGGCAGCGGTTAACTTCTCCCGGTCGCCAATCGCTGTTTCGCTATTCGCCCAGGCGGAGCGAGCAATGACCCAACGCATCACACCCCCGTTCCGGGCGGACCATGTCGGCAGCCTGCTGCGCACGGCGCCGCTGAAGGAGGCGCGGGCAAAGCATGCCCGGGGCGAAATCGACGCCGCGTCCCTGAAGGCGGTCGAGGACCGCGAAATCGAAAAGATCGTCAGGAGGCAGGAAGAGGTCGGGCTGAAGCTCGCAACCGACGGCGAGTTCCGCCGCGCCTGGTGGCATTTCGACTTCTTCCGCGGCCTCGAAGGCGTCACCCCGATCACGACCGACACCGGCATCAAATTCCACGGCGTCGAGACCAAGCACGAGGCGATTCGCATCGACGGCAAGGTCAGGTTCAACGGCCACCCGCACATCGAGCATTTCAGGTTCCTCAGGAGCAAATGCCGCGTCACGCCGAAAATGACCATTCCCGCTCCGAGCACGTTCCATTTCCGCCAGGGCCGCGCCATGATCAGCAAGCAGGCCTACCCCGATTACGATGAATTCTTCGCCGATCTGGCAGTCGCCTGGCGCGCGGCAATCAAGGCCTTCTACGATGCCGGCTGCCGCTATCTGCAGCTCGATGACACGGCCTGGGCGATGATATGCGACCCCAAGGAGCGCGAGCAGTCCAAGGCGCGCGGCGACGATCCGGACAAACTCCCGGCGATCTACGCGCGGACCATGAATGCCGCGCTTGAAGGCAAGCCCGCCGACATGGCCATCACCATGCATTCATGCCGCGGCAATTTCCGCTCGACCTGGATTGCCCAGGGCGGCTACGAATTCGTCGCCGAGCACCTGCTCGGCAATACCAATCTCGACGGCTATTTTCTCGAATACGACAGCGACCGCGCGGGCGGCTTCGAGCCCCTGCGATATTTTCCA